>Ga0335081_10002665_pt1 | contig 28072 bp, 30 predicted proteins | sample Lox_Sample_35_FD_206713 | JGI IMG/M metagenome (GOLD analysis project Ga0335081, IMG submission 206713) | Soil microbial communities from Loxahatchee National Wildlife Refuge, Florida, United States - Lox_Sample_3.5 | ecosystem: Environmental > Terrestrial > Soil > Wetlands | place: USA...
GGATACTCTGGATGTTCAGGAAGCGGAGGAAGCCAGCTTGAGTCTCCCTCTGACAGACTACCTCTATGTCCTGTCGATCTTCTTCTTTGCGCTTTCGCTGAAGCTGATGAGCGAGGTCAAGACGTCAAGAGGCGGGAACTGGTCGGCTGCCGCCGGCCTCCTGATAGCCATCGCCGGCACCCTCATCGCCTACCAAGCCAAGCGGATCGACCTGCTGGCTATTTCGGTGGTCCTGGGGGCGGTGGTTGGGCTTCCCATAGGGCTCAAGGTCTCCATGGTCGCGGTGCCCCAGAGAACCGCCGTCTCCCAGTCCTTCGGGTCCCTCGCGGTCGCGCTGACAGGGACGGCCGAGTACTACCAGGAGATGCACGGCATTGACACCTTCACCATCGCGGTTCTAGCGGCCGAGATGATCCTCGGATTCCTGACGTTCTCCGGAAGCTGCGTGGCCTTCTCGAAGCTGCAGGAGCTGATACCGGGGCGCCCCTATGTTTTCAAGGGGAGGAACGCCCTGAGCATAGCGATCCTCGTCGCGGCTGGTGCGTTGGGGGTCTACCTCGTGGCAAACCCGACCCAGAGCATCGTGCTGCCAATAATGGACGGCCTCGCCCTGCTCTTTGGGTTGATTCTTGTACTAGGGATAGGCGGCGGTGACATGCCGACCGTCATAGCCCTGCTGAACTCTTTCACAGGCATGTCGGCCGCGGGCCTGGGGTTCGCCCTTGACAACAAGGTCCTGATCGTCGCAGGATCGCTCGACGGGTCGTCCGGGCTGATACTCTCAATCATCATGAGCCAGGCCATGAATCGCTCGTTCCTCAACGTCCTCTTCGGAAGCGTCGGATCCGCAGCGGCCGCCGGCGGCGGAGGAGCCCAGCAGGTCCAGCGCACCATAGTCTCGTACACCCCAGAAGACGTCGCGACCGTGTTGAAGAACGCGAGAACGGTGGTGATCGCTCCGGGCTACGGCATGGCTGTGGCTCAGGCCCAGCACCTGGTCAAGGAGATGGGCGACATCCTTCAGAAGGCTGGTGTGGACGTGAAATACGCGATCCACCCCGTGGCCGGCCGCATGCCTGGGCACATGAACGTGCTTCTGGCCGAGGCACAGGTCCCCTATGAACAGCTTTGGGAGATGGACAAGATCAACCCGCTATTCCCGGAGACCGACGTGGCGATAGTCGTGGGCGCAAATGACGTCACGAACCCTGCCGCTCGGACCAACTCGGCTTCGCCGCTGTACGGCATGCCCATCTTGGACGTGGACAAGGCCAAGACCGTGGTGTTCATCAAGAGGTCCGCGGGACCGGGCTTCGCAGGCGTGGACAACGAGCTGTTCTACCTGCCCAACACCATGATGGTCTTCGGAGACGCCAAGAAGGTCCTTAGCGAGCTAGTGGGACTGCTCAGAAAGTAGCTGACCGGCGACGAGAGGCAACGCGGGTTTTCCTGGCCCTGACCAGGCGGACTCTCTTCCACGACACCCTGTGGCCGACAGGCCCCCGTCGCTTCGGCACATCGACCGGCTACTTTCTCAGGATGAACTTCGAAGGGTCGATCTCGTCACGGAGAAGCCTTAGTTCCTCGGCCGTGGGGGCGGCCGTCCTCCCTATCTGCGCGGGAATCTTGATCTCGAAGCTCGAGTTCCTGTTGACCTCTTCGACCGGCACGCCGGGGTGGAGTGAGAGGAGCATCAGTTTCTTCGTGGCGTCATCGAACCCGTAGATTCCCAGCTGAGTGACGACTCTGTAGGGGCCGGTTCCTGTGGGGAGACCCGCTTCCTCCCGACTCCCGGGGCCGTCAAGGTATCCAGGGGTCGTCAGAAAGTCGAGCTTCTTGACGAACTTCCGAGGATCCTGCTGCATCATTATGATCGTTCTCCAGCACAGGGAGCCCAGGTCGTTTGCTCCTCCGCTGCCAGGCAGACGCGCCTTCGGCAGGTGGTGGGGACCGATCACGGTCGTGTTCAGGTTCCCGTACACGTCCATCTGCGCTCCGCCGAGCATGCCGTAGTCGATGTATCCCTGCTGAGCAACTCCCATGACGTAGTCTAGGCTCGTTGCCATTATCGCCTCGTATGATGAGCGCGAATCGCCTACGGAGATTGGTAGCACCGGGATACGCGGGGCTATGCCTCCAGCCTCGAAGACCACGGTGAGATTTGGGGCATGGGTCTTGATTGCGAGCGCGACCGCGATTATGGGAAGGCCCGTTCCGGTCAGGACGGTCGCGCCGTCTTCTATGAGCTTAGACGCGGCGACGGCCATCTGCTCGACGGTTGAGTACTCTTGGCTGGTCATTTCTCCAACACCGCCCAGGGAGCCTCTGTGGGCGCCCTTAGGTGTTCTATGTCCTCGAGCTTCTTCATCTTCGCCATGCCTCCGACCAGTTCGATGTACTCTTTGAACTCCTTCACTCCGAACACGTACTTGTCGAAGTACTGGCTGGCTCCCTCCTCTGTCTTCGATAGCTTCAGCCACTCGGAGATGTGTTCCTCGTCCGAGTAGTAGAGCAACGGCATGTTGCCCGGGTGGGAGCCGTACGGCTCCTCTACCACGGCGTCGACGCAGAAGAATGGGATGTTGGTCCTCCAGGACTCGTTTCTTATCACCTCGTGATCCACTATCTTCTCGGTAGTAACGATCAACCTTCTCGCGGCCCTGGCCAACTCCATGTCCATGACGCTTATCCCATCGATCTGGGAGTTCCCGTACATGTCGCAACGGTGAACGTGAATCAGCGCAACGTCGGGATAGCAAGCGGGCAGGAGGGCTATCCTCTTCCCACTGTATGGGTCTGTCACCGCCACGGCGGCGCTCTTCTTGAACGTCTCAGTGCCCAGCATGACCCTTGCAGGGATGAATGGGAGCCCCATCGCGGCCGCCCTGATCCGCCACTGGATCCCCGCATTGGAGATCTCCGTGACCGCCTGCACCTTACCTGACTCGACCATCCGCCTGGAGGCAGGCGAGAGTCCCCGAAGCTCGTGCCCAAACGAGTACGCGGCCTCCACCTTCTCGACACAACCCGACGCGACGAGAACATCGCAGTCGTGGACCGCGGTCTTCCCGGCTAGTACCAAGTGCCTCTTCTTCTGCCTAATGATCTCGTACACCCCGGACATTGATACGCGGACGTGCCCGAAACCGCCGCTCGCGATGTAGTCGCCATCCCTGACGAACTTGCTGATGCTCGTCTTGACGTCCATCCTCTTGTCTACCATCGTTCGGTTCTTGTTCTTGTGGATCCATTCCCTCTGCTCGTCAGGATCGTGCCACGCGAGGAGCGGCCCTTCGCCTCTTTCCACTACGTCCATGATAACCGAGTTTCGCGCGGTTGATTTGATATTTCAAGATACCCCCTAAATGTTCGCGCTCCCGATTTGACTGCGTGGTATTCGGGTCGACGGTCTCGGCCACTCTTCAGCTTCCTAATCGCGGTGGAGCCTCTAGGAAGGTTTTATCCAACGACGGTGCCGCGTGGACGCGATGACTCGCTATCCGGGCTTGCAGCAGAAGGTGGCAATAGTGACGGGCAGCGGAAGAGGCATCGGCCGAAGCGTGGCCAGGAGCCTGACGGAGCAGGGATCCAGGGTGATAGTGAACTTCAAGCGTCATGCAGACGAGGCACAGGAGACCCTGAGGATCCTGAAGGCCGCGGGTGGAGACTGCGTCGTGGTCCAGGCTGACGTGGCCACGGATCAGGGGGTCGCCGCGCTGTTCTCCGAATCGCAGAGGATGGGGGGCGTGGACGTCCTGGTCAATTGCGCGGGTCTGGGTCTCGCAGCGCCAGCGACGGACGTGACCCCGGAGATGTGGAACAAGCAGATCGATACGAGCCTGAGGTCTGTTTTCATGTGCAGCACGAAGGCCATTGAGCAGATGAGGGGAAAGGGTTGGGGAAGGATAGTCAACCTGAGCAGCATAGCTGGGATCCAAGGGATGCCCTTCCTTTCCGTCTATAGCGCGGCAAAGGCGGGCGTCATAGGCCTGACCAAGGCCATGGCCATCGAGTTGCCATCGGGCCTCACGGTGAACGCTGTCGCCCCCGGGCTCGTGAAGACGAAGATGGGGGAGAGCCTGATTTCGCTTCTTGGTGAGGACGAGACCAGCTGGGCGAAGGCACACAGCCTGACCGGGCGGCTCGTGACGGCCGATGAAGTGGCCGAGCTTGTCTGCTTCTTGAGCAGCGATCTCGGAGCAAGCATCACCGGGCAGGTGCTGGTCATCGATGGAGGGCAGAGTTTGATTCATGGTCGAGAATACCTGGATGCGGGTTCGGGTCTGCCGTGAGCCGGGGACTCCTCGCCTTCGTTGTGCAGAAGCACAAGGCCACTTCCCTGCACTATGATTTCAGGCTGGAGGTGGGGGGAGTCATGCCCTCGTGGTCCATCCCGAAGGGACCCTCGCTGGACAGTAAGGTGAAGCGACTTGCCATGCCAACGTCAGACCATCCACTGGAATACCGGACCTTCGAAGGGTTGATACCTGAGGGAGGCTACGGTGCCGGCCCCGTTATGATATGGGATACGGGCACGTATACTCCAGAGACTGCGGCTGGCGACGGAGCGTGGAGCCCTGTAAGGGACAGAGAGGAGGCCGATGCCGTAGCGGCGGAGAGGTTGAAAGGCGGGGATCTCAAATTCACAGTCTATGGCAAGAAGCTGAAGGGCTCCTTTGCGCTGGTCCGGATGAAGGGATTCAGAGGCAGAGAAGGTTGGCTTTTGATCAAGCACGAAGACAGGTACTCGGTCGACGGATACGACGCCAACGACTACGACTTCTCCGCCGTCAGCGGCCTGACCATGGAAGAAATCTCCGGGAAGCGCAGCAGGTGACTTCATCCCGGTAGAGAATTGAGTTCAGCTGCACTCATGCCGAAAGACTCCTTCTCGAGACAGGTTTTAGTAGACCGAGGAATCGTTCGCGCCCATGGTAAGGAGGGCGCTCCTGGTGGTGGACATGACCAACGACTTCCTCCTCAAGAGTTACAACCCGGGTCTCGCCCTTGAGAGAGGAATGCTCCTTGTTCCCCGAATCAGGAAGCTGGAGGAGTCCTTCCTGGCAGCGGGACTTCCAGTGATCTATGCGACAGACAGGCACCTGAAGGGAGACTTTGAGCTGAAGAAGTGGGGGCCTCATTCGATGAAGGGGACCGAGGGATCGATGATAGTGGATGGTTTGGTGAAGGATCACATTCTCGTGCTTGAGCGGGACTGGAAGCCCGGCGACATCGGCCGAATAGCCAAGAGCCAGAGACTCTTCGAGGTTGAGAAGGGAAGCTACAGCGCCTTCACCGACAACGGGGGCAGACCGACCGCGATGGACTCCCTGCTGAAGAAACTTCAGTTCAAACCTGGAGATGAGCTCTACGTTGCCGGATTGCACACGAACTGCTGCGACAAGCACACCGCTGCTGATGCCTGGTTCAGGGGGTACGTTCCCGTTGTGGTCGAGGACTGCACCGACGCCTTCGACGACTCAGAGGGCAGGCTCGGCATGGACCACTCCAGAGCCCTGCAGTACGAGCGTTACTGGTACGACGCGCGGGTCGAGCCATCCGGGAGGATCGCGGAGAGGCTTGGCGGAAAGACGCCCCGGGACGCCCCTGCCTCTCTACCTCGGACCGCTCATTGATAGCGAAGTGCCGACTGGAAACATAATAGAGTATCTCCTACACGGTGATCGCGGCCATGGGCAGCAGGCAACGACCTGAGCTGATGAGCAAGACAGTAGTCAAGTCGACTCTGGTCGTAATCGCGTCTGTCGTGATAGCCTTCCTTGCTCGATTCGCGGCGGACCGCGGGTTGTTCCCCGAAGACTACGTCCTTCCGATATATGCGGTAATAGTATTCGCGGGCGGTTACATCATCATTAGAATAATCACCGGGGTCCTGGACTACGTCGCCCAGCCAACGCTCGGGACCACTCGCACGAGAGGCCTTCGAAACACCCTGCAGCTCATCGGTGGCATAATCCTCGTCATCCTCGCCTTCGCCATCTTCGGATACAATCTCACCGGAGCATTGATCGGTGCCGGCTTCCTTGGAATCGTTCTCGGCCTGGGCGCACAGCAGGTACTGGGGAACATCTTTGCGGGCCTGTCGCTGCTGGTTGCCAAGCCATTCGAGATAGGCGACAGGGTGACTCTGGCGACTTCAGCCTATGGGCTGACGGGGTCGAGCTACTCACATGAGAGCCAGGTAAGCGGTTTCACAGGAGTGGTCGTGGACGTGGGGATATTCTTCACGCGCCTCGTCCTTGATGGAGGCTCGCCGGCGGTCCTACCCAATTCGATAGTCATAGGCGCCATGGTGGTCAACAACTCCAAGACCACCGCTCGCAGTGTCAGAGTGAGAATCGACCTGGACAAGGCCATCGATTTCGACCGGTTCAAGCTGAAGCTGCTGGAGGCCCTCAGAGGGCACGACAGCCTCGATTCCTCCGACGTCATGGTGGAGATATGCGACGTCGGAACGTCGAGCTATCAGGCCCTGATCGAGGCGAAGGCAAAGGTCGAGCTCGAGGAGTCGGGAAGGACCATTGTCTACCGCGAGGCCATGAAGGCCAGAGACGAACTCGCCGCCAGCGAGACGCATGGCTCAGGCAAGTGACTCGCGCGCCGCTAGCCGGAGGCACGTCTTCCCGCGGTCAGATGGGCCTGGAAGTCGGCGGGGAAGCGCTCTATCAGCTTCTGGAATCCATCCGAAATCTCCTTCGCCTTCTGACTGGCGTGTTCCTTTATCGTCGACGGGTCGACGGTCGAGTAGACATGATAGTATCCCCCGTCTTTCAGGGTCCTCGTCTGCTTGTAGACGAGCCCGGCACTGACGAGTTTGGACAGGGAGCGGTGCGCCGTGCTCCGATCCCTGCTGACCGATTGAGCCACCTGGTCGAGGTTTGCCGAACCGAGGGTAGCGACAGCGTAGAAGGCGTCTAGGTCCGCGGGCTTCATGCTGTAGAGACAGGTCAAGAGGTCGGAACACGTTGCCCCCCTCCGGGTCAGCGACTGAATAGTGTCCATCGGCAGCGATGCGGCTTCGGCCGTATTAAGTATTGCGTGATATTGGCAATAACGCAGTATCTTTAAATCCACTGCGCATCTGTCCTTGTTCGATAGAGATGTCCTTCGACGAGGAAGTCGAGAAGATAAACCAGAAGAAGTTCGACGAGTTGATGGAGCAGAGGATGCGAGACAAGGCCAAGGGAGAAGGCTCTGCGCCGGGAGTCCCAATTCCGCTTTCAGACGAGACCTTCTCGGCAGAGGTCGCGAACCATCCGCTAATGGTCGTGGACTTCTGGGCCGAGTGGTGCGGGCCCTGCAGGATGGTCGGGCCGATAATCGAGGAGCTGGCCAGCGAGTACTCCGGGAAGGTGGCCTTCGGCAAGGTAAACGTCGATGAGAATCCCAGGACCTCTCAGGCGTTCGGCGTCCAGAGCATCCCTACGATCTTGGTCTTCAGGAACGGCAGGCCGGTGGACGGGATAGTAGGGGCGGTCCCGAAGGCGCAGATCGTCGGAAAGTTCCTCCGCTATGTCAGGGACGATACCTCATCGCCCTATAGATAGACCTCCGCGGGCCCCAGCCGCCCTTCAGTGGGCAGCCGCTGCATACTGTTTCGGCTTGTCAGACTGCCCGACCAGGTATATCGCGACTATTATCGCGACCACCCCTGCCGCCTGCAGGGCGTCTATGGTCTCGGCGGAAATCAGGTAGGCGCTGACCAAGGCCACCACGACCACCAGAAAGAAGTACGCGGTGAGGGAGGAGACGCTGTACCTGGACATCAGTGTGAAGAACGCGACGTAGACGAATGCCGTCCCTATTCCCCCCACCCAGATCAGCACGAAGAGCAGGTCCGGCCCGAAGTCGATCTTTGGTGAAGGGGTGGTGATGAACGCCCAAGGCGCAAGCACGATGAGCGAACCGGCCAGCTGCCAGACGTTTGCGCGGAGGAGCTGGTCCTTGCCGAAGAGCTTCTTGAAGCACGTGTTCATGAAAGCAAAGCCAAAACCTGCGACTATCAGCTCCAGGACGGCCCCTATCTGACCCGCTGAAACGCTGATGAAACCGATCTGCGCCGTCAGAGCGACCCCGAAGAAGCCCAAGAAAGCAGCTCCCGTCTTCTTCCCTCCTGGCCAGTCGTTGAGAATCGGGATCGAGAGGAAAAGCGTCCAAAGCGGATAGGTGTAGATGAAGACGCTCGCAAGGCCGGGGGCTATCTGGGTGGCGCCCAGGTTCCAGAAGCCGTAGAAGAGGGCCGATCCGGGTATCCCGAGCAAGATGGCCTGGAGCCTCTGCCTCCGGGTGAGGCTGGACCTAGGGCGGATGACCCAGAGCAGGGCGAGAGAGAACAGAAGACCCGTGACAGATCGCAGGAGGGCGAACCAGAGCGGAGGCAGGAGACCGACACCCATCTTCACCACCGAGTAGTTCAATCCCCATACCGTGATTGCAAATGCAAAAAGCCCGATGACCTGCCAGTTTCTCTGCAAAATCTCTGCTAGGACTTGGAAGATCCCCGTCCGAGGATTTAACGACGCCCCCTAACGGACGCCCGAGAGTGCGGACGAAGAGGCACCAGGGTGGCCGGTGTGTCGGGCCGGGCTAGGAGGGAAGGTCCGCGTGGTTCAAGCCTTGTTTCCTTCTGCCTTTCCAGAGAAGTAGGTTCCCATTAGATTGCCCTTGGTCACTGGCAACAGCAGGCTCGAGGGGTTCTCTGACTCGTGATAGACGGTCACCCGGTCGATTGATTGCCCGGCTATGTGCCCCGTTCCTACCGCCGTAATCGGGTTCTTGGAGGGGTCGTTGACTCTGTCGGACGCACTTACTCTGAGGCCGATCTTCGTCCCAGGTCTGAAGAGATAGGAGATAGGGAGCAGTTCAATCTTGAAGTTGTATATCTTGTCCGGAATCAGGGGCTGACTCCCGCTGTGGGGGTGGACCGGAAGCCAGGGCTTCGAGAGCTTCTCGTCGAGCGCCCTGTGGCTGCCACGGAGCCATCCCCTCGACAGAATCCGGGCCGACCCGTCCTGCTCGATGACCGATAAAGTCACGAACCAAAGTACCTCGCTGGACGTCGTGGAGCCGTAGAGATCCAACACCACGTGGCCGATGACCTCCGTGCTTTCCACGAAGTAAGGCGTGGCGAACTCGGCAGAGCCTCTCCCCCAGGGCGAGTCGAAGAACGTGGTATAGCCCTCTCTCGGCCAGAACTCGTGCTCGGAAAGCAGGCCGTTCTCGTGCAGGTAGAAGGGAGTCCACTTGGTGCCCGGGAGCGGCCACTGGTCAGACTGCCTCCACTCATTCGAGCCCATGACGAAGATGTTGACCGATGGTTCGTCCTTCAGTCCCACGTCCTCTCCCTTCAGCCAGGTGTCGAACCACCGCAGAGACTCGTACTGAAGCTGGTACACGGGGCGGTCGAGGTAGAACGGGGGACCGATTACCAGTCTCTTGGGCGTCCTGACGCCCGCCCAGTGGCGGAAGGCCGACCTGATGTGGAGGCCGCTCGGCGACAGATCGGCCCCGAAGTAGCACGGAACGTTGATTCTGTCGTAGTCCACCGACCGGGCCTGCCAGTAGTCGTCCTTGTAGGGGTGTAGCAACACATCGACGATGAAGTTGTTGAAACCTCGGTCCGGGTTCCTCAGTGCCTCCGTCAGAACCGGACTCTCCGTGATGGAGTCGTCCTTCAGGGCGGCGAGAATCAACTCCTTGAACTTCTCCTCCCCGATCTTCTGCCTGGTGAGGCTGTGGACCTTCGGATCGGGCCTGTCCTTCGGCCAATCTGCGGAGTTCTTCGGCCAGCCGCCAAGCCAGTTGGCGGCCAGGATTCCTCCTCTGTAGTAGACCTCCTCGTATCTGTCCATGCTGGACCAGGGCGCGAATATGCACTTCAGATGGGGGGGCGCCCGGGAGGCAGCGATCCACTGTATCATGGCGAAGTACGAGACGCCGAACATTCCCACGTCGCCCGTGCACCAGGGGCGAGTCGCCACCCACTCGATCACTTCGTAGGCGTCGCTCGCGTCTCTGTCAGAAAGATGCTGGAAGTCGCCGCCCGACCTGCCTGTCCCGCGCAGGTTCCCTATGAGGTGGGCGTAGCCGCGTCTGGCGTAGAACGTTGGGTCCCCGGACTCCAGGTGGCCCCTGTGCCTCTCTTCGCCAGGATTCAGCATGACGGCCGTAGACATCCTGTCTGGGTAGATGGGACCGTACTGCGCCTCTTTTGGATAGGGAGAGAGACTGACAATTGCCGGGAACTTCTCAGAGGAGTCGGGCCTTATGACGTCAACGTCCAGAAAGACTCCGTCGGACATTCCGATGCTGACATTCTTGTCGACAATGCAATCGTACCTCCGTTCCGACGCCCGCCAGTTGGTGCCGAACAAGTCGCTCGGCCCGAAACCCCTCGGTCTTTATTTTAGGGTTGCGAGCCAATCCGCGACAAGCCTGCAAGGCCTGGATAAGGTTAACAAAACCATCAGAGGGAAGATTGTCCGTGGGCACCTGGCGGGCGTCCGAGACAATGAGAACCCTGCGAGCGTTCGATGCCAGCGGCGAAGGTTCTACGCCAGAGCCAGCGGGACGAAGTCAGCCTGCGTTGGCCCGCGGGGGGCGATTCGCGACGGTGCTGGTACTCGCCTTGGTGGTCATCATAGCGGTCGCGTCGGTCTACGCCGCGTTCTATGTGCCGCGAAATGCCGCATCTCAGCTGACGACGAGCACGGCGTATGAGGCGGACGCGTCAGCAGTGGTCGCCGACGTCGTGCGACAGAGTCCGGGAGGCTACGTCGCGTCTTCCTCCGCGGCCCTCAAGCCCTCTCTACAGGACTCGTCGAGCGTCGCGTACGTCATCCTGGGCCGTACCGCGTCCACCGCAAACGTGACGGTGATTGTCTTCGAACGGGTTGTATCGGCGCAGGGCTACTTCGACCGGTTCAGGTCGAGCATTCAAGGTCTCCCTGGCTACACCGACATCAGCGGCACGCTGACCGCCTATCAGAAGTACGGCGCCTGCTATGGATATGGTGAGGATGTTGATGGAATCGGCGTCGCGGCGGCCATCTGCACCAAGGGGAACGTCTTCCTTCAGGTCCACCTGACTTCAAGCAACGACTTCTCCAGCGTCGAAGCGGACCTCACGACGTTGATGGCCGCAGTCTACGGAAGCGTGGGGTAGCAGCAGCCCGCGCGGGGCCGGGTGTTGTTCCTCACTCCTGAAACTCTAGGTCCACATCGGGGACTTCGCCCTCGCTGGAGCGCACTATCACGAAGTCCTGAGGCTGTGGAAGGAGCACCTCGTTCTTCTCGGTAGGCTCGAGTATCTTACGGTCAACGGGTATTCCCTTCGCGTCCACGTGGTCCCAGAGGGCCTTCTCAGAAAGGAACACGCCGACCGGGCTGAACCACATCCAATCTTCCGAAGCCCCGATCTGATAGAGGATGTAGATGTGTGTCTTGCTCCTTGACATGCCGCCTTACTGTCTGGGGTTCCTCGCTTAAGGGTGTTCGGAATCCAGCGGAGTCGCGGCGAGCTCGGGAACGTTCAGAACCGCGTCTTGACACCCGGAGATGAGGCTGGCGAGACCGGAAGCGGTAGGAGATGGGGTCGGCGAGATTTGAACTCGCGATCGCCAGCGCTCTGGTCGAAAGAACCCCAGGCTGGTATCCTAGACCAAACTGGACGACGACCCCACTTGTAGGGAGAGGGCGGCCAAGTATTCGATATAAGGGTGACAACGTGCTTGCCAGCCCCAGACCAACGCACCGGGTCCGGGCCCGCGAGACGGGAGGTTCAATACTTCGTGAAACTCGACACCACGGCGACCCAGGCGTCTGCGCAGTTCTGGGAGTCGTAGCCGCCGCCGCCGAGTGCGATCAGCCTGCCCTCGCAAACCTCGTGTGAGACCCTGTGAAGAAGCGACCCTATGGCCCCGTGAGCCTCTGCCGTGTATCTGAGCCCGCCAATCGGATCGTTTGCCAACCCATCGGCGCCGCACTGGAGAATGATGAACTCGGGCTTTGCCGCTTTGACGAACTTCTCGAGCTTGGGGAGCTGCTTGTAGACGTCAAGGTCGCTCGCGCCCGGCTGGAAGGCCACGTTCACCTTTGTCCCCTCCGCCCTGCCGCTCCCTCTCTCGGATGGTGAGCCGGTGCCCGGATAGATATAGCGGCCGTCTTCGTGTATGTCGAAGATGTACAGGTCCGGGTCTTCCTCGTAGGAGTAGTAGACTCCGTCACCGTGGTGGACATCTATGTCCACGTAGAGCACCTTCTTGAGACCGTGTCTCTGTCTAAGAACCTCGACGGCCACGCAGATGTCGTTGAAGACGCAGAAGCCCGCGGATGAATCTCTCCGCGCGTGGTGAAGACCGCCGACGGGGTTGAAGGCGTGATCCACGGTCCCTGCCAACACCTGCTCGGCCGCCTCGACCGTTGACCCGACCATGTACTGCGAGGCCTCGTAGACGCCCTTGAACGCGGGAGTGTCTCCATGGTCCAGAGTCCCGGAGCCGTACTCGGATGCTTTCTGCACGAACCGCACGTGTTCTTTCAGGTGGAACAGTTCAATCGTTTCCGCCGTTGCCATTTTCGGGCTGAGGGTCGTCTTCTCGATCTTCGTCTCGGAGAGCTTCTTCCAGAAGGCTTCGGCCCTGGACGCGTTGAGGGGATGAGGCGGGGGGAAAGAGTACTTCAGGAGCTCGGGTCCTTCGAGCACTCCAACTCTGCAGTTCATTGCCGACCCCTGCTAGCGCGATTTTATGATTCTTGCCTTCGGCCGTCGGGGAGACCAGGGGGTCGAAATCAGAGAAGGGACGCCGTGCAATCTCCTCGTCCGCGAACCTCATCGAGCGGCGCTAGGCTGCTGTTGGGTCACGCAGTGAATCCCTCCGAAACCGTAGACCAGCGCTTCGCAGTTGATTGCAACAATGCTCCTGTTTGGGAAGAGACCAGATATCGTCGAGAGCGCACCGCTGTCGTTGGCATCATCGAATACAGGCACCAGGACAGCCGAATTGCCCACGTAGAAGTTCGCGTAGCTGGCCGGAAGCCTGTCGGCTCCCCCCACCTTCTTCTTCGGCATGGGGAGTTTGACGATCTCCAGTTCGTCGCCTTCCTGGTCCTTCGCCCCCTCCAGCGCCCTCAGGTTGTTGGCCAGGGGCTCGTGATTGGGGTCCAGCTCATCGGGCTCGGTCATGCATAGGACCGTCCTCTCCGAGGTGAACCTGGCCAGGTCGTCCACATGGCCGTCGGTGTCGTCCCCCATTATCCCGCGCTTCAGCCACACGGGGTTGTGGGCCCCCAGGTAATCGCGAAGGCACCCCTCAATCTGCTTCCGGCTCTTCTCTGGGTTGCGGTTCCCGTTGAGCAGGCATTGCTCGGTTAGCAGGATCGAGCCTCTCCCGTTCACGTCGACCGACCCGCCTTCGAGCACAATCCCGGGCTCGTAGATTCGGAGGCCAGTGGACCGTGCGACCTCGAGCCCCGCAGCGTCATCCGGGAGTAGTTCCTCGTACCTGTTCCCCCAGGAGTTGAAGCGCCACTTGGTCGCGGCCACTCCGGAGTTCCTGATGAATATCGGGCCGTAGTCCCTTATCCAGACATCGGCTGTCCGGATGCGGTGGAAGGCGACATTCGCAGTCGAGCCAAGGAGCCTCCTGACCCTGCTTTCCGTGGGGAGATCGTCGACCAGGAGGTCCACTCTTTCGCCACCTGCCAAAGAAGAGATCATTTTCACGTAGATCTCCTCCACCCTGTCGATAATCTGAGGAGGAAATGTCAGGGGGTCCTTGGGCCACACCAGCCAGGTCGCGTCGTGCCTTTCCCATTCGGCGGGCATGCTGTATCCCTGGTCGCGCGGCAGGTCGGCCACACTACTTGACCAACCTGGAGTAGGTGGCGGGTCTTCTGTTGCGGAGGAAACCCCATCCTTCCTCCACCTCGCGTGCGAGGTCGAGGTCGCACTCGGCGACGATTACCTGTTCCGTCCTACCAGCGCGGGCCAGGGTCGTGCCGAACTGATTGAATATGAAAGAGCGGCCCCAGAAGCGCAGGTCCCCTTCCGCACCCACCCGATTCGCCGCGCCGACAACGACGCTGTTCGCGATCGCGTGCCCTCTCTGCACGTTTTCCCAGGCCCGCTGCCAGCTGCCTTCAGACTGGGGGACTCCACGGAGCGTGCCAATCGCCGTGGGGTAGAGGATGATGTCTGCCCCCATCAGCTTGACCGCTCTGGCCGCCTCGGGGTACCACTGGTCATAGCAGATTAGGACGGCGATTCGCCCGTGGCTCGTGTCGAAGACGCGGTAAGTCACGCCCGGGTCGAAGTAGTCCTGCTCGTAGAAGCAAGGGTCCTCCGGCAGGTGAACCTTCCTGTAGGCGCCGAGGGCTTCGCCACCCTCGCCGAAGACCAGCGATGTGTTGAAGGACTTCTTCCCGCTCTTCTCATAGACCGAGCCTCCGACCAGGACCACTCGGTGTCTTCGTGCAGCTGATGACAGGGCTGCCGTGACCGGGTTCGGGACCTCCGAAGGTTTCACGCTCGATTTCCGGTGCTGTGGAAAGTAAGGCGTAACGAAGAGCTCGGGGAGGCAGACGACGTCGGCTCCTTCCTTCGCTGCGTCCCCCACTAGGCCGATGGCCCTCCTGAGGTTGCCATCCTGGTTGCCGGTCATGGCCATCTGCACGAGCCCAATGGTGACCTTCCTCATCGCGACTGCGCCAATCCGCATCCTAGGGCTTAAAGATGTATCTCGAAAAACTGGCTGAACAGTCCAGCCAGGTCAGCCTGCAGGTATCCCGAGCCATTCCAAGATCTTCGCGTAGTGGATGTCCGATAAGTCCTCCTTGTAGCCGCGGAGCATCAGGCGGAGGGGCCCTGTGTCTTTCACACCGAGGATTCGGCGCACGGCAGGCGACAATCTTCCGCCGACGAACAGATACTGAGCCGCCGTAGTCACGTTTCTGGGCTTCCGTCTAGTGCTCGCCGACTCGAAGTCGATCATCCAAGGCTTTCCATCAGCGACCACGACGTGCTTCCTCAGATTGCTCAGCTGCCCGTGATCCAGGTCGATGATGTCTAGCTTCCTGCATTGGTTGAGAGTCGCGTGAACCAGTTCTTTCAGTTTCGCCCGCTTCCCTCGGCCTTCCAGCCTCCTGACCCAATCGTCAATCTCGACGTATTCGAGAAGCCCCATGAGAATCATATCCTTCGTGTGCTTGAACACCGGGGCACCAACTCCCACCCTGTTGGCCAACGTCGTAAGCGCGAATTCGTTGTCCATGTTTGGGCGGTTCGCGTCGGTCCTCCGAATCTTGAGGGCGAGGTACTGATCATCGACCCTCGCGCGGACCACCACCCCCACCGTGCCGAGCCCGAGCAACCCCAGCCGCCCGATCTTCGTCTTCCCCTCGAAGACGAGTTCTTCGACGCCCAGCGAGCTCAGTTGCCTGACTCTCGCTTTCGCTGTTCCCAGCGATATCCTCGGATAGGTCAGAACCTGGATGTATGGCGTCTTTACCAGGTCGCTAAGCGACGCTCGTTCCGATTGTATCGCTGACAAGCTCATCAACGCCCTGGCGCAGCCAATCGTGGGAAGAAGCCAATGAGGTCAGTCTGGACCCCGTTGCAATCCTGCCGCTCCTTGCGATGCCCACTGCCATCGCCTTTGAGGCGCCGACTTGCCCGACGTCCCGAGTGACGTCTTCGAGAAGTTTGACCAGACTGGTAAAGCGTCTGCTCTGAATGAACCTGACGCGGGCGTCCTCCCCGACCCAGACTAGGCGAGCCCTGCTCTGGTTTCGCGAAAGGAATTCGGTTGTCTCAGCCCGCCGGTCCACCGACGGGCCCGTCCTGACCTCGACGGAAGGAAGGGTGTCTACCTCTGGCAGGAACAGCAGGGCACTGGACCTCTTGGCGTCAGAAGCCGCCAGCGACCTGGCAATCTTGAAGCCCTTCGCCTCAAGATGGGCTTGCACATGGCTCAATGTCCTCTTGAGCTCACCCCACAAGGTGTCCTCACTGAGAACGTCATGGGTGAAGACCAGGGCGACGACCACCGACTTCATACCGGGCCTCTTCTTGCGTTTGTACCCCCTGAAGTAGGAGAGCGAAGGCTCGTTGAGAAAGGCCCTTGAAGCCAAGATCAACCTTCCAACCTTCTCTGGAGAGATCGCCCTTGCCAAGTCGCGATTCTCGTCGACTGGGTCGGAAAGGTGGAAGAACTCTTCAGGGCTCGGCGGTTTGAAGTCGGCGAAGAAGTCTAGGACCCCCCCAAAACCGCCGTTACGCAGAACCAGCACCTCAGCGGCATAGCCACTGAATCCCTGCGACTCGATTTCCGCCCCGTAGACGCCTACGCCTTTCATGAACCTCTTCAGGAGCCTGACCTGCAGCTTCTGGCCTTCTGACATCTTCTCCACGAGACCGAGATGGTAGGGAGAGCGGTCCGCGGCGCTCTTCCACTTTCCAGGCTCTACGTCGTAGCAAGGGACAACGTTCACCTTCACGCCGTCGACCGTCGCCTCGGTGTAGGGGTGTTGGGCATACTTCTTCCCCCGGGGATAACCCGCGGTGGCCCGCTCACCGATCGCCAGTCCTAGCCGCTCGAATTCCCGCTCGCTCGTTTCGGGCCTCATCCGCACGAAGATGTCTATGTCGACATCCTTCGGCAGCCAAGTCCCCTTCGCGAAGGATCCCCCCAGGACGACGTCGCGGACGCGGCGCTGCCCCTTCGCCGCTTCCCTGGTCCGGCGAAGCAGCTCTAGAGCCAGTGCATCCAGTCGGCGCTTCTCCTGTGCCGAGGGTACAACGATTTCTGTCGCTTCCTCCAATACACTTCTGAGGGATTTCATTTTAGAGGGTACACCCCAACGTCGCTGTAGATTGGACCCTTCGGGGTGAGCACGCTCGACTTCAGCTTGATCTCGACCAATGGCGCCTTCCCGAACACCCTGCTCGAGTTCCCTTGGATGAAGGAGGAAAGCGCCTCCCTGTTCTTCCCAGTCCTCACACGCGCCAGTGTAAGGTGAGGCTCGAAAGCCCTGTTTTCGGCTTCTCCGATCCCCCGGAGCGCCCCGATGGCTGTTTCCGCCAGATGGACGACGAACTGCTTGTCCTGCGGCGCAACCCCGACCCACACGATGTTCGGGTGCACGGTGGAAGGGAAAGCGCCCAGGCCTTCCACCGTGACCTCGCCCCCAACCAGCCGCAGTTCTCTTAGCCGGCGGTCTGCCTCTGACGCCTGCGACTCGGAAATCTCACCCAGAAACTTCACGGTATAGTGTAGGTTGTTGCGCTCTACGAGCTTGAGGTCTGCCCCGCACCTGGCCAGCTCCTGCTGGAGGGTCACCAGGTTGCCCAGCAGCTGTTCGTTGGGGAGCTCAAGTGCCACGAACGCTCTCATTTTCGTTGCGCGCTTCCTCGGAATGCCGATTTAAAGAAATGTTATTGTCTTATAGGGCAAAGCGTCTTGCCCGGGTAAGAATTGAACATCGTTTGCATCACTGGGATGCCGGGGGCGGGCAAGTCCACGGCCGCTCAGGCCCTGGCCTCCAGGGGGTGGAAGCGCGTCGTCATGGGAGATGTAATCAGGGAGGAGACGAGGAGGAGAGGGCTTGAACCTGACGCCAAGAACACTGGCGAAGTGATGATGGTTCTGAGGAAGGAGATGGGCGAGGCGGCCGTCGCCGAACTCTGCACCAGTGTCATCCGGACCTCCGGAGCAGAGCAGGTGGTGGTCGACGGAATTCGGTCAATGGCAGAAGTGGAGACATTCAGGAAGTCAGGGAGGGTGCTCCTGATAGCGATACACGCTTCGAGGGATCGGAGATACAAACTCCTGATGGAAAGGGCGAGGAAGGACGCACCTCCCTCGTACCAAGTGTTCCTCGACCGGGACCAAAGAGAAATCGACGTAGGCATCGGGACGGTCATCGCCCTCGCAGACGAGGTAATCTCCAACCAAAGGGCCACCCCCGAGTCGCTGGCAATGGAGGTAGTCCGAGCGGTCGACCGGTGGAACGAGCGCGATGGAGAGTAGCATTCGTGTGCAGGCGAGCCTCCGGGCCACCGTTGCTCCGTCGGAAGACCCAGAGAAGGTCCGGAAAGCAATCGAGAACATCGTCGGGCCGTCGAGTTCGTCCTTCGAGGTGGACGAGTCGCGGGTCAGGGCCTGGTCAAAGGACCGGGAGTCGCTTCGAGTGCTCCGCGACCAGCTTCGCGACAGACACGTAAGGGCAGCCGCACGGAGGCTTCTGATCGCCAACAGGAACAGAGACAGCACACAAGTAATGCTGAACAGGCAGGCGGCGTTCCATGGGGTGGTTGCGCTTTGCGGCAGCGAAGCAGAATCGTCTCTCGGTCCAATCTACCTTGAAATCAATTCCCGAGAACTGGACGCCATGATCGACTGGTTGACTGCCTATCAGGACGGGTAGTCAACATCAATCCGGAGTCCGTCAAAGGCTGCGACCGTGGGCGGGAAGACAGCCCTGGCGTCCTTTGCCAGCGACGTGACACTCCTGTATCGTGCGCTGAAGTGGGTCAAAACGAGCTGCTTCGCGCGGGCGGACTTCGCCAGCTCTGCTGCTTCGACGCACGTGCTGTGCTTCCGCTCGAGAGCCTTGTCGGAGTCCTGACTCGAGAATGTTGAATCGAAGATCAGCAGATCGACCCCGGCAAAGAATCTGGCGAGTCGTTTCGAGGGCCTCGTGTCCCCCGAGTAACCTATGGTCCGGCCGTGACGCAGCGAGCCCATCACCTGTGAAGGAGAGACCGTCCGTCTCCCCACCTTCACGCGCCTCCCTTTCTGGAGGCGCGACCACAGCTTCCCCTCAGGTACGCCCAGTCGGGTCGCTTTCTCTGGGAAGAACACGCCGGGGCGGTCGTGCTCTCGAATCAGGAAGCAGTAAGCCTCCACCGAGTGCTCCGCTCGGGTGGCTCTTACGTCGAAGTGTTTCGTTCGGAGAACCGTCCCTCTCCTCGCCGCCACGAACCGGATCCTGAATGTGAGGCCGATGTGAAGAAGCTCGGAGGTCACGCGGAGCCACTCCAACAGGGCAGGCGGAGCCACCACGGTGAGTTCCTTCGTCCTATGGGCGAGGCTCATGGTCTGAAGGAGACCGAGCAGCCCCGTGACATGATCGCCGTGCAGGTGTGTGATTAGGACCGTCGTCTCCCTGTTGAGCCCGAGGCCTTGCGCCAGCACCTGGCGTTGGACGCCCTCCCCGCAGTCCATGATGATCAGGTCCCCTTCTCTCTGGACGGCTATGGCCGGGAGGCCTCGGCTTTTCGACGGGGCCGCGGAGCTCGTGCCTAGAAACGTCACTGTGAGCTTGACCAATGCTAGGTCTTCCTCAGAATAGTTATCGCCCTTGTGAGTTTCTTGTGTATGTAAATGTAATGCTCTCCCTCCGCGATCATGTCGCTACCAGGCTCGACGGGAACATGGCTGGGGTGCATCACCACGAGCCTCCCGCCTGGCCTGATCATCGGGGGCAGCTTCTCCATCGCACGTCGGACCACCGTCGCGATTGGTGCCCCGCCGGCGCTCGACGCTCTTCCGTACGGCAGATCAGTTGCGACTCCGTCCACCATGCCCAGAGGAGCTGAGAAGGCGTTGGCGCGGATGACCCCCAGCCATTCCTGCCCGAAAGCTCTCATGTTCGAAAGCGAGCCGTAGGCCATGCGTCTGCTGCGGTCTATGGCAAGACAGTCGAGACCCACCTCCGACGCTTCAATCAGGATGCTTCCCGTCCCGACGAAAGGGTCGAGGAGGACGTCGCCCTCCCTGCACCGCGTGAGGTTCACGAGAGCCCGGGAGAGCTTCGGGAAGATGGCCGCAGGGTGGAAGAACGGCCGCTTCCTCGGCCTGCGCGATGACCAAGCCTGGTTCATCTCTTTCGGGACCGTCAGCACCAGGTAGTCCTGCCTTCCGGTGATGAGTGTGAGCTCGTAGTCAGGGTTCTCCAGGTCCACCTCGGCCCGAAGGCCCCCTAGGGTCGCCTCGACGTCGGCGTGCCGGGGTGGTTGCTCCCCGACGGCGAAGGAACGGAACCTTATCTTCCTCCCCCGTACGGTAGCTGAGGCGTCCGAGGGCCGGGATAGTAGCGACCCCACACGTCTCGCGAACGCGATCCTCCGGGAGACAGCCCGAGGGTCGGCCGCCGTCTCGACCAATAGTATCCTGTCCTCGGGGGAACTGAAGGTCGAAGCGGGGTCGTACGCGAGGAAGAGAGCCCTTGCCTCGGCTTCGGGGATGGACGTCTTCTCTCCCGAGAGCAGCACTAGCGCCCTATTCGTCAAGAGTACCTAGGTGCGACGAGATCGCGTCTGTGACGTCCACCACGCTGAACTTCCCGGGGATCGTGTTGGTTGCTATGATCTCGCTCACACCGGCCTTTTGCAGCTTGGCCGTGGCCTCCCCCACCAGGAGAGGGTGAACGCAGACTGCGACGACGCGGGCTGCGCCCTGGCGAATCACAGACTTCGCGGACGCCTCGACCGTGCCCCCGGTGCTGATGATGTCGTCCACAATGAGGACCGTCTTGCCCTTCACGTCGAGGGTCGGCTCTTCTATCGTCACCTCGCCGGTCGTGCGGTCTCTGCTCTTCTTTACCTGAAGCCGCTCGGACCCGTAGAGCGTGGCAAACGCCTCCGTCCTCTTCGAAGCGCCGAAGTCCGGCGCGATGACCACGGCGGGTTCCTTCTCGAGCTTCGACCTGACGTACCGGACGAGGTCGGGTATGGCCGATACGCTGTAGATCGGCGATGCGAAGAGGGACAGGCCCTCGGCAGAGTGTATGTCAACGGTGACAACGCGCCTCACGCCGGCGGAGCGAAGCAGATGGGACACGACCCCCAGACTCAGCACCTCGCCCGGAAGGAAGGCCTTGTCCTGTCTCGCGTAGGCGAGATACGGTATCACGGCCGTGACCTTCGCACCCTCCTGGCTGAGGTGGTGAGACACCAGCAGAAGCTGGAAGAGGTGCTGGTCCACGGGAGGGTAGGTTGACTGCACCACATAGACGCTCTTGCCCGTAAGCTTGGCGTCGACCGTGAACTTGGACTCCCCGTCGGGGAAGACCCTGAAGCTGTAGGGGAGCACACCCAGCCCGAGCTTGGAAGCGATCGACTTCCCCAGTTCCTCCGAGGCGGGGCCGGCGAGAACGAGCTTCTCGGACACCTTGACTCGGTAGCGCTCGACCCGAGACGTTATTTAACGGATTTGAGCTGATTCTCGGAAACGGCAGAAAACTTACAGCAAGAGTTAAGGAATGGCGCTCCAAGGCCAGCCCGAAGTCCACTTGGACCAGTTCTGCCCCGAGTGCGGTGGAGTAATGCTCTACGATGCACCCAACAAGCGCTACGGTTGCAAGAGCTGCGGACTGTATCTAACTAGAGATCAGCTATCGGACATAAGGTACAAGATGAAAACGCCCGAAGACGACGCCCGAAGGAAGAAGTCGAGGCAGCAGTCCGACTACCTCGAATGGTGGCTCAGCGGAAACAAAGAAAAGTAGATGCCAGGCGAAACCGGGAAGGCGCTGCAGCGGCAGCCATCTCGGTGCACCCCGCACAGCCCCCCGGTGGGGACAAATCCGTTTTAACGTCCCGCAGGTAGGCCACATACGCGTTGGTGAGGACCGAGATGATCGCGGTGGGAAGAGAACTCCTGATTGGGCGGACCATCAACACGAACGCCCATTGGGTAGGCAAGAGACTTGCCATCCTTGGCACGCAGCTTGCAAGGATCAGCACCGTTGACGACGACCTTGACGAAATATCCGGCTCGCTGGGCGAGGCGCTCTCTCGCAGGCCCGACTTCTTGGTGGTGGTGGGCGGACTGGGTCCTACCCCCGACGACATGACCGTGAAGGGGGTCGCCCGCGGCCTTGGAAAGGACCTTGCCGTCAGCAGACAGGCTCTGGAGCTAATCAGGGAACACTACGTCAAGGTCGGGAGGAAGGACTTCCGACTCACGCCGGCGAGGAGGAAGATGGCCGTCCTGCCCGAAGGGGCCGCTCCGCTGGAAAACGAGAAGGGCACCGCTCCGGGGGTGAGGATTGAGACAGGCGCGACGGTGATCTTCTGCCTCCCCGGAGTGCCGTCCGAGATGCGAAGCATCTTCTCTCGGTCCGTCCTGCCCGAGATACGAGGGAGAATCGGAAAGTTGTTCCGAGTCGCCGCAAGGCTGAAGATAGAGGGAATCTACGAATCGGCGCTGGCGCCCGTGATCGCCCGCGAGCTGACGCGGCACCCGGGAGCCTACATCAAATCGCATCCGAAGGGCGTCAAGGGTGGAATCTCGAGGATTGAGCTGGACGTGGTGGTCGTGAACGGAGACCAAGAAGCGGCGCGGAAGGGCGCTTCAGGCATAGTGAATACCGTGACGGCGGACATTCTGCGGGGAGGCGGCCGGATCGTCTCGCAGACGGGGGTCCGCGCGGACGCAGGGTGACGGACCGCCATGGACATGATCTTCGTGGCCGGCACGGCAGGATCGGGGAAGACCCTGCTCACCCACGCCCTCAAGAGCTGGTACACCGGCAAGGGGGAGAACGCCATTGCAGTCAACCTCGACCCCGGAGTACTCAACCTGCCCTACGACCCAGACGTGGACATCAGACAGAGCATCAATCTCCAAGACATAATGGACTCCTACGAGCTCGGACCCAACGGTGCGCTGATACTCGCCGCCGACATGATCGCCACCAAACTGGCGGAGGTCCAGGAGGAGATAGACTCCTGCAGGGCCGAGTACGTGATAGTCGACACGCCGGGTCAGACCGAGCTCTTCGCCTTCCGAGAGAGCGGCGAATACATCGTCAAGGAGTTCAACGCCGAATCGAAGGTGCTTCTATTTCTCATGGATCCTCTCCTGGGTACCTCGCCCGTCAACTTCTTGTCGCTGGCCCTCCTCTCCGCTTCGGTTGGGCTCAGGCTCAACATACCTCGGATCTCTGTGCTGACGAAGCGCGACATCGCAAAGGAAAATGTGAAGAGGATACTGGACTGGAGCGGCAACGCTTCAAGCTTCGAGGACGCTCTCGCGGTCACAAGAGACAGCGACCAGTACACGCTCTACGCAGAGCTGTTCAAGGGTCTCAGGAAGCTGTCGTTCGGAGTGGACCTTTACCCGATCTCCTCGGTGACCCGCGAAGGGTTCGTGGCTCTCGTCGGGGAGATAGCCCGGATCTGCCGTGGGGGCGAGGAGATCACCGACTGAGCTCAGCCAGGAAAGCCTGCAACAGCCGCCCGCACTCCGCAGGCTTCTCCAGCGGGAGCATGTGACCCGCTTCAGATACTATCACCGGCTGCTTTGATGAGGCTATGCCGTCGTGAAGGAACTGGCTCCACCTGGGCGGTGTCATCCTGTCGTCGTCGCCGCATACGATAATTGTCGGTGCCGTGACGGTCTTGAGTCTGTCTCTCGCGTCGAAGGCAGCGCACGCCTTGTAGTCATTGAGGAATATCGCCGGGTTGGAGAGGGAAAGCGCCGCCCTCGCCTTCCTTGCGACTGCCATGTCAATCCGGTGAAAGCTCATCGGCGTGATTGTGCGCTCTATGGTAGGGAGCGGGTCCCCCTCGAGGCCTTTGAGGACCTCAGGAAGAACTCCAAGCTTCGCGCCGGTGCTGACGAGCGCAAGGCCTGAGACAGATTCTGGATGGCCCATGGCGACAGTCATCGCTATGGCTCCGCCCATAGAGTGCCCGCAGAGCACCGGCTTGATGCGATGCTCTGTCAAGAACCCGTGGACGGCCTGGGCGTATTCGTCCACCGTCCTACAGGATATGTCTCCGGTGGGGTGGCCGGGGAGATCAAGGGCGTATGCCGCCCTGCCGCCCTCCAGCGCCGGGAGAACGTCGTTCCAGAGTGCCCTGTTGCCTCCCGCTCCGTGGATCAGAACGCAGTCAAAAGGAGCTGGGAAACTCGCCGAATCCAAGGCGTGGCGAAGCGGAAGCGTCGGCGAGACCTATAAAGCATCGATGCCGCCCTCGTCAGGCATCGACCAATTGGCCAAACAGGCAGCAGCTCTTAGACGTCTGGTTCAGGGCGGGAGAACGGTTCTGGCTCCGGGGGTCTTCAGCCCGTTCGTCGCGCAGATGGCGGTGAGCCTGGGCTTCAAGGCAGTGTACTTCTCGGGGGCAGGCTTCTCAAACCTCCTTGGCCTGCCCGACCTAGGGGTAGTGACGCTTTCCGAGGTCTCTGGGGCGGTGGGAGGAATCACGGCGGTCGTGGACGTCCCGGTGATCGTGGACGCCGACACCGGATTCGGAGAAGCCGTGAACGTCGCGAGGACCGTCCAACAGCTGAAGGCGACGGGCGCGGCGGCCCTGCAGATCGAGGACCAGGTCCAGCCCAAGAAGTGCGGACACCTCGAAGGGAAGGAGCTAGTCGGCACGGAGGAGATGCTCAAGAAAATGGTGACAGCGAGGGAGGCCTCCTCGGGAGACATCCTTGTGGTCGCCAGAACGGACGCACGCGCAGTCGAAGGGCTCGACCGCGCCGTGGAGAGGGCTCGGTCGTACTCTCGGGCCGGCGCCGACATCATATTCCCCGAAGCGTTGGAATCCAGGGAGGAATTCGTAGAATTCAGGTCGAAGGTCGGAATTCCGCTCCTCGCAAACATGACGGAGTTCGGAAAGACGCCCTACCTATCCGCCGGTGACTTCGAGGAAATGGGATACAACATCGTGATATTCCCGGTCACCGCGTTCAGGGCGGCAATGCTGGGGGCGTGGCGGGCGCTCGAGGGGTTGAAGGTGAAGGGGACCCAGAGAGAGTTCCTGGGGTCGCTAATGACCCGCAAAGAGGTCTACAGGTTGATTAGGTATGATGAATACGAGCGAATGGACCGGAAGGCAGGTACGAAGGCGAGGAAGTACCGTCCAAGGAGGGCCTAGGCGGTGCCAGGAAGCCTGAAGGTGCCCAAGGGCCTCGACGGAGTCGCGGTCACGGAGAGCAGAATCGCAAAGAGCGACTCTGACGGGTCTCTGATATACAGGGGGTACGATATCAGAGAACTAGCGGACAAGGCGGGGTTCGAGGAAACTGCATACCTGGTGCTGAACGGGACACTTCCGAACAGAGCCGAACTCGATTCGTTCTCTTCGAGGCTCAGGAAGGCGTCTAGGGTTGACGACAGGGTCTTCGGCGTCCTGAGGAGCCTCCCGAGCGACTCCCACCCGATGGACGTGCTGAGGACCGCACTCTCGGTGGTGGCGAGCATTGACGAGCGGGCCAGCACCTCGGAGATGGAGATCTCGATAGCCGCGAAGATGCCCGTGCTCGCGGCGAACAGCATAAGGCTCCCGAGAGGGTTGCAACCCGTCAACTCCGAGAATGACCTGGGCCTGGCCGCAGGCCTGCTGGCCATGATCACGGCCAGATCGCCGGCAGAGCTCGAGTTGTGGACGTTTGAGAGAGTCATGATACTGTACATGGAACACGATCTGAACGCCTCGTCGTTCACCGTGAGGGTCGTGGCATCCACGGCAGCGGATCCCTACGCCGCCGTCACAGCGGGCCTTGCTGCGCTGAAGGGACCGCTACACGGAGGGGCCAACGAAGTGGCGATGCAGATGCTGCTGGATCTGAAGGACCCCGCCAAGGTACACGACTACGTCCAAGCGGCGATCAAGGAGAAACGGAAGATAATCGGATTCGGTCACAGGGTGTACAAGGAGTACGACCCGCGAGCCAGGATGTGCAAGGAGTACCTTCGCCAGCTCGTGAAGAGCACCGGGAAGGGCGAAGGCCTGTACCAGCTGTGCGATGCCCTTGAGCGCGAAATGTGGGAGCAGAAGAAGATTCCGCCGAACCTCGACTTCTACGCCGCCCCCATCTTCTACCTTCTGGGTGTCCCGATCCCACTTTACACGCCCATCTTCGCCTCCAGCAGAGTCTTCGGCTGGCTGGCACACTACAACGAGCAGATGGAGGAGAGGAAGCTGATCAGGCCCGACGCAGAGTACGTTGGACCGAAGGGGCTCTCGTACGTGCCGATTGGCGACAGGTAGCCGCTATCTCGCCAGCCTTCCGGCCGCCTCGTAGACGGAAAGTTTGCCCGAGAGAACTTCCCTCGCGAGCACGTCGAGCCGTGGCTCGGCCGACTTCGCAAACGCCTCGAGCGCGTCGCTCCTTGCCTGCTCGAATATCATTCCCCTTATGCTCCTGAGCCGCATCTCCGCGCCGTCCTTGCGGAACTCGGCCCGGGTCTTCTCGATCACGTCGACGAGCTGGCCGACGCCCTCACCCTTGAGGGCCGACACTTTCATGACAACAGGCCGCTTCGACTTCAGGCTCCTGACCATGGAGAGCAGATTGACGACCATCAGATCGGCGCCCTCCAGGTCGGACTTGTTCACAACGTAGACGTCCCCGATCTCCATGAGCCCGGCCTTCGAGACCTGGATGTCATCCCCAAGGCCCGGCATGAGCACCACGAGGACGGCGTGGGCGACGCCCACAACCTCGATGTCCGATTGGCCGATGCCGATCGTCTCGATCAGTATGACGTCCATGCCCGCGGCGTCCATCAGTTGGACCACCTGGACTGATGACCTTGACAGCCCCCCCGACCACCCTCGCGACGCCATGCTCCGGATGTACACTCCTCTGTCGCCGGTGTGGTCAACCATTCTGATTCTGTCACCTAGAAGCGCCCCGCCGGTTATGGGACTGGTGGGGTCGACGGCTACGACCCCTACCTTGAGCTTCTTGGCCCTGTAGGCGCGGATGAGTCTGTCCACTAGCGTGCTCTTCCCCGTTCCAGGCGGACCAGTCACGCCGAGAACGAAAGCGTGCGCCTCTCTCTTCGGCAGGCGGCTAAGGAGTTTGGCCGCGCCGGCCGGATCGTTCTCCACGACCGTAATCGCCTTGGCGAGGGCGTTCCGGTCGCCGCCCGCTACGCTCTTGGCCAACGCCTCGGGGCGCACACCAGGTCACCTGCGTTGCCCGCCAGCTCAGGTGGCTTTTATTGGTTGCAAAGCATCATTTATCTGAGGCCGCTGGAGCGTCCAAGGCAGCTTGCTGAGAGAAGGGAACGACCCCTACTGGAAGAGCAAGGCGCAGGGCTATGTCAAGAAGCGGAGCAGACAGGGTTCATTGTTCAGCCAGAAGGCACTCGCGGACATTGAGAAGGGCGCGAAACAGTGGCAGGAGAGCGTCTTGGGACCGTGGACTCGCTCGGCAGGCGAGGCCGCGGAGTCACAGACAGCATCGGGGATCCCGACAAAGAAGCTCTATACGCCGGCGGACCTGGAGGACGCCGAGTACGCGGACCAGGGCTTCCCGGGCGTCCACCCCTACCTGCGCGGAATCTACCCTGACATGTATGGGGGAAGACTGTGGACGATGAGGATGTTCTCGGGATTCGGCACCCCCGAAGACACGAACGCCCGGTTGAAGTTGCTTCTTGAACACGGCGAAACGGGACTGAGCATCGCATTCGACATGCCCACGCTCTATGGGTTCGACTGCGACCACAAGCGCGCCCACGGGGAGGTCGGCCGATGCGGTGTGAACGTCTCCTCGTTGAAGGACATGGAGGTGATATTTGACGGCATTCCCCTAGACAAGGTGAGCACTTCCATGACCATCAACGCGCCGGCGGCCGTGCTGACCTGCATGTACGCGGGAGTCGCCAGGAAGAAGGGCGTCAGAATAGAGAGGCTGAGGGGGACCGTCCAGGCAGACATGCTGAAGGAGTACATCGCCCAGAAGGAATGGGTGTACCCGCCCGAGGCCCACCTCAGGCTGGTTAGGGACCTGATGCTCTTCTCGACCCGGAAGATGCCTCTCTGGAACTACATTAGCATCAGCGGCTATCACATCCGCGAGGCAGGCTCGAGCGCCACACAGGAGCTCGCCTTCACCCTGGCCGACGGGTTCGGATACGTGGAGCTCGGCCTGGAGGCCGGCCTCAAGGTTGACGAGTTCGCCCCGAGGCTCAGCTTCTTCTTCAACTCTACCATGGACTTCTTCGAGGAGATAGCCAAGTTCAGAGCCGCCAGGAGGATATGGGCCACTGTGCTGAGGGAGAAGTACGGCGCGAAGGACCC
>Ga0335081_10002667_pt1 | contig 28067 bp, 26 predicted proteins | sample Lox_Sample_35_FD_206713 | JGI IMG/M metagenome (GOLD analysis project Ga0335081, IMG submission 206713) | Soil microbial communities from Loxahatchee National Wildlife Refuge, Florida, United States - Lox_Sample_3.5 | ecosystem: Environmental > Terrestrial > Soil > Wetlands | place: USA...
TTCGAGGTCCACAGCGTAGCTGCAATCGCCACCAGGGCGATAAATGCCAGGCCCACGGCGATCGCTGAATCCCGCTGTGCCGGCATGGCTTTTCGGGTTCTCCCTGGGGACGGTGGCCGCCTGGCGGCGTCTGTCTTGGGCGCAGCATGGGTGCGGGTAACCCGGCTGATATTTTCGAAATCGAGTGCCTGTTGAAGGCTCTTTAAGTCGAGAGCCATGTCTTTGATTGACTGATAGCGCTCTTCCCGGTCTTTCGCCAATGCCTTCATCAGGATTCGGTCCAGTTCTTCGGGCACGTCACGATACTCTGCAACCGGCGCAGGTTCACGATCCACGATGGAGACGATCATGTCGGTAGCGGTCTCCGCTCCGAACGGAGGGCGCCCCGCCACCATCTCGTAAATCACCGTCCCAAGACTCCAGATATCGGTGCGCGCGTCAAGCTGCTTTCCGCGAACCTGCTCCGGGGACATATAAAGCCATGTGCCGATAATCTGTCCCGCCTGGGTGGGTGCTGTCGGCATGTCAACTTCAACCGAGCCCGGTCCAAATTGCGGTTCGGTCAGCTTGGCGAGGCCGAAATCCAGGATTTTCACGTAGCCATCGGAGCGCACCATGATGTTCTCCGGCTTTATATCGCGATGGACAATGCCGGCGGCATGAGCGGTGGCCAGAGCGCTTGAGGCCTGTACTGCAATATCCACGATCTTGCGGATCGGGAGCTGAGAACGCATCAGTTGGCGCAGAGTTTCTCCTTCGATCAGTTCTGTCGCCATGTAATGGGTGCCATCGATCTGGCCGATCTCATAAATCGTCAGAATATTCGGATGGTTAAGCGCGGAAGCGGCTCGCGCCTCCTGCTCGAAGCGCTGCACGCGCGTGGCTTGTTGAGTGGACTCTTCAGGAAGAACTTTCAATGCGACTCTTCGGTGCAGGCGCAGGTCTTCAGCGGCATAGACTCTGCCCATGCCGCCTTTGCCAACGAGCGAAAGGACACGATAGGTGCCGAAGTGGCTGCCTGCCAGCAAATCCATGTGCAGATTCCACGAGTATAACCTGCACAGAACGTGAGCAGGGCAGGTGAGCTTACCTGCCCACGCAAGAGGAATCTCCGCTGCAACCTTACGCTGCCCGCTCTCTTTCTTCCAGTGTTTCCGAGAACAGCTTGATCATCTCTCGATTGAACGCGGGAATGTCGTCCGGCTTTCGGCTTGTCACGAGATTGCCGTCTCTCACAACCTGCTCGTCGACCCACTCTGCTCCCGCATTGCGCAGATCGGTTTTCAGGGAGGGCCATGAGGTGATGCGCCGCCCTTTCGCCTGGCCTGCTTCGATGACCGTCCACGGTCCATGGCAGATCGCGGCCACTGGCTTCCTCGAGTCGAAGAAGGCTTTCACGAATGCAACGGCATTAGGTTCCATCCGCAATTTATCGGGATTCATTACTCCCCCCGGCAGCAGAAGCGCGTCGTAATTTCCGGGATCGGCCTGGTTGAGTGGCTTATCGACTTCGACTTCGTCGCCCCACTCGGTAAACTTCCATCCCCTGATCTTGTCTTCTTTGGGTGAAACGACTTCGGTTTCGGCCCCAGCGCCTTCAAGCGCCCTGCGGGGCTCCAGTAACTCCACCTGCTCAAAACCATCGGTTGCCAGGATTGCGACTTGTAGATCTTGCAGAGAATTATTAGGCATGTTTTGCTTCCTCCGGATAGTGGGTTTGCATTAAGATGCGAACCGCATTCTGTAGGTGCCAAGAATCACGTTTGCCGCATACCGTTTTCCTCATTTATACTTTTTGTTTACCTTTAAGCACTTAATTGAGTCGAGGAGCAGCAATTTTTCATGCCCAAGCGCACATTCCAACCGAATCGGCGTCACCGGTCGAAGACGCACGGATTCCGGACGCGCATGAAGACCAAGAGTGGACAGGCCGTCTTGTCGCGCCGCCGCGCCAAGGGGCGCAAGCGCGTCTCCGTAAAGCCCGGCTTTCGCGAGTAACACATTTTTCCCTTCGGCGGGAGTTCCGCAACCTGAGTTTGGATGGCGCATGGGTACGGACGAGGCTCCGGACGTAAGCACTGGCGCGGTCGAGCGCGGGCGGGAGAGGTTCCGGTTCCCGCGTAGCCTGCGCCTCTTGCGGCACAATGATTTCGAAGATGTTTACAGGCGGGGACGCCGCCACTTTGCGGCGCATATGACCGTCTTTTATTTGCGCCGCCAGCAGGGTCCAGGGCTGCGGGTCGGGTTTACGGTCAGTCGTGCGCTGGGCGGAGCGGTTGAACGCAATCGCATGAAGCGGAGATTACGAGAAGCGGTGCGGCTGAATTGCCCTACGACGACGCCCCCAGTCGATGTGGTAATCAATCCCAAGAAGGCGCTGTTGAAGGCAGAGTTCCTCGAGTTGGAAAAAGAAATCCGGCGGGCGTTCGAGGTGATTGGAAAAAATTGCTGATGAAGACCGCAGAAAACCTGCACCGCGGGACGCGGTGGATTGCTATCGCCCTGCTTCGCGCATACAAGTGGGCGGTCTCTCCCATGTTCCTGCCCGCATGCCGGTATGTCCCGACCTGCTCCGAATACGCTATGGAAGCCGTGGATCGATACGGAATCTTCCGCGGCGGGGCGCTGTCAATGTGGCGTTTGTTACGGTGCAATCCGTTTGCACGAGGCGGAGTTGATCCGGTGGTAAAGCCAGGAGTGCCTCACAGTTGCGAATCCGAACCCTTGCAGTTGCTGAGTAAGTAATTTGCCAGACTTCCAAAATCCTCAACAAGATCCGGGCATGGAGCGGCGCCTGCTGCTGGTGTTCGCACTTACCTTCCTTGTCATCATCTTGTTCCAGCCGCTTATCAAGAAGTATTTGCCGCAACCTCCGGCTCCGGCGCAGCAAGCGCATCAAGCCGAGCCGCAGCAGTCTCAAGCCCCGGCGCCCGTGCAAGCGCCTCAGCTTGCGGCTCCGCTTAAGGCCAAGACGAAGTCCAAAGCCAAAGCCCCGGCGGTCGAATCGAAGCAAGCCGCGGCAGAATCTCAGATTGTCGTCGAAAATGATCTGTACCGCATTGTTTTCAGCAACCGCGGCGCGGAGGTAAAACAATGGATTCTGAAAAAGTACGACAACGACCGTGGACAGCCGCTTGATCTCGTGAACTTGAATGCGTCTGATCTGTATGGTTTTCCGCTCTCGTTATGGACCTACGACGAGACGCTTCGCACTCAGCTCAACACGGCCCTGTACGTCCCGTCAGCAACCGGCACGATCAACGCCCCGGCTACTCTCAGCTTTGAATATGCGGCGGGCGATCTTCAGGTACGTAAGACATTTCGTTTTGAGAAAGACAATTACCTGATCAATCTCGAAACCTCGGTGCAATCGATGGGTGAGACTGTCCTCGCATTGCCTGCCTGGCCCGCCGCATTAGGCGATGAAGTCAGCGCGGCCGACTACCACACGGGCGACTTTGAATACCAGTACAACGAACACACGGAGCGCGTCGACATAAAGAAGGTCAGCGGTGGCAACACGTTGCACATGCCGTTCGATTGGGCGGGTATTACGGACGGGTATTTTGCGGCCGTGTTCATTCCGGATGACCCGCAAAAAGCAGAAGTAGTCACCCTGCACAGCCCCCTTGCGATCCCCAAGGACCCGCACAACCCTAATTCGCAAGAAAAAACCCAGGTTGATGTTCTGGGCGCGGCCGTGGGCAATCCAAAAGGCCCGACCGTCGAACGCATGTATGCGGGTCCGAAAGAGCTGCGAACCCTTGAAAGCATTCCTGTTCCCACCATCATCGGCACCAACCCCGACCTCCGTGGACTCGTCAATTTCGGCTTCTGGGGGGTAATTGCCCGGCCCTTGTTTCTGTGGTTGCGCTGGACTTATGGGTTCGTTCGTAACTGGGGTTGGGCGATTTGCCTGCAAACTTTGATCATCAACATCGCGCTGATGCCGCTGCGTATTTCCAGCATGAAATCGGCGCTCAAGATGCAGCGCATCCAGCCGCAGATGAATTCGATAAAAGAAAAATATAAGAAGTACAGCATGCGCGATCCGCGCCGCCAGGAGATGAACACCGAAATTGGGGAACTGATGAAGAAAGAAGGTGTCAGCCCGCTGGGCGGCTGCCTGCCGATGTTGATCCAGATGCCGTTTTTGTTCGCTTATTACAGCATGCTGCGTTCAGCCCTCGACCTGCGGCACGCGCACTGGCTTTGGATTCACGATCTGTCATCCCGCGATCCTTATTACATTTTGCCGATCGCAATTATCATCACCATGTTGTTCACTCAGCGAATGACCCCGCAGGCCGGCATGGATCCCTCGCAGCAGAAAATGATGACCTTTTTCATGCCTCTCATGATGGGCGTGATCAGCTTCAATCTCGCGTCAGGCTTGTGTCTTTACTGGTCGGAAGGTAACCTGATCGCCATTGTGCAGCAGTGGATTATGAACAAGACCAGCCTCGGCCGCGAAATGCGCGAGATGGCGGAAAAGCGAGCGCGAAAACGAGAAAAGAAGTGAGGAGCTGGTTTTTAGCAATCGGCACTTGGCATTTGGAGCGGGAGCTTCTTGGCCACGTGCTGGTTGCTGGCGGCTAATTGCCAATAGCGTATTTCCTATGCCAATTCCCGACAAAATTACCGCAGCAAAAAAAATCGACGAATTTCTGCGCGGGGTCGTTACTCTTGGAGGCCTGCGCCTGAAGTATCGCATTACCGTTGATCCTCCGCTCCCGGAGGAGCGTGACTGGGAGCGGCCCGAAGTTCTTGTCGAACTGGCCGGGCCGGATTCATCGCTCCTTCTCGAACGCGGCGGGGAATTATTGCGTGCTCTTGAACTGCTCGCAATCGAGATGCTTCGCCTGCCTGGAAACGAGCACGAGAAGATCAGCTTCGACTGCATGAATCAGCGCAAATTGCGACTGGAGGAGCTGCGAATGGCGGCGACTGTGGCTGCCGAACGTGTCCGCAAAACGGGAGTGCCTTACGAATTTGCGCCCATGTCGTCGCGCGAGCGGCGCATCGTTCACTTGAGCCTGCGCGATTACATCGACCTTCACACCGAGAGCCAGGGGGAAGGCAGCCGTCGTTGTCTGGTCGTTTATCCCAAAAATTACAAGCCGGTCAAAACTGCGCGCTGATTTTTTTCCCGGCGTGAGCTCGCTAAAATGGTCCGATGATCCCACCAATGTTGCGCGTTCCCGCCGGGGTGGGTCTGGTTTGCGTGACCACGTCAAGATACTTCAGTCCAGATCCGGTGTTGAACAGGACGACCTCATCTTGCGCACCGAAAAAGCCACCGGCTCGCAGCTTGCGGTAAGCGGCCAATGATGCCGCACCTTCCGGAGCTGCAAAGATTCCTTCAACCCGGGCCCATTGCCGCAACGCGTCCATGATTTCATCATCGCTGACAGCGACAGCAATGCCATTGCTCCTCTTCAATATTTCGAGGATCAGATAGTCTCCATAAGCCTTCGGCACGCGCAGGCCCGCTGCCAAAGTTGATGCATTCGGCCAGAACTCCGAGACGCTCCTGCCCTCGTCAAACGCTTTCACGATCGGGGCGCACCCTGAGGATTGGACACAAACCATGCGTGGCCGCTCCGAACCAATCCATCCTAGTTCCTGCATTTCATCAAATGCTTTCCACATTCCGAGCAATCCCACACCGCCGCCCGTTGGGTAAATGATAGCGTTCGGCAGCTTCCATCCTAATTGCTCGGCAACTTCGTACCCCATCGTCTTTTTGCCTTCCACCCGAAAAGGTTCTTTCAAGGTAGAGACATCGAACCACCCCTCTTTTTCTTTTCGCTCAGCTACCATCTTTGCGCAATCGCTGATCAGTCCGTCAACGTAGGTGACGTGGGCCCCATAGCTCTCGCACTCAATCCGATTGGCGAGTGGAACGTCTTTTGGCATAAAGATGTGAGCTTCAATTCCGGCTGCCGCGGCGTAGGCCGCTAGTGCGCTTCCCGCGTTGCCGGCAGACGGAGCAGCAAGTTTCTTGAGCCCATAGGCCCGAGCCATCGTCACTGCGGCAGACATGCCGCGGGCTTTGAAAGATCCAGTGGGATTCAGGCCTTCATCTTTTATGTAGACGTTGCGGAACTCGCGGCTGGGCAGCATCGGCGTGAACCCTTCGCCTAACGTGACCGGCTCCGCATCGGGAAAAACCTCGGCGTAACGCCACATCGTTGCCGGCCGGCCCGGCAGGGAAGAGGTCGTGAACTTTTTCTTTATCGCGGCGAGATCATAGCGCACATATAAAACGCCGCCATCGTTAGGACAAACTGTTTGGGGTTGATCGGCACCGATGTGTGCGCCGCATTTCGTGCATTCAAGATAGGTCACGCGGGCCACAGGGCGAGTGTAGCAGGGAAAACAAACTCGGTGCTCCTCCGTGTCCTCTGTGGTGAAACGCTACTTCTTCCCCGGAAACCGTTGGTCCAGATCCAAATTCAGCTCCAGCACATTCACCCTTAGCTCTCCCAGGAATCCCCATTGACGCTCTTGCGTGTGCGCTCGAACCAACTCGCGTGCCTGGGCTTCAGACATGCCACGTTCTTTCGCCACCCGCGCAATCTGAAACTCCGCTGCTGCGGGCGTGATGTCCGGATCAAGTCCGGAAGCAGAGGTTGTGACAAGGTCGATCGGCACGAATTTACCCGATTTCCCATTCTCAACCCGCGCACTCGCGACATCGCCTTTCACGCGATCAATCAGCTTTCGATTGGTCGGTCCGAGCTGCGATCCGTTTGAGTTCTGGGCATCATAGCCATTTCCTGCCGCCGATGGACGAGAGTGAAAATATCCCGGCCCGGTGAATCCCTGCCCGATAATCGCGGAACCGATGATCGTGCCGTTTTTCTCAATCAGCTGGCCGTTTGCCTGCTTGGGCATGATTGCTTGAGCGAGTCCCGTGACGACAAGGGGATAGATAATGCCTAGCAGAACAGTTGTTGCGATCGTCATCAGAAATGCGGTAATCAGATTTTTCTTCATTTCTTTGTTCCTCAAAAGCAGATTCCTCGCTAAAAAGTCGTTCCGAATCCCAAGTCACAGAATCCTCATGCCAGCCCCACGCTCGTGATCAGCATGTCAATCAACTTGATCCCGATGAATGGCACGATAATGCCGCCTGCGCCATAGATCCAAAGATTGTTGCGAAGCAAGGCAGCCGCGGCCATGGGCCGGTACTTGACCCCGCGCAGGGCCAGCGGAATCAAGGCGATGATAATCAGCGCATTGAAGATCACGGCCGAAAGAATTGCTGATTGTGGGGTCTGCAGGTGCATGATGTTCAAAGCGTTCAGCACCGGGAACGTCCCGGCAAACATCGCGGGGATAATCGCGAAATATTTCGCTACATCGTTTGCAATGGAAAACGTTGTCAATGCTCCGCGTGTCATCAGCAGTTGCTTGCCGATTTCCACGATCTCAATCAGCTTCGTTGGATTGGAATCCAGATCCACCATGTTGCCGGCTTCTTTCGCGGCCTGGGTTCCGGTATTCATAGCTACGCCGACGTCGGCCTGAGCTAACGCAGGAGCGTCGTTCGTGCCGTCGCCGGTCATCGCCACCAGTTTGCCGTCGGCCTGTTCTTTCTTGATTAGGTCCATCTTGTCTTTCGGCGTGGCCTGGGCAAGGAAGTCATCTACTCCCGCTTCGCGCGCAATGGCTGCGGCGGTGAGCGGATTGTCACCGGTGATCATGACAGTACGGATTCCGATCGCCCTCAGGTGATCGAAACGCTCTCTCATTCCGCCCTTGACGATGTCTTTCAGTTCGATGACGCCAAGCGCGCCGCGTTCTCTATCTGCCACAACCAGCGGCGTACCTCCAGTGCGGGCGATTTCTTCTACCGTCGCTCGCACCTCGTTCGCCATTTTCGCTCCGCTCTGCGCTACGTAATTTGCAATCGCATCGGCGGCGCCTTTGCGGATTTCAAAACCGTTGAGATTTACTCCGGACATGCGCGTCTGCGCGCTGAACGGCACAAACTGCGCATCGTGCGAGCCGAGCTCTCGTCCGCGCAGGTTGTACTTGTCTTTTGCCAGCACGACGATTGAACGCCCCTCGGGCGTCTCGTCGGCCAGAGACGAAAGCTGCGCCGCATCGGCGAGTTCCTGTTCCGTAATGCCGGGAGCAGGGATAAAGCGCGAAGCTTGCCGGTTCCCGAGTGTGATGGTTCCGGTTTTGTCGAGCAACAGAGTATTTACATCGCCCGCGGCTTCGACCGCACGGCCAGACATTGCGAGCACATTATGTTGCACAAGCCGGTCCATGCCGGCGATGCCGATCGCGGAAAGCAATCCGCCGATCGTTGTCGGAATCAGGCAAACTAGCAGCGAAACAAGAACGAATATCGTCTGCGGTGATCCCGAGTAAATCGCGAATGGCTGCAGCGTGACGACTGCGAGCAGGAAGATAATCGTCAACCCGGCCAGTAAAATATTCAGCGCGATTTCATTCGGCGTTTTCTGTCGCTCGGCTCCTTCAACCAGAGCGATCATGCGGTCGAGGAATGTTTCGCCAGGATTCGACGTGATCTTGACTTTAATGTGATCGGACAAAACTCGTGTGCCACCTGTCACGGCGGAACGGTCGCCGCCGGCTTCACGAATCACCGGGGCCGACTCGCCTGTAATGGCCGACTCATCCACCGACGCGACGCCTTCGAGGATCTCGCCATCCGAAGGAATGAATTCACCGGCCGAGACCAGCACCAGGTCGCCAGCCCGCAGTTTCGAGCTTGCGACCTGTTCAGTGAGACCGTCATTGCCAACAATGCGATTCGCGACAGTCTCGGACCGTGCTTTCCGCAGCGTGTCGGCCTGGGCTTTTCCCCGCCCTTCGGCCATAGCTTCGGCGAAGTTGGCAAACAGCACAGTGAACCAAAGCCACAGCGTGATCTGCAAATTGAACTTGAATGCAGGGCCACCCTTGAAAAGCAGGGCAGTGGTAATGACGCTGCCAATTTCGACCACGAACATGACGGGATTACCCATCATCTTCTGCGGGTTCAGCTTGACGAACGCGTCAACGATCGCCCGCCGCACGATCTTCCACTCCCACACGGCTTTCTTTCTTGGCTTCATTGGCGAGTGGCCGAGGCGAACGGTTGGTATTTTCGGCATGGTTGGTGTTTCCGTCATTGCCATAGCAGTGTCCCCTAAAATGTCTTGCCGGCGCCAAGCAGCAAATGTTCGAGAATTGGTCCCAGGCTCAGTGCCGGGAAGAACGTCAAAGCTCCGACGATCAGAATCACGCCAATCAACAAAATCGAGAACAAAGGCGTGGTCACCGGGAATGTTCCCAGTGACGGTGGCACATATTTCTTGCCCGCCAGATTGCCGGCAATCGCCAGCATGGGAATAATCATCAGGAACCGGCCGGCCAGCATGGTGAATCCGATAGTTGTGTCGTACCAGGGCGTGTTCGCGGTCAATCCGCCAAATGCCGAGCCATTGTTTCCGGCGCCCGATGTAAATGCATAGAGGATCTCGCTCAGCCCGTGTGGACCTGGATTCAGAATGCTCGACGTTCCGAAGCCGTTGATACTCGAAATTGCGGTGAATGCCAGAATCACCAGCGGAAATACAAGCACCACGAGCATTGCCATCTTGACGTCATAGGCTTCTATTTTTTTCCCGAGATATTCGGGAGTACGGCCGACCATCAGGCCCGCAATAAAAACAGCGAGCACGATGTATATCAACATGCCGTACATTCCCGCGCCGACCCCGCCGAAAATCACTTCGCTCAGCATGATGTTCACCAGGGGAATCATTCCGCCGAGCGGCATAAAGGAATCGTGCCAGCCGTTGATCGCGCCGCAGCTTGCGTCCGTCGTGACCGTCGTCCAGAGTGCCGTGTTCGCGATGCCGAAGCGCACTTCTTTGCCTTCCATGTTTCCGCCGGATTGCATCGCCGTCACCTGCTGGTTCGTTCCTGCGAGTAACGGATTGCCGCGCGCCTCAGCCCAATAAGCAACAGTTACGCCAGCGAGGAACAGAATCGCCATTGCGGCCCACACCGCCCAGCCATGCCTCGGAGAACCGGTCATTCGGCCGAGCGTGTAGGTAAGTCCCGCACCGATCGCGAAAATCGAGACCAGTTCGATCAGATTCGAAAGCGGAGTCGGGTTCTCAAAAGGATGTGCGCTGTTCGCGTTGAAGAATCCGCCACCGTTCGTGCCCAATTCCTTGATGATCTCCTGCGACGCGACGGGTCCCTGAGCGATCGTCTGGTCGGTTACGGTATCCATCACCGGCTTGCCTTGGGCGTCCACCATGGGTTTGCCGTTGGCGTCGGTCTTCTGCACTTTTGCCGGCTCAATCAGTTTGGCCGTGTCGTAGGGTCTGAGGTTCTGGACCACACCCTGCGAAACCAGAACCAGAGCTCCGACAATGCAGAAAGGCAGCAGCACCCAAAGGCAGCTGCGGACCATGTCCACCCAGAAGTTGCCGATGGTTTGCATTTGACGCCGGGCGATGCCGCGAATAAATGCGATCGCGAGCGCGATCCCGGTCGCTGCCGATATGAAGTTGTGATAGGCGAGGCCGGCCATTTGCGTGAAGTAACTCATCACCGTCTCGCCCGCATAAGCCTGCCAGTTCGTGTTCGTGGTGAATGAGGCCGCAGTATTGAACGCCACGTGCGCCGGGCTCACAGCGCCAAACTTTTGCGGGTTGAAGGGCAGATAACCCTGCAGACGCTCGATGGCATAAAGGACAATCATCGAGACCACGCTGAACAGCAGCATGGCGATGGCATACTCCGTCCAGCGCATCTCATGGTTCTCGTCTACGCCGGTCGCGCCATAGAGAAGCCGCTCGATGGGTCGAAGCACCGGGTCCATGAACGTTTTCTCGCGGTTGAACACGCGCGTCATGTAGATGCCCATCGGCTTCGTCACCAGGAAAACGAGCACCAGGAAAAACAGAATTTGGAACCACCCGTTCGCAGTCATCAGAATTTCTCCGGCCGCAGCAGTGCGTACACCAGGTAAACGGTCGTCAGTACGCTGACCGCAAGCATGATCATGGATTCAATAGACATGTTGTAACCTCTCGTTTTCCCGCGCTCTCTGCGCGCTCGGCGGTAAATCTGCTCTCACTTCACCCGTTCGCAGAAATGAACGTATGCTATCGATACGGCAAAAAATGCGATCGTCACCGCGATCCATAAAACGTCTTGCATTTTCCCTCCTGATTACCTTGCACGTTAGAACTTCACAAGAATGGCCAGATCCAATCGGTTCTCGTCTTTCACTAGATCCGGTACCCAGCCCGATACAAGTGAACCGGGCGCTCCTGTGTCTCCGCTGGGAGGTGTTATGCCACCTCGGCCGGTGAAATAAGGGACGTTCGCCGCCCGGTGGTCATACTCCCAGCGGAACGTGATGTACTGGCTGGGCATGTAGTCGAAGGTCGCTGACGCATCCCACGCTTTGTATGGATCGCCAGGATTCTCCGTGAAATAAGGTGTCCCCGAGATGGCTGTCGCTCCGTTGATGGGAGGGAGCAACACCAGATAGCGGCCTGGGTTATTGATCTTGCCGCCGCCAAGAGTGAAACCGTAGCGGTCCTTATCAAACCAGAGCCGGTTGTAGATCATGAAGCCAAGAAAGTCCTGCTTCGGTCCTTTCTTGCTGTCCGTGTCGCAGCTTACGCCGCCACCGTGTTCACAGCCCATGTCTCCCGTCAGCGAGAATGCGGCTTTGCTGATGAAATTCCCCGGATCGTCGTAGTACTTGTACTGAATGCTGTCATCCGTGTGATAGCGCACGCGGCCCGGTGTATTGAGCGCATCCTCGCCGAGCATGTACTGGTTGCCTAGGATGGACCAGGAGCTACTCGGACGCCAGAGAATCTGCATTCCAATCCCCGGTCGATTATTAAAGCGTCCATACGATTGCCAGCCATTCACGAACCAGGGCTCGATTTTCAGGTGTTCCGTGGGAAAGATTTGCACTCGCATTCCGTTGAAGAACCACGGTGTGTTCGATGAAACATACGACGGCTGATAGGCCCAATTGTCGAAGTTGTAGTAGCTGAACAACCCCACGTATGACATGAAAATCCCCGCCTGAATGTTGATTCCGTTAAGGACGTTCAGGTGATAACCACCATAAGCCTCCGAAACGTAGCGATAAGCAGTGTCCAAATCCCAGTTGCCCCGCGCCGGACTGGCGTCATTCCGCGGCGTGGTGGCGGAGTACATCCCAAACTGCGTCATTACCCGGGCCTGAACGTTGTCATAGTGGAAGTCGCCGCCAACGCCGAGCTGGGTCACCTGAAACTCCTGCGCGCGAAACACCTCGCTGGAGCCACCGATGGTGTCATCCTTCGGGTGGTTGAAATCGTAGATATAGTCAACGTCAGAACGGATTTCTGGCGTAAAAAACTTGGTGTCCAATGGAATAGTTTTTGTGCGGGCGTTCCCATTGAGCCAGGTAAAATCGCCGAACGCAAAAGGCTCTGCTTTCTTGGTTTTTTCTCGCGTACTGGATGGGGGAAGCGTCGCTGCGGCCTCCGCCGGTGCTGGTTCAGCCGAGTTCGAGCTCAGGTCACTGGCCGGTGCAGTCGCCTTCGCAGTATGAACAACAACTGTTTCCGGCTGACCGGCCGCTTCGTGCTGGCGTAGTTCGCTCTCGAGCTGTTCGATGCGCTTCTTCATCGCTTCGAGTTCATCGAGGACTGCCTGCGGAACCTGCTGATTTCCGCTACTGACTTGTTGATCATTTGAGCCTGGATTCGAAACGGAGTTGGAAGACTGCTGGCTATGAAGAGGAAGAGTCAGGCCGATCATAAACAGCGCGATCACGATCACCCGCTGCCCGGCTTTGACCGGCAATTTTCGTTCGCGAACATCGGTTTTATTCATCACTATGAGTTCTCCTCGCTTTCTGCGTGGACTGAACTTCGTCAAACGGATCTTCCAGCTGTGCGCGGTTCTTACCTCCCGGACCAGTCCCAGCATGACGCGTGCGAAAAACAGCACTGCCAACGCACACAAAATGGAGAAGACCAGCTTCATTGTCTCCGTCCGCGCATAGTTGTACGGAATACGCCGATATGATTAAACGATCTCAGGCGTAAAGTTGGGCTAAACAGTTCGTAAGGATTTCATAAGGATCGAACAGGACCAGCTTAGCAACCCCAGTCGGCTTCCCCAGGCTTCGCAAAATAGCGGCGGCCATCCTCCCTCTCAGCTGCGTTTGTGCCGAGCTCAAGCAAAGTCAGCCGGGCGGCTGCAATCATGAGCTTGCGTTCGCCTTGCGAGGCCTGGTCCCAGGAAAAATCAGCTTCCTTGGTGGCCTGGCCATGGAAGTCATTGGCCAACGCCTGGTGATAGTGGTGGAACACCTTCGCCAACTCCTCCGCGCTTACGTTGTACATCGAAGCCATAAATCGTCATCCCTTCTACAATGGACAGATCGTGCTTTCCGGCAGGTTCGATCTTCTTGACTGCAACCACGTTCTCGTGGTTCCTGATCATCCGCCGAGTTCGCTTCCTGCCTCGTATATAGAAACCGAGCAGCAGAAGCAGCAAATTCACAACACCCAACGTAGCCATTGTTCCTAGTCATTTGACAAGTAAAGTCGTAAAGATTGAATAAAGAGTTCATAGAAGGTTCGTAAGTGATTGAAATGGTAAACACTCGTAAGATGGCACCGTTCGTAACAAGGATCTGGCGAGTTTCCTGGGGGTTACGTTTTGCAATGGAGAAATGAGCATCTAAAGCTGCGAATTCAGGAGTCCTTTTTATGCGCAGAAACAAAATAACTCCGGGCCGCACTCGCGATAACGAAGCGCGACCTGACGACCTCGGAAGTGACCCGGGACAGGTTGGTCCGGACAGCGCCGGCCAATCCGGTGATCCTCAGGAACTTTCGGAGATCGCCGATGCCAACGACGAAAGTGTGGAAGAGCTTGCCGATACCGATCAAGCATTGGAGGCTGCTGCTGTCGAAGGAGTCGAAGACGCAGCGGACCATCCCGAGCGACCCACTCACACGCACGAAGAGTACGGCAGGCCGGACGATTTGCCGCCTGAGCGTGGCTCAGAATGAAGGTGGGGAGAGCGGCTGCTTGGAATCAGCGGCGAGCGACGCCCATCCGTTCGACGTGCAGTTTTTGCAATGCCTGTACCTTGATCTCTCGCCGCTGCAGTGCTGCTATGCCTTCAGCTGCGGCGCGGGCAGCCGATAACGTCGTGATGGTAGGAATGCGGGCATTCACCGCAGCGCGGCGGATCGCCTTTTCGTCAAACCACGGCTCAAGACCGTGCGGCGTATTGATGATGAGGTGAATGCGCTCACCTTTGATGAGATCGACGACGTTCGGACGGCCTTCCTTAACCTTGTAAACTCGCTCGCACGACATTCCCGCCCGCTCGATAAGGTCAGCGGTTCCGGCGGTGGCCACCAGCTTGAATCCCATATCGGCGAACTTGCGTGCCACTGCGGCCACATGCGGCTTATCGTGATCGGTAACACTGATGAATACGCAACCTTGGGTGGGCAGTCGTTGTCCTGCAGCAATTTGCGCCTTGGCGAACGCCTCCCCGAAACTGTCACCTACGCCCATGACCTCGCCCGTTGATTTCATCTCCGGGCCGAGCACCGTATCCACGCCGGGAAACTTATTCCACGGAAACACCGGTGATTTGACGTAATATCCGCGGCCAGTATCCAGATCCCTTCGACGCTCGATGAATTCGGGCAGAAACTCCCGCAGCTTGCGGCCCGTCATCAGACGCGCGGCAATCTTCGCCATGGGCACGCCCGTCGCCTTGGAGACGTACGGAACCGTTCGCGAGGCCCGTGGATTGACTTCGATCACGTAAACCTTGCCGCCTTCCGAGCCGTTGCCCTTTGATCCATTGGAGGAGCGCGGAATCGCAAACTGGATATTCATCAACCCGACAACCTTCAGCGCCTTCGCCAGACGGAACGTGTAGTCACGCATGCGATTGAGCAGCGGCTCGGGAATATCAACTGAGGGCAGCACGCATGATGAATCGCCGGAATGAATGCCGGCTTCTTCGATATGTTGCATGATGCCGCCGATTACAACGTCTTCACCGTCGGACAGCGCGTCGACATCGACTTCGATGGCGTCTTCCAAAAAATGATCAATCAACACAGGCCGGTCCTGCGAGTACTCGACCGCCTCTTTCATGTAGCGGATTACAGTTTCCTCGTCGTAAGCGATGACCATGGCGCGACCACCGAGAACATACGACGGACGCACCAGCACGGGGTATTGCACTTGCCGCGCACCTTCGATCGCTTCTTCCAGCGAAGCCACCATTACGCCAGGCGCCTGAGGAATCTGCAGTTCTTCAAGAAGCCGGTTGAAGCGCTTGCGGTCCTCCGCGAGGTCGATGGATTCCGGCGACGTGCCGATGATGTTCACCCCTGCTGCTTTTAGCGGCAGCGCCAGGTTCAGCGGCGTCTGCCCTCCGAACTGAACAATGACGCCCACTTCCGCGCCGGAAGCGGCTTCGTGCTCATAGATCGCGTAAACGTCCTCATAAGTCAGCGGCTCGAAATAGAGCCGATCGCTGGTGTCGTAGTCGGTCGAGACCGTCTCCGGATTGCAGTTGATCATGATGGTCTCGTAACCATCGTCGCGCAATGCAAACGCCGCGTGGCAGCAGCAGTAGTCAAATTCAATTCCCTGGCCGATTCGGTTCGGTCCGCTGCCCAGGATGATCACTTTCTTCTTCTTGGTCGGCGTCGCCTCGTCTTCATCTTCATAGGTCGAGTACAAGTACGGCGTGTAGCTCTCGAACTCAGCTGCGCAAGTATCGACCCGCTTGTAAACCGGAATGATGCCGTTCTTCTTTCGCAGATGGCGAACTTTTTCCTGCGCGCCTTTGCTGTCAAGGCGCCACGCGCCAGCTAGCCGCCCATCAGAGAATCCATAGCGCTTCACCTCGCGTAAAACATCCCGCGGAATCGATTCCATCGGGTGCTTCTCCAGCTCTAGCTGCATGTCGTTAATCTCTTTGAGTTGGTAGAGGAACCACGGGTCCATGGAAGTCATCTTCGCCAGGTCTTTCACCGTGTGGCCCTGGCGCAGAGCATATTGGATATACGAAAGCCGCTCCGGATGTGGCGTGACCAGCCGCTGCGTCAGAATCTTCGGCTCGATTCTCTGTCCCCCGATTCGTTTGCCGGTATCGAGCGCGCGGATACCCTTCATTAGAGCTTCCTTGAACGTGCGCCCAATCGCCATCACTTCGCCGACCGATTTCATCTGCGGGCCAAGATTTTCATCCGCGCCGGGGAATTTCTCAAACTGCCACTTCGGAATCTTGACGACGACGTAATCCAGCGTTGGCTCGAAGCAGGCCGGAGTCTTGCGCGTGATGTCGTTGGGGATTTCATCCAGCGTGTAGCCAACCGCAAGTTTGGCGGCGATTTTGGCAATTGGGAATCCCGTCGCCTTGGAAGCGAGTGCAGACGACCGCGACACGCGCGGGTTCATCTCGATCACCACCATGCGACCGGTTCCCGGATGCACTCCAAACTGAATATTCGATCCGCCAGTCTCCACGCCAATTTCGCGAATCACGGCAATGGCCGCGTCTCGCATCGCCTGATATTCGCGGTCGGTGAGCGTTTGGATGGGCGCGACAGTAATCGAATCGCCGGTGTGCACGCCCATGGGATCGAAGTTTTCAATTGAGCATACGATGATGACGTTATCTTTCAGATCGCGCATCACTTCGAGCTCGAACTCCTTCCATCCCAGAACCGATTCTTCGATCAGTGCTTCATGCACGGGCGAAAAGTCGAGCCCGCGGGCGAGAACTTCCATCAGCTCTTCGCGGTTGTAGCCAATGCCGCCGCCGCTGCCGCCTAGCGTAAATGACGGACGGATAATGACAGGAAAACCAATTTTGCCGGCGAACTCGAGACCATCTTTCAGATTATTCACTAGCGCAGATTTCGGCACATCGAGTCCGATCTTCTGCATCGCGTCCTTAAAGAACAGCCGGTCTTCAGCTTTCTTGATCGCCGCAATGTTCGCGCCGATCAGTTGAACGTTGTACTTCTCGAGAACTCCGCCATCGGCAAGCTCAACCGCGAGATTCAGCGCGGTCTGCCCGCCGACGGTCGGAAGCACCGCGAACCCCGCGCCAGGTGAAAGTTCGCGTTCGCGCCGGATGATTTCTTCGAGATAATCGCGCGTCAGCGGCTCGATATAAGTGCGATCGGCCGACTCGGGATCGGTCATGATCGTCGCCGGATTCGAGTTGGCGAGAACCACTTCGTATCCCTCCGACTTCAGAGCCTTGCAGGCCTGGGTACCGGAGTAGTCGAACTCAGCCGATTGCCCAATGATGATGGGTCCCGAACCAAGAATCAGAATTTTCGAAATGTCAGTGCGTTTGGGCATTCGTTTTTCTGTTACTTGTCATCCCGACCAAGCGAATTGATCAGCTCGCCCGATCAATTCGCGCGTGGAGGGACCTCGTGCTTAGCCGCGCACGTGAACACAACGTCCTTCCACTCTGAAAATCGTCCGCGCTGCGCACGATCTTCCTCCCGCGGGATGACTGCTGTACCCCTCACCCCTTCCACTCCTCCATCATCTTCACGAAATCCTTGAACAGATAATGTGAGTCGTGCGGCCCGGGCGATGCTTCCGGGTGATACTGCACGCTGAACAACGGCAGATTCTTGTGCCGCAGACCCTCGAGCGTCGAGTCGTTCAGATCCATATGGGTGAGTTCGACTTCGCTCATCGGCAGAGAATCGGGATCGACAGCAAAATTATGATTATGTGCCGTGATTTCAATTTTTCCCGTCTGCAGCTGCTTCACCGGATGATTTCCGCCGTGGTGTCCGAATTTCAGCTTGAACGTCTTTCCCCCCAGTGCAAGACCGGTGAGCTGATGTCCAAGACAGATTCCAAAAATCGGTAACCTGCCCATCAGCCGTCGGATGTTATCGACAGCATAAGTGCACGGCTCGGGATCGCCAGGGCCGTTCGAAAGGAAAACGCCTTGCGGCTTCAGCGCGAGCACATCTTCGGCTGGAGTCTGCGCCGGTACCACCGTCACTTTGCAGCCCTCGCCGCGCAGCTTTTTCAAAATGTTGTGCTTGATTCCAAAATCGTATGCCACTACGTGAAACCGCTCCGGCACGTCCTTCACGCCCACCACTTCATCCGGCAGATGGGAACGGTCGCCCTTTTCCCAGAGATACGGATGCTTCGTGCTCACAACTTTCGCCAGATCGGTGCCGTCCATCTTCGGAATGGATCGCGCTTTCGGGATCAGCTTTTCAGGGTCAGTTTCTAAAGTCGAAATTACCCCCCGCATCACTCCGTGATCGCGCAGGTGCCGGACCAGCGCCCTGCTGTCAATATCCGCAAGCACGGGAACCTTGAATTGCTCGAGGTATTCATCCGCTACCTGCTGCGAGCGCCAGTTTGAGCTTACGCGCGAAAATTCGCGCACGATCAACCCCTCGATATAAGGCCGGGTGGACTCATTGTCCTCGGGCGTCGTTCCGTAATTGCCGATTTCTGGGTTGGTGAGTACTACGATTTGGCCGCAATAGGAAGGATCGGTAAAGATTTCCTGATAGCCGGTGATGGAAGTATTAAAAACTACTTCCCCGTGACATTCGCCTTTGGCTCCGTAGCCTTTGCCTCGGAAGACTTTGCCGTCTTCCAGCGCAAGGATTGCCTGCATTCTCGCTCCGGGGAGTGGATTTTATAGATTTTAACAGGCAAGCTGGATTCGGCCAAGCCGGTCGGAACGCGTGAAATCAAGCCTCAAGCAGCAGTTTTCCACTGTCCACTACAAGACGGATATCGTTCAAAGTGTGCACAACGGCATCCGCTTCTCTCAAGTCCTCTGCAGGATATGTCGTTTGCAGCGCGATGACCTTCATACCTCCCGCGTGAGCGGCGCGAATTCCCGCTGGCGCATCTTCGATGACCATGCACCGGCTGGGTTCGACTCCCAGTAACTCGGCTCCCTTCAAGTACGGCTGTGGATGGGGCTTTCCACGTTTCACATCATCTGCCGTGACCAGCACAGCGCGTGTCGGAAGATGTCCGGCGAGCAGCCGCGACATCGCCACCCGTCGTGTGCCCGAGGTCACGATGCACCAGCGATCCTTCGGCAGCTTCTGCAGAAGCTCCGCAGCCCCGGGCATTACCCCCACATCTTTTGTGTCGCTCGCTTCCCATTGCTCCATAACCTTGGCTTCCGCCTCGGCATTCAGCTGCGGAGCGATCATTCGCACCGCGTCAACCGTCCGCACACCATGTGCCCGCGCAACCGCCCATTCAGGGTCGATGCCCTGTTCTTGTGCCCAGCGGCGCCACTGGCGGGCAACGGACCGGGTCGAATCGACTAGCACCCCGTCCAGATCAAAAAGGACCGCAGAGCATTCAAATCGGCGCATTCGTGGTTATGCATCCTCATCAATGCAAACAGAAAGAAGAGCCGGCGCTCGGGGAAGGGAAATACCGTTACTGAGGTAAAAATACATCCTTGTCGGTGTTGATCATGGGCGCACACTCAGAGCAGAGCCGGCGCTCCAGGTAGAGCTTTCGATCTTCAAAGGAAATCCGCTCATTGCAGCTGATGCAGCGATAGTTGTTAGCGATTACCAGCTTTTGCCAGTCTTTTTCGTTGTCAGCAGTCTCCATAGCTCAATTTTATCGCAAAAGCATTAGCTTTTCATTTGGCTAAATCTTTACTGCTACGGCAACCCCGTCCCGAATGGGCAATACCGTAGTAAAGAAATCCTTCGCCCCGTAAAGCTCGCGATTGAACTGCTGAATGGCTTTATTGGCTGCATCACTTGTGTCTTGCTGCACAACTCTGCCTTTCCATAACACATTGTCTGTAATGAACAGGCCGCCTCTTCGCAGACGTGCAGGAACGAGCTTCAGAACCCGAGGGTAGTCTTCTTTATCCACATCGCAGAAGATGATGTCGAACTCGCGCTTCTCTTCGGAAAGCAACTCCAGCGCATCGCCGACTTTAACCGATATTCGATCGGCTACTCCGGCGCGCTTGAAATAGCCCCGAGCCTCATCAGCATTTTTTCGGTCTCCATCGCTGTAGGTGACTTGACCATCTGGGCCAACCCCGCGCGCCCACCAAATTGTCGAGTAGCCAATCGCCGATCCCATCTCGAAAACCGTCTTGGCGTTGATGGCGTGCGCGTACTGATAAAGCAGCCGCGCCACCGCCGGGCCCACGATTGGAATATTGCGTTCTGCAGCTTCCGCTTCCATTTCGGTCAGCACTTCATCTCTCTGTGGGAGCAAGGAATACAGATAATCGTCGACCCCTGGCTCGGTAATACCACCCTCTCGCCAGCGCGGTCGGGTTGCATCTTTGATCGCCATTTCTTTAGCCCCCTGCCCGTAAAACTTCTTTGCGCACCGTCAGTTTGTCAACCATATCCTCGCGGACCCGATAGCCCATCCCCGGTTCATGCCTCACGGCAATCGTTCCGTCTGGTGTGACCTGGACTTCGGGCTCAATAATGTCTTCCTTCCAATACCGCTTCGATGCGGACACATCCCCCGGCAACCGAAAATTTTCCAGCGTGGAAAGAGCAATATTGTGCGCCCGCCCGACGCCTGATTCGAGCATACCGCCGCACCAAACGGGAATGTTTCTGGCCGCGCAAAGATCGTGGATTTTCTTCGCCTCTGTGAAGCCTCCGACCCGGCCGACTTTAATATTGATGATCCGGCAAGCGTCGATGTCGAGTGCCTGCGCCGCATCGCGGGCCGTTCGGATCGATTCATCCAGGCAGATCGCGGTTCGCAGCTGCTTTTGCAGATGAGAGTGGTAGTAGATGTCGTCTTCCCACAGCGGCTGTTCGATCATAAGCAACTTGAACTGATCAAAGTTGCGAAGGTGTTCCACCTCATCAATTCGATAGGCGGAGTTCGCATCGCAGCTTAGTAGAATGTCAGGCCAGCGCGATCGGATGCGCGACAGCACATCAATGTCCCAGCCTGGCTTTACCTTTACCTTGATGCGACGATAGCCTGATGCCAGCTCGGTTTCAATTCTTTGCAATAGCTGCTCAACTGAGTTTTGGATTCCAATCGAAACTCCACATGCAATCCTGTCGAGCTTTCCGCCCAGCAGCTTCCACAGAGGTTGCCCCTTCGATTTTGCTTCCGCATCCCACAACGCATTCTCGATCGCGGCCTTCGCCATGCGATGACCGCGCACTTTACCCATGAACGGCGCGGCCTCATGGGCAGCGTTCAGATTACGTCCCAAAACTGCGGGCGCAAGATAATGTTTGATCGTGATCCATGCGCTGTCGATCCATTCATCGCTGTAATAAGGATCTTCGCCAGCAACACATTCCGCCCAGCCGTCAATGCCTTCGCAATGGGCTCTAAGCAAAAGTATGCGGCGAGTCGTGGTCCGGCCAAAGCTGGTCTCGAAAAAGTGCACCAGCGGCATTTGAATTTCGCGCAAAGTAATGGCTTCAAGTTTCATAAAACGCGAAAATGCTGCCTACATCTCCCGCTTCTCATCCCAGTGTCCCAACAAAAACTCTCCGTTTCCATGCTGGTCCCGCTTGTACCCGAGAACCGCAAGTCCCTCCGAGAACGCTTTCAGCAACTCTTCTCGATTGCGGTCCTGAATCTCTTTCGCCCGAGGCTGAAGCTCCGCAGCGTTCTTCCACTCATAGACTTCCCGCGGAACCAAAATCTTCTTTTCAAGAGGAAATTCACGCTTCGTTCCATCGCCCAGCAGGTTCTCGACTCGCTTCGACCTCAACCACCACTCGGCAACCAATCGGTCAGTCGGCAAACCACCCTGCAGCGGAGAAGACGTAATCCCGTACTGGTTTACGTTGTACCGGCGTGCAATCGCGCCCAGTTTTTCGATATTGAGATAGGCGTTCTTGATTTCAAGTGGATCGAAGGTCCACTCCATCAGCTCAATGCCCCGGCCAAGCGCTTCTTCGCGCTGAAACAGTTTGAGCTTTCGTCCAAGTCCCTGATCGCGATATTCGCTTCGCACCGCCAGCATATGCGAGTGCAGATAAAGATGGCCAGCGCGGTTGCCGGGAATGGCAAACGCAAAACCAACCAGTTCGTCGCCGGAAAAAGCCCCAACTGCCTGACCGCCGATCTTCTGTCCGACGACAAACATGCGCAACGGCACCAGATCGGCATCGCTGAAATTCCAGACTTCTTTCTGCATGGCGACACAGGCCCGCAGTTCGGCAAGCCCGTTGCAGGAGCGAATCACAACTTCACTGCTCATCGGCTTTCGTGTTGTTTGGCTTGCTCCCACAAGGCATCCAATTCCGTCATGCTCGCTTCTTGAGGCGAGCGGCCCTGCGCCTTCAAATTTTCCTCCATCCATTGAAAGCGACGCTTGAACTTGCGATTGGTTTGCTTCAGCGCTGACTCGGGATCGAGGGCCAAATAACGCGCAATGTTCACCAGAACAAAAAACAAATCGCCAACTTCATCTTCCAGTCTCGAACGCAACCCTGCATCGATCTCTTGGCCGCGTGATCCGGCGGCACCGCGACCGTGCGGCTGTGGTCCGGGAGCAGGGAATTGTTCAAGCTGCTCCTTCAGTTCGCCGGTCTCTTCGCGGAGCTTTTCAAACAGCCCGTCAATGCTGGGCCAATCGAAGCCGACGTGCGCGGCCCGCGAGCTTAGCTTGTGCGCTTCGAGCAAAGCTGGCATCGCCGGCGAAACTCCCGCCAGCACTGAATCCGGCCTTCCATTCGGGCTTTTCCCGCCGCCGGCCTCGCGTCGCTTCTTCTTTTCCTCGGCTTTCAGCGCCTCCCAATTGCGCAACACCTCTGACGACGTCTCTGCCTTTACATCCCCGAAAACATGCGGATGGCGGTTAATCAGTTTATTGGAGAGCCGCTCCAGAACGTCATCGATCGAAAATGTTCCTTCTTCCTTCGCCATTTGCGCATAGAAAAGCACCTGCAAGAGAAGATCGCCAAGTTCGCCGGTCAGTTCATCCCAATCCCGATTATCGATGGCTTCGAGAACTTCGTAAGTTTCTTCGAGAGTGTAGGGTTTGATGGAGTCGAAGTTCTGCTCGCGGTCCCACGGGCAGCCCCCCGGGCCGCGCAGCCGGGCCATGATTGATACCGCGCGCTCGAACAGTTCTCCGGTGCTCGGCATGGGAAATTTCCAATGTAAATGAGCTTGATCCAGCCCGGCAACAAGCCACCCTGACCACCGGAGCCGTTATTGGTTACACTGTCTCGAACCGGTGCACTGGTTTGAATGGCCTTCTCACACTCTCGGCTCATCACGGCTACCTGCTTATTTTTCTGACCGTGATTGCAGAATCTCTGGGCCTTCCCATTCCAGCAGCCTTGGCTCTGATTGCGGGAGGTGCCGCGGCGTCTACTCACGTCCTCAACCTGCTTGCTGTCTTCATCATTGCCGTACTCGCGATCCTGATGGGAGATACTCTGCTTTTCATTGCCGGCCGTTATATGGGGTGGGCGCTGCTTGGCATGCTGTGCAAGGTCTCGATCAATCCCGAAACCTGCATTCTTCGATCGGCTGAAACCTTCTACAGACGCGGCAAGACGACGTTGTTATTCTCCAAGTTCATCCCCGGCGTCAACACCATGGCTCCTCCCTTGGCTGGAAGCATGAAAATGCCTCCTCAACAATTCTTGCAACTCGAAGCAGCGGGCGCTTCGCTTTATGCGCTCATCTATATCGCCCTCGGTTTCGTTTTCCACAACTTCCTCGCTGCCCTCACGCGCGGCGTGGTAGCCGCAAGTCACGCGATGGAAATTGTGTTGTTCGTTGCCTTAGCCGGGTACATCGGTTATCGCGTGTGGCTGTACCGCAAACACTCCGTTTACCGCGCTATTCCGCGGGTGCAGGTGGAGGAACTGGCCCAACGATTGACAGCGGAGAAAAATAATATTCTCGTTGTTGACGTCCGCAGCCATGGCTACTATGACTCCTACGCGGCGCGAATTGCCGGTTCCATACGCATCGAGCCAAACAATCTCACGGAAGAAGCAAAAACCCTTCCCAAAGATAAGGACATCTATCTTTACTGTACTTGACTGCGCGAGGCGACCAGCGCCCGGGTGGCGCACATCCTGCAGGAGCAAGGTTTTCGCACGTTTGTTCTGGTGGGGGGACTCGCTGCCTGGCGTAAAGCTGGCCTGCCGCTTGAGTCTGTTCCTGAATCCGAAGTGGTTAAGCTGCCCACATTCGCTCGATCGGGCTGAGTTGCACTCGTACTCTTCGGGCGCTGGAAAGATCACCCGATCGTTGCTACACTTCACCCGTGCCGGAGCCCCGACAGGTGATCGTGTATTCGCGCAAAGGCTGTCACCTGTGTGAGATCGTCAAAGAAAAACTCGACAAGTTACAGCGCCGCGGCGGTTTCACCTGGCAGGAGATTGACGTTGATTCGGATGACGGCTTGCGCCGCCAATTCACCGACGAAGTGCCCGTAGTTTTCATAGATGGCCGCAAGGCTTTCAAATATCACATGGATGAACATGAATTCCTGCGCAAACTAGCCAGCTGAACCCCTGTCTGCGGATACAATCACTCCTGATGCTTCGAACCCAGCTCTACGCCGATCCCACTGGCCGGTTCGTTCACGATCTTATTCTCGAGAGCTGCCGCCGGTTCTCTCAGAAAACTGCGATCGTCGATCCCTCTTGTAATCGGAGGCTCTCCTATGCTGAATACGGCGAAATTGTCGAGTCGCTTGCGCACGGATTTGTCGCCGCGGGTTTGAGGCCTGGCGAAGTGTTTGCTATTTATCTGGCAAACTCATGGGAGTTTTGTGTTGCCTATCACGCTGCCACGCTGGTTGGAGCCATTCCTACCCTTCTCAATCCGACCTTTCGCCAACTGGAGGTCCACTATCAGCTCGAAAACTCTGGCGCAGCGATGCTGCTAAGTGATGGCGCAAACCTGCAGGGCATTGACCTCAGCGGGCTGCCTGAGTTGCGGCATGTTTACACAACAAGGAAGGCTGCGCCGGGAGCTGACGAATTTTCGAATCTTCTAACCGTAGACCGTTCACGCATTCCAGAACTCGGAGCGGCAGCCAGCACGCTTGCCGCGCTGCCTTACTCGAGCGGCACGACTGGACTGCCGAAGGGAGTTATGCTCTCTCACTTCAATCTGGTGGCGAATGTGTATCAGCTGATCGGGCCACACGCTTCGCCGTTCGTACCAGAAGATATTTTTCTGTGTTTTCTGCCTCTGTATCACATCTACGGTCTCAACGTGGTTTTGAATCCTGCACTGATGCTTGGCGCAACCTTGGTCCTGATGCCCCGATTCAACACAGAAAACCTTCTGTCGCTGATGGTTCAGGAGGGAGTTACGACCATGCCCGTTGTCCCGCCCGCACTGAACGCTCTGTGCCAGGCGGCCCAGGCGGGGCAGTTTCCGAAATCTCATCGCCTGCGCTGGGTCAAGTCCGGCGCGGCGCCGCTTGCGCCTGAACTTGCCCGGCAATTTACCGATCTTACCGGCGTCCTCGTCTGCCAGGGTTACGGCATGACGGAAGCTTCCCCCGTTACGCACGTTGGATATCTGGAGCCCGAACTCTATCGCCCGGAATCGATCGGCCAGCCAATGGTACAGACAGAATGTCGCGTTGTGGATGAGGATGGCAACGAAGCGCCTGCCGGTGAAAGCGGCGAACTGGTGATGCGGGGGCCGCAGTTCATGAAAGGGTATTGGAAGTCGCCAGAGTCCACCGCGGCCGCGCTCCGCGACGGATGGTACTGGTCCGGCGATATCGTGCGCCGCGATGCGCAGGACTTTTTCTACGTCCTCGACCGTCGTAAAGAGATGATCAAGTACAAAGGCTTCCCCGTCGCCCCGGCGCAGGTCGAGAGCGTGCTCATGGAACACCCTGCGGTGAGCGACTGCGGCGTGGTCGGCCGTCGTGACGTTGCGGCCGGAGAGATTCCGGTTGCGTTTGTAGTCTTGCGTGCCGGCTTCCATCCAACCGACAAGCTGCAGCATGAGCTTTGCGGCTTTGTCGCCGACAGGCTCACCCATTACAAGCAGCCCCGCGAGGTCCGCTTTGTGGACGCGGTACCCAAAACTGCCTCCGGCAAAATCCTCCGCCGCGAGCTAAGAAAGCTGTTCGCGTAATCGTGCCCGATTCGCCGCATATTAATGATGAGCTGTGGATGCAGGAAGCTTTGCGCATGGCGCAGCGCGCTCTCGATCTCGGCGAGGTGCCGGTCGGAGCGGTTATTGTCCGCGAAGGCAAGATCGTAGGCGCGGGCTGCAATCGCAATATCAATGACAACGATCCCACGGCGCACGCCGAGGTCATCGCCCTGCGTGAAGCCGGCAAAAACCTCGGTAATCATCGCCTGGAAGCCTGCGACCTCTTTGTTACAATTGAGCCGTGCGCCATGTGCGCGGGCGCCATTGTTCATGCGCGCTTGCGGCGCGTGGTCTACGGGGCTGACGATCCGAAAGCTGGCGCGGTGCACTCGGTCATGCAGGTATTGAATCATCCAGCTTCGAATCATCGCTTGGAGGTTCGCGGCGGGGTCCTCGCAGGGCGCTCAGCCGAACTGCTGCAGGAGTTTTTTCGCAGCCGTCGCTAGTGTAGTGGCAGGTGTCCCCACCTCGCCCACCCGGGCATGAGCCCGGCAGTTAGCTCGTTCACTGCGATTCGCTTTTGTCCGGCGCGGAGAGGTGCGTGAGTGGTTGAAACGATCCGCCTCGAAAGCGGACATACCTGAAAGGGTATCGTGGGTTCAAATCCCACCCTCTCCGCCAGTCCTTTAATTTCTGCCGGCCGAGTGCGCTTCCTTCCGCGCTTTTTGCGAAAGGGCGGCCAAGCCCGTCTCCCCAAAACAGAATGTTCCAGAATTGTTCCAGTTCTTGCATTCAGGGCGCGTGGCCCACACAAGTGCTGTTCGTTGTCTGGGGCAGTTGAATCCCGAGTTGCCGGTGCTCGATTTTAGCAATTCTCTGAAATCACCACTCAAGCACAACGCAGGCTTGACTGGGCCGCCGGCCCTTTGCGAGCCCACCGGGATCAGAGACTTACTCATCGTGCATAATCGTATGCCTCTTTTAGCACTGACAATATGTTTCCCACGTGGAAACATAACTCGAGGCGGTGAAGCAAACGAGGAATCTATTGTTCCAGCAACAAAGGCAAATTCCACAGCCTTTCGCTCGCGCAATCGTAGAAGTGAACCCTGTGTTCTCCGTGCCTCTGTGGTGAGAAATTGACAAAACGTTCCACGTGGAACATAACTCAATTTTGCGCGGACAGAGCCCCTGGTTTTTGGCAGAACAGCAGGTCCACTCCGCCTCGGTTGACTTGGGCTGCTCCTCGACCTAACATTTCAGCCCTGTGATCGGCCAGGTCATCTCGCACTACCGCATTCTGGAAAAACTCGGCGGCGGCGGGATGGGTGTCGTCTACAAGGCCGAGGACACCGAACTGGGGCGCTTTGTAGCGCTGAAATTCCTTCCCGAAGATCTGGCCCAGGACCCGCAGGCGCTGGAGCGCTTCCGCCGCGAAGCCCGAGCCGCTTCCGCTTTGAACCATCCCAACATCTGCACGATCTATGAGATCGGCAAGCACAGCGGCCAGTCCTTCATTGCCATGGAATACCTGGAGGGAGTGACCCTGAAACAGCGGATTGGTGGGCGGCCAATGGAGACGGAACCGATTCTGTCGCTGGCGGTCGAGATCACCGACGCGTTGGATGCCGCCCACGCTGCCGGCATCATTCACCGCGACATCAAGCCTGCCAATCTCTTCGTCACCAAGCGCGGCTCGGCCAAGATTCTCGATTTCGGTCTGGCCAAGGTCGCCCCTTCGCTGCAGGATGCATCGGCTGCCACGCGCGCCACCCTGGGAGTCGATCCCGAACACCTCACCAGTCCGGGCATGGCTGTCGGAACCATGGCTTACATGTCTCCGGAACAGGTGCGTGGCAAGGAACTGGATGCCCGCTCCGATCTCTTCTCGCTGGGAGCAGTCCTGTATGAGATGGTGACGGGTTCGCTGCCATTCCGCGGCG
>Ga0335081_10002668_pt1 | contig 28065 bp, 27 predicted proteins | sample Lox_Sample_35_FD_206713 | JGI IMG/M metagenome (GOLD analysis project Ga0335081, IMG submission 206713) | Soil microbial communities from Loxahatchee National Wildlife Refuge, Florida, United States - Lox_Sample_3.5 | ecosystem: Environmental > Terrestrial > Soil > Wetlands | place: USA...
TGAAGGAGATTCTGGGCAAGACAATTCAGGGGTTGCCGCCGAGCTTTCGGACGGTTTTTGTCTTGCGTGACGTTGAGGGCCTCTCCACCGAAGAGACGGCGGATGCCTTGGATTTGAGTATTCCGGCAGTGAAGTCCCGATTGCTTCGCGCCCGGTTGCAGTTGCGTGAGCGCTTGAATAAGTATTTCAAAAATCGTACTGGTGGAGACGGCAAAAAGTGACCTGCTCTGAGTTTCTGAAAGAGCTAACCGATTACCTGGATGAGTCGATGGACGCTCAAACCCGGGCGGAATTGGAAGACCACCTTCAGTGGTGCCACAACTGCTACGTCGTTTGCAACACGACGAAGATGACCATCGAGATTTACCGCGACTCCCATTTGTACGAACTTCCCGACGATCTGCGCGGCCGGCTGCGGACGGCCATCATGTCGAAGTGCAAGGGTTACAAAGGCCCGTGTACGGACTCAGCTTCGCAGAACGTGTCCGCTTCCACCAGCGAATCCAAGACGGACTGAGCTTCGCGGGAAGACGCGGCTTGTGAGCCTCTTGTCTCCGCCAGCTTCCACGAGTGATTCGCAAATTCATACCTAGAGGGAAAACCCTCTTCTCGCTCGCTCCTTCTAAGTAGCTCAGCATGGTGTCGGTGCCCGCCGCCAGGGCAGAGGAGGACTCCATGAAGGGCCTCACGTATTTCGCAGCCGCCGCCGTTTTCGCCGCAGCCATGATCTTCGCCCAGAGTTCAACCTCGGGCAGCGGAAATCCTCCGCAGCAAGCTCAGACCAACTCATCCAGTTCGCCGGCGGATCACAGCCGCGTGACGCAACACAGCGGCGCGTACGACGCACAGACCGTCCCGCACTCCTCCGTGGACACCGGAATAGCAACCCCGTCGCCGACGACGAATACGGCTCCGGCGGCACGCGCGGTGGCGACTCATACACCCGATCCCGGCACCTGCATGAATCCCGCGGCGTTCGACAATGGCCAGACTGCCAGCGGCGAAGCCGTTGTGCCGCGCACTGGTCCCGGCTGCCAGTGACGGCAGTTCCCGGCATGTTATAAATCTTCTCCATGCCCAGTGGTCGCCAGGGATCGATCCATCTTTTCCGCTTCGCCGGAGTCGATGTTTTTCTGCATTGGTCCTGGTTTGTAGTCGCGATCTTTGAAATCAACAGCCGCGCCGGCCGGTACTCCTCCATTCTGTGGAATGTGTTGGAGTATGTGACGCTCTTCGTCATTGTGCTGCTGCATGAGTACGGACATGCGCTGGCCTGCCGTCAGGTGGGCGGAATTGCCAACCGGATTGTCCTATGGCCGCTGGGCGGCGTCGCGTTTGTCGATCCCCCGCCGCGCCCGGGCGCGACCTTGTGGAGCCTTGCGGCCGGGCCCCTGGTGAATGTCGCCCTGCTGCCCATCCTGATGGCGATAGCGGCCGCCAGCCGCGTATTTGGCTGGGAACTCACGATGCCGAACGCTTACACGTTCGTGCAGACGATGCTGCTGATCAACGCCGTGCTCCTGTGCTTCAACCTGCTGCCGATCTTCCCTCTCGACGGCGGCCAGATTCTGCGCTCGCTGCTCTGGTTCGTGATGGGCCGCGCTCGCAGCCTGATGGCGGCAACCATCGTCGGCTTCGCAGGCGTGGCGGCGATGATTGTCTTTGCGGTGCGCAGCGGCTCGCTATGGTTCGGCGTCATGGCTGCCTTTATTCTTCTGATGTGCTGGAGCGGGATGAGGCAGGCCGTCGCATTGTTACGCATGGCGAAGTTGCCGCGCCGCGAAGGACTCGCCTGCCCATGGTGCAAGGCGGCGCCGCCGATTGGGAACTTCTGGCGATGCGCAAACTGCAAGACTGTCTTCGACACCTTCGCGACCAACGCCGTCTGTCCTTATTGTGCTGCGCAATTTCCCGTGACGCGATGCGTCGAGTGCGGCCGCTCGTATCCGATGCACGACTGGATGGTCACGGCCTACGCCAACTCGAAAGCCTAGCGCTCCAGCCGGCCCGGCTGCTCACCTGGTGTTCCGCCGTGAGTCAATCACTTTGCCCACCACTTTGAGGACTCCGCATGTTTGCAAGATTGATGGCACTGTGCCTTCTCGCCGCGAGCTCGCTGGCGCAAACCTCGCCGGCCAGCCGTCCAGCCAATTCGTCAACCGCATCGCCGGCGTGCAGCCACATCGGCAAAGACCACGAGCAGTTACAACAGGACGATGCCGATCGTTCCATCGAACATTTGGCCGCACTGCAATCGAAAGGTGAGAACTGCCTGAAGGCCATGTTCGCGCGGCTTGATCCTGCACAGCGCACAAATGCGGAGAACGCATTGCGGTTGTACCAGAAGTCCAGCTCCGTGCTGACGGATCAGATTGTTCGACGGGATGTGGCCGCGGCGCGAGCAGAATCGGCCCAGGAGATGAAAGACGGGGCCTCCCAACTGACGGCCGTGGTCATGCGACTCGGTCTGCTTTCCTATCACTACAATCAACTGCTGGATGACATGAGCCGATACATCGGGGAGGAACAGAAGTTTCGCCAGACCATGGGAACTTCCTCACCGTCTGCGGCTCCGGCGCAGCTTGCCTTGCCCGACAAAGTTGAATTGCTCAACTGCCACGATTTTCACGTCGGGCACTACGACGCTTGCTGGCCTCCCGACTACGACGACTGATGCTCGGCCTTAGGCGCGGCCCGGCAAGCACTCGACGCTACTCTGATCCGCTACCCTCACCCCACCTATAGGCTGGGCAGCCACACCAACGTGAGTTGCGCATTCGCGACGTTTTTATATAATCCCCGCCGGAAATTAAACATTGCGGAGGATGGAATGAAAAAACTCTGGTTGTTCGCAGTAACGGGAGCCTTCTTGTTGCCGATGCTGGCGCATGCTCAGAGCGCCTTCGACGGCACCTGGAAGGTCGACATGAACAAAGTGGATTTTCCCAAGAAGCCCTATGTCTACCTGCTGCAGGACGGCATGTATGAATGCAAGACGTGCGTGCCTTCGTACAAGATCAAAGCTGACGGGACGGACCAGAGCGTTACCGGACATCCGTACTATGACACGGTCGCCATCAAGGTTGTCAGCAATAGCGAGGTCGAGGAAACCGACAAAAAGAACGGCAAAGTAGTAGGCACCTCGTCGATGTCGGTATCGCCCAACGGCGATACCATGACCTTCCAGTTCACCGACAGCAGCAATACCAATGCCGCGCCGGTCACGGGCAAAGGGGAGAGTACGCGCGTCGGCGCGAAACCGCCGGCCGGCGCCAACATGATCTCCGGCTCCTGGCGCACCACCAAGTTCGAGAATATTTCGGATAATGGAATCACATGGACCTACAAGGTCAGCGGTGATGATCTCACCATGACCTCAGCGACCGGGCAAAGCTATACAGCCAAGATGGATGGCACTGAAGCCACCATGAAGGGCGATCCCGGCATTAGCTCGGTCAAGGTGAAGAAGATCGGGAAGGACACGATCGAAGAAACCGACATGCGCAACGGAAAAGTCATCGGCGTGATGAAGGCCACCGTGTCGCCTGACGGCAAGACCTTAACCGCAACCTACGATGACAAGCTGCAGGGCTCGACAATGAAGTACACGGCCACGAAACAGTAAGCGCAGCGCATAGCGCTGCAGAGAGTCAGGAGCGGCTACGAGCCGCTCCTTGGTTCTAAAGGCCTACTGCTCCGCGATCAGGTATTGCTCGATCTTCCCATCCGGCATCTGATACACGATGATCACCAGGTTCTTCTTCGCATATTTCACCTGATAGATCCTCGCTGTCATTCCGCCGCGCAGCGATGACCTGACCTGGATGAAGCCTGCCGGAGCGCCGAGCGGAGCAAGGCCGGCCGCATAATCTTTCAGCGCCTGATCGGTGAAGTACGCGTTTGCGTCGTCCGTGAACAGCGAGCGATCGATTTTGCCCCGCTGCAGGCCGTCGTAGATCTGGCGCATCAGCGCATCCTGCCTAGTATCGAGCGGATTGGCCGCTTTGATCAACAGATCTCGCACCTGGTTGCCGATCCCGGATGCTGCTTCCGACGCATCCTGGTTGGTGAGCACGACGACGGCAATCTGGTTGTCGGGCATGACGATGTTGTTGGCCACAAATCCCGAAACCTCGCCGCTATGCGACAGTACGCGGTGTCCGCCAGCGTCCCTCACAAATACTCCGAGGCCGTACTGCGATCCAACCCCGTTCTTCAGCACCACCTCCGTCTCCATCTCACGATAAGAAGCTGGCTTGAGAATGGTCTGGTCAATCATGGAGATGTCCCACTTCGCCAGGTCCTCGGCCGTCATGGCCAGTTCACCAGCAGCGAACATCCAACCGTGGCCTACGTCGGGCGCGGGGCGCAGCGGTCCCAGGGCGTAGCGCATGTAGCCGATTGGATCGGTGGCAGGCAGCGCGCCGGCGTCAGTATTGACGACGCTCTTCATGCCCAGCGGCGTGAACACGCGCTCGCTGAGGAATTGCAGCAGCGTCTGCCCGGACACCTTTTCCACGATCGCGCCTGCGATCACGTAGTTGGTGTTGCTGTACTGCCACTTCGTGCCCGGCTCGAAGTCCAGGGGAATTTTGGCCCAGCGATCCATAATGCCGTCAGCGCTGATCGGCTGCTGTTGGAACTGCGGAATGTAGTCCTGCGGCGCATAGTCCTGATAACCCGAGGTGTGCGAGAGCAGCTGGCGGATGGTGATCTCGTTTCCCCGGGTCAGCCCCGGAACATATTTCGAGACCGGATCGTCGAGCGTGAGCTTCCCTTCCTCGGCCAGCAATAGGACTGCCGCGGCGGTGAACTGCTTGCTGATGGATCCGATGCTGTAGCGCATCGCCGGCGTCGCTGCCGCCTGGGGATCGAGCCGCGCGTTGCCATAGGCCTGCACGTACGCGATCTTCCCATCCTGCACAATTGCCACAGAGGCGGAGGGCACCCCTGTGGTCTGCAGGACCTGCTGAGCAATGTCGTCGATACTCTTGCGCAATTGCGGTGCGAGCGATGGTTCGGTTTGCGCAATCAGCGAGGATACGAGTAAGAGCGGCAGAAGAACGCAAGCCGGAGTCAGCCTGCGAGAAATGCGATTCATGATGTGCGGTGCCTGCCTTAGGAAAAATAATCGTGAACCCACTACGTTAGCGCAAGCCGCTGCGCGCGAACAACCAGCAGGCGGGCAGGACGGTCGGTTGTGAGGGCGTGATGGTGCCCGGCTCAGCGGATTACTCTGCTTCGGGCGCCGGGGCTGGCCCGGCGCCGGCCACACCGGCCGCGGGGGCAGTGTCCGCTGCCGGTATCATGTATCCATCCAGCAGGCGATGATGCATGCTGTAGAGCGCCAGTTCCAGGCGGTCGGCAACTTTCAGCTTGTCATAAATCTTGCGCAGGTAGTTCTTCACCACCTGCTCGGTCGTCCCCACCTCGCGGGCGATGTCCTTGTTTTTCATGCCCTGGGTGACGCCGCTGATGATCATCATCTCTTTTTCGCTGAGGCGCAGTTGCTGCTGGGGTGCGGTTCCCTGCAGCGCCTGCGTGCGGTAGGCCTCGATGACCCAATTGACACCCTGCTTATCCAGCCAGGTTTCGCCGGCAGCCACTTTGCGAACGCAGCGCACCAGCAGGTCCGGCGAAACGGCGCGGGCCAGAATGCCGCGCACGCCGCGGCGGAGGTAGTCCACGGTCTCCTGCTCGCCGGCACGCTGTGTCACAACGATGATCTTGGCGCCGGGAAGCGCGCGCTTGGCGATTTCGCTCACCGCATCGGCGGGATTGGGCGACAATCCCGCTTCGAACAGAACCACGTCCGCCAGAGTGCCGGAAACAGCGTTCAGCGTCTGGGAAAGCGTTTCGGTCTGCGCGACCACGTCGAGATCATCCTGCTGCGCAAAGATCTTGCTCATGCCAACGCGAAAGATCGCTTCCGAGTCGGCCAGGATAATCCGTATAGGAGAAACGGTTTCCGCGTCGCCTCGCTCGGACGGGGCGGCTGCAGCCTCTCCCTTGCGACCGGCAATGCGGCTCTTCCACTTCGCGTCTTTAGAGCCGTTTGAAGTGGTATTCATCGATCACCACCGCAACACTTCGTCCTGTAGCTTCTTCGGAACAGCGCACCACCCGGCCAACACACATCACCAGCACCGGCAGGCTGCTGCCCAGAACTTCTACAGGCATCTCAATTGAGAATTCCACCGGCGAACCTACCGCGATCTCGGACTCAATCTGGAACAAGATGCCACCAGCGGAAATATCCGTGGTTTTGGCCCGGTATTCTCCCTCAGGCGTCTTCAACGTCACCTGAAGATGAAGCGGAAACCGTATCGAATTGCGGAGGTCGAACTGGTGGTCGGCAGACATGATCGTAACAGCATTAGCATACCTGAGTTACCCTATTGCCTGCTGTTACTAAAGTACTATTATGCCCCATTACCGCTTCGAATTCCTTAACAAAATACTCATTCTTGTCTGAAAAAGGCTGCCAGAGTGGATACCTGGCGCAATCGATTTCTTGGGGCGCTGCTTCCGGCTTGAGCAAAACAAGTCAGGCGGCCGCGCGCAGCGGCAGGCGACTCCCTCAAAACTTCGTGCTCTCGGTAAAGTTGAAGTCGCGTACTTTCATCGACGGCACGACCATGTCCAAGGACTCCTCGCCACTGGCGCGGACCGGCTCGCCCATGGCCTCCACGTTCCGCAGCATGTGGATCAGACTCTCATTGAAGCGGAAATTCCGGATGCCCGACCGGATCTTGCCGTCCTCGACCAGGAATGTTCCATCCCGCGTCATGCCCGTGAGGATCTTCTCGTAAGGATCGACTTCACGAATGTACCAAAAACGTGTGACCAGAATTCCGCGTTCGGTTGCGGCAACCATCTGCTCGACGGTCATGGCTTCAGCAGCATCCGGAGCTTCGAAAACAAGGTTGAGCGGTGCCTCGCCAATCTCATTGGGGAGGGCGAAACCATGGCCCGTCGCGGTAATCGGCCCCACGTTACCGGCGAGCTCTGACTGCCGTATTCTTCGTGCACTGGCGCGCGCGTAAGTAACAGCCTTGACGACACCCTGCTCCACCAGCTTCACCCGCTGCCGCTTCATGCCTTCGCCATCGAACGGGACGCCAGCCTGCAACGGATGATAAGCATCGTCCCAGACGGTAATGTTTTCCCCGAAGAGTTGAGTGCCCATACGGTCATTCAGGAACGAGCGCTGCTCCAGCAGGGCCGACCCTCCAAAGTCCCAAAACATGAAGCCCACGGCATCGAGCACTGCGGAGGGCTCCAGAATCACGGTGTACTTTCCCGGCGGAAGTTCCGCCGGATTCATTGCCGCCACCGCTTTCTGCGCAGCAATTTCAGCCAGCCCGGCAGCATCGAGTTGAGCCGCGTCCGGAGAGTTGGCCTTCTGCCATCCGGAAGAGCTTTCGCCGAGCATGGTGACGGAAACTTCGGCCAAGGTCTGTTCGTACCAGTCCGCCACACCACGCGAATTCAAGATGCCTTCGGCAACGTGTGACGAAGAGAAGATGCCGGCGGTGGTGAGATCGTTCTTTCTCGCGACGGCCACCATCCGGGCGACAACAGCGGCGCGGTCCTGCGGCGTGATGCGGGCCGTGCTGCCGAAGTATCGCGAGGGGATTGTCCCCGGGCTGGCGGCTGAATTCTGCGCTACCTCTTGCGCCGTCGGCATCGGCAGCAGGTCCGGGTCAGGTTGCTGCACCCGGGCAAGTGATTCGGCCGATTGCACTACGCGACGCAGGCTTTCGTCGTCATGTTTATTAGTGCTGGCGCGGGCGGTGCGTCCGCCGAAGGAGACACGGACCGAGATATGGCTTTCTTCCTCGGCAACGTTCTGGTGAATGGTGTTGTTGGCGAAGCGAGTTAGCGCGCTGCGGTTGCTGGAAATGAGCAATTCGATCTCGTCGGCGGAAGTGCGCTGACGCAGCTTGTCGAAGATGTCGTGTGCCTGATCGCGGGTCAGCATGTGCTCCGTTTGCGGCGGCTAAGCATTCTGCCGGTTGGGCTGGTTCGTCTTGGTCAGTTCGCCGATCGCCTGGTTCCACGCCGCTACCCACGGCACCATCAGCGAGTACAGCAGCCGTGCGGCCAGTTGGCGCGGGCCAGCATGCTTGCGAAACGTGCTCCAGTCCAGGCGAAAGGCGAAATAGACCTCCAGCAGGAGCACACCAAGAAATGGAATGATGGTGCGCGACAACAGCGCGATCGCGATCACCTCGGCCAGACACCGCAGAGAGTTGCGCAGCAGCCGCGAACGTCGTGTTCCCATGACGCCGTCGGCAACGCCATAACGGGCCATCATGCTGAGCGCGCTCTTCAGCGTATGACGCGGCCGGTAAATTGCCTGCGCGCGGTCGGCATAAGCAGGCGTCACCAGCTTCCGCACTCGCAGATCGAACATCGTATCTTCCCCCAGGAAGCTGGTCTCGGGAAAACCTCCGACTCGCTGCCAGAGCGATTTGCGAAATGCCATGGAGCGCGCGGTACACGACTTGGTTGTTCCGTCCGCCCGCTGCTTCAGTCCGAAGAATGGCGCCGAGGCGAGGTCCCACAAGGTCTGGTCCCGCGGATCCACACACGAGCCGCCGAGCGCATACTCAGCGCTCCCATTCAGAATTGGGGCGGTCAACCGTACGAGCCATTCGGGATCGTAGATGCAGCCGGCATCGGCGCAGGCTACGACCTCGGCAGTAGCGGCAGAGATCCCGACGTTGCGGCCGCGCGCGATCGGTCCCGGAGATGCTTTCAAATTGCAGCTCTCGTCGCGGATGGCAACCAGATTGGGAAACCTCGATTGCGCCGCCTGCAAATGTTCCCAGGTGCCGTCGGTCGAGCCGCCGTCGACGACAATCACCTCTCGCGGAGCGAGTGTCTGCCGGGTCAGGGTTGAGACCAGACCGTCAATGTCGTCCACTTCGTTGAGAACGGTCGCGGTTACGCTGACTGCCGACATGCCTGCCAACTCTTGGGACTGCCTTTCTCCACCGATGCAGCCTGCAAAGGATCGCCGGATGCCCCGAAACCCCGGCCGAACGCCCAAAATTGGATTATAACTGCCGTCTTACAAACTAAGGATCGAGCGCGTCGTTGTTAGTGGTCGCAACGACGCTGCTTTTCATCCCAATTACCGAACCGCGGCGACTTCGGATGCGTATGTATCCAACGTCGGAGAGTTTTCTTCCCAATTCGCGTCCAAACCCCAACAGGAGGCACTATGGCTCAAGTTCGCAAAAACCGTTTGGCAGGCGCCATAGCCGGAGCGCTTCTCGCTCTGTGCATGGCCATCCCGAGCTATGCCGAGGTAACGCAGGACTTTCACCGCACAGTTCCACTTTCCGCCGACGGCCGCGTTTCGCTCAGCAACATCAACGGTGACGTCGAGATCACGGGCTGGAACCGCAACGAGGTCCAGATCGATGCGGTGAAGACCGCGCGCGATCAGCAGCGGCTCGACGAGGCCCAGATCGAGGTGAATGCCAACAGCAATTCCGTGGAGATCGAGACCCACTATCCATCGCACCTGGTCAACAACAATCCCGCTTCGGTTCACTACACGCTGCACGTGCCGGAGAACGCGCGCATTGACAAGGTGAACCTGGTGAATGGCTCGCTCACGGTGCAGAAGGTCACGGGTGAAATCACGGCCAATCTGGTGAATGGCAAGCTGCGCGCCTCCGATCTGGCCGGCGAAGCCGACCTGGCTACCGTGAACGGAACGATCGAGGCCAACTACACCTCGCTCAACAACGTTCGCGAGATAAGGCTCAAATCGGTGAATGGCAGCGTCGATCTACTATTGCCACAGTCTCCCAATGCCGACGTCAGCGCCAGCACGGTGAACGGAGGCATCAGCACCGATTTCCCGCTGACGGTGAAAGGCCACTGGATCGGCAAGAACATGTCGGGTACGCTCGGCAGCGGCGGCGTACACATTGAGCTGAACAACGTGAACGGGAGTATTCACGTCGGGCCAGGCAAGGGAAGTCTGTAAAAGGCAGCAGTTGGCACTTGGCACTTGCATTTAGGGAAGGTTAATTGGAGTACTGCTTTGAAAGGGACCGCCTTCAGGCGGTCCGAGAGTTGAACAAATGAGACGGCTTTAGCCGCTGAGGGCGGCAAATTGTTGGTTAGTCGTCACGTGCCTGGCGGAAGCTTGAGGTCTTCAGCTAATTGCCAATGGCTAATTGCTAAGTGCTGCCTTCAATACACCTCGTATCCTCGTGGCGGCGAGACAACATCCGGCTTGCGAGCGATCAGCAGCAGCGCACCAATGCGCTTGAAGTCGCGCAGCTCGTCAGCGTTCTTGAACCATCGGCCGCTGTATTCTTCCGGCGTCGGCGTGAGGTCTGGGACGCGCACCGCGTGCACATTGTCGAACCCATTCTCCTTGAGTAGCTCGATGTATTCCTGCTCGGAGTGCACCTGCACGGGAACCTTCAGCTCCTCGACCCAACGCAGTGAGTAGGGGTTGTCCTTATACAAGTTGATTAGGATGAAGAGCTCGCCCTTCGGCGCCAGGACGCGGAAAAGCTCGGCCAGCGCCCGCTCCTGATCGGCGTAGTAATAAAACGATTCCACCGACAGCACCCGGTCGAAGAAATTCTCTTCCCATGGAATCTGCTGGGCTGAGCCGACAATGAACAGAATGTTGTCGTACTCGGTGGAATTGGCGCGGGCGCGGCGAATCATCTCGTCCGACACGTCCAGCCCGACCACCTGGCCCGGCCGCTCGCCGCCGCCTACCACCTGCGCCATCAGGCGACTGGCCCATCCCGCGCCGCAGCCCAGGTCCAGCACACGCTCGCCCGGCTTGAGGTTCATCAGCGCCAGCGTCTGCTGGGTAATGCTGATGTGATGGTGCTCCATCTCCTCGCCCTTGCCGGCTTCGGCCCATTCGTTGAATTCGCGCCGCATCTGCTCGTCGGCGGACGTCGATCGATTTTCGCTCATCCTCTCCTCGCGGTTTTCGAAGGTCTATGGTACAGTCGCGGCAAACCTATGGCTCAAAATCCACCCACTCCCACCAACGGCGAGAACCACCCTATGCTGTATTGTCCTACATGCGCTCGCGAAGTGGACGATCCCCTCACCTGTGGCGACTGTTCCGCCGTGATCTGCCGGGTATGCGGTACGCCGCTGGAGATTCCGGAAGACCTCGGCATCGGCTGATGCGAACGGCACGCGGGCCTCAGCGCCAAACTTCACTGCGCATCAGGCTGTGAGCGCGCCGGTGGTAGGCATCGTCAGCATCCACGGCGGCATACAGCGGGCCGGTGTCGGCAAGCACCAGGCGGCTCATCGCTCAGCAAAGTAGCGATCGTGATCTTTGCTAATGTTGCGGCGGCCCGCTTCCGCGTTTGGCGGGCGTGATGTACAGCGTACCGGTCGCTCGCCAACTGGTGAAATTGGTGAAGCGCTATCCGAACAGCCTCATCAGCCCCTTTGGAGGTAGATCGGGCACCAGGAATTTCGTGCCGCTGAGAGCTTCCGCCGCTCCATAGCCGCTGCGCACAGCGCCTTCCATCGTCGCCGGCCAGGCGGTTGCCGTCCAATCGCCTGCCAGAAACAATCGTGGCAAGGGAGTGTTGGGGAGCGGACGAAAGACATCGCTGCCCGGAGTGGGCGAAAACGTGGCATAGATTTCCTTGACGACTGTCGCCTTGGTCAGCGTGGCTTCGCGCACAATGGGAAAGAATTCCGCCAGCTCGCGCACCGCCAGATCAATGATCTCGCTCCGCGCCTTGTCCACCAGCGTCTTGGAAGAACTGACCACCAGTTCGATGTAGCTCCCCGGCTGCGACAACTCTCGGCGTGTCGACAGGATCTTCGACTTGTGAAACATCCACTGGATGGTGCGCTTCAGCAGCACGGCGTGCTCCAGCGGAGTGATCTCGCGATCGAACCAGAGATGAATTCCCGTGATCGGCGAGGGGTCGAGACTGCGCGCATCGCGCCGCAATGCCTCCATTTCAAGCGTGTCGGGAAGCAGCTTCTCAACCCCATTGAAGGGCGCGGCCAGAATTGCGTAATCCACACGCACTTCCGCGCCGCCAAGGCAAAGCCGGGCTGAGTCGCCGTCGCACTGAACTGAGTCGACAGAGGACCGTAGATGCACTTTGCCGCCGCGCGCTTCGATGTAATCCGCTGCCGTTCCGTAGAGTTGAGACAGCGGCACGGCGGGCACGCCCATGCGTCCCGCCTCGGCTGACTTCAGGAAGGAATCGCGAAAGACCAGCGCCGCATACGGCACGGAGACGCGATCTAACTCTTCATTCAGCGCGCTGACGAGCACGGGCGCCCAGAAGCGCTCAATTGCCTGCCTGGTTTGGCCATGCCGCTCCAGCCACGTCTGAAAGCTCGCACCGTTGTCCTTGGGCAGCGCTGGCATCAGCGCCAGCATGGCGCGTGCAATCGCCAGTTTGTCCATCAGATCGAGGACGGAGGAATCCAGAAAGGATGGCGCTGCGTGAAAGGGCGCGGGCAGCGCTCCCGGCTTCAGAGTTGACGACTTACCGCCCGGCAGAATAAACGTGATCTCGTCATACCAGCGGATTTGCTGCCCGACCCCGAGGCGGCGATAGAAGTCGATGAGATTGGTGCAGCAGCCGAGCAGCACGTGCTGGCAGTTGTCGACGACCTCGCCGGTGCCCGGGAGTTCGTAGGAGGAAGCTCGACCGCCGAGATAGGGACGCCGCTCGAAGAGCTCGACGCGATAGCCGGCCTCGGCCAGCGCGCTTGCTGCCGCCAGTCCGGCCAGGCCGCCGCCGATGATGGCGACGCTGCGCCGCGAATTTGTGCCAGCCGAGCTCATGTCGATCGCAGAAAGCCTCTCGCCATCACCCGCAGCTTCTCGGCGGTGCTCAGCCGGATTCGCTGCGAGAAGACGTCGTAATTGCTGGCGACAATTTTTTCCAGCAGCCGCCGGTAGATTTCCACCAGCGTCCATAGTGCGCCCTGGCTGTCCTCATCGATCAGCGGCAGCAAATCGTCCACGGCGTGATAGTAACCGCGCGCGCGTAAGGCGATGAACTCCATCACCGGTTGCAGCGACGCCGGCCCCGTCCCGTTGGTCAGCGCGCAGGGATCGACTCCGAAGCGCGCGAAGTCCTCGCGCGGCAGGTAGACGCGCCCCAGCCCGGCATCTTCTTTCACGTCGCGCAGAATGTTGGTGAGCTGAAAGGCGACTCCCACCTCTTCCGCCAGCTTTTCGGCACGCTGGTTGCGATAGCCGAAGATGCGAATGCAGATCAAACCCACGACGGATGCGACGTGATAGCAGTAGTCATAAAGCTGGTCAAAGGTCTCGTACTGTAACTTCGGAGCGTTGCCAGTCGCCAATTTGCCGGAGGCCACCGACACATCCATCTCGGTGCCACGCACCAGCTTCTCCAGAAGCTCCAGCGGGATGCCGAATTGCTTCTGCGCATCGGCCAAGGCGAAGAGCACGGGATCGTCGGTGCGCTCGCCGGAGACAACGCGGCGCAAAGCGTTCATCCATTCGTCGAGTTTTTCCCGCCGCTGCTCCGGGGGGATCGAGGGATCGTCGGAGAGGTCGTCGGCGTGGCGCATGAAAGCGTACACCGCGCACAGTGCATTGCGTTTGCGGTAAGGCAGGATCAGAAAGCCATAGTAGAAGTTGCGCGCGGCCGAACGCGCGATGTGCCGGCAAACGCTATACGCAGCCCGCAATTGCAGCGGGTGTTGGCTCACAGCAGCTTTCTCATGGCCGCACGCGCCAGCAGCCACAGCTTGCGCGGTTTGGAGATCGCCGGCCGCCGGCTCAGGACGTCATACTCCCGGTGTTCGATGGCGTTCAGGATTTCCAGTCCGCCGCGGCTGAAGAGCTCGATGTCGATGGCCAGATGCTTGTCGACCTTGCCGACCAGGGGCAGTCCCATCCGGAACCAGGCCCGCGCACGATTGACCTCGAATTTCAGCATCTCGCAAAAGTGCCGCGTAGCGCGACGTTCCGCAATATCGCTTTCGCTCACGCCGAATCGGCTGAGGCTCTCCAGCGGTAGATAGATGCGACCCTTGTCATAGTCGCGCGCCACGTCCTGCCAGAAATTCGCAATCTGCAAGGCGGTGCAGGTGTAGTCGGAGAGTTGCTGGCGCTCGGCGTCGCGATAGCCGCAGACGTAGAGCACCAGCCGGCCCACAGGATTTGCGGAGTTTTTGCAGTAGCCGAGCACGTCCTCGAATGTGGGATAGCGCGTCACGGTCTGGTCCTGGCGGAACGCGGTCAACAGGTCGGCAAAGGGAGCACGTGGGATGTCGCACTCACGGATGGTTTCGCGCAGCGCGATGAAGACGGGGTGACGGGGCGCGATAAGATTTCGGCCCGCGTACTCTGATTGCAGCTTCTCCACGTCGCGTCGAACATCCTGTGGAGCAGCCTCGACCAGGCTCATGTAGGTGGCGTTCAGCTCCGCGTCCCAGGCGTCGAGCAGCGCCAGCGACTGCTGGGGATTGCCGACCTCGTCGCCCAGATCATCGGAGATCCGGCAATATGCATACACGTTGTAGAAATGCTGATGCAGATGCTTCGGCAGAAACCACGTGACGACCGAGAAGTTCTCGTAATGCGTGTGCGCCAGCCGGGAGCAATATTGCTGCGCTTCCTCCAGCGATGGAGCGCTCGCCGGAATCGCGTACTCCGGCGGCAGCACACGCCAGCCGGCAGCAACATTTTCGTCGGCGGACGACATAAGCACGCGATTGTCAGCGGGAACAGAAGACATCAGGAAGATTGTACCGATATTTCCAGGCTCGAGGGGCTAGCTCTCCTGATTACAAGAGCTCCTACGGCTATAGGGGTCCTTCGACTCCGCGTTCTCCGCTGCGCGGACAACGCTCCGCTCAGGATGACAGTAGGAAGCTGAAGAGCGCGACTGACAACCGACAACCGGCAACCGACAACCGTTACATCCCCGGAATGATCGCCGTTTTGATGTCGCCGTTGCGGTTCAGCATGTGGCGCAACACGGACTGTAACCGCGAGAGCGGCGCTTCGCCGGTGATGTAGTCGGTGCCGCGAATCTTCCTTTCGCAGATCAGGGCAAAGGCCTTGCGCACCGTTTCGGGCGTGTGATGGAAGGTCGCCTTGAGAGTCAGCTCGTTGTAATGCAGGCGTTGCGTGTCCAAAGCTACGGTAGTGCCGCTGGCACAGCCTCCGAAGAAGTTCACGGTGCCGCCTTTGCGAACCATATCGATGGTCCACTCCCATGCCTGCGGACGGCCAACCGCCTCGATCACCACATCGCAGCCGCGAGCTTCCGGCGTCAGCTTGCGCACTGCCTTCACCGGGTCGTCCACTGTTGTGATCTGCACCACGCTGTTGGCCCCGGCACGTCGCGCCGCAGCCACCTGCGAATCGCGTTTGACCACGGAGATCACGTTGCATCCGGTCAGCTTGGCTACCTGCACGAACATCAGGCCGATGGGACCAGCCCCGATGACGGCGACGGTGTCGCCAATCTCCATCTTCGTCTCGTGCAGACCGCGCAGCACACATGCCAGCGGCTCAACAATCGCTGCCTCCTCGAAGCTGACGTGCTTCGGGATCGCCAGCATGTTGGTTTCGACGATGCGGCGGGGAATGCGAATGTACTCGGCATAGGCGCCGTTGTTGAACAGCAGGTCTTCGCAGAGATTTTCCTGGTGCTTGGAGCAGTAGAAACACATGCCGCAGGGCGCGGAGTTCAGCGCCACCACGCGCATGCCCTTCTTGAAACCCTTGACATTGGGCCCCACTTCTTCGATGACACCGGCCAGTTCATGACCAAACAGCGCCGGAGGCACAATCATGCGCGCGTGGTAGCCGCGCTGATACACCTTCAGATCGGTACCGCAGGTCAGGGCCACCTGGACCTTGACCAGCACTTCCCCTTCATCCAACTCGGGGATGGGTACCCGCTCGATTTTGACGTCCTCTTTGCCATAGAGGACCGCCGCTGTCATTTGTCCATTCACTCTACTGGTCCTTCCATTCGCTGCCCGGCTGAATCACGATCTTCATGGAGTCCGGTTTGGGGTGGGCAGCCAGCCGCAGCGCTTCAACCGATTCTGCCAAGGGAAACCGATGGCTGATCAGCCGTTCCAGTTCCATCTCGCGGCTGAGCACAAATCGCGTCGACTCGTCTTGCAAATCCACGGAAGCGCTGTAGGAACCCAACAGACTCTTTTCATCGACGCAGACCGCCGCGGGATCAATGGTGGCCTCCCCGTGTTGCGTCTGCGCAAACAGCAATACCCGGCCCCCCGGCCGCGTTGCATCCATTGCCGGGCGGATCAAACCATTTCCCGCGACTGCCAATATGACGGCATCGGCACCACGGCCCTCCGTCAGTTGTTTGATGGTCGGCACCGTATCGGAGGTTGAGGCGTCGATATTTTCCTTTAGGCCGAACGCCTTAGCTATTGTATGCCTCTGCGGAAGCAAATCGGAAGTGATTACCCTCGTACCGCATCGCCGAGCCAGGACTCCGAGGATGATTCCGATCGGTCCCTGGCCCATGACCAGCACCGTTTCGCCCGACTTAAGTCCCAGTGCTTCAATACCTTTCATGCAGGTATTCACGGGCTCGATGAAGCAAGCCTGCTCCAAGGAAACATTGTCGGGGATGCGAACCACTCCCTTGCCTACAATCCAGTCCATTACCCGGACGTACTGGGAGAAGCCCCCACCGCTGGCCTCATACCCGGCGGTCGCACCTACTTTCTTGTAGGTGGGACACTGGGCAAAGACCTTATGCCGGCAATAGTAACAGTCACCGCAGGGGATGTGATGGAAGACCATGACGCGGTCGCCGACGCGAAAATCCGAAACATTGTCCCCAACTTGCGCCACGGTGCCCGTCGTTTCGTGTCCAAAAATTCGCGGGGCGGAGTGCGAGCCGGTAGCGATCTTCTTGAGATCGGTGCCGCAAATTCCGCAGGTATGGACCCGGACCAAAAGCTCGCCCGGCCCGATCTGAGGGGTGGGAACGGTCTCCATGCGGACGTCGTTCACGCCGCGATAGACGGCAGCGAGCATGGTCGAGGGAATGGCTGACCTCCCGACCGCATTTCCGAGTTGTGTCGCTACGGACATGTATTCGTTTCGAGGGATCCGGGGGTTGGGGGTCAGGGATTAGCACCAAGCCTCACCGCTACAACAACCAATCAGCCGCGGCTTCTAGTCCCTAATCCCTAACCCCTCCTCAATCAGATGTTCCACCGCACGGCACAGATTCCCAGTGGCGATCTCGCTATTCTTCTTGATCTTGCCCAGCGCCCCCCACCACCTGGGATGAAGCGCGATGTAGATCAGGAAGCGGCGCGTATCAAATTTTCCCGCCTCGATAAACCGGTTCAACGGCGGCATATCGAAGGCCGCATCGTCGGAGATCGACTTGATAGAGGCGAACTCCAGACCGCGTTCTTTGGCCACTTGCGCTACCGCGGCGCCCTCCATATCCACGACATCGGCTCCAAACTTCGTCAGCAGTCCCTGCTTTTCCGCGGCGTCGCTAACATCCTGCGACGTGGCCAGCACCCACTCGCCGCCGCCTGAGGTTGGATAGCGAACGCCAGTGGCAACGTCTACCACCTCACGGATTCTGCCGACATCGCCAACTTTCAGCTGCGGCGAAAGCGCTCCCACAATTCCCGCCGACAGCAGCAGCCTGGGCTGCGACTCTTCGATCGCGACTTCGGCCGCATGGCGGGCGAACTTTTCGCCGATGCCGCCGACGGCAACCAGCGCCCGCGGCAGCTCGAATACGTCAATTCCCTCGACCTGCTGCGGCGGGATCGTTCCCAGCAGCGGCGCCAGCTCAACCGGCATGGCCGCAATGATGGCGATCGGCCTAGCTGGCATAGCCGTTGGCCCGAAACCAGTCGACGGCGCGGCGCAAGGCGTCGTCCACCGGCCGGGGATTCCATCCCAGCTCGCGCTCCGCCTTGGAGCTGGCGACAAACATTTTCTTGCGCCCCATGCGCACCGCGTCGATGGTCACGCGCGGCTGGCGACGGAGCATCTTGCCGGTTACGACCGTGTCGACGACCCCGGTGGCCAACGCGACCGCATAAGGCAGCTTGACCTTCGGCGACGACAAGCCGGTGATGGCTGCCAGCTTGTCGAGGATCTGCTTCAACGTCAGATTCTCTCCACCGAGAATGTAGCGCTCACCGGGTCGCGCCTTCTCCATCGCCAGCAAATGTCCGCCGGCGCAATCCGCAACGTCCACCAGATTAAGTCCCGTGTCGACGTACGCGGGAAATTTTCCGCGGAGAAAGTCCACGATAATCTGCCCGCTCGGCGTCGGCTTGATGTCGCGCTCACCGACCGGCGTCGTGGGATTCACCATGACCACGTTCCCTGCGCTCCGTCCGGCTTCGAGAACCAGCTGCTCCGCCAGAAACTTGCTGCGCTTGTAATCGCCGATCATGTTGGCCAGGGTCACCGGCGACCGCTCATCGGTCAGGCGGCCATTGTTGCCAAAGCCCATGGTGGCAACGCTGCTGGTATAGATAACCCGTCGCACTCCGGAATCTCTCGCAGCCTGCAGGATGTTGCGGGTGCCTTCGACATTAGAGTCATAGAGTTCGTTACGATTGGGCGCCCACAGGCGATAATCCGCCGCAACGTGAAAGACGAACTCGCAGCCCGACATTCCCTTCTTCAGCGATTCGGGATCGCGCAAATCACCGATAACGCGCTCGGCGGCGATGCCATCGATGTTGTCTGTGCGGCTGGTGGTTCGCAGAAGCAGGCGGAGATCGGCGCCTCTAGCCAGTAGTTGGCGAGCAACATGACTGCCGAGAAAGCCGGTTGCGCCGGTAACGAAGATTTTCATTGCGACGTAGCTCTCGCCGAAGGGACAATCTGCTCAAAAAGTTCCTTCCGGTAATAACCCACCCAATGCAGGGTTCGTAGAAGAAAGAACTGTTCCGGCACCTCCCTCTCAGAGGGAGAAAGTTCTTTAATAATCCCCTTGAGCAAATCGTTGCAGGAGATTGTTCTTGCTCCAGCCACGCTTTTGGAAGTCTTGGGCATATACGCGATTACTGCAATCCGATCAATCTGGACCAATGCCGAGTCGGCTAGAAGGCCGGAGAACATTCCAGGAATGTACTTTCGACCCGCATCAAATTTCTTGGTGAATCTTTCCTCACGAACCTTCCAGCTATTTGCGTCCGCGGACGTCTCGACGAATGAAAAACCCGTTGTACTCGTACCACTCGGCAACAAGTTCCTCCAAGAAATTCACGCCCATAGGCTTCCCCTGGTTCGGACCGAGTCCCGCAAGGGACGAAATAACTTAGCCCAGCGCTTCAGCGCTGGGTGGACGATTTTATATTGAGAAAGAGTCCTGTAGGGACGGCAGAAATCGCCATGTGTCGTGCCTACGGCACTCGGCATTCAATCGTTCTCTACCGAGCGCTGAAGCGCAGGGCTAAGATATTTCGAGCCTCGGCGCTCGTTCCTTCCACTCCAAATTCCTTCGACTCCAATGTGTTGCCAACTAACGGATCCCCTCTGCTTCTTACTCGCTGCCGAACTCGAAGATTTTCTCATCTGGCGGAGGGTACGCGACTCTAGGTCTGGCCTGGGCGGACTGGCAACCGGCAACTGACTACTGGGTACTGACCACTGGCCACTGGCCACTGGCAACGGGCTACTGCTTTCTCCGCACGATGCGCAGCCGCTCTTCCTCCGACGCCACGGTCGCTTTGCTGTACGCCGTCAGCGCCAGCAGCGGAAAATATTGCCGGTACATGTAGTACATCAGATAAAACACGCGCGGAAATCCGGTTCCGGTGTATGGCCACTCATCCCACGAACCGTCGCGCCGCTGGGTCTTCAACAGGTAAGCAATGCCACGCTGTAGCGAATCGCTGCGCGTGTCGTTGGCGGCGAGCAGACCCATCACCGCCCACGCCGTCTGCGAAGCCGTACTGGGTCCAACGCCTTTCGCATTGGGATCGTCATACGAGCCGCAGGTCTCGCCCCAGCCGCCATCCGGATTCTGCATCATGCGCAACCATTCGGCCGCCTGCTGCACGCAGGGCTCGTGGTAGTCGACGCCCACCGCCTCCAGTCCGCGCAACACCAGCATGGTGCCGTAGACGTAATTCACGCCCCAGCGCCCGAACCACGAACCATCCGCCTCCTGCTCGCGCTTGACGAATTCGACGGCGCGGCGCACGGGCGCATCCTTGAGCGAGTAGCCGTAGGTCGCCAGGCATTCCAGCACCCGGCCGGTGATGTCGACCGTCGCCGGGTCGAGCATGGCGTTGTGGTCGGCGAACGGAATGTGCTGGAAGACCATGCGATCGTTGTCTTTGTCGAACGATGCCCAGCCGCCGTTCTTGCACTGCATCGAGAGGATCCACTCCAGCGCGCGCTCGACCGATTTGGTGTGATAGCTCTCGTTCGTGGTCTTCACCCGGCTCAGCGCCAGCAAGACCTGCGCGCTGTCGTCGACGTCGGGATAAAATTCGTTGTTGAACTCGAAGTACCAGCCGGCCGGCGCAACCTTGCGGTTCTTCACGCACCAATCGCCGCGCCGGGTCACCTGCTTCTTCAGCATCCACTCGCAGGGCTGCACCAGGCGTCGATCTTGGGCGGGAACTCCGCTTTCCGCCAGCGCGAAGACGGCATAGGCGGTATCCCATACCGGCGACATGCAGGGCTGCATGCGGAAGGTGGTGTCTTGCTCGATGCCCAGCTTCTCGAACTCGTCCATGGCGCGGATAACTTGCGGATCGTCAAGGGAATACCCCAGGCAGCGCAGGGCGATGATGGAGTTCATGATGCCGGGATAGATGGCTCCCAAGCCATCGCTCATCTCCAGGCGCTCCAGCATCCACTTCTCGGCGGCTTTCAGCGCCCGCGAGCGCAGCGGTCGAACATGTACGCGCTCGAAGAAGTGCACCAGCCGGTCGAGCACCAGGAAGAAATTGCGCCAGCCGATCAGCTTGTTGTCCCAGCGCAGGCGCAGCTGGGTTCGCGTGCGTCCGCCCACAAATAGCTCTTCGATGCCCTGCTCGCGCGGAATCTTCTTGAAGGGTTTCTTGGCATAGGCAATCGACAACGGCACCAGGATGGCGCGCGACCACGACGAAATTTCGTAGATGTTGAACCAGAACCACCGGGGGAAGAGCACAATCTCCGGCGGAATGGCCGGCACGGCGTCGTAATCGTATTGACCCAGGAAACAGAGATAAATCTTGGTGAAGGTGTTGACCGCGGTAACGCCGCCCAGCGCCAGAATACATTCGCGCGCCTTGCGCAGTTGCGGATGGTCGGGCTTGTAGCCGGCCATCTTCAGCGCGAAATAGGCTTTCACGGAAGCGCTGATGTTCGACGGGCCATCGTTGTAGATCGGCCAGCCGCCGTCGCGGTTCTGCCGATTCAAAATCTCCAGCGCGCACTTCTGGGTGCGGACAGCATCTTCGGTGCCGAGCAGGCGATGCAGCAGAATGTAGTCCGAAACCAGCGTGGTATCGGCGCCCAGTTCTCCGCACCAGTAGCCGTCTTCGCGGTCCTGGATGCCGAACAGGTATTGCCGCGAAGCATCAATCGCCGCCGCGACCCGGCTCTTGATGTCATCGATCTTGCCGAAACGCATCTCGGCTGGATTTGAGGGGTCTGCCATCTCTCTTACTCAGCAATAGCAGGGGCCGCGCCGATAGCCTCGACAATCTCCGGCGGTAATCCGAAGCGCACGTTCTCCGGCATGACTTCGACTTCGCGCATATCGGTAAAACCCTGGTCCTCGAGGAAAGCTACCACTTCCTGCACCAGGATCTCGGGGGCTGACGCTCCGGCGGTAAGCCCGACGGTGTTCACGCCCTGCAGCCACTCCGGGCGGATGGAACGGCAATTCTCGATCAAGTGCGAGTTCGTCCCCAGGTTGCGCGCGACCTCAACCAGGCGGTTGGAGTTGGAGCTGTTGTCGGAACCGACGACCAGCAGAAGATCGCACTCGGCGGCAACATCTTTCACTGCGGTCTGGCGGTTTTCGGTGGCATAGCAGATGTCCTGCGCGTGCGGACCTTTGATGTTGGGGAAACGCTTGCGCAGAGCCTCGATCACGTGCCGGGTTTCATCCAGGCTCAGCGTGGTCTGCGTGAGATAGGCGACGCGATCGGGATCCGGGACATGCAGAGCTTCAACGTCCTCGGGCGAATCCACCACCTGGGTGACGAGCGGAGCTTCGCCGAGGGTACCGATGACCTCATCATGGTCGCGATGTCCGATGAGGATGAGCGAATAGCCTTCACGGGCAAACTTCACGGCTTCGACGTGGACCTTGGTCACCAGCGGGCAAGTCGCATCGATGACGCGCAGTTCGCGCAGCTTGCTGGCATCCCGAACCTCGGGGGCGACGCCGTGTGCGCTGTAAATCACGCGCTCGCCAGACGGGACTTCGTCAACGCTGTCTACGAAAATGGCGCCCTTGGAGCTCAACTCGTCCACCACGTATCGGTTATGGACGATCTCCTTGCGCACGTAAATGGGCGCACCGAAGGCTTCCAGCGCGATCCGAACAATGTCGATGGCGCGGACGACGCCCGCGCAGAAGCCGCGAGGCTTCAGCAAAAGTAAAGTTTTCGCTTCGATTTGGCTCATGCCTTCCTGCAAATAGTATACGGACTGGAGCCTACCATTCCCCACACTTACTTTATTGTAACAGCGCGGTAACCACCAACGTAACCCGCCTGAGCGGCGCTTATCGGCAGCCTGTGGCGGGAATTCCGCAGCGATTGGCGCTACCGGTTTGGATGCTTTGCACCAATTTCACGGCGCAGGCCATTTCGCTTCCTTTGCGCCGGAGGGTGCAGGTCGTCGCGAATGTAAAATCCTGGGAAAGCAACAATTGCAGAGGACCCATCATGACCGGCAATGATCTCGCCAAAATGTTCGAGTTCAGCTATGCGGCCATCACCCGCAATCTTGACGGCTTGAGCCACGAGGAAACACTGGTGGCGCCGCCGGCCGGCGGCAACTGCCTGAACTGGGTACTGGGCCACATCATCGTCGCCCGCAATCTGCTCCTGAGTCTTACCGGCGGAACTCCGGTCTTGACCGGCGACCATGTCGCGGTTTATCAGCGCGGCAGCTCTCCTGATGGGGGCACCAAGTTCCTGGACCTGGCTACACTGCGCGGCTATCTGGATGATTCGCAGCAGAGACTAGTTCCCGCGCTGACGCTGCTGTCGGAAGCGGCTCTCAGCCTCCCCATGCCGGAGCCGCACAACCGGGCGCCGCTGACCGGCTCCGTCGGCGATGCTCTCATTCGTCTGCACTATCACGAGGGCTATCACAACGGGCAGATCGGGTTGCTGCGGAGGATCGCGGGGAAAGAGGGCGCGATTCCGTAGGGCGGTTACTGACAACTGGCTACTGATTCGCCTTCAGCATCTGCTCGGCATGCTTCAGCGAGGTGTCGGTGAGTTTGGCGCCGCTCATCATGCGGGCGATTTCGCGGGTGCGCTCTTCGGCATCCAGAGGCCGAACTGATGTCTTTGTTCTCCCACCGGCTTCTCGCTTTTCGATGAGGTAATGCTGATCGGCGAACGAGGCGATCTGCGGCAGGTGGGTGATGCAGAGCACCTGCTTGGTGCGCGAGAGCTGCTTCAGCTTCTTACCCACCGCTTCGGCGGCGCGGCCGCCGATGCCGGAGTCGATCTCATCGAAGACAAGCGTTCGTTGCACCGAATCCGATAGCGCGCCGTTGCGCCCCAATCGTCTGCTCTGACCCGCCTCTACGCTGGTCTTCAGCGCCAGCATCACGCGCGATAGCTCGCCGCCGGAGGCGATCTCATCGACGGGGCCGAGCGGCTCGCCAGGATTCGCGGAAATTAAATATTGAACATGATCGAATCCGCGGGCCGTCCAGTTCCCTTCCTCGTCCGTGCCGCTGACTTCGACCTTGAAACGCGCCTTCATCGCCAGCTCGTTGATCTCTGCTTCGACCAGCTTCTCTAGCTTGCGCGCGGCCTCGTAGCGCCGCCGCGACAGAGCACGCGCGACTTCCAGATATTGCTCTGCCGCGCTGGCCAGCTCGGTGCGCAGCTGGCGCAGGACCTCATCCTTGTTCTCCATCTCATTCAGCTTGCGTTCGAGTTCGTCGCCAAGCGCGATCACATCTTCCAGCTTTGGCCCGTATTTGCGCTTCAGGCGATCTAGCAGAGCCAGGCGGTCCTCGACCTCAGCCAGCCGCTCGGGCGAAGCCTCGATGCCCTCGCCGTAATCACGCAGCCGCTGGCCGATGTCTTCAATGGTGATACGGGCCGACTCCAGCTCCGGCAGGGCATCGCGAAACTGCTCGTCGAAGCGCACTAGCTCTTCGATCTGGCGAGCCGCCGCGCGCACCGACGACGCCGCCGAGGAGTTGCTCTCGTACAGCGCGTCGTAAGCGGCCATCGCGGCGTTGTGCACCCGTTCGGCATTTGCCAGCACACGCTTCTCGGCTTCGAGCTTCGCGTCTTCGTCCGGCTCAAGGCGCGCGTCCGCGATTTCCTTTCGCTGGAAGGTCCAGAGATCGAGCAGGCGCAGGCGATCGTGTTCGTCGCGCTCCAGCTCGGCGATGCGATGGCGGACTTCATTCCAACTGGCAAAGGCGGTTGCGACCGCCGAATCGTCGCAGCCGGCGAAGTTGTCGAGCAGCACCAGCCGCGACGCCGCATCGAACGCCAGTACGGCCACGTTCTGCGCATGAATGACGGCGAGATGTGGCGCCAACTGCTTGAGCACCGTAACCGTCGCCGGTTGATTGTTGATGAAGACGCGGCCCTTGCCTGCGGCGGCGATCTCACGTTTCAGAATGATCTGGCCTTCTTCGCTCTCGACGCCGTTGGCTTCGAGCACCGCGCCGATCGCGCACGAGTTGACCTCGAAGAGAGCGGACACTGTTGCCTTGTCGGTGCCGTGGCGGATGGCGTCGCTCGAAGCTTTATCGCCGAGCAGCAGCGCGAGGGCGTCGATAAGGATGGATTTGCCGGCGCCGGTTTCGCCGGTCAGGAGATTGAGGCCGGAGGCAAACTCCACGGCGACGTTGTCGATGACCGCGTAGTTTTCGACCCGCAATTCGAGGAGCACGGTGGTTCTCGCTTGGTGCGCAGTGTAGCAGGACAGCCGTCAGCCGTCAGCTGCTGGCACAGTCGAGCCGTTTTGCCCGTTTGCGACGTGCCATAGCCTCGTCCCTATCAATACACCGAACGCGTACGCGAGGGAGCGGATTAACGGGATCGTTTGTAGGAAGAAAGTTCGGCAGCCAATCTCCCTGATGCCGCCTGCGCACGATAGTCCCGATAGTTCAGTAGATGGCCAAAGTATAGGGCGACGTTTCGAGCTGCTCCCATCATGGCATTCTAGCGAAGAGCGAGAGGCGAATAGCGAAAAGCGGGCGCTCGTTACTCCGCGGGAACATCTCTCTCCCCAACGGCGCGTCCTGCGTCTAATGCTTATAATGCCAGTAACGAAAGTCGAGCCTGTTTCGTCTCATGAATGTGTTCCCGTTCTTGCTCGCTACGGCCCTCGGCGGCGAAATCTCAGGTCTGATTGAAAGCAGCGGTCTCGTCGCCAAAACGGTTCTCGTCATTCTTCTCGTCTTCAGCCTTGCTTCGTGGGCCATCATCTTCTCTAAGTGGGGCCTGTTCCGCCGGGCGCGCACGCAAAGCAATCGCTTCATCCGGATGTTTCGCAAATCGGAGCGGCTGAACGACGTCGCGGCCGTAGTTGAACAATTCAAACCGAGTCCGCTGGTCGCGGTCTTCGAAGGCGCTTATGTTGAGCTGCGCAAGCAGGCGCCGCATTCTTTGCGCCTGACCGCGCTGCAACGCGCCACGCAGATTGCCGCGTCCGAAGAACTGTCACGGCTGGAAAGCCGGTTGCCCTGGCTGGCGACCACCGGTGCCGTCACTCCGTTCATCGGCTTGTTCGGAACCGTATGGGGCATCATCGATGCATTTCATGGACTCGGCACCGCAGGCTCGGCAACGCTGCGCGCGGTCGCTCCCGGGATTTCCGAGGCGCTGATCACGACTGCGGCCGGGCTCTTCGCCGCCATCCCCGCTGTCATCGCCTACAACATGTTTACCCAGCACATCCGTGAGTTCGGAGCGCGCATGGATGACTTCAGCCTGGAACTGATCAACGAGGTGGAGCGCGCCCAGGCCGGAACGGCGCGGGCTCCCGTCCCGATGGAGCGGCGGTAATGGCGTTCACCAACGCTCAAGGACGAACCCAGACTTCGCTTTCCGACATCAACGTCACGCCCCTGGTCGATGTGGTGCTGGTGCTGCTAATCATCTTCATGGTGACGGCGCCGGTGTTGCAGTCGGGCATCGAAGTCAACGTGCCCCACACCCGGACGGTGAAGGAGATCACCGAGGAACGGCTGGTGATCACCATCGATCGCGACCAGAATGTTTTTCTCAACAACCAGCCGGTGAACATCAACCAGATTGGCCAACGCATTCACGAGAAGATTCGCGATCCCGAAGGCCAGGCAATTTACGTGCGCGCCGACGAGAATGTGCCCTTCGGCGCCTTCGCGACCGTGATGGATGCGGTGAAGCAGTCGGGCATCACGAACGTGAGCATCGTCACGCAACCGCTGGAGAAACATAGCCGCTAGAGTTGCGGTCTGAAGGAATGGCAGCCGACGTTGACATTTTCGCGACCGAGGGCAATGTGGGTGTTCCTCTGCTCGGCTCGGTGGCGGTGCATGTCGCTTTGTTTGCGCTGGCTCTGTTCGGCTACCTCATTCCCATCGGACGCGGTGAAAGTTGGGGAGGCACAACCGGCGGCGGGGGCGCGATGAGCGCCACACTGGTCAACAGCATTCCGCTTCCGGCTCCGCAAACGCAGACCCAGAACGTGCTGGCGAACCAGTCGAAAGGGCTGACGCAGTCTCCGCCCAAGGAGCAACCGAAAGAGGAGCCGAAAGCGATTCCAATTCCGGCCCCCGAAGCGAAGCGAAAAGGCCCGCACGAAACCACGCCGAAGAAGCCGCCGCCGAAGGAAGTCGCCAAAGTGGAAGACAACAAGATTCCCTTCGGCGAAGGCGGGCCGGTCAGCGGACCGTATGGATCGTTTTCGGCGGGCGGTGCGAAGGGCGGACTCAGCTTCAGCGGCGGCAGCGGCGATTTCGGCAGCCGCTTCGGCTGGTATGTGGATGCGGTGCGGCGCAAAGTTTCGGAAAACTGGCTGAAGTACGAAGTCGATCCCAACATCAACACGGCGCGCCGGGTCTACATCTATTTCGAGATCACGCGCTCGGGCGAGCCGGTAAACATTCGCGTGGAGCAGTCGAGCGGCATTCCGTCGCTGGACCTGTCAGCCACGCGCGCCTTGCAGAGGATCGATACGTTCGGGCCGCTGCCCCAGGAATATTCAGGACGGTATGTGGCCGTGGAGTTCTGGTTTGATTACCAGCGGTGAGGATGTGGAGCCCGTTAGGGCGCGGTTTGTTTTAGCCGTGGGCGTAAGCCCGCGGACCGGAATAACAGAAGAATCACATCCTGAACCGCGTAGCGGCGGCACAGGATGTGCGCCATATGGCCAACGACGCCGCAACCAAACGGTGCCGTCCCTCCGGGACTCGGCGCCAACTTTAATTCGGAATCCGCGGGCTAATACCCGCGGCTAAAACAAATTTCGCCCTTCGGGCTGCGGTTGCGAACCTGGATCGGAGTCGGATTTTCCAATGTCTCGGACAAAACATTTTGTTGCGCTCGCGTCCTTTCTCTTCTCTGCACTCCTCGGCCTCACCGCTCAGGACTGGATCCGCACGGGCACGGGGCTGGGGGTGGAAAAAATCCGCCTGGCGGCGCCCGATTTCAAGATGGCGACCACCGACACGGGCACGCAGAACCTGGCCATGACCTTTAACACCACGTTTTACAACGACCTGCAGTCGGCGGGGATCTTCGACATGGTTTCGCGGAGCTTCTACCCGCTGTCGATTCCCGGCGCGCCGCAGGACGTGCGTCTGGCCGACTGGGGCAGCCCGCCGCCCAACGCCAGTATGCTGGCCTTTGGCAACCTTG
>Ga0335081_10002669_pt1 | contig 28053 bp, 29 predicted proteins | sample Lox_Sample_35_FD_206713 | JGI IMG/M metagenome (GOLD analysis project Ga0335081, IMG submission 206713) | Soil microbial communities from Loxahatchee National Wildlife Refuge, Florida, United States - Lox_Sample_3.5 | ecosystem: Environmental > Terrestrial > Soil > Wetlands | place: USA...
TACCTCAAGTTCGTACAGACACAGAGCTACGTAGTCGCATTGATGTTGATCGGTGTGCGCGACTTTCCGGAGCAGATGGGCAGACTCTCGACTACGTCGGACTTCACTGACGAGGCGAAATTCGGCCTCGAGTGGCTGCAGCGTATGTGGGATGACTCGACACAAACGCTCTACTATCAGGTCGGAATTGGCACCGACTTCAAGAGCTTCGACTATCTCAGCGATCATGACATCTGGCGCCTGCCGCAGGCCGACGATTCCTATGGAGGTTCGAACCCTGTCTATCGGTACATTCGGAATCGGCCAGTGTTTGTGGGTGGCGCTGCCGGATCGAAGGTCAGCCCCAACCTTGCCGGGCGGCTCGCGGCTGACTTTGCCGAATGCTATCAGGTGTTCGCAGAAACGAGTCCGGCTTATGCGAACCGCTGTCTTTTCGCGGCGGAGCATGTTTTCGATCTCGCCGATACTTCGCCCAAAGGAAACCTGCTCACCACGGCGCCTTTCGATTTTTATCCGGAAAATGAGTGGCGCGATGATCTTGAGCTGGGCGCGGCCGAACTTTATTTTGCACTGCGGTGCGGGAACCTGCCTCCGGGCCTGCCTCATAGCAATCCCACGTACTACCTGAAGCTCGCAGCGAGCTGGGCCGACACCTACATCACTGGACCGAACGACGCAACAGATACGCTCAATCTTTATGACGTAAGCGGACTGGCGCACTTCGAGTTGTATCGCGCGATCACTCTGGCCGGAGATCCGCAAGGGCTCGCGATCACGCGAGCTCGGTTGCTCGGAGACATTAAGAATCAGATCGAGACTTCCGTCGCCAGCAATTCTTCCGATCCTTTCGGTTTCGGCTGGCCGTGGGACAGCTACGACACGATTTCTCACGGCGCGGGGCTTTCGGTGATGGCCGCCGAGTATAACTATCTTCGCCGCGATGAAGACTACGCAACCAACGCACGGCGCTGGCTGGCCAACATCTCCGGAGCCAACGCCTGGGGAGTGACTTTCACAGTGGGCGACGGGGAAAACTTTCCTGATTGCATGCAACATCAGGTCGCGAACCTTGCGGGATCACTGAATGGAGAACCCCCGGTGTTGAACGGCGCCGTGGTGGAAGGACCTAACAGTGAACCAAGTTCAGGGTTTCTGGATGGCATGATGAAATGCCCGCCGGGGGGTGGCAATGCCTACAAGAAATTCAACGGCAACGGAGCCATCTACAAAGACAACGTGCAGTCCTACACCACCGACGAACCGGCGATCGACCTTACGGCAACGTCGTTTCTGATGTACGCGTGGAGAATTTCAGGAGGGCCGAGCGGAAAGCCCTAGCGTGGCGGTGAAAGCTGCTTTCTACTCCCGAGACTCTTAGCGGCTAGAGCCGCATTGATTTCTTTGTGCCTGGCGGCGCCGGTTTAAGCCGCGCCCTTCCAAAACAGCCCTGCGCTGGTCAGAGCCAACCTTTGGCTCTTGCGATCCGCGCCGCTTCCACGCGATTGGCTGCGCCCATCTTACTGATTGCTTCCGAAAGATAATTGCGCACGGTGCCTTCGGAGAGATTCAGTTGAGCGGCGATGTCGCCGCTCGACATGCCATCGCCGGCCAGGCGCAGAACCTGACGCTCGCGTTCCGTGAGCGGATCCATTTCTCCCCAGGCCTCGGTAGCAAGCTCGGGATCGATCACGCGCAGCCCCTGCCGCACGCGGCGCACAGCCTCGGCCAGTTCCTCGGCACGCATATCCTTCAGCAAGTATCCGGAAGCACCGGCTTCGAGCGCTCGCCGCAGATAACCGGCGCGTGCAAAGGTGGTGACGATGATGACGCGAGTTCCAGTATGGCGGCGCTTGAGCTCGGCGGCGACATCGAGGCCGGTCATCAGGGGCATTTCGATGTCAGTAATGAAGACGTCAGGCTTGTGGGCGAGAACGGCCTCGAGCGCTTCTTTGCCGTTGCGCGCCTGCGCGACGACACAGATATCGCCCTCGATCTCGAGCAAAGCGGCCAGCGCGCCCAGCACCATGCCCTGATCTTCGGCGAGCACCACGCGGATGGCTGTCTTGCGGGTCTCCTTTGTGCTTTCTCTCACGACACGATTCAATGGGCGCGAACCTCTCTGCTCGATGTCTCGTGCAGCGGCAGCGTGATGGTGAGGCGGGTACCACTTTCGGTTTCGCGCAGCAGCGTGCCGCCGAGCATTTCGACGCGCTCGCGCATGCCCCGCAGGCCGTTGCCTTCGCGCTGGGCGCCGCCCCGGCCGTCGTCGGCGATCTCGAGACGGCAGGAACCGTTTTGCTGCTCCAGACGAAGGCGGCAAGTATGAGCCTGGGCGTGACGCATTACATTGGTGACAGCTTCACGCACGGCGAGAGCCAGTACACTCTCCTGAACCGCGGGCAGTCTCAGGGTTGTGGTTGTGTCGCACTGGACGGAGACGCCGGCGGTCTCGAGCGTGGCTTTGGCCTGGGCAAGTTCAGCGGCAAGTCCCTGCGAACGGTAGCCGCGGATGGCGTCGCGGACCTCGTGCAGCGCCTGACGCGAAATCTGCTCAACTTCGCGGATTTCTTTTCCGGCGCGTTCGGGGTCACGGTCGAGCAGCTTGCCAGCCAGTTCGGATTTGAGCGTGATGACGGACAAGGTATGACCCAGCACGTCATGCAGGTCGCGGGCGATGCGCTCGCGCTCGGCGACCTTGGCGAGGTGCTCAATTTCCTCATTGGCCATCCTCAGTTTGGCCAGGGTGCGGTTGCGCTGCGCGAAATACACATTGCTGCCGCCCACTATCAGCGAAAATCCGCCGGCATAGAAGAAAAACCAACCCGAAAGATGCAGAAGCAGGGTTTCGGCTCCGGCCAGAGCGACGATCGCAAGCATGAGTCCGATTGCAAGCTTCTCGCTTTGCACGGCAAATGGCAGGAACGCCGCTGCGAATACGAAAAACGTAGACGCGCCTGCGTTCATTGGGGCAAACACGAGACCCAGGATGACCATGCCGGCGATGTGCAAAAGAGCCCTGGGGCGCTCCAGCCAGAAGAGACTGAAATAAAGAGTGAGAAACAGAACGGTGGCGAGTGCAGTAAGTGACCATTCTTTCCAGCCGGCGTGATTCAGCACGGGCTGAAAGAAGAAGAAGATCAGGTAGGCCAGCCAAACATAGGGAGCCCAGCCTTGTGCCTTGTCACGAGGCGACAGGTTGACTTGGCGGGCAAAGGACCCCGCCCCCATGCCAGACGCGGGTCGACTCGCGCAACTGGTTCCGCCCCGCATGTCGCTCTTATTGTCGGTCATCGTCGAGAAACACTTTGTCCAGTTCTATTGTCTACCCGCACGTCAATCGCCGGGTGCCGACCCTGTCGGCGGATACTGGCAACCAGCCATACAAGCATCGCTGCGGGAATCAGGACAGCAAGCCAGCGGGGGCCCCCGTAAAGCGCGAGAACACCAAAGAGAATCAGAAGGCTTGTCCAGCCCAGAGATTCATTGGAGCGTCTGTTCATAAGGTGACCTCACTCTATCGGGAAGAATTGCCTTGCCCGGTAATTTCCGTTGGACCGTGCGGTGCGAAGATCTTGGAGTTTGCCGCGTGCAAATCGATTCCGGCCGTGTGCCTCAGCCATACAATTTCTCCTGATCGCGTTGGAAGCCGATACGAGCGATGCCGAGACAGATCAAGGTGAAGGCGATCAACACCTCCCAATGAAGGGCCGCGGATTCGTGCTGGCCGGCGTTGAAAACCCCGAGGGCCAATTGCGAAAGGTGATAGGGAGGCAGCGCGTGAGCAACTTCCCGGACGAACTTGGGCAGGAACATGTAGGGCACCCATAATCCGCTGCAAAACGATAGCGGCAGGTAAATCAGGTTGATCAGCGAAGGCGCCGAGTTCGGGCCGGCAAAATAGCCGATGGCCAGACCCATGGCAGCGAAGGGAAGCGACCCCAAAACGAGCGTCGCCAGCAGTTCGATGGCCGTGAGCGGTGCAATGCGGACTCCTCCAAAAGTGATTCCGAGAAGCATCAGCAAAGCAATAACGACGGTGCTGAAAATCATGCTCATCACCACCTTCGCGATGAAGTAGGCATACGGCGGCATGGGGCTGGCACGCTTGACCTGCAACCAGCCCAGACCGCGATCTGCGGCCAAACCCGCGGCAGTTCCGAATAGCGACGTCCCCATCACACCAAACGTCCCATAGGTCGCCATCAAATAAGCCGTGATGATCGTGCCGCCAACGGGGGCGTTTTTGGAATTCAGCACAAGTCCGAACAGAACGTAAAACATCAACGGGAAGCCGATCACGGAGGCGGAGTAGACGCGCAACCGAAGATTCTTGAGGAATTCGTACTTCGCCTCTTTCAGATAGATGGTGGCAATGTGACTGGGCGACCGCCTGATTTGCGGGTTGCTCAATGTGCTTGCGACAGTGCTCATGATTAATCTCCTTGCTGCTTCTTGTGGCGTCCGGATTGAGTGCCACTTTCGTGCCGGGACATACGCCGCTTTCGCATGACCCTAGACAACCTTCTCAGTTCGGGCGGTTGTGGTTCTCTCTGTCATCACGGGTAAGCGCGAGGAATGCTTCTTCGAGCCCGGCGCTCGAGATTTCGAGGCCGGAAAGTCCGGGGTCACGCAGCAACAATTCGCGAACGACAGGTTCGGCCTCGGCAGCGTGGATCTCAAGCGCTTCCCGGTCTTCCTTCACATCGCTCACGCCAGGAATCTCCCGCAACACGGGAATGCTGAGGCGGGTGACGCAGCGAATCCGTTTGCCACTGGTCTGCGCCTTGATTTCCGCCGGTGTTCCCTCGGCGATAATCTGCCCCTGATTAATCACCGCGATGCGATCGGCCAGAGCGTCGGCCTCCTGGAGGTAATGCGTGGTCAAAAGGATGGTCTTGCCTCGAGCCACGAAGCGGCGAATTTCGTCCCACAGGACACGGCGAGCCTCGACATCGAGACCAACCGTAGGCTCGTCGAGAAACAGCAGGTCGGGATCGCCGCAAATCGCCAGAGCAAATAGAGTGCGCTGGCGCTGGCCTCCAGAAAGATCGCCGAACTTGCGGTCGCGCAGTTTCTCCAGACCTGCGGCAGCTAGGACAGTTTCGACCGGGAGGGGATTGCAATAATAACTGGAGAATAAGTCAATGTGTTCGCGGACACGCAAAGTTTCCGGCACGCGACCCACTTGCAACATGGCGCCAGTGCGGAGCCGGTTCTGGGGATTGACCGGATCGCCCCCGAAAACGCGTGCTTTGCCGGAGTTTGGCTGCAGCAGGCCGAGCAACAGCTTCACGGCCGTGGTTTTGCCGGCGCCATTGGGCCCCAGGAGGGCGACGACTTCCCCGGCCCGAACCGTGAAATCCACGCTGCGTAAAGCACGAACATCACCGTAGTTCTTGCTGACACATTGCAGACTTGCCACAATCGGGGACGAACTAAAATCTTGCGAGCTTTCCAATTCGTCACGGGTTGCAATCATGGTTGCCGCCTCCACGTTTCGCTGTGCGACCGTCCGGCTGGAAGGCCATCCCAAGCGGTGAAACCATGATTGCGGAAGGGCAGAAGCGGCACCAGTGGCCTTCATCACGCCTGCGGCGTGACAAATGTCATGCTCTGTGAAGTGGCCGGGCTGGCGCCACGCACGGGGAGGAGCAGGGATCGTGCGATTTTCGTGGATCCTGGCAAGCTGTTACAAAATCCGGACACGCAGTAACGAATTTGCATGCCAAGTCCCGTGCAGGAGGAAACTGTGTCTGCGACTCGCTGCCGCGATTCACCACAAGCCATGCGGGATTACGTTTGTTCGGATTTCGTAACAAGACGATGACGCTTCGAATTTTCCAGAAAATGACCCCAAAAAACGGATAGTTTGCTATGATTCTCGGCAATCTCCTTAGGAGAGAGGGTCCATGCTCCCGGCGGGTAAGAGCCTTCGTACACTGCGCGAGAAACTTGGGCTGACCATGCGCGATGTGGAAAGCTCCAGTACGCTGATCGCCGAGAAATATCGCAACGAAGAGTTTGCCGTTCCCCCCAGCCGATTGTCTGACATTGAAACCAAGGGCATTTTGCCCAGCATCCATCGCCTTTACACCCTGGCGGTGATTTACCGCCGGGATCTGCGCGAGTTGATGGCGTGGTACGGCGTGGATATGAACAATATCGCCGCCGATCTCGGTCTGTTCGCACCGCCGCGGTCGCACGTGTCGGAGGCTTTGTCCGGCCTTGCTAATGTGCAGATGCCGGTGCGCATGGATCCCGGTTTTGACGAGCGCCGCACCACAAACCTTGGTCGCATGGTTGAACAGTGGGGATTGGTTCCACTGGCCTATTTGGCGCAGTTCGCTCACACCGATTTTACCTACGGATACATCGGCAACCAGGATTTCACCATGTATCCAATTCTGCCGCCCGGCAGTTTCATTCAGGTGGACGAGGCCAGGAATAAAGTGCTGGACGGCACCTGGCGCTCGGAGTACGAACGTCCCATCTATTTTGTCGAGACGCGCGAAGGGTACACATGCTGCTGGTGCGGGTTGCGGCGGGACGATCTCATTCTTCAGCCGCATCCCCTGTCGCCGGTGCCGGTGCGAATCCTGCGCCACCCGCAGGAAGCCGAAGTGATTGGCCAGGTTGTGGGGGTGGCTATGAAGTTGACCGAGTGGCGCGCTCTTGAGCCTTCTCCAGGTTCGAAAGCGCCACCAGCACTGAATTGAGGTGACTTGCAGAGGCGGGATTCGCCTGCTCAGGTAACAACTTGTCGACTTCCCCGCGCATTTTCTCGATGTATCCCTCGGCATTCTGACCGCTGCCCTCACTCGAGTGCCGAAGATCTTCCACGAGCGTCGAGAGTGGTGCTCTGAGAACGCTCGATAGCACTTCCGAGTGAACCGTATTTAGAGCTCTGTCTGACGAACCTTCGCCGTGCAATAACGACACTCCCCAGTGCTGATAGCTCCCATCCTTTCGCCGAAGAGAAGCTAGATAACCAAGCTTCGCCAGCAGCCCCGAAACCGCTGCCAGCGTGGTTTCGCGCACGTCCTGTAAGGCCGACTTCAGCGTCATGGGATCTCAACACAGCTTGTTACGAATTCCGAACATTCGCGCGTCTTTCGTGCTCTTTGAGAGAGAGCAGCGGCCATGACAGTATCACGGCGCAGTTTCCCTAAACAAGGAGAAAAACACCGTGAAAAGAGCCCTACTCGCAATCGCCGCAGCCATGCTGTTCCTCAGCACCTTTGCCGTTCCCACGATCGCCCACGCCGACGGGAACCCGGGCGGGACCAATTGCGGCGGCGGCATGTGCAAGCCGTAGATTCAGAGATTTACGAAAACAGGACGTAGTTCTGGATGCCATTGTCGCCTGCAGCAATCGGCTGTAGACTCTATGGCCGAGTCTTATGCTGCAGGCGCATTCATTTCTCTGGCATTACCTCTGGATAACGCCGAATGTCCTGCTTCTCTCTCTCGGAGTCCTCCTCCTCTGGAGCAAGGATCTTCACCGGCGCTTCCCTGCGTTTTCAGCCTTCGCTGTACTCGGCGGGGCGGCACAGCTAGCCCTTTACTCCGCTGACGTTGCACCATCGGTGAGTGCGCCGCGGTTTTGGCACATCTACTGGGGGTGCCTGTTGCTGGATGCGCTTCTGAAGATCGCGGTTTTCGCTGAGATCTTCTCCTGGCTCTGCAATTCCTACCCAGCTGTAGCTCGGCTTGGACGATCGCTGATCCGCGGTGTAGCAGTGTGCCTGATTTTTGCGGCGGTAGGAGCTGCGGCCTATGCGCAACGGGACAATCCCAGTTGGCTCATCTCGGGTGCGCACTTACTTGAACAGACGATCTTCGTAATAGAGTGCGGGCTGTTGTTATTCCTGTTTCTCTTCGCAGGGTACTTTCATCTCCGTTGGGTGCGTAAATCATTTGGGATTGCATTCGGCTTCGCCATATCGGCGTCCGTTCAGTTGGCTACGTGGGCAGTGATGGCCAATACGGGCATTTCTGTTCGTGGCCGAACGCTTCTCGATTTTCTGAACATGGCTACCTATCACGTCTGCGTCCTGATCTGGTTCTATTACCTTCTTAGTCCAGACAAGTCTTCATCGCGTACGGTCGCACGCTTGCCCGAGCATAACCTAGAGGTGCTAAATCACGAATTGGAGCGGTTATTACAAAGATGACTCTGGCAATTATTCTCGTAATCGCTGCCACAATTTCCCTGGGCGTCATTCTTCGTATCGCCATAGCGCGGAACCTGCAGCTGTCTACCGGCGAGGCCCTCGCCGCGAAAATTCATCCGCTGGACGTGGAGGCCTTCCGCAACCTGATTCATCCAGCAGAAGAGGCCTATCTGCGACGCCGTCTGACACCGGCGCAGTTCCGCATGGTGCAGCGGCAGCGGCTGCGTGCCATGTCGGCTTACGTTCGGATAGCGGCCGGCAATGCCGCGGCCCTTGTACAGATCGGCTATGCCGCTCTGGGCAGCGACAATCCTCAAACCGCCGAAGCGGCACACCGACTCGTGGAACAGGCTCTGTTGCTGCGTAGAAATACCGCCCTGGCCTTGGCAAGAATCTATTTCGCTCTGGCCTTTCCCGGCTACGGCCTGGGCGCGGCCGGCATTGCCGACAGTTATGAACGCCTGAGTACATCCGCCATGCTGTTAGGCCGGTTGCAAAATCCCGTGCTGCCGGTTCGGATCTCCGCGACGCGATAGGTGATGCTAATCACAAAACCGTTCCACCATACTCCATGGCGAAGACGCATATTTGAGCTCCAACTGGTCCAGGGTAACTAGCATAGTTCCCCTGGCAGTCCTGCCTTGTTTTCAGGCCATCATCTAGTGTACAAACCAGCGGGGCTTAGCTGCCTCAAGAGATACGTGTCCATTTCGCCGTTCAGGAAGCCGTTTTTCTTTGCCGCATCGGGTCGGCGAAGTGAAGGAGCCTCTATGATCCGCGCCGCCAAGAGTGTCGCCCTCCGGCTGATAGTTCCATTCATGGTCCTGGAATTTTGCTGCCTCGCCTTCGGACAGGGCGGCGTTGCCACTGGCGATCTGCACATAACCGTCAAGGATCCCAAGGGCAGTGTTGTGACGAACGCCGCGGTCACCGTGCAGGACGTGGCCAAAGGCTTGGAACGCACGGCCACCAGCGACGGTCAGGGAGGCTACAGCGCGCGGCTGCTCCCGCCGGGAACTTACTCGGTCACAGTGGAGGCGCCGGGCTTTGCCAAAACCGAAGCCAAGGAGGTGAGCATCACGGTGGGTGGTCTCGTAGAGCTGCCGATCGTCCTTGCACTGGCCACGGGAAAAGAAGTAATAGAGGTAAGCTCGCAAGCGGAATTGGTGGAAACATCCCGCACTTCAACCACGGACACGATCGGCGAGCGGCGCATTGACAATTTGCCCATCAACGGCCGCAATTACATCAATTTCACCCTCACCGACTCTCAGGTTTTGCGTGACAACGCCCCCAACACAGGAGCGGCTCCCACCTCGGGACTGAACATGAGCGGCCAGCGGGCCCGCTCGAATCTGGTCAATGTGGATGGCGCCGACGCCACCGACAACTCCGTGAATGGCGTCCGCTCCACCGTTTCCCAGGAGGACGTTCAGGAATTTCAAATCATTACCAACGGCTATGCTCCGGAATACGGCCGCGCCTCGGGGGGGGTGGTCAACATCATCACCCGCTCGGGAACAAATGAGTTTCATGGGGATGTTTTTGGCTTTCTGCGTAACCGCAATTTTCAGGCGGTGAATCCGTTCAGCACAGTCCCGAACCCGGCCTATACCCGAGTGCAGGCGGGGGCCGCATTCGGCGGCCCGATCAAGAAAGATAAAACCTACTTTTATTTCTCCTATGAAGTGACGCGCCGGCACGAAACGGGCTTTTCAAGCATTGGTCAAAACAATTTTGGATTGGTTCCCTTTGACACGTCTCAGGTAGGACTGCCGTTTGGAACGCTGCAGTTAACTCCCGAGCAGGTGGGATTTTTCACGAACCCGGCAACTTTGGCGGCGGAAGCTGATCCAGCGTTTCTGGGAGCAGTGGAGCAGTATGCCGTTCTTACCGGCGCCTCCTCGGGCCAGGCGATCCAGGGAATCTGGCCGAGCCAATTGGTGGAGGGCGCGACGGGAGGTCTGCTCAACAGCTGGGCCGGCTTCCCGACCACGTGTCCGCCCGGCAGCGCTTGCGCCCCGGTGCCGGCCTCTTATCAGACGCTGGCCTCGCAACAAGGAAACTTTCCGGTGTTCGAGGGAACCAGTTTGTATTCGTTCCGCATCGACCAGAACATTAGCAATAGCAACCGCCTGACCTTGCGCATAGGCGTCAGTCCCAGCACCGTAACCGGTATCGAAGTCAGCGGCCAAGACCAGCCGTTTGGGCAAAATGCCTATTCGCGTACTTCTCAGCAAACTTACCGTGACGTAACCGGCGTGGTGAAAGACACGTGGACGATCGGCGCTAACCGGGTGAACGAATTCACGTTCCAGTATGCGCGAAGAGGCCTTTCATACTTCTATAACACGCAGATTCCGGGAGGATCGGACCCTGCGGTGAATATTCCAGGCTTCGCCTATTTCGGCCGCGAGCCATACTCCTACATTCAGCGCACCGAGCAGCGATATCAATTTACGGACAACTTTTCCTGGACCATCGGCCGGCACGATACAAAGTTCGGCGTTGATGTCAACTATCTCCCGTTGAACGCCATTTTCACGGTCAACTACGGTGGCGTATATGACTTTGGAACTTTCAGTTCCGCGAATTTAGGCTTCGTTTCACCCATTCCAAACGACCCCTTCCCCAATCTCTCTTCGGTGCAGGCGTACGGCGCAGGCTTACCTGGCGATTTCATCCAAGGTCTGGGCAGTCCCAGCGATTCCTTTCACAACATTCCCATCGGAGCGTTCTGGCAGGACTCTTGGCGCATTCGCCCGAACCTGACTTTGAACTACGGCGTGCGCTACGATGTTGAAATTCCGCCGACATTCAAGCCCCCGACCGCGCTGGCGCAAGCGGGATATAACTTCCTGAACCTGCAAAAAGGCATTCAGACCGACACCAATAACATTCAGCCTCGTGTAGGCATCGCCTGGGATCCCAAGGGTGATGGAAAGACCGTGGTGCGGGCCTCCTACGGGCTGTTCTACGATCATCCGTTGCTCGGACTGTACTTTCTGGGAGACGCTTCCGACGGATCCAGCAGCGGCCAGCTGGCCTTCGCCGGCACGGGGACATGCAGCAATCCCAACGCGATATTTGGTCAGGGGAATCCGGCAAATCTGAATGCCATTCCCATCTTCCAGGGACTGCCCATCAACGATACGAGCCTGACCAATCCGTGCATTGTCTCTTCCAATCCTGCGACCGCGGCCGCGCTGGGCTATCTGCCCAACCAGCAGCAGTTTCAGGCGCTGAACTTTCCGCAATCCGCATTTCTGAACCAGAACTATCTGAATCCTTCAACATTCTTACCGCTCGCCTTTCAGCCTTTTGGATATCCGCAGGCCAAAAACTTCGTCTACGCCTATGCGCAGCAAGCAAACTTCAGCATCGAGCGCGACTTGGGCAACGGCTTTGCCTTCAGCCTGGCCTACAACTTCAATGGCGGACGGCATCTGAATCGGCCCATCAACGCCAACACGATTCGGGGCGATCTGATGGTAAGCAACTTTGAGGCTGCCAGTGCGGCCGCGATCGCCGCCAGTCAGACTCCTCCCAGCAGCCCATTTACAGTCAGCGGGTGTGGAGTCAGTCCAACCGGACAACCGTATGTCGACTCTTCGCTGATGAACTTCTTCCGGCCCTCCGGACTGAATCCGTCGATTGCCGGAGCCTACCTGGCTAGCGGCGGCGGCGCATGCGTGAGTTTGGCACAGACCATTCTGCAGAGCTTGGCCGGCCAGGGGTTCAACACAACCTGCGATCCGACGACGCTCTCTGGTTGCGTTCCCTTCGGCGACATGGACGCCAACTATTCCAATGGCAGTTCGGTCTACCACGGTCTTAGCGCCAATCTGCGCAAGCGGTTCGGTACCCACTACGAATTTCTAGGGTCATACACCTGGTCGCACGCCATCGACGACTCCACCGACTTGCAATCCACGTTGACCCCGCAGGACAGCTACTATCCCAGTCTCGACCGCTCAAGCTCCCTATTCGATCAGCGTCATCGCTTTGTTTTCAGCGGGGTCTACCAGAGCGGCAGGTTGTCCGGCTCCGGCTTCGTCGGCAAGTTGTTCAGCAATTGGACGGTGGCTCCGTTAATCGAATTCAACTCGGGCCGGCCTTTTAATATCATCACTGCGGGCGCCGACAATTTGCAGCTCTCGTCACTGACAAGCCGGCCAAATACTTTCGTCAATCCGGCGTGCACGGCGCTTGGCTATCCCGCCGTTACCTCGAAATATTCGCCCACGGGAGTATTTCAGGAGCCATGTATTGCCGATTTCAACGGCACGCTGGTCTCGCTCGACGGCAATCTGGGGCGCAATGCGGGCGTGCAGCCTTGGACCGTGTTTGACGATCTGCGCCTGGCCAAACGGATCTATTTTGGCGAGCGCTACAACCTGGAATTGATTGCCGATATGTTCAACATCGCGAATCGGAACAACGTGGCCGCGGTCAGCCCGCTCTTTACCAATGCCGGGCAGGCTACAGCCGCCTACGATCCACGCCAATTTCAGTTTGCCATGAAGTTCTATTGGTAAGATTGTCCCCGACTGCGTTGGGGAACTTGGCTTTTGGCTTCAGCGTACAGCGTAAATATGTCTGACCAAGGTATTGTTCTCCCGCCCGAGCCGGCGATTCCATCTCCACCACCCCATCCACCCAACACGGTTTTTCGCGGACCCAACGGCATCCGTGCGGGCTGGCGAGTCTTGATCTTTTTGCTGATCGTGGCGGGGCTGCTTGCTGTCGTCAACCTCGTGATTTTTCTGATACTGCACTTCCTTCTCCACCGAGGAAGAACAGGACTGGGTACTGGGGGATCTCTCACTCCCACCACCGCTGTATTAGGAGACGGCGCCATTTTCGTCTTCACCTCCATCGCCGCCGTGCTCATGGCAAGGATCGAGCGACGCAAATGGAGCCAATACGGCCTGCGCCTTTCCTCCGCATTCGGCCGGAATTTTTGGACCGGCCTGCTGATCGGTTTTTCAGCCATTAGCGCGACGCTGCTGGCAATTTTCTCGCTGCATGGCTTTCATCTCGCGGGCCTGGCCATCCACGGGCAGACCATCCTCACGTCAATCGCGGCATGGGGTGGAGCATTTATCGTTGTGGGCCTGGGAGAGGAATTCGCCTTCCGCGGATATCTTCAGTTCACACTGACCACCGGCATGGGTTTTTGGCCAGCCGCAGTTTTGCTCTCGGCACTGTTTGGGCTGGCGCATGCGGGGAATCCTGGAGAGGGCAAGTTCGGACTGCTCTCCGTGGTCTGCTTCGGACTGCTTTTCTGCCTGTTTCTCCGCCGCACGGGCAATCTCTGGTTGGCGGTGGGCTTCCACGCGGGATGGGATTGGGGACAGACGTTTTTCTATGGCGTCCCCGACAGCGGATTGAAGCCTTATCACAACTTGTTGAATTCCGCCTTTCACGGCCCCGCCTGGCTCACCGGCGGCAGCGTCGGACCTGAGGCCAGCGTGTTCACCCCAACGGTTCTGCTGATCGTAGCCATCTTGTTCAGCCTGGCATACCGGCAGAATCGCTACACGACCCAATCCTGACGGGTGTTAGACTCTCTCTTTATCCATCCTTGGCGCTTGCCCGGAGTCGCTCCCACATGTCACAACCTGTTATGCCCACGCCGCGGACTCGCGTTGTTCGCGAGGCCCACCGAGCCGTTTATGACCGCGAAACGGCCTATCGCATCTTGGACGGGGGATTCCTTTGCCACGTCGGTTTCATGGCCGACGGCCAACCCTTCGTGATTCCGACGTCCTACGGGCGCAAGGACGCCAATCTTTACATCCACGGCTCGGCCGCCAGCCGCATGCTGCGGCAGATGAAGAGCGGCGCCCCCGTCTGTGTGACTGTCACCTTGCTCGATGGTCTGGTGCTGGCCCGTTCGGTTTTCAATCACTCAATGAACTATCGCTCAGTCGTGATTCTGGGAAAGGCTGTGCTGGTGGAAGATCGGACGGAAAAGATCGAGGCATTGCGGATCTTGTCCGAACACATTCTCCCAGGCCGCTGGGCCGACGCCCGCCAACCCAATGAGAACGAACTCAAACAGACTTCCGTTCTGCGCCTGCCGATTGAAGAATTCTCGGCAAAGGTACGCACCGGCCCGCCGATTGACGACGAGGAGGATTACTCTTTCCCCACCTGGGCGGGAGTTGTGCCGCTCACGATGGTGGCAAGTGCGCCGATCGCGGATCCGCGCCTGGTCCCCGGGCGGAGACCCCCGGAATATGCAACTCACCATTCACGTAAATAATGCCGCGAATCAGGGAAACAGCAATAGCTTTCCTGTCGTCTTCCGCCCTTCCAGGTCGCGGTGAGCCTGTTGTGCCTCGGCTAGCGGGTAGGTGTGCGCGATCCGCAACTTGAGTGCCCCCGAGGCCAACATGCCGAAGACGGCTCCTGACCTCGCCGCCAACTCACCTCGCGTCGCTATGTAGTGGCCCAGAGTTGGCCGAGTCAAAAATAGCGATCCCTTTTGCGAAAGTAGGATCAAATCGAACGGGGGCACAGCGCCACTCGACCCTCCAAACAACACCATCATGCCGCGCGGGCGCAAAACGTTGAGGCCCTTTTCGAACGTCGTTCTGCCGACGGAGTCGTAAACCACATCTACTCCCTTGCCGCCAGTGAGCCGCTTGGTCTCTGCCTCGAAGTCAGCCTGCGTGTAGAGGATGATTTCGTCTGCTCCGGCCTCGCGCGCCAGCTTAGCCTTTTCCTCCGTCGAAACCGTAGCGATGACCCGCGCGCCGATGTTATGCGCCATCTGCGTCAACAACAGGCCCACGCCTCCGGCGGCGGCATGCACCAGCGCGGTTTCGCCGGACTTTAGCGGGTATGTGTCGTGAGCCAGGTAGTGCGCCGTCATGCCTTGCAACATGGCGGCCGTGGCCTCCTGGTCATTAACGCCGTGCGGCACCGGCACCAGCCGGTCCGCAGGCACTGCGGCAAATTCGGCATAGGAACCAAGCTGACCGGTCCAGGCCACACGATCCCCAACCTTCACAGACTGCACTCCGGCTCCTAGCTCTGAGACAACACCAGCACCCTCCTGCCCAGGGACGAAAGGGAAAGAGGTCTTGTAACGCCCTTCGCGGTAGTAGACATCGATATAGTTCACGCCCGAGGCCGCGAGCTTTACCACGGCTTCACTTGCCTTCGGTTGTGGAACTGGCAGGTCCACCAGTTCCATAGCTTCAGGCCCGCCTGGTTGTTTCACCTGGATGGCTTTCATGGTGGCTTGGATTGCTGACCCGCGGAGGCCGATCCAAAAAACCGTCCGTCCGCTGGTTCAACCTGCCATTCCGCTCTCTGTTACACTTACGGACCGAGCCGAGGAGTCAACCGTGGCCGAGAAGAAACCGCAGACCTTCGCCAATCACACGAGATTCGATCCTTCATTCCACTTCTTCGTGTTGCCGGTACTTGGTTTGGGGCTGCTTCTTGCGCTTATTCATTTCTTTGCGCACATCACGCATGGCGGATTCCGCGAGCACTTCCACGCGTTCCTGCTGATTTTGTTTTTCGCTGCGCTGCTCACATGGGCGCTGAGGACACGGCTCTACGCTCTCAGGGTCCAGGATCGTGTGATCCGCCTTGAAGAGCGGCTGCGCCTGACAAGCTTGCTGAGCGATCCTTTGCGCTCCCGCATCCCTGAGCTGACCGAAGCGCAGCTTATCAGCTTGCGCTTCGCTTCGGATAGTGAACTACCAGCACTGGTAGAGCGGACATTGAACGAAAAACTCTCCCGGGCCGACATCAAGAAGGCCATCAAGAAGTGGCGTCCCGACTATTGGCGGGTATAGCGGCGAAGGGGCAAACTGAGATATTTTCAGCCTCGAAAGACTCTTAACGTTGCGGTAAGGCGGCTAGGGTAATGATTGCCAGGTGTCCAAAGTAACTGCCGTAGAGGTTTTTCTTCGTTGACCCGAGCCCGGTTGGTGAGTACGATTTTTTGATAGAATTCGCGAGCTGTTTGTCGAGAATAATACGCATCTTATAGAAGAATATGCGAGTTGGGAGCCTCAAGGTCCGGATCGGCGGGCTACTTTTAGCCTTGTTTGCGGCTTGCTCCTGCCAGACGGCGCAGAAGCCGGTCGCGCTTCTGCCCCCGGTTTCCGCACCCTCCATCGCTAAGCCGGCGGCGAACCCATCAGGCTCGCCTCAAGCGCAGTCCCAACCTCAGCCGACGGTGTCCGCTTCGGCCTCTCAGAAATCCACTCCTCAGCAAGCGGATGCGAACGCGACCGTCCCCGTATCCGCGGTGCCCGCAACTCCAGCGCCAGCGGCGGACGCGGTTGCCGCGCTGGTAGCCCAGGCTGAAATGGAATACCAGGCAGGCCTGGCGAGCTACAAGGCCGGCGATGCGACCGCTGCCAAACAACACTTCGACAATGCTTTCAACACCCTGCTCGACAGTAAGTTGGATATCCGTTCCGACGACCGGCTGCAGGAGGAATTCGATCGCATGGTGGAGGGGGTCGACCAGCTGGATCTGGGCGGGGGCGGGAACGACTCGGAAGCGCAAAAATCAGAGCCTGCACCGATTGACGAGACCAACGGCATAACGCCGGCGGCCGACGCCAACGTAATTGCAAAAGCTCAGGCGGAGGTTAAGCATACCCACTCCGACCTGCCTTTGATGATGACCGACCAGGTCGCCGGCTACATCAGCTATTTCTCCAATCGCGGTCGCGGAACCTTCGAGCGCGCCTTCGCCCGCTCGGGCCGCTATCGCGAGATGATGCTTCCCATTCTCAAGAAAGAAGGCATTCCGCAGGACCTGATCTACCTGGCACAGGCCGAATCCGGATTTCATCCGCTGGCGGTTTCACGCGTGGGAGCTCGCGGCATCTGGCAGTTTATGGCCAGCCGCGCGCGAGGCTATGGGCTTTCGCACAACATGTGGGTGGATGACCGCCAGGACCCGGTGAAGTCGACGTGGGCCGCTGCCCGTCACCTCAAAGATCTCTATAACCAATTCGGCGATTGGTATCTGGCTATGGCGGCCTACAACTCGGGCCCCGGCACCGTACAAGCCGCTGTCAGACGCACCGGCTACGCCGATTTCTGGGAACTTTATCGGCGCAACGTGCTCCCCAAGGAGACGCGCAACTACGTACCCATCATCCTGGCCGTGACCATCATGGCCAAGAACCCGTCGCAGTATGGGCTCGACGATGTCAACATGGACGATCCCATTGCCTATGACACGGTTACGGTGAGCTACCCGGTTGATCTGCGCCTGGTGGCGGAATCCGTCGATTCAACACCGGAAGAAATTCAGGACTTGAATCCCAGCCTGCTGCGGCTGGCAACGCCGCGCGAGGGAACTTTCGAGCTTCATCTCCCCAAGGGGACCAAAGACGAATATGAGACCGCCATCGCTTCCATCCCCCAGGATATGCGGCTGTGGTGGCGTTATCACAAGGTGGAATCGGGCGATACACTAACTTCCCTCGCTCATGCCTATCGCACAACGGCCAAGTCCATCGAAGAAATCAACCATCTGGACGCCGGTGATGCCTTGCCCGCTGAGGCAAAACTGATTATTCCGGTTGCGCCCGGCAGGCATCCGCTCACCGACGGAGGCACTTACGCCCGCCGCATCACCCGCTACCGGGTACGCCGTGGCGATACCGTCGAGACCGTGGCGGAGAACTTTGGCGTGCCGGCTACGATGCTTCGCCGCTGGAACGGCCTGCACGGAAATAGTCTCCGTGGACGTCGCGTGCTTGCACTACACCTTCCCATCACTCCCAGTTCCCACGACATCGAAATTGCCTCACGGACGGGCGGGTCGAAGCGGGCAGAAATCAAGCGGTCGGCCAGCAAATCCTCAACTGCCAGGAACGACACGACTCTCCGGAAAACCTTCGATCAGGTTAGCGTGGTCCACCACAAGGTCAAGAGCGGCGAGACGCTTTATTCCATCGCCACTGCTTACAAGACCACCGTCGAGGCGCTCAAACGCGACAACCGCAACGTGGCCATCCTCCGACCCGGCATGATTCTCATCGTCCAGCAAAGCCGGTAAGAGCCGCCCCTGCATAACGATGGCCGTTTCCCGCGTGGCGTTGATGGAACCATCGCAGGCCTTGGAGCGGCGGAAGAAAGGCTCCAGCCTTGGTGCTCTATCGCCTGGTTTAGTAAGTCTGCATTAGCTCATCTGCGTCATTGCCACTGCTCCGAATCGCTATAAAGTAATGGGCGTATTTGCGGCCAGCAGCAAGGCATTTGGCCCATACACGAAAGTAAATCGCTTCTCTCGAGGTGGTGACAATGCGTCGATTCCTTGCTTCACTTCTGGCCCTGGCGTTTTTGCCGGTTGGCTGCCTGGCCGCAGGCTCGTATTTCGGAAAGAACTCCACGACCGCCCCGCTGGACGTTCTGAAAGTTGACTATTTCTCTAATGCCAACACCGCCGGCGCGCCCGACGGCACGTTGCGCATGACAAACCCGGGCACGGCACCGTCGGGCAATATCTGTGCCTACGTTCTCGTGTTCGATCCCAACCAGGAACTGACCGAATGCTGCGGCTGTCTAGTCACTCCGGATGGCCTGCGCACCCTGTCGGTAAACTCGGACCTGACGAGCAATCCGCTGACCGGCGTCACCTTGCAGACCGGGGTGGTCAAGCTGTTCTCGGTTCAACCCCTAAACAATACGTGTCCGCTTCCTGGGACAACCGCAGCCGCTCAGCTCTTGGAGCCTGGGTTACGTGCCTGGACAACCCATATCCAGAACAGCAACTTCAGCATCACGGAAACCGCCTCCCAGGACGCCACCCTTAGCGTAACCGAGGACGTGCGCGCCTATGCTGAGTGCGCAGCCATTGTCTTGGATGGCAGCGGCCACGGTATCTGCTCTTGCGGTACCGGCGACTAGGCTGAAAGCTGGGATCCCCAAGATTTCCGGAGCGAAAAAGCCCACCCATCCACGAAGGGTGGGTTTTTTATCGCCGGTGTCTGGATGCGCATTCAGGTACCAATGAGCTCTAGCTCACTTGATTTCCCAAAGCGGGCAGGGCCTGCACCTCCCGATGACCAGAATCATCGACACCATTCTTGTGGCTGAGTTACAATCCCTCGCAAGTTTGTAATTCCACAGCTGACTAAGGAGGTCTTAATGCAACACCGCAATCCACTCATAGTGTTTCTACTGATCGCCTTTGCCATTTTGTTGTCATTGCCGGCTTTCGCACAGGAAGGTGCAGCAACCTTCAAGGCCAAGTGCGCCATGTGCCACGGCGCGGAGGGCCAAGGCAAGATCGGTCCTGCCCTCAAGGGAATCAGCCTCAGTGCCGAACAGATCACCGAACTGCTCACCAAGGGCGACGAGGCCAAGAAACCCCCGCACAAGAAGCCCATGAACGGCCTCTCGGCCGACGATGCCAAGGCGGTGGCTGAATACGTCAAGACATTGAAGTAGGCTGGAAAAATCTGTACCGGCTGGTCTTCCGCTCCGCAGAGGGCTCTTTGTGGAGCGTTTTTTTGCTGTGGAGCCCCAGGCTTCCATAGTCTTTAGTGTGGCCCTGTGGCCGAAAACTTCACCGCGACGCGAACGGCAGAATCATTCTGAGATGAGGGGTCGCGAGCGTGGATTCCTCTTCCATTTTCCCGGTGCGCTGTGATAACACGATATGCGGGCTGCAACTGCGGCGCTTGCAGCCTGCATCGAACGTCGTGCTATAATCGCGCGCCGTTGCAGCATCAGCTCCGGCGGTCTTTTAGTTTCTTGTACCCGGCAGAAGTGGCGTGCCGTGCCCGCGCCAGACCAACAAAGATTTAGGAGGAAGCAATGACTTTCTACAACCCCGCACTCTACGGACGTGATGACGAAATGGATGAGTTCGGCGACAGCGGCGCATACAGCGAATCGCTGGAAGAGGACTTCGAAGAAGAGGAGGAGGAGGAAGAAGAGCCGGGGATGTCCGAACCGGCTATGGGTGAATCGATGACCCCGCCGCCTCCGCCTCCTACACCCCGACCCGCAGCAACTTCGGGCGGGGGCGGTCCCAAAAAGCCGGCCGCCAAGAAGAAGGCCAAGCCGGCCAGAAAGAAGGCTGCGAAGAAAAAACCGGCGAAGAAGGCAAAGAAAAAAGCCGCGAAGAGAAAGGCTCCGAGGAAGCCAGCGAAGAAGGCGAAGAAGAAAGCAAAGAAAAGCCGCCGCCGTTAAGTTTGTCGGCGACGCACGACCACCCTCAAGGTCTGCTTCTCAAGAAACAAGACCGCGGCCGTAGAGCCGCGGTCTTCAACATTTTAGAATCTGCTACCCGGAATTTTACTCCTTACCTTCCCTCTACTGCGGCCCGGCACCTGCTATAGAGCTCGAGCAGATGTGCAGCGTAGTCCTCAGGCTTTGAGGCCGCGCCTCCGCCGGTAAATCCGGCTCCTCCACTGCTGGCCGTCTTGCCATACCCCGTTGTCATGGCGATGAACTTCATCAGGTCGAGTGCGATATCTGCATTCCGACGCGCGTTTGCGCCCGTCGCTGGTGCTTCATCCATGAGTCCTTCTCCTGATCCGGAAATGACAGGAATTTCGTCGTCTTCAAAGTCCTGCATAGTGCCTGCCTGCATACTCCGCCAGCGATGATAGCAGGGCGGCCTCTCGGTGGAGAAGACGGCCAATTTTTGGCATTGTCCTAAACTCACAGGTTTAGAACAAGGCCCAATTTTTCTGATTCTGACAGTATCGAAGTCTTTCACGTACACTGAAACTCCGGTTGAAGACCCTCGGCCACATCCTGAAACGCTACACAGCGTGGGTCTGGAGCCTGCTCGGTCCGCTGGGCATCTGGGGAGTGTTCGTCATCACCTTTGCGGATTCCGCGCTTCTCGGCATGCCGGTGGATGCGGTGGTGGCGGCTTACGTCTACAACAACCGCAGCCATTTTCTGATTTATGTAGTTCTGGCTTCAGCCGGCTCCGCGCTGGGTAGTGTTCCTCTCTATCTTTTGGGCTATCTGGGCGGGGAAAAGGTCCTGCGCAAGCGAATCCCGGAAGAGCGTTTTTTGAAGATTCATGCTTCGTTCGAAAGTCACGAATTCTGGGCCTTGATGTTTCCCGCGATGCTCCCTCCGCCATTTCCGTTCAAGATATTCGTGCTTGGGGCAGCTGTCTTCGAGATGCGGTTTGTACACTTTCTGGCGGCCATTTTCGGCGGGCGATTTGTGCGTTTCCTTCTACTCTCCCTGTTGACGTTGTGGCTCGGGCCAAAAGTGGCGGACTTGCTGGGGAGTTTGTTCCGGCAGCATTTCCCCTGGGTACTGGCGGCGCTGGCGGGCGTACTGCTGCTGTGGATGTACTTGCGCCTGCGCAGGAAACAGGTAAGGCACAATTCCGAACCTGGATGCTGATCCAGCTGATGCTGATCAGGAAGACGGGCAAGACCCCTCAACCACTGCACGTCAGGCAGCAGCGATGTGGTCGCCCGCCGACTTATGCATCCACGCCGAAAGAGCTTGCACGAAGACCGGCGTGCCAAAGAAGGCTATCGAGAAGAACAAATCGCTTTCGACAGTTCCACGGAAAAACGGAATCCCCGCCGTGTACGACATCATCAACCCGCCAAAAGTGTGGGGATACATCTGCGGCCACGCCGCCCATACGGCAAAGTTGCTGATCACAAAGAAGGAAACCGAGCAGCTCAAAGCTGACCCGACCACGCGAACCGGACCGGCACTCCTGCCCAGCATAGTCGCGCCCAGCCACAACATGGCAGCATACCAGGCCCAAGTAAACAGCTGGTCCCAGGTGAGCACATAAGCGTAGACGAACCTGGTGAGGACCACGTCGGTCGCAATAAGCAGGACCAGCGGAATCCACATCTGACGTCGCGAGCCGCGGGCTCCGAAATACAGCAATGAGGCACCAAGTGGCGTGAAGTGCCAGGCGTGGGGCAGGAAGTTCAGCGGGCCAAGAAACGGCAGGAAGCGTACCGCAACAGCCAGCAGAACGAATAAGTAGGGCAGCATGAGCACCTCAGCGTTAAACATTATTTTGGGCGTGCAGCCCGAACCCGTCAAGACCCCTCGTTCTGCTACTTCGGCTCGGGCACAACTACCTGATCTTCCCCGGAACCGAGAACATCGCCGACAACATGCAGATTCCTATCCAACTCCACGGCAGCGCCTAGTCCGGTTCGCGGTTTGCCGCCGGGTCCTGCCCGGCGTCGCATCAGATGTTCGAAAAAGGCCGGCCCCTGCAGGTAACGGAGGTCTTCGAAGCGAACGATATAGCCTTCCTGCGGCGGCTCCAGCGTTTCCGTCTCCGTGATCGGATACTGGGCCCAGTCGAGAAATACACGTCCCCAATAGGACTTCTTCGCAGCGAGCGTAATCGGCGTTTCTTCGGGTTTGTAGCGGATTTCGAGCCGTCCTTCAGGATCAACTTCCGGAGCTAGAGAGTCCACGGGGGCGAGCGCGAAGAAGTTCGAGGTTTCCACCACACCGAACCAGCGAAACGGATTCACAATCGTGGGGTAGGCGGAAACCCGCAGCGGATCCGCCCCCAGATAAAGGCGGTTTTCGAGCGCGGCGACCGCGCGCCGGTGCTCAAAATCACGCACTCCCCACATGAGAACAATCCCTATCAATGCCAGGGACGCAGCCAGACGGCCGCGAGGCCCACGCGGGCGGGCGCCGATTTCTTTATCAATCAGCGAGAACAGGGCCGGCACCAGCAAGCCGAGCAATAACAGCACCCACATCACCGGCTCCCAGATGAAGACGATGTCCCAGGAGTACCACCTTTCGGAAAACGGCCAGAATGGCCGCACGCCGTAGTTGTTGGTAAAGTCCAGCAGAATATGGCTGAGGCCGGCCAGCCAGGCATAAAAGAAAAGCAAGCCCCAGCGCGCCGGCAGATTGGGATCTTTCGTTTTGCGCTTGCGCAGCTGCCAGATCAGATAAACGAAGCCGACAACCACGGCGGCATCCAGAATTATCCCCAGAAAAGAATGGGTAAATCCGCGATGGTGGGCGAAGCCAAAGGCCCGCCCGTGAAAGCTGGCAAGAACATCGAGGTCAGGCGCCTCGGCGGCAAGCGTGAGTGTGAGCGTGGCCAGCGCAGTCTTGCGATTCAGCCCCGCTCGGCCCATACAGGCGCCAGTAAGGAAATGAGTGATGGGTTCCAAGAGCTCCGAAGGATGATCTCGTCGTGAAAATGCTAACACGGGAGCAACTGGGAATTGGCAGCCAACTCAGGGCGAGAGGATGGTTACTGCATCTGGGACAATGGTGATTTCTGCGGGGAGGGTTCCGAGGAGTTCTCCGTCGGCCTCAACATAGACTTTTGAGGCTGTGGTTGCTCCAGTTTCGAGCGCTGGCAAGCGGCAGGCGACGCTTTTGCTGTCGGCAAGTTCGACCCCCGGCACATTCCAGCGCTGCCCCAGCAATGCGCGCAGCACATAGAGCAGGTAGGAGGCGCGCTTTTCGCTCTCGCACAGCACCAGCCGGAGCTCGTCGTTTTGCAGGGACGCGCCGGGAGCGAGTTCGCGGAGAACGCCCCCGAAGTTGCGTATGCGCACGGCCAGCAATTCGGTCAAAGTAGACCGTTTCGTGCCGGCATCTCCATTCGTTGCGAATTCGGCCTCAAAATGGCGCATGCGGTGCGTCAGCCAGAGATGCCAGGCCTTGGCGTAATAGGCGCCCATTCCAAGTTTTGCCTTCACCGAAGGATTCAGCTTGTAGAACAGATGAGCATCCACACCGATCCCGGCCGCGATGATGAAATAGCTGCTAGCCGGGTGTCCGTCAAAATCCATGTACCGGATGTGGCCCAGGGCTACACGTCGAGGAATCGCATTGAGGATCGCCCTGGCTGCAGCGACGGGCCGCAGGGGAAGACCGAGATCATGGGCCAGGGCATTGGCGGTTCCCAAGGGCAGAACCGCAAGCGCCACCTGCGAGCCTGCCAACACCTGCACGATGTTATGTATGGTCCCGTCTCCGCCGCAGGCGAAAACGGTATCGCAACCGCTGAGGATGGCTTGCTGCACCCTTTCTGCGGCTTGGCCGGGTAACTCTGAAAGCAGCAGGCTGGCTTCGATGCGAGCTTCGCGAAGCAGGGTCAGAACGGAATCAAGTTCGGGCTGCCGCTGTGTGCGACGACCGCCGGAATCAGGGTTGTAAAGCAGTGCCACCTTGCGCATGATCGCGTGGGAGCTCAGCCAACGAGATTCGGCTGAAGGCTGGATTGTACCTGAGTCGCGAAAACTGCCGAGGGTGGCGCGAGACGCTTCTGTGTCTCAGCTTCCGCCACCCAGCCGCACGGGCTGGTTTGAAAAAGCATCACCTCGATCCCCATTCCCAGAGTCCGAATGCAATTTTTGGTGGCAATGGATAGCCAAGCTGCCTCGCCAACATAGCAATCTGGCCCCGATGGTGAGCATCGTGAGCGACAAGATAAAAGAGGAATCCGGCCACATCAGGACGGAAGCCCCTGATGCGGCCGTCGCTTTCCAGGGCGCGGCTGATCACGACGCTCAGGGCAAGACGGCTCTGCTCGATGGCGCGCATGGCCTGACCCGGGGTTACCCGTGTGCGGTCGAGCTGCGCGGGAATTTTGCTGCCCTTGGCCGCGGTCTTGAGCCACATGACGCGCACATTGTGCATGTGAGCGACGATGGCAGCAATGGTGCGTCCCTTGGCGTCGGGAGATTTGGCCCGCCATGCCGCCGAGGGAATGCCATCAATGAGGTACTGATTGATGCGGTTATTGGTGTTGAAGGCGTTGAGCAAGGCAACCGGCAACCGGCCAGGAAACATTTTCCGCACAACCAAGGGCGAGGGGTCTGGAGCTTTGGGCATTGTGAAACCTGATCGCCGCGGCCACTGCTTGGCAGGCTTTTAATTTGGCATAAGCCGCTTCCAGTAGCAACAACCGATTTGTAAAATCAGAGAGAGAATTCCAGTTGCGACGGTTCTTTTGCTTTCCAAAACAGAACTAATCAATATTCCCTAGAGAAAACACCGCAGGGAAGCTGTTCTTCGCCTCCGACATATAATTCTTCTCGCCATGTCCGTGCTCTCCCGAGGAATTGAAAAGACGGTCGAATCCCTGCGCGAAAGGATTCGTCACCACGAACATCTCTACTACGTCCTTGACCAGCCCGAGATCAGCGACGCCGAATTCGACAAGCTGATGCAGCAATTGAAAGACCTGGAGGCGGAACATCCCGAGTTGATCAGGTCCGATTCGCCGACCCAGCGCGTCGGGGGCAAGCCCCGGGAGGGATTCGTGAAAGTCCCACACACCTCCCCCATGCTGTCGCTGGACAACACTTACAACGAAGAGGATCTGCGGGCCTGGGAACGGCGGGTTCATGAACTGACCGGGCAAAGCGGTGTGTACTATGTTTGCGAGTTGAAACTCGATGGCATGTCGCTGGCGCTGATATACGAGGATGGCAAGTTATCGCACGGCATCACCCGGGGCGATGGAACCGTCGGCGAAGATGTGACTTTGAATGTGCGCACCGTGCGTTCCGTGCCGTTATCCATTTCGAAAGACAGGCTGAAAAAAGCGGGGATTCCCGTGGACTTTGAAGTTCGCGGCGAATTGCTCATGCCGATTGCGTCCTTCAAGAAGATGAACGAAGAGCGCGAGGCCAGGGGTTTGTCGCTGTTCGCCAATCCCCGCAACGCAACCGCGGGCACGGTGCGGCAGCTCGAATCGAAAATCACCGCAGAGCGCCGGCTGGACTATTTCTCCTACATGCTGCTGGAGGACGGCCGCACTTATTTTGACTGTCACTGGAAGACCCTGGAAGCGCTCGACGCCGCCGGATTCAAAGTCAATCCTAACCGCAAACTGGTGCATACGATGGACGAAGTGTGGTCGTTCATCGCGCAATGGGAAGAAAAACGCGACTCTCTGCCTTATGAGATCGACGGCATCGTGGTGAAAGTCGATCGTACGGCTTTGCAGGATGAGTTGGGATTTACCGGAAAAGCGCCGCGCTGGGCGATTGCCTACAAATATGCCGCGCGGGCGGGAATCACGAAGCTGGAAGACATTCGCGTGCAGGTCGGGCGTACAGGCAAACTCACGCCGGTTGCGATGCTGGCCCCGGTACTGATCGGCGGCACCACCGTCAGAAACGCCACCTTGCACAACATGGATGAGATCGAGCGCCTGGGGGTCAAGATTGGCGATTGGGTCCAGGTGGAACGCGGCGGCGACGTCATCCCAAAAGTTGCCAAGGTGATCGAAGACAAGGATCATCCCCGCGGACACAAGATCTTTCACATGCCCGAAACCTGCCCGGAGTGCGGAACAAAAGTCGTGCGTACCGAGGGTGAAGTCGACTATCGCTGCGTCAATGCCAACTGTCCGGCCAAGCTGCGCGAGACCATCCTTCACTTCGCTTCCCGCGGAGTGATGAATATTGATGGCATGGGCGAAGCGCTGGTCAATCAGCTTACCGAGCGCGGCCTGGTCGAGAATGTAGCGGACATCTACAAGCTGACCAAGAAGGACCTGCTCAGCCTTGATCGGTTTGCCGACAAGTCGGCACAGAATATTCTCCACGAAATCGAGCAGTCCAAGAACCTGCCTCTGGACCGCGTCATCTACGGCCTGGGCATTCGCTTCGTCGGCGAACGCACCGCGCAATTTCTCGCCGAGCATTTTGGATCGATGGAGGCTCTGGAAAAAGCCGGTACGGAAGAGTTGCAGGAGGTGAATGAAATTGGTCCGCGCATCGCCGAAAGCATCGTGGAGTTTTTCAGCATCGCCGCCAATCGCAAGCTCGTCGATCGTTTGCGCGAGGCCGGGCTTACCTTGACCGGCCAGAAGAAGCAGCGCGGCACAAAACTCACGGGCAAGACCTTCGTGCTCACCGGCACGCTGGCGCGCTTCACGCGCGATGAAGCCAAGAAGCTGATTGAAGACGCCGGCGGAAAAGTAGCAGGGTCGGTCAGCAGGAAGACAGACTATGTCGTGGCGGGCTCGGATGCGGGATCGAAGCTCGATAAGGCGAAAGAACTGGGAGTAGCGGTGATCGACGAGAAGGAAATGGAGAAGCTGGCTGGCTAAATGTTGCAGCAGGTTCGGCTGTCCCAAAACTATCGGCGCAGGACTGTAGTCATCCTCTTCCACGTCTCATCCAGGGTCTCCGGCAGAATTCTGGTTTCCCCGATCACCGAGACGAAATTCGCATCTGCCACCCAGCGAGGCAGCACGTGCATATGAATGTGTCCGGCGATTCCCGCTCCGGCCGCTTTGCCGATGTTCATCCCCAGGTTGATCCCATCGGGATGGTAAAGTTCACGCAATACTGTCTCCATCCGCTGCGAAAGCATCATCATTTCGTTTGCCGCCTCGGAAGGCAGCTTTTGCAGTTCGTCCATATGCGCATAGGGAACGATCATCACGTGCCCGGGCGTGTAGGGAAAAGCATTCAGAATGATGAAACACATCGCGCCGCGATACACGATGTGCGTCCTGGCATCGTCGTTCGCCTTCACCGCCTCGCAGAACACGCATTCCCCAGTCTTCTGCGTGCTTGCCACGTAGGCATAACGCCAGGGCGTCCAGAGGTAGTCCATCGTAGGGCAGGTTAGCAGAAGCACGCAGCAAGAGAGTAGTGCCCCAGTTTGAGATCTCGGCAGGCGTCATCCCGAACGCCCGCGCTTTCACCAGCCGGCGGAGGGATCCGGCGCGGGCCGAAAGCACAGCCGCTACGCGCTAGATCCCTCGCTCCGTCTCGAGAAAACGGCTCCGCTCGGGATGACGCGGCCGAAATGAAGTTCCTGAAATTCAAACTGAGGCACTACCAGCAAGGGGGAAATTGCGAGGGCGCTCAGCGAGCGATCAGGCGGCCTGCATTCAGCCCACGCCGTGCAGGAATATGCAATC
>Ga0335081_10002670_pt1 | contig 28048 bp, 23 predicted proteins | sample Lox_Sample_35_FD_206713 | JGI IMG/M metagenome (GOLD analysis project Ga0335081, IMG submission 206713) | Soil microbial communities from Loxahatchee National Wildlife Refuge, Florida, United States - Lox_Sample_3.5 | ecosystem: Environmental > Terrestrial > Soil > Wetlands | place: USA...
CTCGGGCCAGCGCGGAACAGTTCGCTGCAGTAAAGAAGAAAATCCGCGCAGCCAAGTACCAGGAGCGGGCGCGCGCCATTTATCTGCAGCGCGACCAGAGAATCTATGGTAAAGGCATAATCGCCGTTGTCTCGGCTGGAACCAGCGACATTCCGGTAGCCGAGGAGGCTCTAATGACAGCGATTCTCACGGGCAACCGTGTTGAACACTTCTACGATGTCGGCGTCGCGGGAATTCACCGCTTGCTGGCCCAGCGCGAGGCCCTCACCAAGGCGCGCGTAGTGATCGTCTGTGCGGGGATGGAGGGTGCGCTGCCCAGCGTCGTGGGAGGACTGGTAGGTGTTCCGGTCATTGCTGTGCCCACCAGCATCGGCTATGGCGCTTCGTTCAAGGGGTTGACGGCGCTGCTGGCGATGCTGAACTCCTGCGCCTCGAATGTGAGCGTGGTGAATATTGATAATGGGTTTGGGGCAGGGTACGTGGCCTCGCTGATCAACCGGCTGCCTTGAATCCTAACCGGGCTATTTGAAATCAGAGGAGGTGCCATGCCGACTACACTTTCTGCCGAAGCCAGGAGTTTGATCGACCGCCCCAACTTTGCTCATCTCGCAACTTTGATGCCCGATGGCTCGCCGCAATCGGTGCCCGTATGGATTGGCCGGGAGGGCGACAACCTCCTCATCTGCACGACTGAAGCCTCCCTGAAGGCGAAGAACACCAAGCGCGATGCGCGCCTAAGAGTATCTATGGTTGACTTCCACAATCCGTATGAGGAACTGCAGATTCGCGGGCGCGTCATCCAACGGCGCGACGACGCCGATCTAAAGATGATCGACGCACTTTCCCACAAATATACCGGCAAGCCTTTTCCGTTCCGCGATCACAAAGGCGCGATCGCGCTGGTGATTGCGGTCGAGAAGGAACGCTACACCAAGCTACCAGCGTTTCAGCACACGCCGCCGAAATGAGAAAAGGCGCGGCTTGCGCCGCGCCCTGCCCTCACCGCTACATCAACTTACATGCCCATTCCCGGCTGATCAGCGGGATTTTTGCCTCCTACGACCACCAGTTTGTTATCGACGGTGAAAGCGCCGAAGACCTGATTAGCCCTGAGGCCGGCAATTTGCTTGTCCATGGCGTTATCGACCGAGCCGTAAAGCGTTACATGGCCGTTGGCCACAATGATGCGGATCGGTCGCCCCGGATCGAGCGCATACTTGCTCAACACGGAGTCACGATAGATGGCCCGCGCCGCGCGGATGCGGATTCCGTCATCGAAAATCGAGACCGGCTCGATACCGATGTTATCGACCACATCCTTCACTCCGGGCATGTTCGCGATTTCGGCCATGGCTTCATCGCGGCCGACGCCGGTGCGATCCTGCCCTTCGACCGTCACAACCCCATCCTTCACCCCGATGGCAAAATAATCGAAGGTGTTGTCGTACCCGACACGCACGTAGCGAAGCTTGGTGGCGAGCTTTTGCTCAAGCCGCTCGTCCGAAACGTTCGGACCGGCAACCGTGATCAGGTTACGCACGCCCGTGGCGTTGGCCGTCTTGCGCGCGAGCTGGGCTGCGTCCAGCTTGCGCTGGTAAAGATCGACGGTACCGGTTAGGGTCACAATGCCGTCTTCGGTCGTTGCGGTAAGGTTGCTGAACTGGCTCTTTTCAGCCAGTTTTTTGGTCACTGCCGCTTGAATGTCATTGTCGTAGCGGGCCGCCGACGTGGGCTGCGCGATCAAGGTCGCGCTCAACAGCCCCACCGCCAGCAGGGAACCCGCCGCCTTCAACAAAGTCTTCTTTGTCATATAAGGTCACCTCCGACCCGTTGACGAAACTTTACGAATTAACTGCATGGTTAATTATCCGATGCAGAAGGGTAGGGTGAAGATGCATGCGGCCAGCGAAAAGGCGCTATTTCAGAGGGCGAAACTTTTCTGGTGGCGAAGTGTTTATTTGCGAGAGATAACCTTGCGGACGTTTGCGAGCAGACGCGCGCAGTTGTATAGGTCTTTCGCTTCGCTCAGGATGACAAGGCAGTGTGACGTGCGCAGGCTAGCGCTTCTTTTTCGCTCGTGCTGATCTTGCAGATCTTTTCGGAACGTCTTTCGCGCTACGCTTCTTGCCAAACACGCGCGCGAAAATCTTATCCACATTCTTCAACTGGCGGCCGAGATCGAAGGCGTAGTCGATCTGCTTGCGCGGAACCTTGCTGGTGATTTCGCTGTCGGCGAGCACGAGTTGATGAAAATCCAGACCTTCCTTCCAGGCGCGCATGGCGTGGCCCTGCACCAGGCGGTAGGCATCTTCCCGCGAAACTCCACGCTCAACCAAATCAAGCAGCAACTGCCCACTGAAAATCAGCCCACGGGTGCTCTCCAGGTTGATGCGCATGCGCTGGGGATAGACGAACATGGTCTCGATCAGGTTGCTGGTTTTGCTCAGCAGATAATCGATCAACGTTGTCGAGTCGGGCACAATCACTCGTTCCGCGGAAGAGTGGGAAATGTCGCGTTCATGCCACAGAGGAACGTTTTCGAATCCCGCCTGGGCATTGCTACGCACCACGCGGGATAATCCGCTGATCTGCTCGCAAGTCACGGGATTCCGTTTGTGGGGCATGGCCGACGAGCCTTTTTGCTTGTCGCTGAAAAATTCCTCAACCTCGCGCACTTCGGTTCGCTGCAAGTGGCGAATTTCAGTGGCGATCTTGTCGAGCGTGGAAGCGATTACAGCCAGCGTAGCCAAATAGTGCGCGTGCCGGTCGCGCTGAATTACCTGCGACGAAACGGCCGCCGCCTTAAGTCCCAGTCGGGCGCAAATCTTCTCTTCGATCTCGGGCGAGAGATGCGCGAAGATTCCGACTGCGCCGGAAAACTTGCCGACCCGCATATCCTCGGCCGCAGCCGCAAAGCGCGTGATGTTACGCTGCGTCTCGGAATACCAGTTGGCGAGTTTGAAGCCGAAGGTGATGGGTTCGGCATGGATGCCATGAGTGCGGCCGACCATGGGCGTGTCTTTGAATTCCCAGGCGCGGCGTTCGAGAGCTTCGGCGAGCCGTTGCAAATCCTGCGCGATAACCTGCGAGGCCTGGCGGATCAGCAAGGCCTGCGCGGTATCGACCACGTCGTTCGAGGTGAGTCCGTAGTGAAACCAGCGTGCGTGGGGGCCAACGATTTCTGCCACAGCGGTGGTGAAGGCGATCACATCATGCCGCACCTCGGCTTCGATTTCGTAGATGCGTTCGACGTTGAAATCGGCACGCTCGCGGATGGCCCTGGCCGCATCTTTCGGGATCATGCCGGCTTCGGCCAGAGTCTCGGTGGCAGCGACTTCGACCGCGAGCCAGGTGCGGAAGCGATTTTCGTCGCTCCAGATGCGGCCCATTTCCGGGCGGGTGTAGCGGGGAATCAAGGCGGGCCCCCTCCTCTATGCGCTCAGTGATATGTGGGACAGAGGATTTTAAATGGAGTAGAGCAAAGTGGCTAGCGGGCCGGAAATCTGCAACTCCGGCCCGCTAACTTTGACCAAGGTGCGGCTCTGCTTAGAACGCCCAGCGCAAGGAGAACTGGATCAAACGTGGCGTGCCGTTGGTGCTGAGGATCGTGCCGAATGGATCTTGACCCACGCTACCGCTGCCCGCCCAAGCCAGGTACGCCTCGATATCCGTGACACCTGGGTTGCCAAAGTTTGTGTGATTCCACAGGTTGAAGAAGTCCGTGGTGAAACGGAGCTCCTGACGCTCGCTCAGCTTGAAGTACTTGATGAGCGAGAAATCCCAGTTCTGCTCGAACGGGCCATGGTAGATATTGCGGCCGAGGTCGCCGAAGCCGGTGGTGCAGTAGTTGGGATCGCTTTGACACTGGGTCGGATAAAGCAACGGCGCCGGGGTGAATGCTGTTGGGTTCAGATACCCATTGATCCGTTGGTGGATATCGCCGCTGCTTAAGCCACTGGCGACCGTTGCTCCCTGAGCCAGGCTGGCGCCCAGCAGCGGAGTGCTGCCCTGGCCGAGAAAGGCAGTTCCAGCGCTGGAATCGAAAATCGAGAAAGGAGTGCCGGTTTGGAAAATGGTGACACCGCTGACTGCCCACCCGGAGAATGCCGTGTGAACGATTCCGCTGGCATGTTCGAAAAGTGGAAGCTCATACACGTAGCTGACGGAGAGCCGGTGCGGCCGGTTAAAGTCAGAGATACCGCGCGATGCGTTGACGGTGCTCTGGTCGTTGTAAGCGGTGTTGAAGGCGGTATTTCCGGTAGAGGTGGCGTCGATGTTCTTGGAAAAAGTGTACGCCGCCTGGAAGTAGTTCTGTCCCCATCGCCGCGAGACCGTGGTCTGCAGCGCGTGATAGATGGAATAGGCGTCGTTGGCGAAAATCTGGTATCCGCTGTAGCCGTTCAAACCGGGCGTAGGCGTGCGGGCAATGGCGTTGGAGAAGGTGTTGTCGATGATCTGATAGCTGTTCCCGCTGGTGTCCGTAACCGTGAAGGGATGCGCCGGACTGGCGTTCACCGACTGAATCCCATCGCGAGTTTCCCGCAGATGGATTCCCCTCGTGCCGACATAACCGACTTCCAGAATCCAATTGCGGCCCAGATCGCGCTGCAGCGTGAGGTTCCACTGTTGCGTGTTGGGAACCACGAAGTGCCGCGGAACTTCCAGCACAAAGAGATTCTGCGTCGAATTGACGCCTGGGCCTCCGGTGCAAGCGTAATTTCCGTCCTGGCCAGTCGGGCTGTTCGGCGTAAAGCTGGTAAGGCGAGCAAGACAGGGTATCCATGCGGGTGCAATCGTCCCGGCGGGAGGCACAGCGTTGGCGTTGGTAGCTGGCGTTCCAGTGAAGAAATCAGACATGGTGAACCCGGGCGTTTGCCCGAAGAACACGATAGGAATGAAGGGCGACTGGAAGCTGAGCTGGTCGACCGCTCCCACATCCTCGCGAACGTAATAGATGCCGTAGCCTCCACGAAGCGTCGTATCGTGATGACCAAAGATGTCCCAGGCAAAACCCAGGCGCGGCCCCAAGCCCGTTGACACGCTGTTGCGGAAAGTAGAACCAGCGGCGTTTCCTGAAAGTCCGGCCACGCCCAGCTTGTTCACGCAACTGGGATAGATGAAGGGGTACGTGCCGGAATTGGTCAAGTCGGACTCAATATTGGCGATGTGGCAGTCACCGTCGGTCCACGCGCCCAGGAATTCCGTTCGCAAGCCCAGATTCAACGTGAGATCTTCAGTCGCCTTCCAATCGTCCTGCGCGAACACGGCATAATTGTTCTGCCGGTATTTATGGTTGTAGACGCCGCCCCCACCAAAACTGAATTCCGGCGTACCTGCCACGAAGTTATCGAAATCGGTCATCGAGCTGGAGGTGTTGGTGAAGAACAACTGCCCGTTAAAGACCTGAGGGAAGAGCTTGTTGAGATCGACGCGAACCAACTGGCCCCCGAAAGTAAAGGTGTGCTTGCCGTGAACCCAGCCCAGGTTCTCCACAAAGTTGAAGTTGTTCTGCGTCTGATACTGGTTGGCCGGCGGCGTGGGACCGAACTGAAAGCCGGAAGTAAGAAATGTAAATTTGTAAATGCTGCTGGTCAGATTGTTGGTGGGACGGTCGATGCCCGCATCGCTGGCGGTTACCGGATCGACGTTGATGCCGCTGTTGTTGATGTGAACCACGCCGAAGCGAAAGTCGTTGACCAGGGTCGGCGAGAATAAATGTGTTTCGGCAACGATGAAGACACGGTCGTGCACCGGCAGATCGTACGGGAAATTCAGATCGGTCGGGCTGGCGGGAGCGCCCAGCGACGCCTGCAAGCCTCCTGCGCCAAAGGGAATGTTTGACTCAAAGTTAGAAAAGAAGAAGCGGGCCGCAACCTTGTCCTTGGAGTCGCGAAAATCGCGATCCCAGTTGGCGGTGAACTGATCGTCGGTGAAACTGCCGGGTTTGCTGACAGTGAATGGAACCAGGCTGCCGGCAGCCGTCCCCGCTGGAACGTTATTCGGCAATGGAAAAAGATAGCCGTTGGCAGGGGCCCCGAACTGATCGCTCTTGAACGCCAGCAACGAAGCCGCAACAGGGTCGACGCTGGGCAGACCCAGGTCGTTTGCGAGATTGGTCTCGGCTGCCGGCGTAGTGCCGCGGTCAGCCGCGGGCACATAGGGAACAAAGGTGCTGATGAGAGTGCCGGGCGAGTCGCCGCTGCGCTGACGCGTTCCCTGATAATTTACAAAGAAGAATCCCAGCTTGCCACCGGGAACAACTGGACCACCAAAACTGCCACCAAAAATGTTCTGTTGAATCACGGGGCGAGGCGATCCGCTCTCATTGAGGAAATACTCATTGGCGTCCAAAACCGTGTTGCGGAAGAACTCGTAAATATCTCCGTGGAAGTTGTTGGTGCCGGATTTAAGGATGGCGTTGATGTTGCCGCCACCGTTGCGTCCCTGGCTGGCGTCATAGAGCGAAGTCTGCACCTTGAATTCCTGGACTACATCGGGGTTAGGCAGCGGCGTATTGGTCAATTCCGCCACGTTGTAGTCCGTGACGCTGATGCCTTCAATCAGATAGTTGTTGTTATCCTCTCTCTGTCCATTGACAAAAATACGCGGAACACCGCGTCCCAGCTGTGAGGCGGCGTTCAGTTCGCCCTGCGCCCCCGTCGACAGCGTCAGCAACTGCTGGAAGTTCTGAGTAGCAAGGGGCAAAGCGCGAACGGTCCCGGTATCAATCGCTTGCCCGGTGGTAGCGTCGGTTGTGTCCACCGACTGCACCTCAGCTTGCACCTCAATCCTCTGTTGAATTGCCTTTGGGCTCAACTTCGCGATGAGGCGAGTGGTTTCGGTGACGCGAACCACGATGCCAGGGAAGGTTGCCGCGGCGAAACCTGCACTCTGCACGCTGACCGTGTAAGTGCCTACAGGTAGAAGAGGGGCGGTGAAAGAGCCGTCAGCCCCGGTCTGGACCGTGCGCTCCAGAACTTTCGTGTCCTGGTTGGTGATATTTACTTCAGCGTTGGCGATGATCGCACCGCTCGGATCCTCCACTGTGCCGGTGATGGCGCCAGTGGCACCGCCCTGTGCCAGCGCCTGGGCGCATACGATGACCACCACAACCGGAATGCCAACTACCTTCAGTAACGAACTCGACATGGTATTCTCCCCCCGCTTACTTTGCCATCTGGACTGTGGTTTATTCGTGACTGGGCGTCGGAAAGGACCGGCAAGCGAAGTTTTTCGACAACCAGACTTGTACCCTCGCCAGCAGAACAACTGACGCGACGACAGCAAGTCGTGATTCAGACGGAACCGGCGCCATCGACACTTATCCCGTGATCCGTTACTGGGATGGCGGAAGCTTACCGAAACAACAGGCGGTTTTTCAAGTAAAAGGGCGCAGCCCGCCTTTTGAGACCCGGGGTCAGATTCGTAAGTACGTTTCGAACCGCGCAAAAATCCAAGGACGGGCCGGATCGTGATGCTCCGGCTTCGGAGCCGGGAGGGGCACTACCTGCGGACCTTGTTTCTTGAATTCGATACAGTCGAGCGGCGGGAGCGGGAACCGTGGTCCTTGAGCATTACCCGGCGCAGGGCGCCCACCAGGGCCGGCCCGGCGGAACGCAACTCTTCGTGGTGATGAAGCGCGAGTTCACCCAGAACCTTTTCGCCCTTGGGCGTGAGCAGGAGCAGGACTTCACGGCGATCGTCGCGGGCGCGCTCGCGCCGGACAAAGCCAGCGGCCTCCAGACGATTGACCAGTTCCACGGCGCTGTGGTGGAGGATTTGCATGCGGTTGGCCAGTTCGCGAATGCGGGGCCTCACACCCCGAGGCATGCCTTTGATGGCAAGCATGAGCTGATACTGGCCCCTTTCCAATCCGGCCGCCTTGACGGCACGCTCGCTGAAGTGGAGAAAGCGGCGAATCTGAAAACGAAACTCCGCCAGCGCCTGATAGTCCGACAGGGTGAGCCTCTTCATGCAGTTCAGTGTATCGTGAAACGACCCTATTGCAGGTCGGTATATCGTAGCACGATATAGTAAAAGTGGAAATCAGGGGGTGACAGGAATCACCCCCGGGAGAGGTCAGCGCTTTTCGGCACGTTCCGCCAGGGGCCGCAGCGCCTCGACCGAAACACCAAGCGTGCCGCCCGAGAACCCATCAATGTAGGCCGAGTTCACACCAATCACTTCACCCCGGGAATCGAGTACCGGGCCTCCGCTGCCGCCGTGAGCGGTGGGCGCATCGTAGATCAGCTTGTTGCCCACTACATCGCCCAGGTGCCCAAAGGTGGCAGAGGGACGAATCAGTGACAGCGCCGCCAGTTCGCTGGCGGAGGTAATGTCGTTGCGCCGGTAGGCCATGTGCTCGTAGATGCTGGGCGGCGATTTTGCCACCATGCCGGCAATTCCCATGGGGTATCCGATCACGGTCACCAGCTCGCCCGGAGGTGGCACCGACTTGGCCAGCGGCAGGACAGGAAGCCCTCGAATTGCATCTTTATTGTCGATTCTCAGGACCTCCAGGTCGCTGGTTGAAGAGACGGCTGCGGGTTTCAAATTCAGAGGCGTCGGCGATCCCGGGAAAAAGACGACGAGACTCTCCAGAGTGGCTGTTGCGCCCTGGTCCAGAAGTTCTTCCGCCTCGGTGTCGCCATACCACGGTTCGGCGACGTGTCGGTTGGTGGTGAGCAGCCCTTCGCCCACAAGAAATCCGGTTCCCGAAACCCGGGCTCTTATGGCAGGGCTCTGATTGGGAAACCCAACCTGGTATACGCCGTAGATGTAGCCGATGGAGTTGCGATAGCGATTGAGAACCAGGGCGGGCATATCCTGCTCCAGCTTGAGTTGTTGCACTTGCTGCGTGAGCTGGTGGACTTCGTTCTGCAGGTCCTCCGGCTGTGCACTTTGGGAGGCTACCGGGACGTAATAGCGAAAGAGGACAACAGCACCAATCAGCAGCACGGCTCCCAAAACCGCCTGAATTGCCTGCTGCCAGGTGTCGCACACTTCGTTGGGCTCAGTGCGACGGTTTTCTTCGGAGCTGTCGGGCTCGGACGTGGGCAATTCCAGCATGCGCGTGGTTTGGGCCTCTTCCCGGATCGGCTTGCCAGCTCAGTTTTGTTCAGCGCTTGCTCGCGGGGGGTAGCGCACGCGCTGAACTGGGGGACACCTCATCTTCCCGCGGCCGGCGGGCGCTTGCCACGGTACGGAAGGCAATGTACAGAGGAACTGGGAACGATCAGGCAGGTCTAATCGGACAATGGCGAGGTGAACGTTCGTGCTGGGGTGCCCCGGGCGAGCCTCCCTGGAATGGTGTTCGTTCTTCCCGTTTTGCCAGAAGCAAAGTGGCTAAAGGTGCTGCAGTTCGGTGATGGTGCGTTCGTTGACCACGTTTCCGGTATTTAGTGTGCTAGACGGCTCAAACAACAGAATCCAGCATTCTTCTTCGGCCACGGGACGGTGTTCCACACCGTGCGGTACGACGATGAACTCGCCTTCTTCGATCCACTCGTGGCGATCGCGGAACTCCATGCGGAAGCGGCCCTTGACCACAAGAAACAGTTCGTCTTCATTCTCGTGATGGTGAAAGACAAACTCGCCCTTGAGCTTGTCGAACTTCACGGCTTGTCCGTTGAGTTCGGCTCCGATGTAGGGCTTCCAGTACTCGGTGATCTTGGAGAATTTCTCGGCGATATTGACCTTGGTCATGTCCGAACCTTGAGGCGGATTAGGAATGCCGGAACCCGTAGTTGGATTTGGGCGAGGACGAATTGGTCGCAGTATATCCGCAGGCTGTCGCTAGACTGGAAAAAGCAAAAACCGCCAGCAAAAGCCGGCGGCTTAAGATCGGCCTGAGTTCCGCTAACTGTTCTCGTACAACAACACGCCTTCGGCCTTCTCCGAATCCACTGGGCGGTAGAAGAGCTTGTTGTCTTCGAGGAAGACCTCGATAAACGCGGGGCGCGTGGTAATCGTGCCTTGAATCAGCGCCTCGGAAAGCGGGTCCTCGATGTACTTCTGCAACGCGCGCCGTAGCGGACGCGCGCCGTAGCTGCGATCGGTGAGAGTCTGGTTCAGAATCCAGCGCTTGGCCTCGTCGGCGACGGTGACCGTGATCGATTTCTGCGCCAGGTTCGTGTTGAGCTGCGTGACCATGAGCTCAAGAATCTGGATCAGATCGTTTTCGTTGAGCGCGTTGAACAGGATGACCTCATCGAGACGGTTGAGGAATTCTGGATTAAAGGTCCGCTTGACCTCGTTTCTGACCAGGTCTTCGACTTTCTCGGAGATCATATCTTCCTTCGACGATTGGAAGCCCAGCCCCTCGCGCTTCTGCAAATGCCGCGCGCCTATGTTTGACGTCATGATCAAGATTGTGTTCTTGAAGTCAACCGTGTTGCCGAGGCCGTCGGTCAACTGGCCATCTTCGAACACCTGAAGAAGGATATTGAACACATCGGGGTGCGCCTTCTCGATTTCATCGAGCAGCACGACAGAATATGGAGCGCGCTTAACTCGCTCGGTAAGCTGGCCACCCTCTTCGTAGCCAACGTATCCGGGAGGCGAGCCGATCAGCTTCGAGACGGAATGCTTCTCCATGAACTCCGACATATCGAAGCGGACCAGAGCCTTTTCCGTGCCGAACATGAACTGCGCCAGCGTGCGGGCAACTTCAGTTTTGCCGACGCCTGTCGGGCCAAGGAACAGGAACGAGCCGATCGGGCGGTTCGGGTTTTTCAAGCCGGCGCGCGAACGGCGGATGGCGCGGGCCAGGGCGCTGATCGATTTGTCCTGAGAAATCACGCGCTTGTGCAGTTCCTCCTCGATGCGCAACAGCTTCTGCGTTTCTTCTTCCTTGATCGAGGTGATGGGGACGCCGGTCCAGCGCGAAACCACTTCTTCGATGTCCTCCCGGTTCACGACGCCGGTGGAAGATTCATCGAGGTGATATTTTTCCCGCAGCGCGCGCAAGTTCTCGCGCTCTTTGCGTTCTTCATCCGAGTAGAAACGAGCCTTCTCGAACTCGTGGTTCGCGATGGCGTTTTCCATGCGGTGCACGATGAACTTGATGCGCTTCTGCACCTCGGTAATTTCTTCCGGAAGCGACGTTTGGCGCAGCTTGACCCGAGCCCCGGCTTCGTCGACAAGATCGATGGCCTTGTCGGGCAGAAAGCGATCCGGAATGTAGCGGTTGGAATGCGAGACCGCGAAGTTGATGGCGTCGTCGGTGTAGGTGACGGCGTGAAATTTCTCGTAGCGGTCCTTGATACCGAACAGAACCTTGACCGCATCGGCTTCGTTGGGCGGAGGAACCTTCACTGCCTGGAAGCGGCGCTCGAGAGAGCGATCCTTCTCGATCGACTTACGGTATTCGCCCGGCGTGGTGGCGCCGATGCACTGGATCTCGCCTCGCGAGAGCGCGGGTTTCAGAATGTTGGCGGCATCGAGCGAACCTTCGGCCGATCCCGCTCCCACCAAGGTGTGCAGCTCATCGATGAAGATGACGGAGTTTTGTGACTCCATCAGCTCCTTCATGATGGTTTTCAGCCGCTCTTCAAACTGGCCACGATACTTGGTGCCGGCGACGATCAAGGAAAGGTCGAGGGCAAGAATCCGCTTGTCCGCCAGAAACGAGGGCACTTCGCCATCGGCGATGCGCTGCGCCAGCCCTTCCACGATGGCGGTCTTGCCGACGCCCGGCTCGCCGATCAGCACGGGATTATTTTTGGTGCGTCGGCAGAGAATCTGGATCACGCGGTCGAGCTCGGCTTCACGGCCCACCAGCGGGTCGAGCTGGCTGTCCATAGCGGCCTGAGTCAGATCGCGGGAGAATTCGCTCAGCAATGAGGATTCGCGCTGGCGTTGGGGCTGGGCCTTTTCCTGGCTGCTGCGCGCCAGCTCTTCGCGGATGGTCGAAAGGCGCAGGCCGCGTTCATGCAGAATTTCAGCGGCAAAGCACTTTTCCTCCCGCAGCAATCCCAGCAACAAGTGCTCAGTGCCGATGTGCCGGTGAGAAAGGCGCTCCGCTTCCTCCGCTGCATAGGCAAGGACACGTTTGCACTCGTTGCTCAGGGGCAGATCAACCGAAGTAGAAACCTTCTCCCGAATGGTGGTGTGACCCTCGATCTGCTTGCGGATGGATTCCACCGAGGCATGCGAGCGCAGAAATCGATTCGTCAGGGCCTTATCTTCGCGCAGGAGCCCCAGCAGCAAATGTTCCGTCTCAATATATGGAGACCCGAACTGGCTGGCTTCGTAGCGCGCGAAAAAAATCACGCGCCTCGCTTTCTCCGTATAACGTTCAAACATAATGCCCCTTCCCCTTGACCCTTCTGGCCGAGAAGGTTTTGGCCCGTTCCCGCTCGACCTACCTGAACCCTGGACTGCTGAACCCTGAACCTTTTCGTGCTTCTGCTCTTCTGGCTATCGGCATCTGCAAACAATTATGCAATCAAAGCACCATCTTTCCCAACCACCCCAACGTTCTTATAACGTTACCGAAGGAACCTTGTCGAGGCTCTTTCGGGCCATTGACGGTTCAAATCTTTGCACATTGTCTTACTGCATTTCTCCAGCACGTTCCTTTCAACCAAACCAGGTCGCTCAAGCCGGCAACGAGTCCGGACTGATTTCCTCCGCGCGACCGCGTTCCAGACGCAAGACACGGTCGCAGCGGCGCGCAAACGACAAATTGTGCGTTGCGATGAGGGAGGTGACCTGGTGCCCGCGATGTAATCGTGCGATCAAGGCAAAAACCGCTTCCGCCGTACGCCCGTCGAGGTCGCCGGTCGGTTCATCCGCCAGCAGCAACTTCGGCCGGGTAATCAGCGCCCTGGCCAAAGCCACCCGTTGCTGCTCTCCGCCGGAAAGTTCTCCCGAGCGGTGATGCCCGCGCTGCTCCAGCCCGACCTCGCGCAGCCAGTTCGCCGCCTGTGGCTCTGCCTGCTGCCAGCTTTGCCCTCGCAGCAGCAGCGGCATGGCCACATTCTCTGCCGCGGTAAACTCCGGCAGCAGATAGTGAAATTGCCAGACGAAACCGGTTTCACGATTGCGAAAATCCGCTGCTTCGTCCGCCGTCAACGAGTTCAATCGCAAGTGGGCGCAGTATACGTCACCTGCGGAAGCACGATCAAGAGCGCTTAAGATGTGTAACAAGGTACTCTTACCCGCTCCCGACTCGCCCACCACGGCCAGCATCTCGCCGCGCCTCACCTCAAACGATAAGTTCTCAAAGAGCACCAGATCCGATTCGCCGGACCGGAAAACCTTCTTCAGTCCTTCAACCCGAAGCAGGCTTTCTTGTTCCGTTAGATGCACTCCGGCTCCTGTTTGGTCCATCCAGCGCTCGCAGTAGGCTCGTGGCTGTAGTTTCCCATAATCTCACACCCTCTAGGGGTCGAGAATCGGGCAGAAGTCGACGGTGCGGTCAAAATCACCGGTGATTCCCGTTCCTAAAAACTGTATTCCCGGCCGGAGATTGCGAGATGTGACCAGCATCACGTCGTCGAGTATGCCCGGCGCGGTCGCTATTCCGGAGCGGGATCATCTCATTCATACCGCAGCGCTTCAGCCGGAAGAATGCGGGCCGCCGACCACGACGGATACAGAGTCGCCACGAATGAAACTCCAACCGCAAGGAGGGCTACCAGGGCGCCATCGAACAGGCGGGGGGCAAAAGGCACGTAGTCGATGGAGTAGACCTCGGGGGACAGGGCAATCAGGTGGTAGTGACCGCCGGCATAAGAAATGGCGTAGCCGAGGACAAGTCCGATGGCCGTGCCGATCACGCCGATCAGAACTCCCTGGGCGATGAATACATTGCGCACTTGCGCCTTGCGCGTGCCCATCGAAATCAGGACCGCGATGTCTTTGGTCTTTTCCATGACCATCATGATGAGAGAAATGAGAATGTTCAGCGCGGCGACAAAGACGATCAACCCGATAGTAATGAAGGTGACCAGACGCTCCAGGCGCAGGGCGTGAAACAGAGCCTTGTTCTGTTCCATCCAGTTCGTCGCCATGAAACCCTTGCCCGCCGCGTCTTCAAGTTGGCGCGAGACCTCACCGGCCTTGTAGATGTCATCGATCTTGAACTCGATGACTGAAATCAGGTCGCCCAGCCCGAAGAGCCGCTGAGCATCCGCCAGCCGCACAAATGCCCACGATGAATCGTAATCGAAAAATCCAGAGTTGAAGATGCCGGCCACGCGAAATCGGTTGTATTTAGGCACCATGCCGAAGGGCGTCAACTCGCCCTGCGGGCTGGTGACGAGCACAACCGAGCCTACGGTCGCGCCCAGGCCGTCGGCCATGTCCTGGCCAAGAATAATCGGGGGCATCTCAGCTATGCGCTCGCGAACCACAGCCAAAGAATCGGGAGGTTCGTTATTCTCGGCGGCTGAGGCCTCGTCCGAAGGGTTTTCTTCCGCGCGGTGCGACGGCTGCGGATCGAGCGCGGACGCCGAACCCGCTTTCACCGAGTTCAGCAGGTCGCTGACGCGCCGCTCATACGCGGGAATCATTCCTTTCAGTACGGCGCCCCGCGCCCGCGGACCGCGAGAGATCAGCACCTGCTCGAAGATGGCCGGAGCGGCGGCGACAACGTGCGGTTCCTTTGAAAGACGGTCCAGCAGCAGGGGCCAGTCTTTGATTCCGTCGTCCGCAATGCGCTCCAGGCTGACGTTGGAGGTAGAACCGAGCAGGCGATCCTGCAGGTCCTGGCGGAAGCCGTTGTTGATCGCCAGCGCAACGATCAGCGAGGCCACGCCCGCAGCAACACCAGCAATTGAGATGCCCGTAATGATTCCGATGAAAGCCTGTCTGCGCTTGGCGCGCAGGTAGCGGCGGGCGATGAAGAGTTCGAAACGCAACGAGAGATCCCTCGTTTCACTCGGGATTTCGGCGCGCGGCGCAAACGCCGCGCAAACGCCTCAACTTCGAAGCGCATGAAAAGCGGCCGTCAGCTCTCAGCTTCGCGGCCAAAGTCGGATTATAACGAGAGAGCGCAGCGCTTTCGCGAACTGATGGGAAATTCTAGTTGTATGGGAGGCAGTTCGGCTAACATTCCTGTATGACTTTGCCGAGGCAGGTTTGTCATGATCGGAGAGTTTCGACATGGGTTGGTTTCTCGCATCCTCGGTTGCGAGATCCTTAGAACAGCCTCTCAATCCCAGGAAATCCATCGAAGCCGGAGTCGAAACTCATGATCTGTCCGATGCCATGTTGTCGCATGATGGCCAGGTGAACTGCGTCGCGTGCGGAGAACTGGCGGTATCCGAGCACGATGTCTTTTGCGCGTTCAAGAGTGCGCCGGTCCACGGCCAGCACTTCGTCTACAAAGTTCAGCAGCACGTCGCAGGCCGGTTGGATGCGATCGTAACGGTTAATCCTGGAATAGCGATGCAGGATTTCCTGCAGAACCTCGGCATCGGTCACCAAACGCCGACGATCGCTGAGCAGTTGGTAGAGGAGTTTCTGCGCATCGCCCTTGTGGGGGTGCGATTCGCCGATCAGATACATGGGGACGTTGGAATCAATCAGAATCAAAGCTGCGATCCGAAAGGTAGCCGAGCTCAATCTCCGCCAACATGGTGTCAATGTCCACTTCCGGTCCCAAATTCAGCGAAGTTGCCGCGCGAATAGCAGCCAGCTTCTTTTCCACGTCGCCCTGCGTTTCCTGGCGTCGAGCTTGGGCCAAAGCTTGCCGCACCCATGCGGCGATAGTCATTCGCCGGGAGCGCGCGGAACGCTGCACCTCGCGATATTCCGGATCTTGCAGAATCACTTGCAGCCGCTTAGCCACGTTATGAGTTTAACTGACTCATCATCATGAGTCAAACCGAAAAACCATGAATCGAGATTGCAAAACTGGAAGAGTTGCGAAAACCCCGCACATCGCCAGAGGTACAACATCTTCCGTTCCTCATTGGTCATCTTGTTTGCTCTCCTTCCGACTGCGAACATCGCTCCAGGCAAGCTATGAAGATCCTGCTGGTCGAAGACTCCTACATCGAGCGGCACAAAGTCGGCGGGTACCTGACCGAGTGGGGATTCGACCATCTTGCCGTGGGAAGCGGCACCGAAGCGGTCAAGCTGCTGGAAGCTCCCGATCCTCCCAACATGGCCCTGCTCGATTGGATGCTGCCCGGCCTGGACGGCATCGATGTGTGCCGACGCATTCGAAAGCTAAGCACCACCGGGACATACATCTACACCGTGATGCTGACTGCCAAGAACCGCAAGCAGGATTTGCTGACGGCCATGGAGGCGGGCGCTGATGATTATCTTTCCAAACCCGTGGACCCCTCCGAATTACGCGCCCGAATTATGGTGGGCAAGAGAATACTGGAGCTGCAGCAGTCGCTGCGCTTTGCCGCCACCCACGACTTCCTGACGAATCTGTTGAATCGTTCGGAGATATTGGCTGCCCTGGAAAGAGAATTTTCGCGGAGCGGGCGTGAGGGCAAAGCGGCGACGCTGATTATGGCCGACATCGATCACTTCAAGCGCGTTAACGACTCGCTTGGACACGCTGCCGGGGACGAAGTCCTAAAGGAAGTGGCCAAAAGGCTGAAGGCAGATTTGCGCCCCTACGATGTGGTCGGCCGCTACGGGGGCGAAGAGTTCCTCATCATCTTGCCCGGCTGCGACCTGGTCACGGGCGCCAGGCGCGCCGATGAAGTCCGCAAACTCGTGGCCAAAGATCCCATACTCACTCCGTTCGGCACCACCTCAACCACGGTCAGTATGGGGGTTAGTGCGACAACGCCCGACCGCAATCACACCGTTTCCGACTTCCTGCACGAGGCGGATATCAGCATGTACGCCGCCAAGCAAAATGGAAGGAACCGGATCGAACTTTTTTCCGCCAGGGCACGGGAGACTAGCGCGGGGCAAAAATAAGCAGCGAGAATGAGTTCCTTTACCGCGGGTCCTGTTTGTCTCCTCCAGCTTCGCCCACATCCTTATTGGTCGATGCACAGCTTTCCATTTCTATGTCAAATTAGAAGTTCATGCCCGCAGATGCCGATCCCCGAGCCGGACGCGTTGCCTTCACCCATCCGGGCTTCGTCCTGTTCGAGTTCGCACGCTTTCTGATTGTCGCCGCTGTCGAAATGCAGGCGGTTGCTGTGGGATGGCAAGTCTACGAGATCACCAAGAAGCCGCTTGATCTGGGCCTGGTGGGCCTGGCGCAATTCTTGCCGGGAATCCTGCTGTTCCCTATCTCCGGCCACACCTCCGACCGTTTCGACCGGCGTCGCGTCCTTTCGATCTGTTATACGGGCTTTGCCATTTGCTTTGCTCTCTTGCTGGCGCTGGCGCATCGCGGGGTGCAAGCCGTGTCTGCGATTTATGCCGTGCTGGTTTTGCTTGGGATTGTTCGTTCCTTCAACGGAACGGCCAGCCGTTCGATTCTTCCGCAATTGGTCTCCGAGGAACATTTCCCCAACGCCGTAGCCTGGAATGCCACTACGTTTCAGGCGGCTACGATTCTTGGCCCTTCTTTCGGCGGCATTCTCTATGCGGCTTTTCGTGGCCCATCGGTCGTGTACGCAGCCGCCATGCTCATAGCCATGGGCGGTCTGATCTCCACGTTCCGAATCACGCTGGCGGCACAAGCGCGCCCGCGCGAAGCGGGATTAAGAAGCATGACTTTCAAGACTGTCTTTGCGGGCTTGCGCTTCATCCGCCGGGAACGGCTCATTCTGGGAGCAATTTCACTCGATCTGTTCGCGGTGCTGCTTGGTGGAGCGGTGGCGTTGTTGCCGGTCTACGCTCGCGAAATCCTCCACACCGGCCCGTGGGGATTAGGCCTGCTGCGTACCGCTCCCGGCGTGGGCGCAGCTGTGATGGCGGTGCTGCTGGCGCATCGCCCACTGCGCGGACGTTCCGGGTTAACGCTGCTCTGGGCGGTCGCTGGATTCGGGGTGTTCACCATCCTGTTTGCGCTTTCGCGCAGCCTTCTGCTCTCGCTGGTGGCTTTGGTTCTGGTAGGGGCAAGCGACATGATCAGCGTGATCATTCGCGCCACGCTGGTGCAACTGGGAACGCCCGACGAAATGCGCGGCCGCGTAACTGCGGTCGACATGATCTTTATCGGGATGTCGAACGAGTTCGGGCAGTTCGAGTCCGGGGTGACAGCGCAGTGGTTTGGAACCGTTCCCGCCGCAGTTCTCGGCGGCGTGGGAACACTGCTGGTGATCGCCGTATGGACCTGGATTTTCCCGGAGCTTCGACATGCCGGCGAACTCACTTCCATCAGAACTCCACGGCTTGAGGAGGTGCCCGAAGCGAGCGATGGAATGTCATAGAGGGAATGCCTTAGAATGCACGTTCACTTCGAGTCATCGTCAATGAGATCACCTGCGCGCAAGGAAAGAGCGTGATCGAGCGCTACTTCCGTCTGGCTGAAAATCAGACCACGGTCCGCCGGGAGTTGCTCGGCGGTTTCACGACCTTTCTCACCATGGCTTACATCGTGGTGGTGAACCCCCAGATTCTTTCCCAGGCGGGGATGCCTCCCGAGGGAGTCGTATTCGCCACTTGTGTCTCCGCGGCAGCCGCCACACTTGTAATGGGGTTATATGCCAACTATCCCATCGCGCTGGCGTCCGGAATGTCGCTGAATGCCTACTTCACCTATTCCGTCTGCCTCGGCATGCACATTCCGTGGCGCACGGCTCTGGGCGTCGTCTTCATGTCCGGAGTTCTGTTCTTCTTGCTCACAGTCACGCGCATTCGCGAGCAGATCGTAAACGGCATCCCCAACTGCCTGAAGCACTCGACCGCCGCGGGCATCGGCATGTTCATTGCTTTTGTGGGTCTGCGCAACGCCAGGATCGTGATCGCCAATCCGGCTACCTTTGTCGGCCTGGGCAGTTTTTCCGATCATCAGGTTCAGGTTGCATGCTTCGGCCTGGCGCTTACGCTAGTTCTCATGGTGCGCAAGCTCAACGGCGCGATTTTAATAGGAATCCTAGCGACGACCCTGCTTGCCATCCTGCGCGGCATGGCCACCTGGCCCTCCGCGATTGTCTCGCTGCCGCACCCTTCTTATACATGGCTGCAACTCGACCTTCGCGGTGCGGTTCATCTGGGTCTGCTGGAGATCATCTTCGCGTTTCTGTTTGTGGATCTGTTTGACAACGTCGGCACGCTGGTTGGCGTCTGCGAGCAGGCAGGATTCGTCAAGGACGGCAAGATTCCCCGCGTGGGCCGGGCCCTGCTCGCCGATGCCGTGGGCACGATTTTCGGCTCATTGACGGGAACTTCCACCGTCACCAGCTACATCGAAAGCGCCGCCGGCGTAGCCGCAGGCGCACGTACCGGACTGAGTAATCTGGTGGTCGCGGGGTTATTTCTTGTAGCCGTATTCTGCTCGCCACTGGCCACCGCGATTCCAGGTTATGCCACCGCACCAGCGCTCATCCTCGTAGGGGCGCTCATGACCGAGTCGATCGCGCGCATCGAGTGGAAGGATTTCACCGAGGCGGTCCCGGCATTCGTCACGATCCTGACCATGCCGCTTACCTTCAGCATTGCCACCGGCCTAAGCCTGGGATTGATTTCCTACACGCTGGTGAAAGTTGCCGCGGGAAGGTTTCGGGAAATCAGCGTGCTGCTGTGGATTCTGACTGCGCTGTTCATCTTGCGGTATATCTACCTTGCCGTTGGATAGAAACTCCGCCTTCCTGCCTTTCCGATGCCTGGCAAGTTACTTACTTTCCTCGGATGACGGTCTTGGCCGCGCCCATGTTGTCATAGCGGTCATAGACTCGAACCACCACCACATGCTCCATTCCCGGAGCCGCATCTTTTCCCGGATGTAGGGGAACCTGGAAATCATAATTTTCAGTCTGTGAATCGGAGAGCTGCCCGACGGGATCGATGTACTGCCAATCGGCGGCATCGACAGAATACTCGGCGCGCTTGATGGGCGAGAAGACGTCTACGCCGCGAAATGTCACATGCAGCTTTGAGCCCTCCACCGAAGCAGCAAGGTCATCGACGCGCGGGGGCGTGGTATCGACTTCGAATCGGCTGCTCTCCCGCTCGGCCGTTAGCGCCTCCCCGGGAGAGTGCGATGGCGCGTCGGAAGCCACCACTTTCACCGTGTAGCCTCCGTCCGGCAGCAGGCTCGCGTCGAACGAGTACGTCTTGTCGGTCAGATTGTCTTTGAGCAGCAGCCAGCGTGTCTCGCCGTCGCCCCGGTAATAGATCGAGTACACGAGCTGATCGTCATTGTCGTCATGCGCGGACCACTTGACTCCGATCGCGTCGCGATCGTGGGTGCTGGGCGTGGGTGGCTCGAAATGAATCCCTGAGGTCCCGCCAGTGTCGGCTCCCATCACAATCCCAGACGATTTCGGCAGCGGCTGGTAGCGCGTTCCGACCTGTACCGACACGTCATCGATTTCCGGCGACACATTTTTCGACAGATAATTCAACGTAACGCTGTCGACGGACGGCGCCACGGTTCCCGCGTGCAGCACGGCCTTCCACTGAGCGTAGCGTGCCGCCGGAATTCCAGTCTCGCGGCCTTTGGCCAGGTCCACCTTTTTCCACGGACTCCAGTTGCGGTCGGGATTATCCACGTTGCCGCTGCGGGCGAACAATTCGACGTTGCCGACTCCGCGAAATTCGGCTCGTCCCCAACGGGAAAAAATCCTGGCGTCGAACACATCGCTCTCGTAGGTACCCTCCGCCGCCGGTCCCGGACCGAGCACAAACACCTTCCCCAGGTTGCTGGTCGCCGCGTACAAACCACCCCCCGGGGCCTCGGCGAATCCGGTCACTTGCGATGCCGGGGCTTTCAGCAGGTCAGAGAATTCATCCCTACCCGTTACGGCAAAGATATGGCCGCGATTTCCTGTACCCGCCAACAATCGTCCCTCGGAGTCAAATGCCAGGGCATAAACAATGTCTTCATGCGAGGTCCAGATGGTTTCCGGCGAACCGTCGGGAGCGATTCGATAAATGTCCGATCCGCCGCCTGCCCCTGCGGTGGGAAAGGGGAATACTCCCATCATCGGAACGGTCGCCGCCGTTGGGGTGGGCATAACCCCTTGTACTTGCGGCGCGATTCCGATCGTCGCCGCGCCGCCAATCGTCAGACTTGCGCCAGGACCAGCGCCCATCGTGCCTCCGGCATGCTTTTCGCCGACACCCGCCGCATAAATGTTGCCTGCACGGTCCAAGGCCAGCGCCGTTATCTCTTTTTTCGGCGCGCTGTACAGCACGAAACCTTCGCCCGACGGGGAAATGCGATAGATGAGGCCGCTGCCATCAGAACCCGCTATCAGGTTGCCCTGCCCATCGATCTTCAAGGCGCGGATATGCGTCTCATCGCTCTTGAAGAACAACGAGTGCTCACCCTTGGGAGTAACCTTATAGATCTCTCCGTGATCGCCGGTCGCCACGTAGAGGTTGCCTGCATTGTCCAGGGCCAGATCCCAGATATACTTTGTGCCCGGTTCGAAATAGACCGACGAACTCCAGGAGGGATCAACGCTCGGAGTCGAATCCTTCTCGCCACGGGCTGACTTCGAAGCCTCCGCCTTCGCGCCGGGCTTGCGTTCAATCTTGTAGACCTTTCCATCCGGCACGGTGGCGGCATAGATCACGTCACCCGGCTCGACTTCCAGGGTTTGCACCTGCAATTCCTTCGGTTCAAGGATGATGGTCGCCTCCCCCTGAGGCGTGATCCGGTATACGCGCGCCGGTGCTCCGGTCGCCACGTAGGCGTTGCCCGCCTGGTCGGCGGCAATGGCCCAGATGTAGGTCGAGGGGGTTTCGTACAGGGTCTTGAAAGCCGGGGCTAGTTCAAGGCCTCCGGCGCTCCGGATAGCCACCCCGGTGGCTGTGCCCTTGATGAGCTCGTCGAATTTCGACTGCTCCCAGGTGCGCGTACCTTCGGCAAACGCGGGCGTCAGCAGGCCGCCACCACCGAGGTTGAAAAGAAAGAAGGGAGCCAGCAATAGGATGGAAAGAAAAAACCACTTTCGCAAACTCTGCAATTTCATAATTTTGAATTCACGCCGAACAATTGAATATTCAGGGTATCACGGCGGGCTGGACGGCTCTTGCAGCCGATCCCGATTTCTCGTGGTATCGTTAGCACTGGATGCACTCTCCGCGCGCCATCCCGAAACAGACCGATCCACGAAGGGACCTGCTCAGCCTGCTGGCTCACAAGTCGTTTCGCCTGGGTTCATTCAAGTTGTCCTCGGGCGCGTCCAGCGACTACTACATCGACTGCCGTACCACTACCCTCGACGCAAAAGGTTCGCACCTCACCGGGGAAGTATTTTTCGACGAGATCCGTCATCGTGGCTGGAAGCCGGAGGCCATCGGCGGTCTTACGATGGGCGCCGACCCCATCGTGGTTGCGGTCGCCGTGGTCAGCGGCAGCCTGCACGGCTTTCTCGTGCGCAAGGCGGAAAAGCAGCACGGTACAGGACAGAGAATCGAGGGTTTTCAGGACACGGGTGCGCGCGTGGTGATTGTCGATGACGTCTGCACCACGGGAGCATCGACGGTGCAGGCCATCGAGGCTGCTCGCGAGTTCGGATTTGAGATCGCAGGCGTGATGTGCCTGGTGGAGCGCGAGGAGGCCAACGGGCGTCCAAACGTCGAGAAGGCTGCGGCGCCCGCGCCTTTCGTTTCTGTTTTCACGGCCAGGGATGTGAGGGCCGAGCACATGATGCAGAACGAAGACACGGCACCGGTAATCGTACCGCCCGTTTTCGCCGCGGCGGCCACTTGCGAACTTTGTGGACGGCCGGCGGTGACGAATTTCCCGCGCCACCGCTGCGAGGCGCACAGGATTTGACGTCCTGGGTGAACGACTGAGGACCGACGACCATTCATGATTCAGACTCTCGAATGGACCGATCACGGCGTGCGCTTCATCGATCAGACGAAGCTGCCGACGGAAGAAAGCTACGTCACCTGCGCGACTCACCAGCAGGTCGCAGATGTGATCCGCAATATGGTGGTCCGCGGTGCGCCCGCTATCGGCGTGGCTGCCGCGATGGGGATCGCGCTTGCGGTGAAGAACTCCCGAGCGGAAACTACCGGCGAGCTTAAGCGCGATTTCGACCAGGCCTGCGATGTTATCGGCAAGACCCGCCCTACCGCAGTGAATCTGTTCTGGGCAATTCGACGCATGCAGGAGAAATTCGAGCGCGTTCGCATTCGCCCGATTCCGCAGATCAAGCAAGCGCTGATCGAAGTAGCGCAACGCATGCACGCCGAAGACATCATGGCGAACCAGGCTATGGGACGCCACGGCGCCACGCTCATGCCCTCGGAGGGCGGAGTTCTCACTCACTGCAATGCTGGAGCGCTCGCCACAGCCGGATATGGCACGGCTCTGGGCGTAATCCGCGCGGCGGTCGAGCAAGGCAAGAAAATTCACGTCTATGCCGACGAAACCCGCCCTTTCCTGCAAGGCTCGCGTCTTACGGCGTGGGAATTGATGAAAGATGGCATCCCGACCACAGTAATCTCTGACAACATGGCCGGGGCGATGATGAAGCAAGGCAAAATCAAGGCGATTGTTGTGGGCGCAGACCGCATCGCCGCCAATGGAGACGTGGCCAACAAGATCGGCACTTACACGGTGGCGGTGCTGGCCAAAGAGCATCGCATCCCGTTCTATGTGGCCGCGCCGATCTCCACGGTCGATCTCGCCTGCCCTGACGGCAGCAGAATTCCTATCGAGCAGCGTAACGCGAAGGAAGTGACACACATCGCCGGCAGGCAGATGGTACCCGACGGAGTGGAGATCGAGAATCCCGCTTTTGATGTGACCCCGGCGAGATACGTAGCAGCCATTATCACGGAAAGAGGCATCGCGCGGGAGCCGTATGAGGAGTCGCTGCCACGGCTGACACACGTCCACGCCGGGGTTGAGGTTTAAAGCGGGCGAAACGGCTGGCGATCGCGTGTATCTAGGCAGCCTTGCTTGCCACCGCAATCCGAACGCTGTCCAGGCTTCGTTCCCAAGTACGGTGCTTGATACGATGAGCGTTCTTGGTCACGAGGAATTGCAGGTAAATCTCCGAACGCTCCCACGCGGAAAGACGCCGCGGATCCCAGCGCTTCGCATAGTCTGCCAGAGTCGCCTTTCCGGAAAGCTGGGCGAGGACATGGAGGAGAGACCGGTGTATCTGATGGTAGCAAGGCGGAGAAAGATACGCACGCGAGCCATACCAACTCCACCGGCCCTTGTAATCCCAGAGGGGTAGCGTACTCGTCAAACCCCGGATACCGTCCATAAAGAGTTGTTCAACCTCGGAATCCTCCAATTCAACAGATAGGTCGTAGAGGCCCAGCAAGGAAGTCATGAACCCGTCGAGGATGCCGGGCGGAGGGCTTCCGGGCAATTCTGTATACAGCGCGCCTTGCTCGGTTGAAATACGTACTCCGTTATCCGCAACATCCATCGCGAAAACCCTGGCAGAATTCGTCAGCAGGTCGCGCAGTTCCTTGCGCCCGGAAATTCGCCAGCCACGAACCAGGGCACTGATGGCCAGTCCCTGGTCATACGCGGAAACCCAAGGCGCCTTGAGCAAGGTAGCACCCTGCAGGCAGTCGAAATTATTGGGCCAGACCACTGCGCCATCAGGGCGGACGATCGCGTTCCGCTCCAACCAGTTGATTTGAATCAGGAAGCGCTCGAGACTCGATTGATCTTTGTGACGAAGATAGTGTCCGAGGTTGACCAAACCCCACCATGCGGCCAAAGCCGGCTTGTAATACTCGCCCATCAAGCGCGCGTGTGCCCGCGGAATACCCTCAGGGTCAAGCCGCATCACATCCCAAGCGAGCCTTTCACTGTAGAGGTAATATTCCAGGGAGTCTTTGGGACCTGCTTCGGGAACAATCTCCAGCGGATAATCAAAGCGAAAATCGATCACTTCAGATCGAAGAGCACGCAATGCGTACTTCCACTTCTTTGCGGGCATCGCACCTCGCCCCATACTTCGCGTGGGCGGGATTTTAGCAGCGGAAAGATCAGCGTTCAACTGAATCTTCCCACGATCCATTTCGCCGTAAGCACGCCATGAGGGAAACTGGAATTTGGAGAAAAATCGTTCGGGAACTTTACGCCGCCGCCTGACGTATATTCGGATAAGAACTGTAACGAGGTCTTACCATGTTTACGTTTCTTCTCTGGTGCATCCTATTTGTGTTGTGCTGGCCGCTGGCTTTGCTGGCGCTGATCGCTTACCCTTTTGTGTGGCTGTTGCTGCTACCGTTCCGGATTGTCGGCGTTGCCGTCAAAGGAGTGCTGGAAATCATCTACCTCGCGATCACGCTTCCCTTCCGGTTGCTGGCTGCACCCTTCCGGATTTGAGTGAATCATTCCGCTGCCGGGCGGGAGTTTGGGCACCTGAATTGAGCGCCTGCTGTGAAGAATTCAGAGGCGTGCCTAGATCTCCAGCGTCTTAAGGTTCTTGCTTGCAATCAGCCGCGCTTCGGTCGCTCGTTGCACATCGTCGAAGGTCAAGCCGGGGGCCACTTCTTCCAGAACCAACCCGTCTTTCGTGACGCGGATGTAGGCCATCTCCGTCACGATTGTATCCACCACACACACGCCGGTAAGCGGCAGAGTACACTCCTTCAAAATCTTAGGTGCGCCCTCGCGCGTTGTGTGCTCCATGGCCACCACCACGCGGCGCGCCCCGGCCACCAAGTCCATCGCGCCGCCCATGCCCTTCACCATTTTTCCCGGGATCATCCAGTTGGCCAGGCTACCTGACTCATCCACTTCCATCGCCCCAAGAACGCTTAAGTCAATATGCCCGCCCCGAATCATGGCAAACGAATCGGCGCTGGAAAAATATGCCGTTCCCGCCATCTCGCTCACCGTTTCCTTGCCGGCGTTGATCAGATCGGCGTCTTCCTGCCCCTCGATCGGATACGGTCCAATGCCGAGCATTCCGTTTTCCGATTGCAGAATCACCTCGATTCCGGGCGGGACATAGTTGGCAATCAGCGTCGGCATGCCAATGCCGAGGTTGACGTAGAAGCCATCCTGCAGTTCAAGCGCAATGCGCTTCACGATGCGTTCGCGCTTGTCGAGATCTTTGCCGGGCTTGGTCATTTTGCGCTGGTTAAACTGCTTTCCTCACGGTTCGTCTTTCAATCCGACGTTCATATAGCTCACCCCGAAAAATCCGCTTCACGTAGATCGAAGGCGTGTGAATCTGGTCGCCGTCCAGTTCGCCCACTTCGACCAGATGTTCGACCTCGGCGATCGTGATCTCTGCGGCCGTCGCCATCATGGGATTAAAATTGCGGGCGGTCTTGCGATACACAAGATTCCCCATGCGGTCGCCCTTCCAGGCTTTGACAAAGGCAAAATCTGCTTTCAGCCCATGCTCCATCACGTAGGTGCGTCCCTCGAACTCGCGCATTTCTTTTCCCTCGGCAACGACCGTTCCCACTCCTGTAGCTGTAAAGAAAGCTGGAATGCCCGCCCCTCCGGCGCGAATGCGCTCGGAAAAAGTCCCCTGCGGCACCAGGTCAAGCTGAATCCTTCCCGTCAGCACCATCTCTTCGAGCAACCGGTTCTCACCCACATAAGTTCCAATATGGCGGACGATCTGCCCGGCGGCCAGCAACAATCCGTTTCCGAAACCATCCACGCCCACGTTGTTGCTGATAGTCGTGAGGTTTTTCGTGCCCTTGCGCACCAAAGCGCGAATCAGATTTTCCGGAATGCCACAAAGACCGAAACCCCCGATCATGATGACCGCGCCGTCAAACACGTCGCGGATAGCCTCGTCGGCATTGGCCACAACTTTATTCATGACGAGCAGGATTCTAAATTAATTTCACCACGGAGACACAGAGGCACGGAGAAAGGAGAATGATTGGTCCTGGGGCGGACCGTCCCCTAAAGAATTTCTCTGCAAACAAAGATCTCAAAGCGGGTTTCTCTGTGTCTCCGTGCCCAGTGGTAAGCTAGCCCTTCTGTCTCGGTGGTTTCCGCAATTGGTGCGCCCGTTCGAACTCTTCGGCCAACTGGCGGGTCGTCAAATTCTCGCGAATATGCGCAAGCCGCTGCTCCAGTTTGAAGAGCGCATCTTCCAGATTGCCCTGGTTGCTGATGGCAACGTCACGCCACATCGAATAGGGACTGGCGGAAATCCGAGTCATCTCCTGCAAGGCGCGGCCGCCTGCCGCCAGTAACGGGGCATCATCGCCGAATTCCTCCACCAGTTCCGCTGCCAGCGCGGTGGAGATCATTTGCGGCAGATGGCTGATCCAGGCGCACAGCCGGTCGTGTTCCGCCGCAGGCATCATGGCAATGTGGGCACCGATCTGGTCAATCCAACCGGCAAACTCGGCGAACAATCCTTGGTTCAGGTTTTGCCCCGGCAACGGAGTAAAAAACCAAACCGCGTTGCGAAACAGTTCGGCATCGGCGTACTCCACGCCGCTCAACTCTTTCCCGGCCATGGGATGCCCGGGCAGGAAGCGTCTTCCCGCATTCTTGCCAAACACTTTGATGGCGCGCTGGGCCACCGCCATCTTCGTGCTGCCCACGTCCGTGAGCAAGGTGCTGGGAGGAAGCACCGGCCCCAGCCGCTGAATCAGGTCGATGATGGCAAGCACCGGAGTGGCCAGCACCACCAACTGGCTGCCGCGCACGGCGTCGCCGGGGTCGGAAAACCCCTTGTCGATCGCTCCGCATTTGCGAGCCCGGTCAAGAATGCCTTCGCGGTCACAGCCGAAAATGTGACCGGCGAACTTCCGCTTGCGAAGGGCGAGCGCGAATGAACCGCCCATCAGGCCGGTCCCGATGATGGTGATTTGCCGGATTGGCATCGACAAAGATTAAACCACGGAGGCACAGAGTCACGGAGAAATGTGTGCCGTCTCTCCGTGGTGCTTGCGGAGTCAGGCGATCTTTCTTCCCACAGCTGGCGCGATGATTCGCAACTCGTCCATCAACTTGGCGAACTGCTCCGGGAACAGCGACTGCGCGCCGTCTGAAAGCGCCTTGTCCGGGTCGCAATGTACTTCAATCAGCAGC
>Ga0335081_10002671_pt1 | contig 28042 bp, 19 predicted proteins | sample Lox_Sample_35_FD_206713 | JGI IMG/M metagenome (GOLD analysis project Ga0335081, IMG submission 206713) | Soil microbial communities from Loxahatchee National Wildlife Refuge, Florida, United States - Lox_Sample_3.5 | ecosystem: Environmental > Terrestrial > Soil > Wetlands | place: USA...
GCCTCCGCCAACTCCCCAGAATCCCGGCTCCCGCGCTCTTCAAAACCGTTCTGTAAGCCCGAATTCCAACCCCCTGACTGAGTTGTCGGCTATGTCGTGAGAAATTCGGGCTAAAGCCCGCACTGATTTTCCTGCACGTGCGGCACGGCTGAAGCCGTGCCCTTTCAAAGCTTAGACTTAATCAGAGACTCCCTAAACGTTTCAGGGCTTTGGGGAATTGTGAAATGGCGCAACTCAGCGCCCGGCCAGGGCCTTGCGGAGCACCCAGGTCAGATACTGGAGCTCACCCGCGCGCAGTCCTTCGCCAAACGTAATCAGACCGGTCCGTGATTTTACGACGATGCCCTGGGATGGCACCCATCTTCCCAGGCCCGCCACAAGCCGCGGCGCCTCCGGATTCGGAGCTCCAGCCACACGGGGCCGCGAATTTCGTACTGCTTTCATCGCCGCCTCGACCGTGGCGCAGTCCAGATCGAGCAGTTCGCCGGCGGGAACTTCCGTGGTGTGCGACCGTCCCAGCTTTTGCTGCTCGATGACCAGCCCGTCCTGCGATGCGGTCACCGTCGATCGCCGGCGCTTGCTGCTCACCATCAGGTGGACGCTGGCGGCAATCGAAGGCAGAACGAAGATCGCGACCATGAAGACCAGGAAACCGAATTGGACGAGCGGCGGCGCTGCGCGAGTGAACGCGTGAAGAAATCTGGGGATCACGACGAACAGGATGACCAGAGGGAACACCACGCCCAACACTCCCGCGGCCCATGAGCCTCCGCCGGGTATGATGACGATCGCCTTGCCCGGAGATTCGTTGACTTCGCAGCGCATTTTCTGCGGACGTGGCGGTTGTTGGGCTTTTGCGGCGTCAACCGGCAGGCGTTCGCGAAGGGCTTGGCCTGCCCGCTCCGGAGCGACCACGGTTTCATGGTCCGTCGTCATGTCCACCAATGGGAGGCGGAGAAATCCCGACAAATATTCCGCCTGACTTCGCGAGTCGGCGAACTTGGCAGGGGTACTGATCACGAAATCCTGACCCATAACGCTGCGCAGCCGCACCGGATACTGCTCGCCCGAGTCCGAATCGCCCATAACGAAGGCGATCACCACGGCGCTGAATTCGGTCAGTGGCCGCTCCCGAGAGTGGATGGGCACGAGCAGTCCGTAGCTGCGGACCAACAATCCTCGGCTCACGTCTAGAGTTAACCAGCGGCGCCCGAACATCAGCACGCCACCGATTGCGAGGAACGCCGCGCCTGTAGCCGCGAGTGCAAGCGGCCTCGATTCTCCTTCCCAGGTAACTCTAACGGGCTGAATTCCTGCGGATGCGAGTGCCATCACCACGCCGGCGATGAAAAACGGCAGCCCGAACAGGGCCAGGCATCCGCCGCCTTCGCGCAATTCGACGACCTGCGGAGAACTTAGACGAAGCGGCGGTGGCGGCTCTGCCGGCAGCTCGATTTGCACGCCTGCTGTCATGACTCAGCTCTCGGGCTTATACCATTCCGGTGAAGGCCCGGTGACCGCTTCAATCTCAGGAACGAAGGTACGTTCCAACTGCGCGACCAGAGCACCCAAATTCTCGACGATTTTTTCCCAGTGCTCAGCGTCGCCAATCCGGTACTGTCCTCCGGGTATCGCGTTCGCCGTGGGAGGCAAGGTAAGGCCTGCCCTGAACCCTAAGCCGAAAACCGCAAACATGGCCAGCAAGTTGTGACTCCAGGTGCCACAGTCCAGGTGAATCGCCAGGGTTGTGTTCGCTGGGGTGCGTCGTCGCAGATTGAAAGAACCGGTTTCGCTGGCGGTGCCGCCTCGCACCGTGTATCCCATGGGCTTGAAGACACGCTCCAGCGCGGGCTTCTTGGGGCCGGCAGTGACACCCGAGCCGATCGCAAGCATCTCAGCCGGAGCGGGAAGATCGTGCGGCAGGTGAGCCTCAGTGACGATTTCCGCAATCCGGTCACGGTACTTCACCGCGATGGCTTTCACCGCGATGGCGAGCTGCGGATTCGCGCTCGGCACCGCTACTCCCGATGGCAGGCGAACGGCCGGGACCGGCTCCGCACCCAGGTTTTCCGGCAGTGGAACCTGCACCGTCTTCTTAGCCTTGCCGCAAGCTGCCAGAACCGTAGCAATCGGGCCGGAGGGCGACGGCAGTTTCTTGCTTGCGGGTTCAACCTCAACAATCGTGCATGCCGACAGGGACCGGTTCCGGCCATTCACCCACCAGCTATCGCTGATCAGGACTCCCGCCATCGTTCCGGCAAAGATCGTCGGGAGGGCCATCAGCTCACCGAACTCCGGCGAATGAAAGTGAAGGGCGACGCCGTGAAACGGAAATGACCGGGGCACGCCCGCAGCGATAGCTTGCAGGGTTGCATAGGGAATTTCTTCGTTCGCGCCCGCCGAAAGCGGTCCATTCGAGAGTCGTCGCGACCCCGCAATGCCCAACTGCGGCGCGGGTGAAGCCTCAGTCACAAAGCGCTCCAGCTCCGGATGGCGCTTCAACACGCGATCGACCGAGGAGAAGCTGACCACGCCGCCATCACCGAAGTTGAAGCGGATAAACGGTTGCAGACCAGCATCGACGAAACCCTGGTGGACACGATCCATCATGGCAACCAGCGGTTCCTTGCGACTGGCGGCAAACGCGGTGAGCAGCCCAACGCGCATAACAGGGAGCCAAGTGTCGAAATCGCCTCTCGTTATTTGAACATAAACACTTTTGCCGACGGCAGGAATTTCTCGTGAATTACCGCCCCTCGTTACCCCAGCAAGCGTTACTAATGACAGTTCGGGAACTTCCAACTGGAGAGGTCCGTGCTCCAATCGTCACCGGCTGTGACCATGTAGTACTCCGCGGTATAGAAGAACGTGCAATTGTCGGACGGATCAATTTCCATCGTGCTGTACTGGCCCCAGGCAATCGATTCCTGCGAGCCGCCGCCCATTACCGCGAACTGCTCCCCTGAAAGTGTGCCCTGCGGGTCGCTGTACTTGCGGCCAGCGAGCGCGATGGAGGGGAACATGCTCGAACTCGAGAGGCTGTAGCCCAGCAGGATGTCCTGCACGTTGTCGCGGGCGATCGATCCCGTCCAGCGATAGTTCGTGTCCGACGGCGATCCGGCGTACGTGCCCTGCTGGAAGACCGAGAGGGAAGTGACCGGCACGGTGCGTGACGAGGCGATGAACTCGAACCAGCGAACCCCGATCTGGCCGGTCGAAGACTCAACATCGAAGTTGACCAGCCAGTGCTGTAGCGGCGGAGGAATCGGTGGCGCTGCCGTCACCGTTGGCGATGGGCGGTCGTTCCAGTAAGCAAAACGATACATCAGGCGGTCGCCATGCGATTGCAACTTGGTGGTGGTGCGGCCCTGGGGAACACAGTCGCCGCCGAACTCTCCATTGCACGAACCCATGTAAGGGGCCACCGCGATGAGCTGCGAGTTGTTCAGGCCGGTCATCGTCGCGTCGCCCGTCCCCCAGTCGTTGATGTGCATCGAGTACAGCGACAGATGCGAGTTGTCCACGCCATCGACGCTGCCGATAAAGAACTCGTCTTCCGTGGCGGGAGGCCCGACCGGCGAGTCGCGATCGGCCGGCAATAAGCTGCTGTCGTTTTGCGTAAGTTGGAAGCAAATCTGCTCCGCCGAGGAATCGCCGGCCAGCAACTTGGCGCGGTCATAGCCGCAAATTACCGGACCGACATAGCTTTCGCCGCCGGGTCCGAAGTTGTTCCAGGTCTGATAGTAGCCGTCGCTGGCGGCGCCGGTGGACCAGACGCCCCACCTGGTAGAGTCGGGAAAGCCGCTCTGAAGCGCGGGAAACTGGTAGGCGTACCAGAGATTGTCGGAAAAAGTTGCCGTCTGCGAGATCGCGACGCAGACCGCGTAGGGCGAGGTGAACACATTCTGCGTCACGATCCAGCGCTGGGCAGTGCGGTCGAACTTGAGGAGCAGCTCGCCATCGTCACTGTTGCTATTGGCGCACAAGGTTCCCGGTAACAAGGCGCGCCAGATGGTGTTGCCCAAGGTGGAGTCCAGACCATTCAGCGGAATGATCGCGCCCGTGCTCTTGTCGAAGTCGGCGTACGCGCCATTCGCCGATTGCACGACCTCCGTCCCACCGACCGCCAGCGTGGCGTTGGGAGGCTCACCGCCGACGGTGTAATTGGGGAACCCGTTTCCGATCCCCAGTACCTGATAGACGAGGCTGAACTCGCTGCTCGGGGTAATTCGGGGTCGCTCCGGGGGGATCGGAACCAGCCGCTGCTCGACCGGCGTCTGGTAGTACACGCGTCCGGCGGCAAACGCTTGGGCGTGGCCCAGATTCGGCTGTGAGGAGTCTGGTTGCGCCAGCACTGCGCTACCACAGAGTAGGACCGTCGCCAGCAAAGGTATCCAGTGAAAAATATGCGCATGCTTGTTCATCGTCATGGCCCTCCCGCAACGCAATCCACGCGCTTGCGGCCCACATCTTAGCACCGTTTCCTCGATTCAGAGATCACTCTGTCGATTACGGAAGCTGGTTCACGACAAACATAGGCGCCGTGGGGCGAAGCCCATACGCTGCGCACTTCGATACCTGCTTGCAACCCGATGGCAAAATGCCCAGATCGTTGAAAAACTTAGCGATGTGACCCAGGTCACACCCGCACGTGCGCCCACTCACTGCCCCTTGGTACATGGTTCGGCGATTTTGGAATGTAGCCCGGTGTGTGTTGTCCCGGGCTGTAGGCAAGGGGGTACTGTGAGGCGCTACGCACTGCTCTTCGTCGCCGCTCTTTTTATGGCGACAACCACCACGGCCCAACCATCCCAACCGCTCCCAAACCAGGGAGCGCCTGGGACGGCAGCCCCAGCCAAGAAGCATTCGTCCAAAGCGGCCAAGATGACAAACGACGTTTGCCTGGGCTGCCACAACGATCCCAGCCTCACCACCGAGATCAATGGCAAGCAGGTCAGCCTGGGCATCGACGACGCAAAGTTCAAGGCGTCGATACATAGCGCCTTCCAGTGCGTCGATTGCCATGCGGACGTCACCAATGCGCCGCACGATCCCGCGCCGGTGATGCCCAAGTGTGCCACCTGCCACGCCGATCAGCAGACCGCGTACGATCACGGCGTCCACGCCAAGGCCGCAGCGGCGGGAAATGCGAACGTCGCCAAGTGCCAGGACTGCCACGGCAACGTGCACGAGATCCTGCCGGCCAGCGATCCGAAATCGAAAGTCGCGCATAACAACATTCCGCAGACTTGCGGCGCCTGCCATGGACAGAAGTTCGTGATGGCCTCGGGCGGCATGAGCTCGGCGCCCTTCACTTCCTATCAGGAGAGCGTGCATGGGAAGGCCGTTGCCGCGGGCTCCGAAAAGGCTGCGGTTTGCACCGACTGCCACGGCGAGCACGACATCCTCAGCGCGGTCGATCCCAAGTCGCCGATCAACAAGTTCAACGTGCCGGCCACCTGCGCCAAGTGCCACGCCAACATCAAGCAGGAATACGTGCAGAGCATCCACGGGCAGGCCATCGCGCGCGGCAACTGGCAGGCGCCGGTGTGCACGGATTGCCACGGTATTCACACCATCAAGGCGCCGACCAATCCCAGCTCATCCGTGGCTGCCGCGAACGTGAAGAATACTTGCGCGCAGTGCCACGCAGGGGTGGCGCTCTCGAACGAGTTCGGCGTGCCGGGAGAACGTGTCTCGTCCTACATGGCGAGCTATCACGGACTCGCCCAGCAGGTGGGCTCAAAGACTGTCGCCAACTGCGCCAGTTGCCATGGGGTGCACAACATTCTGCCGTCCGGCGATCCGCACTCCACCATCAATCCCAAGAACCTGGCCCAGACCTGCGGCAAGTGCCATCCCGGGGCCAATCAGGAGTTCGTTTCCTACAAGGTCCATTTGGGTGCGGTGGAGAAGGCCGATGTCGGGGTCAAGGTCATTAACCTGATCAGGAAGTTTTACGTCTGGATGATCGTCTGCGTCATCGGCGGCATGGTGCTGCACAACCTGATCGTCTGGCGCAAAAAGCTGGTCCTGCACCGCATCGGCCGGCCGCGGATCCTGTTCCGCATGACGCTGGCGCAGCGCATTCAGCACCTCACGTTGCTGATCAGCTTCTTCACCTTGGTTCTGACCGGTTTTGCGTTGAGGTACCCGCAGTCGTGGCTGGCCGTCATTTTCGTAAACGAGACGGTGCGCAGCTACATTCACCGCATTGCCGGTGTGGTGTTGATCGCGGTGAGCCTATTCCACCTGATCTACGTCATCCGCACACGCGATGGCCGCCAACTCCTGAAGGACATGTTGCCCGACTGGAAGGATGTCACCGACGCGCGCGACGCTTTCCGTTTCTATCTGGGTTACAGCGACAAGCGCCCGATGTTCGGCCGCTTCACCTACGCCGAGAAGATGGAGTATTGGGCGCTGGTCTGGGGCATGTTTGTCATGGCCTCGACCGGATTGATGGCGTGGTTCAAGGTTGCCGTCGGCGAGCATGTGCCAGGGTGGTGGATCGACGCGGCCATCACCGTCCACTTCTACGAGGCCGTGCTGGCAACGCTGGCCATCGTTGTGTGGCACCTGTACGGCGTCATCTTCGATCCCGATATGTATCCCATGAACTGGGCCTGGCTCGACGGCAAGATGTCCATCGAGCAGTACGAACACGAACATCCGCTCGACCGTCTGGCAATCGAGAAGGCACACGGTTCGGCAGAAGAGGTTGAGCCTGCGACAGAAGAGGAACCGGCAGAAACCAGCGGCAGCCGCAAGTGAGGAACGGGGGCACGATGGAAAGCCGTCTGGCACCCCAAATGTGGCATTGCCATACGCATCACCCCGCAAGACCATTGACTTGTGGGCATTCTGCACCACTGAGTGGGGTGGGGCAAAGAAGGGACAATTGAGGTAATGGCTGAGGACACCGAGAAAGATCCTCTACGCGATCATCCGCCCATTTCCGGGCAGCTCTATAGGAACCCGATTAGCCTGATTGGAATAGCGCTGGCCACGGTGGCTTTCCTGAACATCATTTTCTTGTTCATCATTGACCTGCTTTCCAGCCAGCCGGCGCCTTATCTCGGAATTCTCGCCTACATGGTGGCCCCGGGATTTCTGATCTTCGGCCTGATTCTGATTCCAGTGGGCCTGGTACACGAGCGGCGCCGGCGGCTGCGTGAAGTGGGCGCACCATTCCATTTCGCGCGGCTCGACTTGAATAATCCCGCACAGCGCAGCACTGTGGCGTTCGTTCTCAGCTTTGTTGTGGGTTTCTCGCTGATTAGTGCCGTTGGCAGCTACAAGGCTTACGAGTTCACCGATTCGGTGCGGTTCTGCGGTCAACTGTGCCACAGCGTCATGAATCCGGAGTTCGTTGCCTACAGTGCTTCGCCGCACGCGCGCGTGGCCTGCGTCGAGTGCCACGTCGGCTCGGGCGCAAGCTGGTATGTGAAGTCGAAGCTTTCGGGCGCGCGCCAGGTGTATTACACCGCGATGGGTACCTTCCCGCGGCCAATTCCCACGCCCGTGCACAATCTGCGCCCGGCGCCCGACACTTGCGAGCAGTGCCACTGGCCGAAGAAGTTCTGGGGCGCGCAGCTGAAGAGCTTTACCCATTACGGCGACGATGAGCAGAACACGCCGCGGGTCATTCGCTTGCTCATCAAGACCGGCGGCGGCGACCCCTCGCTGGGCCAGGGCACTGGCGGTATTCACTGGCACATGAACATCGCCAACAAGATCTTTTACTTCGCCACCGACGAGCAGCGGCAGACGATCCCGTGGGTGCGGGTTGAGAATGCCCAAGGCCAGGTGACAGATTACATCACGAAAGACAATCCGCCGACCCCGGCGCAGATTGAAAAAGCCAGCAAACGCCGCATGGATTGTGTCGACTGCCACAACCGGCCGACGCACATCTATGTGCCACCGGATTTGTCAGTCGATCGCAGTATCACCGGCCGCAGCATCGACGCCTCGCTCCCCTACATCAAGCAGCAAGGCGTGCAGGTGCTGACCGCCGACTACAAGACCACCGACGAAGCGAACCAGAAAATTGCCGACGGCATCAACAGGTTCTACCAAGAGAAATATCCGCAAATTGCCTCCAGCAAGGCGGCGAGCGTGAAGGCCGCGGTGGCCGAGCTGCAGCGCATCTACGGCACCACCATCTTTCCCGACATGAAGGTGAACTGGAAGACCCATCCCAATAACATCGGCCACTTCTATTCTCAGGGCTGCTTCCGCTGCCACGACGGCAATCACGTCAGCAAGGACGGCAAGGTCATCAGCAAGGACTGCAACTCCTGCCACACGGTGTTGGAGCAACAGGAGAGCGGTACCGAGGTTGCTAGTCTGCCCGTACAAACTTTCAAGCACCCGGTCGACATCGGAGACCTTACGCAGGTGAACTGCTCCGACTGCCACAATGGGGGAGTCGGGCCGTAAGGCAGTGGATAGTGGTTCGTGGATAGTTACAACTCCGCCTCGGCAAAACAGCTTTGGCGGAGTTTTGGTTAGCGGCTTAAACCACTTTCGTTTTTCCTGGGAGGGCAGAACGGGCCATGAGGCCCGCGTCCAGGCCGCGCCTTCAGACTTGAGTCGGCTTTAAGCCGACGGCAGAGCGGCGCCCGCTGAAGCGGGCTTTCAGAAATAAACTCGCAGTGACGCGGCGCTGAAGCGCCCCTCTACCCTACATCAAAACCTAAACCGCTCTAGAATAGCTCCATGGCGACGACAACAGCAGCCCCGGTCAGCGTCGAAGAATATCTCCGCAGCACCTACGAACCCGACGTGGAATACGTGGACGGGTCTCTCGAGGAGAGAAACGTGGGCGAGATCGAACACGGCGACGTAATCATCGCAATCGTCAAATGGTTTGCGCAACACGAGAAGCAATGGCATGTCCGCGTGCGTTCCGATGTGCGCACCCAAGTCAGCCCGACCCGATATCGTGTACCAGATATCGTCATCTGTGCACGCTCCAGCCAGGACAAGCGCATCGTGCGCGAGGCGCCGCTGATCATCATCGAGGTGCTGTCACCGGAAGATCGGATCAGCCGCTGCCACCAGCGCATTGCCGATTATCGAGCGATGGGAGTCAAGGCTATTTGGGTCGTCGATCCCGAAACGCGGCGGGATTGGGATTGCTCAAGCGGCGGTAGTTGGATTGAGACAAATGATTTCCGGCTTCCTCCAATCTCCATGAATCTCGCGAGCGTGTTTGCGGAGTTGGAGGACTAAATCCACGGCCGATGAAGTCGTTCGCCGAGAAGTCGCCCAATACTTGGCTGCAGCTCACTTCTTCTTCACCGCGATGACGTTGTCATCCGGGTTGCGGTCGATCAGCTTGTCCAAGGGATCGATACCGGCCTTCGCCGGAGCCTGGTCAACGGTCAAAGTCAGGTCCGTCTTCTCATGATCAATCTTCTGCCGTTTCAGGTAGAGATACTTGCCATCTTTGTCCAGCACGCCGACATCGATCCAGTCGTTGACCGGGATCTTGTGTTCCTGGCCATGCGTATCCGCGCGAAACTTGTTGGCTTCGACCGCCAGATGCACCTGGTACTTGCCATCGGGCTCTTTCACATAATCCGCCGAGAGCGCGCGGTTGTCATACACCGTGATGTTTTGGAACATATCAGCGAACAGATACTGATACTGCGGCGGCGTTTCCTTCTGAAAATAGCCTTCCAAATCGAGCGAGACCGGATAGGGCGGGCCTTTGAAGGCAAACTGGTTTAGAAATCCGCGGATGGCTTCGTTCACCTTGTCCTCGCCGATGTAGTCCTGCAACGCATACATCACCAGCGAGCCCTTGCGATAGTGGATGTAGCCCTGATTGGGATCGACACGGTAGAGGGGATTCTCTTCGTTCCGCTCCACGCCGCGGCCGCTCAGATAGCGGTCGAGCTCGAATCGCAGAAAGCTTTTCATCGACTCCGGGCCGAAGTGGTGCTTCATCACCATCAGCGCGGTGTACTGCGCCATGGTCTCGTCGATGGAGGTCGCGCCCTCGACGTAAGCCGACATCGCCTGATGGCCCCACCACTGGTGACCGGTCTCGTGCGCGGTGACGTAGAAGGGAAGATTCACGGCGTCGGGCTTGTTGCTCTCTTTGGTGATGAAACCGATGGATTCGGAAAATGGAATCGTGTTGGCGAAGGATTCAGCGAAGCTCCCATAGTCCGGGAACTCTAGGATACGGAGCTGATGGAATTGGAAGGGGCTGAAGTTCGCCGTGCAGTAAGCCAGCGACTCCTTCATGCTCTCCATCATGGTGTCCAGGTCGAACTCGTGACCGGGTTGGTAGTAGATCTCCAGGTTTACGTTCTGCCACTTGTCGCGGCGCACTGCGTAACGCGCCGATTGCATGGAGTAGAGGTCGAGAATGGGCGCGTCCATCTTGTAATGGAAGTAGCGGCGGCCGTTCTGGGTCCATTCCTTCTGCAGGTACCCCGGCGCGATGGCGATCTGGTTGGGAGTGGTGCTCAGCGTAGCTTCGAAGTTGATCCAGTCGGCCTCGAAGCTGCCGCTGTTGTAGCGGCGCGCAGCCACATCTTCCAGCTTCGGCAGCCGCCGTGGCTTCTCCAACCCATGCTTGTGGCGCGTACTGTCGTCGGTCAGCTCAATATTCGGTGAATAGCCGATGTACGGCAGATAACTGTCGGTGATGAAGCTGCCGTTGCGAACGATGTCAGTGTTGGGGCGCGAGTTCTCGAACCCAGGATTGTCGTACTGCAAAGCGAAATCGAGTTCGAGCCGCTGCTGCGGCGCGAGCGGCTGCGGAAGCTGGTAGAGATAGAAGCCGAGCTTCGCATCTGCGACAATCGAGCTCTGCCCTCCGACGAAGCTAAGGCGGTTCACCTTGATGTGCGGGCGCGGCAGCGGAAACAGGTTTCCCGGCCAGATGGTGATGGCGACGCGGTCAATCGGCGCGCGGCTCTTGTTCTCCAGCATCATCGTGCCGCTGATGGCAACGGAACGCCGATCGGGATAAAAGTCAACCTCGGCGGTCATGTCGGTGAGGCGCGGCTGCGGCATCGGCCAATACTGAACGTATTTCTTCTCGTATTGCGCGCGCTCCTCGTCGATCTGGAACGTGGTGCGATACGGGTTGAGGATGTGCGTGTTGTAGAAGATGAAGCCGCCGACGCCGAGCATCAGCAGGGCAAAAACCACAGCGCCCGCCCGTGACGCGGTTGAGAACCGCTCGCGGGCGAGCCTCATCCGTAGCCGCCAACTGCTCTCGGTTCCCCGCACCCACAGCAGGTTGGTCGCGATCGCCAGCAGCACCGCGGCAATTCCCCAATACAAGCGGAACCAAATCAGCGGCTGGAGGAACGGGCCGTAGCCGTTCATGTCGGAGTAGGTAACCGCCGGCGTTTCGCCGAAGCGATAGAGATAATCCTGAAATCCGGCCGGCGGCAAGGCGATGGTCGCCACGATGTACAACACCATCACGAAGTGGCCAAGATATTTGTTGTTGACCAGCGTCTGCACGAAGATCGCCAGCACGCAGAGAATCCAGAGCTGGGTCAAGCGATTCAGGAATAGCTCGCGGAAGTACAGGCTGAATTCGAAATGGTGATAGCCTTGCGCGAGTTGCACAAACAGGCCGGCGGCGAGAATCGTGAGAACGACGAGCACCTGCACCAGCATCAGCGCCAACAGCTTGGAGCAGAACAGCACCCAGCGCTGCAGCGGCAGCGCATCCATTACCTGATTGAGCTGCGCGTCGCGCTCGCGCCACACCAGCTCACCCGAGTAGAAAATGATGATGGCGATGGCGAAGATCAGGAAGCCGGCACCGGCCATCACCAGCATCAGGTGCGTGAGGGGATAGGTGCGCGCTTCCTGCGGGCTCATCAGGCCGGATGCGGCGACCATGGCAAAGAGAAAGCCGGCCAGCATCAGCACTACGAAGAACACGTTCTTGGTGGTCTCGGTGAACTGAATCCAGGTCAGCGATAGCAACTGCCGCAACGACGCCGCAGAGGAAAATGCAGGATGGGCGATGGGCAGCGCTTCCCCGGCTGAGATCACGCCGTTCTCATCAACCGCCTTGCGGGACTTGGTGCGCTCCAGGGGATATGCAAACGCGAACTTCACATACGCCACAATCCAGAAGATCGCACCCACGCTCAACCACAACGCGCGATTGGCCAGCAGGATTCCGCCCAGGGGGATGAGCCTGGTGTTGCGTTGAAACGGCGTCCAGTAGCGAGTGGTGCGATCGATGGCCGCGCCGCCCAGCGGATCGCCCAATGCGGCGTGCAGGCTAGTTGCCAGCCCGGCGCCGCTCGCCTGTGCGACAGTGAAATAGGCGATCAGCACCAGCACACCGGCGACATAAACCGGCAGCATTTTGCGGGTAAGTGCCGCCAACGCAAAAAAGATCGCGCTCAAAAAAACCAGGTTGGGCAGGACATTGATCAGGTACGGCTGGAAGTAGGCCGCGACCATTTGCGGGCCCATTCGCGTTTTGTCGATCCACGGGGTCAGCGTGCCAATCCATGCGCCCAGGCCCACGCTGCTGAAGATGACGACTTGCACCGCGACAGCCGCGAGGAATCGTCCTCCGAGATAATCGAATTTGCTGATGGGAGCGGTGTAGAAAAATGGCGTAGTGTTGTTGTCGATGTCCTGATAGGTAGCCTGGCCGGCAATGGCCGCGGTGATGACGATGCCGAAGAAGCAGATGTAGGTGATGATGCCGTTCAGCGCGTACGGCGAGTTGAGCAGAATTTTGCCGCCGGTACCAAAGTCCACGGTGGCGTGTGCGAAGGCGCCACCCGACATCAGGGCAAAGAGCAAACCCAGCGCGAAGAAAACCACGAAGTAGACGTAGGTCGAGATCCTGCGGAGGCGCTGCTGAAGTTCGAAGAGAAAGAGGGCGAGAAAGTGCGCCCCTCGCGCACCATCACGAACTGGCGCGCCCAGATCCGTCGCCTCGGTCGCCGCAGGGACCTCGCTCTGCGATAACAATCCGCTCATCAGTTCGCCGCCCCGTTCGTAGAGCCCTTGATCGTCGCGAAGTAGAGATCTTCGAGATCGGGCGTCACCGGCTCGAATCCTGGCTCCGGGAAGTCGTCGTGCAAAACATGCAGCACGTTGCGTCCGCCGAATAGATGCATCGAGATCACCCGGAAGCGCCGCTGATAATCGGCAACATCGCTGCGGGCGATGGCTTTGCGCCAAACGCGGCCGTTAAGCTCCGCGACCATGGTTGTAGGCTCGCCGGCGGCGCATACCCGTCCCTGATGAATGATCGCCATCTGGCGACACAGGTCGCTAACGTCGGAGACGATGTGGGTCGATAGAATCACGATCACGTTTTCGCCGATGGCGCTGAGCAGGTTGTGGAAGCGCACACGCTCTTCGGGGTCGAGGCCGGCTGTGGGCTCATCCACGATGATGAGCCGGGGATTGCCCAGCAGGGCCTGCGCAATGCCGAAGCGCTGCTTCATGCCCCCGGAAAAGCTGCCGAGCGGCTGGTTGCGGTGGTCCCACAAATTGGTCTGCCGCAGCAGCGCGTGCACCACATCGCGCCGCTCATTGGCATTCTCGATGCCCTTAAGCTGAGCAAAATGCAGCAGCAGCGTCTCCGCCGCGACCTTTGGGTACAACCCGAACTCCTGCGGCAAATATCCGAGCAGCTTGCGGACTTCGTCTTTTTGTCGCAATACGTCAATGCCGTCGAGCGTCGCGCTGCCGGTGTCAGCCTCTTGCAGCGTGGCGAGCGTGCGCATGAGCGTGGATTTGCCGGCGCCATTCGGGCCAAGCAAGCCAAACATGCCCTGCGGGATAGAAAGTGACACATCCTGCAGCGCCTGCGTGCCGCCGGGGTAGCGCTTGGAGAGATTTTCAATTTGGAGTTGCATCGGGATTCCGGATCTATAGTACGGAAACGGCCGAGGGATAGTTCCCAAGGTAGAATTGTGCCAAGCGAAATCCGTCCTTCGAACACACACCGTTTTTTACAAAACTTATGTTTTCTTAACAGATTGCATCTCAACCAGCATTTACCTTAGTACTTGAAGTATGCTGACGGTTTTTCTATCCCGGTTGAGAGTTCTTGCCTGCCTCGTTTTCGTTCTGTTTGGCTTAATAGCTCCAATTCAGGCGCAGCAAAACAGTGCGCCGCAAGATTCGGCGGCGCCGAAGAGGGCGCGCGTAGTAGGAGCCGTCAAGTCGATCGACGGCAACGTTGTAACGCTCACTTCTGACGCCGGCTCCGAGGCTAAAGTCACCATACAACCGGCGACTCGCCTTTTGCGCATGGAGCCCGGACAAACCGATTTGAAAAGCGCGACCCCGATCACATTCAGCGACCTTCAGGTCGGCGATCGCCTACTTGCCGGGGGTACCGCTTCCGGCGACGGCAAGTCGGTCATCGCGACGACGGCCGTTGTCATGAAGAAATCCGACGTCGCTGAAAAACAGCAGCACGACCGTGAAGAGTGGCAAAAGAACGGCGTCGGTGGAGTGGTGAAATCGGTGGATGCGGCCACGGGAACGATCGCCTTATCGACCGGCACCTTGGGCGCCAGCAGCCTGCTTGTGCACGTCTCGAAAGATACGATGATTCGACGCTATGCTCCCGATTCCATCAAGTTTGACGACGCCAAACCCGGCACGCTCGACCAAATCAAGCCGGGCGATCAACTGCGCGCGCGCGGCACAAAGAGCGAAGACGGCAAGGAACTCGCCGCCGCGGAAATCGTCTCGGGAACGTTTCGTAGCATTCCGGGAGTGATGGTGGCCACCGACGCCGGCAACAACACCCTTACCGTAACCGATCTGGCGAGCAAACGGCCCGTCACCCTGAAGATCGGACCGGACTCGCAGCTGCATCAACTGCCGGCAATGTTCGCAGAACGGATTGCCATGCGACTCAAGGGAGGTGCACCTGGTACATCCGCGCCAGGACCGCAAGCCGGACCAGGTGCACATGCGCAAGGCGGTCAAGCTCGGCAGGGCAGCTTCGGTGGCGGGCAGCGGCCGGGCGGTGCGCCGGATTTTCAGGCGATGCTCAATCGCATGCCGGCGGTCACCCTCGGCGAGCTGACCAAGGGTAGTGCCGTGATGATCGTCGCCACCGAAGGCACCGAGCAATCGCCTTCGACCGTCATCATTCTGCTCAGTGGGGTCGAGCCGATTCTTAGCGCGGCCTCTCCCAGCCAGGCCAGCACCATTCTGTCACCCTGGAATCTCTCCACTGGAGCAAATGCGGGAACGAGCGACACGCCGTAACGGAATATATTTAGCTTTCATTTCGCTTTGATAAAAGGTCTAAGAACCGTAAATGCGTTTGTGCGCCATCGTCTTGCTCGTCTCCTGTTTGTGCGCGCCCGGCGCATTGGCCCAGACCTCCGCTGGCGGAACGCTGCGTGGACGCGTGAGCGATCCCTCGGGCGCAGTGGTTACGCAGGCGAAAGTCACAGCCACGGGTCCAAGCGGCAAATCGGTCAGCGTCCAAACCAATCAGCAGGGTACCTTTGAAATTCACGGGCTCACCCCCGGTTCCTACCATGTGACCATCGCCGCCAAAGGTTTCGCCGAGGACAACGAGCCTGACGTACACGTAACGGCCGGCCAGACGCAGGACCTCGACATCAGGTTGCAGATCGAGGTCGAACAGCAGCACATCGAAGTACAGGAAGAAGGGCCCACGGTCGGCGTCAGTCCGGAGAGCAGTGCTGGAACGATTGTTCTGCAGGGCAAAGATCTCGACGCTTTGTCGGACGATCCAGATGAGCTGCAATCGGAACTGGAAGCTCTTGCCGGTCCCTCGGCCGGGCCCAACGGCGGCCAGATCTATGTGGACGGTTTTACCGCCGGCCAGCTTCCACCGAAGTCCGCGATCCGCGAAATTCGCATCAACCAGGATCCGTTCTCGGCCGAGTACGACAAGCTCGGTTATGGACGAATCGAGATCTTCACCAAGCCGGGTACCGACCAACTACACGGGCAATTCCTGGTGAACGGCAACTCGTCGGCCTTCAACACGCTGAATCCTTTTGTTACCTCGACGCCGGGCTATTTCTCGGAAATTTTCAATGGCAACTTGAGCGGGCCCATCAACAAGAAGGCATCCTTCTTCTTGACCGTGCAGCAGCGCGATATCGACAACGTCAGCACGGTAGTGGCGCATGTACTGGGGCCCGGCAACGTTCCAACGCCTTACACCGCCAACGTGAACAATCCCGCCAAGCGGCTCAACATCAGCCCGCGCGTGGATTTTCAACTCACGCCCAATAACACGCTCACCCTTCGCTATCAGTTCGTCAGAAACACCCAGGACAACGCGGGAATCGGTGGTTTGTCGCTGCCATCGACGGGTTTCAATTCTCAGAGCACGGAACAGACGGTGCAGATCACGGACACGCAGATCATCAGACCGACCATCGTGAATGAGACCCGATTCCAGTACATCCGTGACAGCGACACGCAACTTCCTCTCAGTCTGGCTCCGACCTTGGTGGTGCAAGACGAGTTTACGGGTGGCGGCAGCTCATTCGGAACCGTCATCGGCAACCAGGACCACTACGAGCTGCAGAACTTCACGTCCATTGTGCATGGCAAGCATTTCTTCAAGTTCGGCGGCCGACTGCGCGGCAGCCTGTACTCCAGCAACCAGGACTCCGGGTTCAACGGCTCTTACAATTTTTCCTCGCTCAGCGCTTATCAGATTACGGTGAACGGCCTGGAGAAAGGACTGACGCCGATGCAGATTCGCGCCATGGGCGGCGGCGCCAGCCAGTTCACGCTCGTCTCCGGGTTCCCCTTGTCGGATGTTTCCATGATCGACGTGGGCTTGTACGCACAGGACGAATGGAAGATCAAGCCCAACTTCACGTTCAGCTACGGCTTGCGCTACGAAACCCAGACCGGCATTCCTTACGAGGGCAACTGGGCGCCGCGCATCAGCCTCGCTTATGGGCTGGGACACAGCAAGCAGCCCAAGACGGTGCTGCGCGGTGGCTTTGGAATTTTCTACGACCGTTTCTCCTACGACTATCTGCTGCAGGCCGAGCGCTTCAATGGTTTTACCCAGCAGCAATACGTCGTAGCGAATCCCAACTTCTACCCCCTGATTCCGACGCCGGCGCAGTTGTCCATGCTGGCGACCAACCAGCCCACCTCCTACCAGGTCGCCGGCAACCTGCATGTGCCCTACGCCCTGGAGTCAGCGTTCAGCGTGGAGCAACAGGTCGCGAAGAGCGCCACTGTGTCTGTGACGTATCTGAATTCTCGCGGCATTCACCAACTCCTTTTGCGCAATGCGAACGCGTTCTTGCCGGGAACGTATCCGCCGAGCGATGTGCGACCCTTCGGCGGCAACCAGAACATCTACCAGTACAACTCGGGCGGAGTCTACGAAGAGAACCAGCTCATCGCCAATGTGCGGTTCGCGCTGGGCAATAAGGTTTCGCTGTTTGGGTTTTATTCGCTCAGCTTTGCCAACAGCGACTTGGGATCCGGCGGCCCTGTCTCGGTTATCTCGTCGGGACCGGGAGGCGGCGGCTTTGGAGCGGCCTTCGGAAATAATGGCGTGGGCACAGCGGAATTCGTGTCCAACTCCTACGATCCCTTGCAGGACTACGGCCGCGCGGCCTTCGATGTCCGCAACCGCGTCTTTGTTGGAGGAACCATTTCCCTGCCCTATGCATTGCGTTTGAGTCCGTTTATCCTCGCGAATTCCGGCACACCCTTCAACATCATCGTGGCACAGGACCTGAACGGCGATTCCATCTTCAACGACCGGCCCGCGCTGGCCACCACTGCGGGGACTAACGGCAGAGTGATCGTGACCCCCTACGGCACATTCAACACGGTTCCAATTCCCGGCCAGACGCTGGCTCCCATCAACTATGGATACGGACCGGCGCTGTTCACCCTGAACCTGCGGCTGAGCAAGACGATCGGATTGGGGCCGAAGGTAGAAGGTCGCGTGGCATCGGCAGGCGGGCCAGGCGGTCACGGTAGTCATGGCGGCGGGCTTGGCGCACGCGGCTTGACCGGCGGCGGTGGCAGCCCGTTCATCTTCGGCAACGAGACCGGTCACAAATATAATCTGACCTTCAGCGTCAGCGCGCGCAATCTGCTGAACATCGCCAACTACGGGCCGCCGCTCGGGAACCTCGATTCGACGTCTTTCGGAACGCCGATTTCGCTCGCGCCGGCGCCGTTCTCGTCCGGCGCTGCCCTTCGGCGCATCGACCTGCAGATGCTGTTTTCGTTCTGACAGAATCGAACCACGCGTGGGCCGGTCGTCTTCCCAGCCCCTCCCCGCACCGCACGGCGGGAGCGGTTCCAGAGTAGTTGTACGCTGGCCTTGAAGGGGCACGGCTTCAGCCGTACCGTGGCGATAACAATGGAGGCGCCTTTAGGCACCGAGGGAGCGCCTTTCCCTCAGCGGCTAAGCCGATTTCATTGGCCCTTGTTGCACGCCTGAACAGGCCGCCGAAAAAGTCGGATTCGGGCTGCTTTGAGGGGGCGCAGCTTTAGCTGCGCCGTTCTAAGCCCTTTACTTTTGTCATCCCGAGCGGCCTTCAGGCCGCGAGGGATCTGCGTGCTCGACTTTTTCAGCGGCCGGTGAAGGCGTGCGCCTATCAAAACAGGCTTGCCAACTCTGGAATCGCTCTAAACAGCTTCTGACTTTCCATCTATGAAACAATCACCCTCGTGAATGGCGCCGCCATCCCGTGTTCGAGCGCGCGCGAGCGAATTCGACGCAGCCCCAATGTCGCACAGACAATCCTGCTGGGCAGCGCCGTGGCGCAGCTCGGGCTGGCGCTGCTCATCACCATCTATCTGGCGCGGACGCTTTCGCCGGCAGCCTTCGGTTTTTTTGCTCTGATCGGTACGATCTTCGCCTTGGCGCGCAAGTTTCTGGATCTCGGCTTCAGCAATGTCGCCGCACGCGATATCGCACGCGAACCAGGCCGCGAACGGCCAATCCTGGAAAGCATGATGGCCTACCGGCGCGCCGTCGGCGTCGTACTGGCGATCTCGCTGGCAGTCTTCGCGGTGTTGCAGAAAAGCACACCTGAGCGATCAATCCTGTTTGCCGCAGCTCTTGTGTTGCTATTCACCGAACCCGCCGCACTCGATCCCGTTTTTCAGGTGCGGCAAGCGCAAGGCGGCCCGGCGCTGCTCAATCTCTTCGGTGGGCTCCTGGTCCTGGGCGGAAGCGTACTGTTCAAACGCGTGGGCATCGCGGGAGCGGCGTTCGCCTGGTTGCTGGTGCTCCGCGAGGCGATAACTCTTCTCTTCACCAAATTTCTTGCAGAGCGCCTGTTGGGATATCGTCCCCTGCCGGGTTTTCGCGGGCGCAACCTGCGTGCCTTCATGGGGCCCGCGCTCGTCTTTGGTCTAGCCAGCCTTGTCTACACCATCTATTTCCATTGCGACGTTTTCTTCGTGTACGCTCTGCGCGGCCGCGACGAGCTGGGCGCGTATGCCGCCGCGTTCCGGCCAATCAATCCGCTACTGCTTCTGCCCTGGTTGCTGATGGTGCCGCTGATTCCGGTGATGAGCACGACCGCAGCGCAAGACGTGAATCGCCTGGTTCGTCAGGTTCGTGACGCTTGTGCCCTGGCCCTGGGAATTGGAAGCTGCGGGTTGGTTGCCGGAGTTGTGCTCGCGCCCGACCTGGTGCAACTGCTTTACAAAGGAAATTATCTGCGTGGGCCGTTGTCTTCCGTGAACGCATTTGCATGGCTCGCGATCGCGCTGGCAGAAGTATGCGTGACCACAGTACTGACGGCAGCCCTGCTCGCAGCCGGCAAGGAGAAGTTGCTGCTGGCCATTGGCACCGGCGCGCTGGCCGTGAACGCCGGTATGAACCTTGTACTCCTGCGTCGCTTTGATTTCACGGCGGCGGCAATTACCACCGCCGCGACGGAGTGCATCTTCCTGATCGCGGCGTTGATTGGGTTTCGCACGGCGACCCGTTGCAGTGCCCTGCGCTGGATCGACCTCGGCTACCTCACTCCTGCGCTGGCATTGGGCGCCATCCTCTCGATAATTCGCTACGGTCCGGAAGTGCGCGTGGCCTGCGGTCTGGTACTAGGACTGATAGCGGTCGCCGCGCTGCTGTCCACCCCGCGCGCTCGCCGCTTGCGCCGCGAACTGGCGGAAGCTCACGCCGACGGCATCCCGCGGCCGAGCATTGCCGAGACGGCCGAGGCATGAGCAAGCGCGACCCAATCGAAAACGCACTAAACGCACTTGGCGAGCTGCGTGGGTCTTCTTCTGAGCGGCTGACGCCGATGCTGGCTGAGTACCTGAAGCATCGCTCAAACCTGGTGGTCGCGAAAGCGGCCAAGCTTGCTGGCGAGCTCCGGGTCGCGGCCGTCGTGCCGGAACTGGTGAACGCCTTCCACCGGCTGATGAAGGACCCGGCCAAGCTCGACAAACGCTGCGCGGCGCTGACCGACATCGTGGCCGCACTGTATGAGCTCGATTACCTGGAGCCGGATCCTTATCGGCAAGGCCTGCGGCATGTGCAGATGGAGGGATCGTTTGGGCCGCCGGTCGATGTGGCTGCCAAGCTGCGTGGCATCAGCGCCCAGGGACTGCTCCGCACGCGTGATCCCCGTCGCCTGGAAGAGGTGCTGCCGTTACTGGTCGATCGGGAACCGGCCGCGCGACTGGGCGCCGTGCGGGCAATGGCCACGAACGGCGGCGATGCGGGGCTGTTGCTTTTGCGCCTCAAGGTGCTCACGGGCGACCAGGACCCCGACGTACTCGCCGAATGCTTTTCGGCGCTGCTGGCGGCGAATCCGGAGGGGTCTCTGGCGTTCGTAGCTGCTTATCTGGATCACGACGAAGAGATGACCGCCGAAGCTGCCATTTGGGCGCTGGGACAGTCCCGGTTACCCGCAGCGTTCGCGGCGCTTCGCGAGAAATGGGACCGCACCGTGTATCTCGGCACGCGGAAGGTGTTGCTCGCGGCGATCGCGGCGTCGCGATTGCCCCAGGCGTTGGACTTCTTGTATTCGCAGTTGCGCGAAGGAACCCCGCAAACCGCAACGGAGGTGCTTGAGGCACTCGCCCCTTACTCCGCCAGCGAGACCATAACCGAAGCTGCGCGCTGTGCCGTCGAAGAGCGCGGACTGAAATCGCTGCGGGAAAGCTTCACGCAGCTATTTCGCCGGTAAAAGGCCCGCTCATTTCGACTGAAGCTGAGACTTTATCGCCTGCTCCACGTTCGGTATGTCGGCAGCGCCCACATACTTCGCCGCGATCTTCCCATCGCGGCCAATCAGGAATGTCACCGGAAGCCCAAGAACTCCGCCGTACGATTGGGCCAGCTTGTCGTTGCCTACCGCGACCGGGTAGTTCATCTTGAACTGTTCATAGAATTTGCGCACCGGCTCTGGGCCATCGTCCATCGAGATGCCGATGATTTGCAGCCCTTGCGGACCGTAGCTGTCCTGGAACTGGACGAAATTCGGTATCTCAGCACGGCACGGCGTGCACCATGTCGCCCAGAAATTCAGCAGAACCACCTTGCCGCGATAGCTCGCCAGGTCCAAAGCATGACCGTTCAGGTCTTGCAACGAAAAGTTCGCCGCGGCGCTATGGAGAGATCCCGGCAGTGCGTTGTGCCCTCCGGAAGAGCTATGACACCCGGCCAGCAACAGTATTATTCCGAGCCCAACTGCGATCGCACAGCTTGTGGCTTTGCTCATCCTCAACCCTCCCTGGTTCACAATAACCCAATCTTGATACTAGCTGCGACTCGCGACACAATCTCCCGCGCTGTGACCTGCCGTCTCGCAATCCGTTGCTGGCGAACGCACACCTGTTCCTGGCCGGCACCCGAACGGGAGAAGAGTCGAGTGCTGTTTCCCATCACGTGCCGTGGGCGGCGCTGGAAAAATGGGAGTATCCGGTTAGCTCCGGCGTTGATCTGGCGCGGCAGATTCGCGAGTACTTCATTCCGGACTTCAGCAATTGGAAGGACCACGATTCGTACAAAAAGGCATTCGACGCGCTCGTACAGGATTTGAAGGCAGTTGCCAGTAGCCAGTAATCAGTGGCCAGTATTGACGCGGACGTTGGTGCCGGCGCGGGCGAAAAGCAGCTCCCTCCACTCCGTCCCGCCGGTTCTGCGGACATGCGGGAGCCCACGGTCGGGGATGACGATCATCTAGTTCGGATCGGCTAGTTCGGATCGGAGCAGGGACGAGGACATTGTTGCAGATTGCATCGTTTTCGGGCGATTTTGGTTACCTACCCGGCGGGCCTTAGTTACTGCACTTTCGTGGGGCACTCTAAACCAATGATCCGCTGGGGCTTCCAGCGCCGAAAATTGTTCTACGTAGAACAATTTGGTGAGGAGGAAAAACCCCGCTCAAGCTTCGCTTGAACGGGGCACCTGCACTCGTACTCAAACCTTTCACCTGTCCGACTATCTCACCCCACCCCGGACCGCTCACATGCGTGGACCTTCCCTCACGTCACCGCGCCTCTCAGATATCCGACTGGCTCATGTCAGCCGCACATCCTGCTCCGACGATCTCAGGTCACGCGGACAAGTTCACATCGTCAAGACGACGCGGAATTGGGCTTGGCCGCTCATCATGCGGGCGTAAGCCTCGGCGGCTCTCGCCAGCGGATAGGTTTCGATCATGGGACGCACGCCGCTCAGTTCGGCGAAGCGCAGCGTGTCCTCGGAATCGGCCGGCGTGCCCGATGCCCAGCCTTGGATGTTGCGCGTCCCCCTGATGAGCTGTAACGGCGTGACCTCGATGGGATCGAAGGTTGCGCCGACCACCATGAGCTTGCCGTTCGCACCCAGGCCGTCAATCAGCTCGGACATGGCTTTCGAGCTGGGTGCGGTCGCGAGGACGACTTGTGCGCCGCCCAACTTTTGCAATTCCTCGGCCGGCTTGGTGGCCTGGCTGTCGATGTACACGCTGGCTCCGAGTTTCTTGGCCAACGACGCGTTTTCGGGGCCGCGCCCGATCGCCGCAACCTTGTAACCGAACTTGTGGGCGAATTGAATGCCGAGATGGCCCAGGCCGCCAACGCCCTGCACCGCGACCAGATCGCCGGGCATCGCGCCACTGTGGCGCAGCGCGTTGTAGGTGGTAATGCCGGCGCAGAGCAGCGGCGCCGCTTCGGCGTCCTTCAGGGTGTCGGGTATTGCCGCCAGCGCCTCGACGGGCGCGAGCATGTATTGCTGGTATCCGCCGTCATAGCTGATGCCGGAAACCTTCAGGTTCTCGCAATTGATGAAATCTCCGCGACGGCACTGGCGACAGGTGTTGTCGTGGCCGCCGTGCCAGCCGACGCCGACACGCTGGCCTTTTTTCCACGTAGCAACGCCGGCGCCGACTTCGTCGATGACGCCCGCGACTTCGTGGCCGGGGATGCGGGGATACTGAATCCCCGGCCAGCCGCCTTCGACCGTGAGCACGTCACTGTGGCAGACGCCGCAGGCCTGCACCTTGATGCGCACCTGGCCGACGCCGGGCTCGGGAATCTCGCGCTCGACGATTTCGAAGCCGGCGCCCGGCTTGGAAATCTGTGCGACGGTCATTTTCGGCTTCGTTCTTGGTACGGTTGCGAGTGGTCTGGTTGCCATAAATCCTCCTGATGAATTGCAGTCGTTGAAAAGGAAAAATCCGCTGCGAGGACGAGACAGAGCGAGGCTGCGAGCCAGGGTAGCTCGTCCGAGATGCAGCGCCCGGAGGACGCCTTTCGAGGGAGATGCCGCGGGCTCGGGAGAGGATTCGCCAAAAACGGCAGCGAGAAATCGACACGATGAGCGAAAAACCGATTTTCTCGTGTTCCTATAAAATTCCCCACCCAAGCCGCTATCCCAGGTTAGCCCAAAAGAAGGGCGAACTTGGGGCACCTGCACCCGTACTACTTGATGTTCAGGGTGATGATCTGCGAACCGGTGACCACGTAATCGACCGGCGTCGCGGCTTCGTCCACGGCGGACTCGCCTACGACGACCATGTCCTGTGTGCCGCGCATGCCGTCCATCACATTCATGACCGAGAGCGGCAGCGTGGGCATCACCTTGTCTTCGACCATGGCCTGCGGATTATTTTCCAACAGCGACACGTAGACTTCGGAGTTGCTGTGCTCCTTGTTGAGCAGTGCGATGGTTGAGCCGAGGTCAAGGTGGTGGCTCATGGGGCCGGTGACGCGGTGCGTCTTGTCGAGGGTCTCGCCGTCGCTGACCAGGATGCGCAGCGTGCCGCGCGGCGTGGAGGTGGGGATCTTGACCGGGATGTTGCGCACGATGCTCTCGCCGCGATAGGGCTTGAGCAGCGTCTCAATGGTGATCTGGTCGCCGGGACGGGCTTCAGTAACATCGGTGCGCGCGGTCTCCAGGCGCGCCGAGCGACGATCGGGTACGAGGTTGAAGTTCAACTCCACGCCCTCGATCTTCGGCGTCTCATACGGGTTCTCGAAGATGCGGCTGAAGTGCTCGCCGATGGCGAGCGCGATCTCATACGCTGTGGGAGTCGAACCGTCGGCCGGCGCGTACATGTTCTTCACGCTGAGGTTGGGATAGCCGAGCACGGAGATGTCGCCCTGCAGGCGGTAGGTGGTGTCCTCGCCATACTCGTTGATGCCCTGGATGGCGTTGAAGACGGTGGCCATCATGGCCGCGGGCGTGAGCTTGGCGTTGTTCAGCACCTCATAGTGGAACTGCTTGGGATGCGCGATGCCGCTGAAGGTCAGAGTCACAGGGATCATGTGCGGCTGGCGGTCGAAGCGGCCCATGATGCCGGCGCGGCGGTCCTGTACGAACGCGCCCACAGGTTCGGTGCTGTTGACGATCTTGAAGGAGCTTTGCTCGGACGGCAGCGTAGCCAGCACGGTGGCCTTGGTCATCGGCATATCGACGTTGCCGGACTGCATCAGGGGATGGCCGCAGGCCAGCAGGTGCGAGTCGTCGAGATAGGTGACGGTGCAGGTGCCGGCGATGTTCATGTCCCCGCGCACGAGGATGGCGCTGACGGCCGAGCCGGGCACGAGCGGCTCAGGCTGCTTGTCATTGCTGACCGAGCCGGCGCCCATGACCGGCATGATGCCGGCGGAGGCGAAATCCTTGGCGAAGAGGCGCAGCGTGTCGGGGCTGAATCCGGTGAACACCAGCGGTGTGTCGATGGGATGCAGCAGGTTCGCGTACGGCGATTGCGATGCCGCGTCGGGCGCGGCGCCGGGGTCCCCAACGAGCGCCGTGGTTGCGCTCGCTGGGGTGGAGGCGCCGATAGAGGGCTGGGTCAGCGGCGGTTTGTCGCCGGGCTTGCCCTGCGCGACATCCGACGAGACGGACTTCTCCAAGCCGTTAATTTCGAGCATCTGCGCGGCGGGGGTGATACCGGCGATCGGCTCTTTGGAGAAATCGCCGATGCGGTAGGCGATAGCGCCGACCAGTTTGCCGTCGATGTAAACCGGGCTGCCGCTCATGCCCGCGACCACGCCGGTGTAGTCGACGTGCTTGCCGTGCAGGCGCGCCAAAATGACATCGGCCTTGGGGCCGGCCATGTCGCGCAGCACGCCCAGGATCTCGACATCCATCGCTTCGGGCTGCGTGCCCTCGAAGACGGTGTAGGCCACGCCGTGCATGCCGGCCTTCACCTCGTCTTCGGGCATGATGGCGGGTTTGGGCTGAACCGCGAACGAGGCGATGGCGGTGAAGACAATGACGACAGCGGCGGCGCGATGCAACATTCTGGCTTGGTCCTTCAACTCCGGCGGTGGCCGGATATTTCAGTTCGGTCTACCAATGCGGATAGAACTGCGTCTAAACAGCAGGAATGTCATACCGGCGACTCCGGTTAGACGGCCCACATCGATTCAGAGAAGCTGAAATTTGGATTTATACTAACACGAAGAGTAAGCCCTCAGAGGCGCTTGATGTATTCCGATAATCACCTAAGCTTTCCCAGCAAAACACCTGTGTTGCGTAATCCGTTCGGCGCGACGCTTGCGACGTTGGTGGCATGCCTGCTGCTGGCAAGCGTGCCATGCCCGGCGCAATCGAATAGCGGCAGCGCGCAGGCGCAGCAGAGTCAACCGCAGCAGGACCAGGTTCCGGCTGCGGCCGGCGGTCCCACCGGCGAATCGGGACCAATCGCCGTACCCAAGAAGAATGGGGACGAGACGCCGCCTCCGCCGCCGAAGCCGAAGGCGCCCCCGGACCAGCCGGAGTACTCGTTGCATGTGAACGTCCCGGTCGTCACCATCGACGCGCACGTGATGGGCAAGGATGGGCGGCCGTTGCCGCTGTCGCTGGAACAGGTGCAAGATCACTTCAAGGTTTGGGAAGACGGAGTTCCGCAGACGATCCAGAGCGTAACGGTCAGCAAGGCGCCGATCACCGCGGTATTGCTGGTGGAATTCGCGGCCAACAACTACAACTTCATGTACGACGCGCTGAATGCGTCCTACGTGTTCGCCAACAGCCTGCAACCGCAGGACTGGGTTGCGGTGGCATCCTACGACATCAAGCCGCACATTATCGTCGACTTCACGCAGGACAAGCAGGCCATCTTCGGCGCGCTGAACACACTGCAGATTCCCGGATTCCAGGAGACCGACATCTTCGATGCGATGTACGACATGCTCGACCGGTTGGATCGCGTGCCCGGACACAAGGAACTGGTGGTGATCGGCACCGGTCGCGATACCTTCAGCAAGCTGACCCTCGACCAGATCCTCAAGAAAGTCAAGTCGACTCCGAACGTGACCATCTACACCATAGCCACGGGCTTTGCTTTCCTGGAGATGGCGGCGGCTTCAAATCCCTACTCCACCTCGTGGCAGATTGATTATTTGCAGGCGCAGAACCAGATGGCGGCATTCGCGAAGATGACCGGCGGGCGCTCCTATGTGCCGCGCACGCTGGGCGAACTACCCGACGACTTCCGCGAAATCGCCGGCGCCATTCGCGACCAGTACACCATTACCTACAAGCCGACCAATACCAAGCAGGACGGCACCTACCGCAAGCTGAAGGTGGAACTGGAAGGGCCCGACGGCAAGCCGCTGGTGATCCGGGACCAGAAGAACCACGACATCAAATACACCATCGTCGCGCGCGACGGCTATACGGCAAAGCACGAGGTGGAGTAGCGGCCGCCGGCAAGTTTCCTCGCCGCGGCGTGTGCCGCAGATGCGCCAAGTCGCGCCGCTCGACACATTTCCTGGCGAAACTCACGAATTGTCACGCGGGCGCGTGTCCGGCGTCACCGACCGCCCCCGAAAGCAAGCTTATTAGTGATCCATCGGCAGTTTCCGTCATCGATCTCACTCCCGGGAACGGCAAAAGGAAGATCACCATGAATCCGACCGCCGAAAGTCCATTTGCCAGCATCGAAGACGCGCGCGAATACCTCACCCTACTAACGCAAACTGTTTTTGAGACGAGACTCGAAATTGAGGCCGACCTCGAACGAGAATCCAACGGAAGTTTCCCGCGGCGCAGAGACGCGTTGAAGTTGGCCTTGTACACGTTGACCAGGCTGGAATTCCACATGAACCGGAGCCAGAGGGTCCTGAATGACCTTCGCACGCTGCGGCGACTGCTGTTTGAAGAGCGGACGCTTACGGCCATGACGCAGCGGCCGCAGGCCGATGGCAAGGCGCGAGCGGAAACCCTTTATCCAGCCTCTTCGTATCGTTCGGTGCATCCGGTGAGCGGCCCCGTCGCCGCCCAAGCATAAAGGCGCCGCTCAGCAACGCATCCTAGGCAGAAGCGATTTGGCTCGGTTGACATCCTGGAACGTCTTCGGGTGTCAGCCGAGCAATCGCAGGAAGCGCGTGGGCGAATTGTCGAAACCCGGAAACACCGCGTTGAGCTGCCTGTTGCCGAGCTGACGCGACCCGGCTTGGGCCAGCACGCCCATAGGGAGCGTCATCATCACGGACCCACCACAAAGCCGCTTATAAGGGATGCCTATCGCGGAGCGGGCGATGGTATCGAGCGCTTGCTCCAGCTCGCGCTAGCCAGTCTTGAGCCTCCATCATGCATCCAACAGCAATGGCGCGATGCAAAGCT
>Ga0335081_10002672_pt1 | contig 28038 bp, 20 predicted proteins | sample Lox_Sample_35_FD_206713 | JGI IMG/M metagenome (GOLD analysis project Ga0335081, IMG submission 206713) | Soil microbial communities from Loxahatchee National Wildlife Refuge, Florida, United States - Lox_Sample_3.5 | ecosystem: Environmental > Terrestrial > Soil > Wetlands | place: USA...
CGCGATCGCCTCGTGGGTAACGAGTCCGCCGTTGATCACGATGGCGAGCCGGGGAAAGTCGCGCTTCAAGCGGTGGACGTAGCCGTACTTGAGCGGCGGCACCTCGCGGTTCTGCTTCGGCGAAAGCCCCTTGAGGATCGCGTTGCGCGCGTGCACCAGGAACGCGCTCGCGCCGGCCTCCGAAACGATGCCGACGAAATCGCGAACGAAGCCGTAGTCCTCGACCGCGTCGATGCCGATCCGATGCTTGACCGTCACCGGCAGCGCGACGCCATCGCGCATCGCCCGCACGCAATCGGCGACGAGCCGGGGCTGCGCCATGAGGCAGGCGCCGAAGGCGCCGGTCTGCACGCGCTCCGACGGACAGCCGACGTTGAGGTTCACTTCGTCATAGCCCCAGGCCTCGGCGAGCCGCGCGCAATAGGCGAGCGCCTGCGGCTCGCTGCCGCCGAGCTGGATCGCGACCGGGTGCTCAGCGGGATCGAAGTCGAGATGGCGCGGCACGTTGCCGAACTTGAGTGCCCCCGTGGTGATCATTTCGGTGTACAGGCGCACGCGCGGCGCGACCAGCCGCAGGAAGTACCGACAATGACGGTCGGTGCAATCCATCATGGGCGCGACGCACACGCGGTGAGACAGCCGATCCACTTCGCTCGGGAGGAAGAACCTTCCGCCAGAGCATACCAACAAAGGCGGCGGCGACGCGGACCGCGCGCGCGCCCCTACGGCAAGCCGCTTACTCCGGCACGCTCGCCCCCGAGCCGCCCATCTCCTTCGGCAGGTCCTTGAGCTTCGGCAGGCCGTCTGTTACGTGCAGCTTCGTCTCCTGGTAGTTGACGTGGACCCCGGGCCGATAGCTAAACCCCGGAATCACCGCCGCGTACACGTCGACGAGGCTCCAGTGCGGATGCTCGGTGAAGAGATGCCCGCCGCAGCTCTTGCACCACTTGCGATAGCTCCGCGGAGTCTTGTTGTACGTGCCGATGTGCTCGGCGCCTTGCGTGATGTGAAGCGCGTCGGGCTTCCACAGCGTGAAGGCGTTGACCGGTCCGGCGGACCAGTGCCGGCACGACTCGCAATGGCAGTAGCCCATCGCGGCGGGCTCGCCGGTGAGCGTGAACTGAACGGCGCCGCAGAAGCAGCTGCCCTGGTAGGTCTTTCCCTCCGCTGCGCGAGCAGCGGACGAGGGTTGTTGGACGGGTTCCATGGTCGGTCCTTTCGCTGGAGGTGATCCGCCGAGCGTTCGGCGTGCGAATTGTTCCGCGCACCGAGCGCTGCTAGTATCCACGTCCCCCCGCCGCCAGGTCTTGGCCGGGACGCCGCGCTTCTTGCCCGCAACGCCGTGGACGCTCTTTCGGAAGTCCTCAAATCCGTGCGCCTGGAAGGGGCGCTCTACGTCAACGCCGAGTTCACCGCGCCGTGGTGCATCCGCGGCGAGTGCAGCGTTCCGAGCGTCCGGGAGGCGCTCAACAACGCCGGGCACGTCGTGTTCTTCCACTTCGTGACCGAGGGCAGCTGCAAGGTCCGGCTCGCCGGTGCCACCGAGGTCCACGATGTGCGCGCCGGCGACCTGATCCTCATTCCGCAGGACGACAGACACCTGCTGGGCAGCGACCTCCAGCTGGCACCCTTCGACACCGACGCGCTGCTCGCCGCGGCGGTGGCCGGGGACGACGAGATCGTGCATCTGCGCCATGGCGGCGGGGGCGCGGTGACCCGCTTCGTGTGTGGTTATCTCGCCTGCGACCGCGGCGGTTGCCGCCCGCTCCTCGAAGCGCTGCCGCGGCTGCTGCGCATTCCGATCGGCGACGGACCGGCATCGTCGATGCTGCGCGATTTGTTGCGCATCGGCGTGCGCGAGTCCTCGGCGCTGCGGCCGGGCACCGGTTCGCTGCTCGCGAAGCTCTCCGAGCTCATGTTCGTCGAGGCGCTGCGCCGCTACGCCGAAGACGTGCCGCCCCAAGGAATCGGCTGGCTTGCCGGCCTGCGCGACGCGCAGGTCGGGCGCGCGCTCGCGCTGCTGCACGGCGAGCCAGCCAGGCCGTGGACGGTGGAGGAGCTCGCCGCCAAGGTCGCGCTCTCGCGCTCCGCTCTGGCGGAGCGCTTCGTGGCGCTCGTGGGCGAGCCGCCCATGCAGTACCTCACGCGCTGGCGGCTCGCGCTGGCGGCGCAGAGATTGCGCGCGGGACGCGAAGCCGTCGCCCGCATCGCCGAGCGCAGCGGCTACGAGTCCGAAGCGGCGTTCAACCGCGCGTTCAAGCGCGCGTACGGCTTGCCGCCCGCGGCGTGGCGGAAGGCGGCGCCGAGATAGCGTATGGGTCCAGCTTCAGGTCCGGAAGGCGTCCTGCGGCACCGTCGAGCTCCGTGCTGCCCGCGGCGATTCGAGCGCCTGGGTCTTTGGCGCGGGCGCCGATGCGGCGGCGAGTATGCGCTTCAGACAGTAGTCGAGGTGCTCCACGAACGCAGGCGTTCGCGGATCGAGCGCTTCGGCATGCGTCGTGCCAACTTCGAAGCGCTCGATGGAGCCGGTGAAGAGCTTCTTCAGGTACCACGGATTCGCTTCCGCCATGCGCGATCGGCTGGACAACATGTAGACGGGCCCGTCATATGCCGTGGGCTGGTGATCCCAGATCGCGTCTTCGAATGCCCGCGCTGTGCGCACCGCGGCGCTGGCGCACCTCGGATCGTCGATCGATGACACGAACCGGCCTTCAGCTTTCCTCGCTCGGATCCGCGACAGAAGATCCTCGTTCTTCACGGACGCCCGCAGCTTGCGCTCAGGCGGATCGAACAGCAAGAGCGGCAGCACCGTTTCGCCGGCGCTGCGCAGCGCGCGTGCCATCACGTTGGCGATGAGCGCGCCGGCGCAGAGCGCGGCCAGGAAGTACGGACCGTGCGGGCGCCGCTTGCGCATCTCGGTGAGATAGTCGTCAGCCATCGCCTCGATGGTGGCGTTGGGCTCGTCGCGTCCGTCCAGACCGCGCGCCTGGAACGCCCACACCGGAAGGTCGTCGCCGAGCAGGCTCAGGAAGTGCGGGCTCACGAACGGCTGGCCGAGCCGGCCGTGGACGATGAACAGCGGCGGCGCGCTGCCCGTCTCCTTGATCGAGAAGAGCACGGGCATCGCTTCACCGCCGCCGTCCGCCTTCGCGGAGCGGATCCGCGCCGCGATCCCAGCCACCGTCGCGTCCTCGTAGAAGCGGGTCACCGCGACTCCGAAGCGATCCAGCACGCGGCTCTGCAGCTCGACCAACGACAGCGAGTCGCCGCCGAGCAGGAAGAAGTCGTCGTCGCGGCCGATCGGCGTCTCGCGCGTGAGGTCGCTGAACATCGCCGCCACCGCGCGCTCCACGCCGTCGCGCGGCGGATCGACGGTGCGCGCGGGATCGCTTCGCGGGAAGCTAGACGCGAGCGCGCCGCGATCGATCTTTCCGGTCGCCGTGCGCGGCAGCGCCTCGGCGAACGCGAAGGCACTCGGCAGCATATACGACGGAAGACGCTGCGCGAGCTGCCGCCGGATCGCCAGCGGATCGCGTGCCACACCGTCCGCGATCACGAGATGCGCCGCGAGCCGGTCGGGCTCGGCCGCGCGGTCGCCGCAGGCCACCACCGCGCATTCGACCACGCCGGAACACGCGGCGAGCGCCGCCTCGACCTCGGAGAGATCGATCGACTGCCCGCGGATCTTGATCCGGCTGCCCTTGCGCCCGAGAAAGTGCAGGTTCCCCTCGGCGTCGATGCGCCCGGTGTCGCCGGTGCGATAGCGCCTCGATCGGGGATCGCCGGCGGCCTCGGAAAACGCCGCCGCATTGAGCTCCGGACGCCGCCAGTAGCCGGGGCTCAAGTACGCGCTCGCGACGACGAGATCGCCGGCCTCGCCGATCGAGGCCGGGCGTCCGTCCGGTCGCAGCACGTGCACCGCCACGCCGGCCGGACTCCTGCCTACGGGAAGAATGCCCTCCGCATGAGGCGGGCTAGCGTGCCCCACGACGTACTGCGCGATGACGTTGGATTCGGTCGCGGCGAGGTGATTGACCAGGATGCAATCCCCGCGCGTGTGCCGGCGGAAGAGCTCCACGTCGCTCTCGTAGACAGTCTCGCCGCCGAGGTCGATCGCCCGCAGGTGCTCGAGCTTGAGTCCGTTGCGTTCGGCGAGCAGGCCCCGGAACACCGTGGGAACCGCGTGCAGCACGCTCACGCGCTCGCGATCGAGCCATGCGCCAAGCGCCGCGACGCCGTCGCGGCGCACGTCGTAGGCGCACAGCGTCGCGCCGTTGAACAGCGCGCCGAAGATGTCCATCATCGACGCGCTGAAGCTCAGCGTATAGAGCAGCGAAACGCGGTCCGCCTCGCCGATGCTGAGCGTGCGCGCGTACGCGTCGGCGAAGTACAGGATGTTGCGCTGCGTCTGCGCTACACCCTTGGGCTGACCGGTCGAGCCCGAGGTGTAGTAGAGGTTGGCGAGCGCGTCGTCCGCCGCGGCGGGCGGTTCCGGCGCCGCCGCGTCGTCGCCGATATCCTCGAGCGCGAGCACCGGACAGGCGGCGGGAACCAGCGCGCGGGCGCGTCCCACCAGGGCGCGCTCGGTGAGGAGCACCGCTGGCTCGCTGTCGCCGACGATCAGCCGCAGCCGCTCGTCGGGATCGCCGGCGTCGAGCGGAACGTACGCGCGAGCCGAGCGGCTGGCACCGAACAGCGCGGCGATAGCCGGGATCTTCGCCTCGAAGAGCAGCGCAGCGAATCCGGAGCGCGCCCGTGCCGAATGGAGTCTTCCGGCGACGGCGTTCGCCCAGGCGTCGAGCCCGGCGTAGGTGACCCGCACCTCGCGCTCGACGATCGCAACGCGATCGGGCAGTCGAGAAGCGACGCGAGCCAGTCGTTGGGCGATCGATTTTGCTCCCTGGTCCACAAGCATGCGGCCCTCCGCGCGCCCGGGGCCGGTGAGCGGCTACCCGCCGGCGCGCGGGCCACAGTACCACAACGCCCGGAGACCGGGTATCGGGCACGCCGTGCTTCCCGGCGACCGGGCTCGCGGTGGAGATGCGGGCGATGAGCGCGTCCACGCCCCGCAGACGTCGCGGGGTCGATTTGCACGCTGGCTGCGCGGCGACTACGACTCGCCCTCACGGACGCCGAACCACGGCGCCACGCACGGACAAAACGACGGCCGCAGACGTGGCGCTGACCCGAGGATCTCGCCAGGTACAACGTCCTCGTCCCGGGCGCTTCGTACGGCTCGTTGCTCGCGGCGAAGCTCGGGCTCGCCGGACACACGGTGAGGCTCAGATGCTTCCCCGCAGAAGCCGATGCTGCAGGTCAGCCCGCCGACCAACTTCAAGGCGGCGCGGTTCGAGACCCCGCGCACACGGCGATGCTGCGCTCGATCGCCGCCGGCATCGAGGCGATCCGCTTCGAGGACCGCGGCCGCGAGATCGAGCTGCCGGTGAAGCTCAAGGTTCACGATTCCATCTTCGTGCCACTCGCCAAGTGGGGCATGCGGCTCGCCGGCAACTACCCCTGCGTCGGACCGGAAGGGATGATCTCCGTCCGCGACGCGGTCCACGGCGATCTCGACGCATCGCCCCGGGTCTACGAGTGGGTAAGCGACGTGGTCATGGCCTTCGGCGCTTGGGGCGGGAGATCTCGTGCCGTTCGAGAAGTACGCCGCCGCGGCGCTCAGTCTCACCCGGCCCTCCTCCGCCGCGCGCGCTCTCGCCGGCGGCGCCACCCACATCGAGCGCACGGACCGGCTCGTGCAGGCCGCGGGGGCGCAGACGGGCATGCGCCTGGACGCAGCCGCCACGGCCGTCGCGCGGATCGACGCGCGGCTCGCGGCCAACCGCCGCGCGGCGTAGCGCTTCAGCCTCGCCGGCGCAGGGCGTGCGCCGCGTTGAGCGCGGCGGCGAACACGGCCAGCGCGCCGGCCTGGTGTGCGGCAGCCAGCGGAATCGGCACCACGAGCAGCAGCGTGGCGATGCCCAGCGCGAGCTGGACGATCAGCAGCCCGAGCAGCCAATGCGCGCCGCGGCGCGCCGCGGGCGGCGCCTCGCGAGAGCGCACGGTGCGCCACCAGAAGACCGGCACGGAGAGCGCGAGCAGCCAGCCGAGCGCCCGATGATCGAATTGCACGGTGGCCATGTTGTTCACGAAGTTGAGATACCACGGATCGAGCAGCATGGCCTCCGGCGGCAGCCAGGCGCCGTTCATCGTCGGAAAGGTGTTGTAGGCGGAGCCCGCGCGAATGCCGGCGATCAGCCCGCCGGCAAGCACCATGACAAATAGCAGCGCGAGGAGCGCATAGGCGAAGCGCGTGAGCGACCGCGGCGGCGCCAAAGAGGCTCGCCGGCGAAGCAGCGACAGCGCGGTCCAGAGCATCGCGCCGAAGATGAGGAAGGCCAGCGCGAGGTGCAGCGTCAAGCGCAGCTGCGACACACGCGGATCGTCGACGAGCCCGCTCTGCACCATGTACCAGCCCGCGGCGCCCTGCAACGCGCCGAGCCCGAAGATGGCCAAGAGCTTGGGCGCGAGTCCCCGCGGCAGCCGGCGCCGCGCCGCGAACCACACCAGCGGCAACAGGAACGCCGCGCCGATGGCGCGTCCGAGCAGGCGATGCGCGTACTCCAGCCAGAAGATGCGCTTGAACGCCCCGAGCGTCATGCCGCGATTGACCTCGCGGTATTCGGGGGTGGCCTGGTACTTGAGAAAGGTCTCGTCCCAGTCCGCCCGGTCGATGGGCGGCACCGCGCCCACGATCGGCTGCCATTCGGTGATCGACAGCCCGGAGTGAGTCAGCCGCGTGACGCCGCCGACCACCACCATCGCGAAGACGAGCGCGCAGCAGACGAGAAGCCACACGGCGACCGCGCGCGCGTCGCCTGGCGAACGTTTCGCGGCCGCGAGCGCGGCGACACCGGGACGATCAACCCATTCCATGCAAGCGCGATTTTGCCACAGCGCGCACCGCGCCCGGTTCCGGCGGCCTTGAAGCCGCATGCACTCGCCGCTATGATGGCGCGGCACGGTTCGGGGACAACACGCAGACTCCCCGCTCGAAGACGCTCGCGGCGTCCAAGCTCTGCTCCACACCCCAGGCGATCCGTAGCGCCTGTAAAGGAGACGTGCCTTGGCTTCCGCATCTTTCCGCTTCCTCCGGCCGTTCGCTCGAGAGCCGGCTCCCGTGAGACGAGTGCTGTACGCGCGTGGATTGCGCGCGTTCGCCGACGGCTTCGTGAGCCTGCTGCTGCCGCTGCACCTGCTCGCGCTCGGCCTCTCGCCCTTCCAAGTGGGCGCGATCGCCACCGCGACGCTGTTCGGCTCCGGCGCGCTCACGCTGGTCGTCGGGCTGGGCGCGAATCGGCTCGGCGTGCGTCTGCTGCTCATGGCGGCGGCGGGACTGATGGGCGCGACCGGCCTGGGCTTCGCCGCGCTCACGTCGTTCTGGCCGCTGTTGGTCGTGGCGATCGTGGGCACGCTCAATCCGTCGAGCGGCGACGTGAGCGTGTTCCTGCCGCTCGAGCACGCCGTGCTCGCGCGCGCGGTCGGCGACCGCGAGCGCACGACGGCCTTCGCACGCTACAGCCTCACCGGCGCGCTCGCCGCCGCGGCCGGCGCGCTGTTCGCCGGCGCGCCGCAGGCGGCGGCCGCAGCGCTCGGTGTCGACGTTGGCGAGGTATATCCCTGGATGTTCGTGCTCTATGCGCTGCTGGGTCTCGCCGCGGGTGCGATCTATCGCGGCCTTCCCGAGGCCACGGCCGAGAGAACCGCGCCCGCGGCGCCGCTCGCGCAGTCGAGGCGCATCGTCTACCTGCTCGCCTCGCTCTTCAGCCTCGATGCCTTCGGCGGCGGCTTCATCGTCCAGTCGCTGCTCGCGCTGTGGCTTTACCAGAAGTTCCACCTCTCGATCGCGGCGGCCGGGACGATCTTCTTCTGGACCGGCGTGCTGTCGGCGCTCTCCTACCTGGTCGCGGCGCGCATCGCGAAGGGCATCGGCCTCGTGAACACGATGGTCTTCACCCACCTGCCGTCCAACGTGCTGCTGATGATGATGCCCTTCGCCTCGGAGCTCCACTGGGTGATCGTGCTGCTGCTCGCGCGGAGCGCGCTGTCGCAGATGGACGTTCCGACGCGAAGCTCCTACGTGATGGCCGTGGTGACGCCTTCGGAGCGCGCCGCCGCCGCGAGCATGACGTCGGTGCCGCGAAGCCTCGCCTCCGCGGCGAGCCCGGTGCTCGCGGGTTATCTGCTCGGCTTGTCGAGCTTCGGCTGGCCGCTCGTCGTAGCGGGAAGCGTGAAGATCGGCTACGACCTGCTGCTGCTCGCCACGTTTCGCGCGGTACGTCCGCCTGAGGAGTCGGCGCCTCCGCCTTGAGGCGCGCGGCCTCGCCGGCCATAGGGACGGGCCCAATTCGGCCGCCAAGTGTCGCCGGACGGCACTGTCGTCCAGGGGCCCGAGCGCGTTCCTCGACGGGCAGGGCCCTTGTGGTTGCCGCCATCCGAGCCACGGTGCACTACAAATCGCGCAGAAACGGCCACAGCGTGGGGCGCAGCCGACCCAACGGCAATGTGGCGAGCGCCCCGCATAGCGTATCCGCACCTTGCGGCACGCCTCTTGCTCGGCCGGCATTGTTTCGTTCCCGAGAGCCGTTACAGCGGCAGAGCGCGCTTGACCAGTAGCACACATCTGCAGACGTTGAAGCAGCGCGCGGCGCGCTCCACGCTCGCCACGCGCACCTCCAGCGCCACCTCGTTGCTGTTCCTGATCGCGATCCTCGCTCTCGGGACGGCCGCCTTGTACTCGTTCCGCGCCCAGCTCCTGGACATTATGATCGCTGACCAGAACACGCTGCTGGAACGCGTCGCCGACAACATCGATCAGAAACTGCTCGCGGTGCAGAAGGCGCTGGTCGCGAGCGCCAATGACGTCGACGGGTCGGACGTCGCCTCGTCGGACAAGGCGCAGCGCTATCTCGACCGCAACACCGGCCTCTTCGCCGCGGTCGACCGCTCGACCTTCCTGTTCACTCCGCAGGGACACGAGCTGGCCGAGCGGCCGTACCGGCCCAACCGGCGCGGTCTCGACGCCTCGTTCCGGGCCTATATCCGGGACACGATCCGCACGCAGCGTCCGGTCATCTCCGAGCCGTTCGTGACCAACGTCGGCGACAACAACATGGTGCTGGTGCTCACCACCCCGGTGTTCGACGGGGATGGCCACTTCATTGCCATCCTCACGGGCAGCATCGGTCTGACGAATCCGGGGATGCTCGGCAACGTCGCCAAGACCGTGATCGGCAAGACCGGGTATCTGTTCATCGTCACCGGCGACGGCAAGCTCATCATGCACCCTGATCGCGCGCGGCTGTCGCAGCCCGCTTTCGCCCCCGGCACGAACCCTCTGTTCGACCGCGCGCTCAACGGCTTCGAAGGCACGGGCGAGAGCGTGATGCCCGACGGCCGCGAGGCGCTGATCACCTACAAGCGGGTGCCTTCGTCGAACTGGATCGTCGCCGCGGTGTATCCGAAGGACGAAGCGTTCGCGGCGACCAACCAGCTGATCTGGCGCTTCGTCGCGTCGCTGTTCTTCGCCTGCATCGTAGTGGTCGCCGCGGTATGGCTGCTCACGAGCTTCCTCATGCGGCCTCTGCTGTCGCTTACCAGGCACCTCGCGCACTACACCGATCCGCAGGAGCGCCTGACTCCGCTCGCGGGCGACCCGAACCGCGGCAGCGGCGAGATCCGCGCGCTCACTTCCGCGTTCAACCGTCTCACCAAGCGGCTGTGCGAGCGCGAGGACGCGCTGATCGAAACCATGCGCAGCTACCAGCTGATCACGGAGAACTCGACCGACCTCATCACCAAGCATACCCCCGACGGGACCATCACCTTCGCCTCGCCGGTCGCGCACAGCGTGCTGGGCCTCGAACCCGAAGACTTGATTGGACATTCCCTCGTCGAGTTCGTGCACCCCGAGGATTACGAAGTCGTCCGCGTCGCGCTCGGGGTCGCCATTCATACCGAAACGCCGCCGACGGTCGTCTATCGCGCCCGCCATCACGCTCAGCACCACGTCTGGTTCGAGACCACGCTGAGGCTCATGCCGGGCGCCGCCGGGGAGGCCGTGGAGATCCTGTGCATCTCGCGCGACATCAGCGAGCGCAAGCGCATGGACGAGCGGCTGCACGAGCTGGCGCGCACCGACCATCTGACCAGCATACCGAACCGCGTGATGTTCTCCGAGCGCTTTGCCGGCGGTCTGGCGCAGGCGCGCCGCGAAGGCTCGCTGCTCGCGATGCTGATGGTCGACGTCGACCGCTTCAAGAACATCAACGACTCGCTCGGGCACGGAACGGGCGATGCGCTGCTGAGGCTGGTCGCCGATCGGCTGCGCGCCTCGATCCGCGAATGCGACACACTGGCGCGGTGGGGCGGGGACGAATTCGCCGTGCTGCTGCCGGGATTGCACCATGCCGATACGGCCGTGAGCGTGGCCCAGCGCTGCCTCCAAGCCGTCAAGGAGCCGCTGGTGCTCGAGGGACAGAACCTGCACGTAACCGCCTCGATCGGCATCAGCGTGTCGATCGACTCAAGCCCTGAAGCCGAAACGCTGCTGCGCAATGCCGACGTCGCGATGTACCGGGCCAAGACGCACGGCGGGGACTGCGTGGTCGTGTACAGCGAGGACATGAGCAAGGGTGGGCGCAGCCGCCTGTCGATGGAGAACGCGCTGTTCCACGCCATCGACCGAGACGAGCTGCTGCTGCATTACCAGCCGATGATCTCGATCCGTACCGGCCGGCTGGCCGGCGTCGAGGCGCTCATCCGGTGGAAGCATCCCGAGCGCGGTCTGGTGGCGCCGGGCGAATTCATCCCGATCGCGGAGGAAACGGGACTCATCGGCGCCATCGGCGAATGGGCGCTGCGCGCCGCCTGCCGCCAGATGCAGTCATGGTATGCCAAGGGGTTGCCGCGAATCGGCGTGTCGGTCAATGTCTCCAGCCGGCAATTCCGCCAGGACAGCCTCGCCCACACCATCCGGTCCGTTCTCGAAGACACCGGCTTCGACGCGAAGCTGCTGGAGCTTGAGCTCACCGAGTCGCTGCTGATGGACGAGGTCGAGCACAGCCGGACGATCATCGCCGAGCTGAAGGCGCTGGGCGTATCGATCGCGCTCGACGACTTCGGCACCGGCTACTCCTCGCTCTCCTATCTCAAGGGCTTCCAGCTCGACGCGCTCAAGATCGACCGCACGTTCACGAGCGAGATCATGTCCAGCGAGACGACGGCGTCGATCGTCCGCGCAACGATCGGACTGGCCAAGGGGCTGCGTCTGCGCAGCGTGGCCGAAGGCGTGGAGACACGCGCCCAGGCCGACTTTCTGGCGCGAAACGGCTGCGACGTGCTGCAGGGCTTCCTGTTCGCGCGTCCGATGGACCCCGACGCGTTCCTGTCCTTCGCGCTGGCCTCGCATACCTACCTTCTGTTCCGTCCCCCGCACGACGAGGCCGAGCGCCTCGGCGCGCGCTAGAGGCGAAGCCGCGTCAGGCTTGCCCCAGCCCGAGTGCCGCGCGGGCGAGGTCGCGCTGCTCGCTTTCGTGGCGCGCCGGGTCGCATCCCGCGCTCGGCGCCATCGGCGGCCGGCCCGCGTAGGCGAGCGACGTCCCGGCAGGCAGCGCCGCTTCGAGGCGGTCGCGCACGAGATACCAGGCGCCGTGGTTCTTCGGCTCTTCCTGCGCCCACATCACCTCGGAAAGCGCCGGGTAGCGAGCCAGCTCGCGGCCGAGCGCCTCGACCGGAAACCGGTAGAGCGTCTCCACGCGCACGATCGGCGTCGCGCGCAGCCCGGCACGTTCGCGCTCCGCGGCGAGCCGGTAATAGAACTTGCCGCTGGTCACGACCAGTCGGCGCACGCTCCCGGCATCGGCGCCGATCGCGTCGCCAAGGACAACGCGGAACTCGCCGTCGGCCAGCTCCTCCAGCCGCGAATGCGAAGGCTCGTGGCCGTACAACCACGGCTTGGGCGTCATGACGACGAGAGGCTTGCGCTCCTGGCGCAACGCCTGCCGCCGCAGCAGGTGGTAGAGCTGCGCGGGCGTCGAAGGCAGCACGACTTCGATATTGCCGCCGGCGCACAGCTGCAGGAACCGCCCCAGGAAGGCGCAGGAATGCTCCGGGCCCAGGCCGTCGTCGCCGTGCGGCAACAGCATCACGAGCCCGCTGCGGTAGCCCCACTTCGATTCGCCGGTGGCGATGAACTGGTCGATGACGACCTGCGCGTTGTTGACGAAGTCGCCGAACTGTCCTTCCCAGATCACCAGGTCCCGGCCGCAGCGCAACGAGTAGCCGTACTCGAATCCGACCACCGCCTCTTCCGAGAGCGCCGACTCGAACAGCGAAAAGACCGCGTTCCCACCCGCCGCAGTGCGCAGCGGCACGTGAAGCTCGCGGCCATCGACGTCGGCCGCCTGGTCGTGCAGCACGTGCAGGCGATGGCAGAAGCTGCCGCGGCCGACGTCGAGTCCCGTCAGCCGCACGTTAAAGCCGTTGGCGAGCAGCGTGGCGTAGGCGAGATTCTCGGCGAGCCGCCAATCGACCGGATGATCCTCACCGGACCCGACCGCGCGCCAGCGTTGCAGCGCCTTGGCGACTACCGCGTGCGGCGCGAATCCCTCCGGCAGCACGGCCAGCCGCGCGACGAGCGCGCGCAAGCGAGTGATCGGCACTCCCGTATGCACGCTGCGCGGCGGGTGGTCCTTGGCGGCATCCGGCCCCGCCGCGTGCTTTGGCGGCTTGTCGGGGGGCGCGCCTTGCGCGGGCGCTGCGGCCGCGAGCGCTGCCTGCGCCGCCGCCCTGAGCGCCTCGGCCTCGGCCGCGACGATGGAGCCACGGCGCGCCAACGTGCGGGCGTAGATCGCCGCCACCCCGGGATGGCGGTCGATCCGGCGCTGCATGGCCGGCCGCGTCAGCGTGGGGTCGTCGCCGACCCAGTGCCCGTAGCGCCGATAGCCGACGTGGTCGACGACGATGTCCGCGCCGAAGCGCATCCGGAACTCGGCGGCGAGCCGTGCCGCGGCGACCACGGCTTCGGCGTCGTCGGCGTTCACGTGCACGATCGGCGCATCGAAGCCGCGCGCCAGATCGGCGCAATACAGCGTCGAGCGTTGATCGCGCGGGTGAGAAATCGTCGACCCGATCTGGTTGTCGAGTATCAGGTGAACCGTTCCGCCGATCCCGTAGCCGCGGGTTTGCGCGACGTTCAGCGTTTCGGCCACCACACCCTGCCCGCAGAACGAGCCGTCACCATGCACGAGAACCGGCAGCACTTCGCGGACGGAAGCGCTTCGGTCCTGCAGCGCCCGGGCGACGCCGCACGCCACTGGAACGACGCTTTCCAGATGCGAAGGATTGTGCAGCAGGAGCACGTCGATCGCGCCGTGCTCGGTCTCCACGCAGCCGGAGAAACCGGCGTGATCCCGCAGATCCCAGGCCCCCAGCGTCCGATCGGGATTCGGCGAGAGCAGCGTGAGCAGCCGCCGCGCCGGAATCGCGAGCGCGTTGAGCATGACGTTCAGCCGGCCGCGATGCGGCAGGGCGAGCACGAGCTCGCGGGCGCCGTGCCGAGCGGCTTCCTCGATCACGGCGCGCAGGAGCGGGACGAAGCTCTCGCCGCCTTCGAGATTGAACTGCTTGTACTGCGGATAGGCCTCGCGCCGCATCTGCTCGAAGGCCTCGACGGCGATCAGATGCTCGAGAAGCCGCTTCGCGTCGGCGGCGGCCGGCTCCGGCGCGACGCCAATCTGCTCAACGCGCGCCTGCAACCAGCGGCGCTGCTCCTCCGAGCGAACGTGGAAGCACTCGAGCGAAAGCGGGCCGCAGTAGGCGACCTGCAGCCGCGCGACCAACTCGCGGATCGCGATGTTCTGGAGCGCACCTCCGATCTCGACCCGCACGGGCGTCGAATCGTCCGGCGCGAGCCCGTAGCGAAGCGAATCCAGTGCGTCGAACGAGGCTGGATCCGGCGGCTCGCGCAACGGATCCATCGCTGCGGCGTGGTGCCCGTGCCAGCGGTACGCGCTGATGAGCGCTTCGGCGCGGTAACCGAGGCTGACTTCCGTGGCTTCAGCTTGCTTCCGGTCGACGGGAGCGAGCGCATCGGGAAGCCGCGACGGAACGATCGCGAGCGGCGTCGTTACCGCCATGGCGCGCTCCTCGCTGGACGCAGAAGGTCAGCGCCCCTCAGCGTAGCGCTGACGATGCTGTAGTCACCAACACTGCGCCGCCTGCCGACGCTCGAGCTTCGCCCGTCCATGGCGATCCCCTCTCCCCACGCGCATTCTAGCCCCGGCGGCCGACGTGATTACCGCCGAAACACGAGCTTGCGCGCCCCCCGGCCTAAAGCCCGCTCAGGCCAGAGGTAGGCTACAGCATATCAGAGTAGCGTCGTTGTCGAGTCGGCATCAAGCACCCGGGGTGGACCCGCGCACACCGAAGATTGCGACCGGCGGTCCACCGGCCCATGCCCCTAGAGCCGATGGCTGCGGTCGCCGTGAAGGAAGCCGAGGAGCCCGGGCTCGATGTCCCGGGTCAGCGCCAGCACCTTCACCAGTTCGCCCATCTCCGCCGGCGAGATGAGCTTCTGCACGACGCTTGCCGCACGCAGGTATGCGCTCGATTGCGGATCGCCGCAGCGGGCCAGCGCATCGAGGATGCCGCAGTTGAGAAGAAAGCGCGCCTGGGAAGTGAACCCCGCCACCGCCATCCCGGCTGCCGCGCCCGCGTGGGCGATCGCGGTGAAGTCGACGTGCGCGGTCAGATCGGCGAGCCCCGGGCGGAACAGCGGATCGGCGAGCGAGCGATGCCTATAGTGGACCATCAGCGTGCCGCGGTCGCGCTGCGGATGGTAGTACTCGGCCGCGGGAAAGCCGTAGTCGAAGAGGAGCATGAGGCCGCGCTGGCAGCGACGGGCCAGGCTCGCCACCAGCGCTTCGGCGCCGGGATTGATCTCGGAGAGGTAGTCGCCGGCATCGGGAAAGCGCGCGGCGGCACGCTCGCGCAGGGCCGGCGAAGCGAGCGGCCGGTCGGCCGGCACCAGCCCGCCGGAAGCATCCACGCCCACGCCCCACTCGAGCCATTCGCCGCTCTTGCGCGCAACGACATGCACGGGCACGGCGTCGAGGACCTCGTTGGCGAGCACTGCGCCGGACCAGCGGTCAGGAAGCATCTCGATCCAGCCTACCCGCGGCAGGTGCTGTGGCACGGACGCGTTGAGGTGCTCGCGCTGCCGCTCGCGCAGCGTAGCACTGACCTCGAGCAGCCAGTAGCGCGCGGGAAGCGCATCGCGCTCGGCCAGCGCCGCGAGCACCTGGGCGCACAGGCGTCCGGAGCCGGGTCCGAGTTCGATCAGTTCCGCACGTTCCAGGGAGCGGAAGGCTTCGGCGAGCTGGGTCGCCACCGCCTGCCCGAACAGCGGGCTCAGCTCGGGTGCGGTGACGAAGTCGCCGTCGGGCCCAAGCTTGCGCGCGCCCGCCGCGTAATAGCCGAGCCCCGGCGCATAGAGCACGGCGTTCATGTAGTCGGCGAACGAGATCCATCCTCGGTGCTCTTCGATCGTGCGGCGCAAGTGCGCGAGCACGCGCTGCGCATGGACACGCTCGTCCGGGGACAACGGCGGGAGACCGGAGGCGGAACCGGCGTCCGGTGGAGCCTGGAACATCGATATGCTAGATTCACTGACTCCTACAGGGAGTGTAGCCGGAGCCGCGCGTGCAGGGCAAAGTCGTGTTGATCACGGGTGGAGCCAAGCGCGTCGGGGCCGCGATCTGCCGCCGGCTGCATGCGGCCGGCGCGAATCTCATGCTGCACTATCGATCCTCGGCGGGCGAAGCGCGGCTGCTGCAGGCGGAGCTCAACCATCAGCGCAAGGACTCCGTAGCGCTGATCCAGGCCGATCTTCTCGATCTGGCGAAACTGCCCTCGCTGATCGACCAGACGGTGCAGAGCTTCGGGCGCCTGGATGCGCTGGTCAACAACGCCGCCAGCTTCTACCAGACGCCGATGGGCGAGATCACCGCCGAGGACTGGGACAATCTCATCGGAGCGGACTTGCGCGCGCCGCTGTTCATCGCCCAGGCCGCGGCGCCGGCGTTGAAGAAGGCGGCGGGGTCGATCGTCAACATCACCGACATCCACGCCGAGCGGCCGCTCAAGAACTACGTGCTCTACAGCGTCGCCAAGGCGGGCCTCGTCGGCCTCACGCGCTCGCTCGCGCGCGAGCTCGCGCCGGAAGTGCGCGTCAACGCGGTCGCCCCCGGACCGATCCTGTGGCCCGACGACGACGAGTCGTTCGACGAGCTGTCGCGCCAGCGCATCATCTCGCACACGCCGCTCAAGCGCGAGGGCACGCCCGAGGACGTCGCGCGGGCCGTGTTGTTCCTGCTCGTCGACGCGCCATACGTGACCGGCGAGACGATCAGCGTCGACGGCGGACGACATGTAGCGCTGTGAGCAGCGAGAGGGGACTCCGGCTCGCGCTCGCGCAATTGTCGCTTCGGGCCGTCGTCCCATGCGACGGCTCGGGTCGCCTCCATTCGCTTACGCTCGCGAAGCCTCGCTCCGCCTCGCCGCTCGCCCACTTGCGATAGCGCTGGGGGTCGAGCGTCCGCGAATCAGCGCTGCGGCCAACTAGACAACTCTGCCTCGGCTCGAGGTTTTCAAGGGGGCCGCGCTGTTGGGCCGAATTCATTCGGCCGCGCCGGTCAGGATGAGCGACCTACCGGCCGCGGGTCGGGATGAATTCCGGCGTAGCGGCGAATCGTCGGCCGCGCCGGTCGGGATGAATCCCGACCTACGAGGCGGGCTCACTGTCCGCCGGGGGTGCAACCCGCGCGTTGCCGCGCCGCCTCGCCACCAGCCGCGCCAGGCGCTCGAGATAGGGATCGACGATGCCGTGCGTGACGAGCGCCACGCGCGTGCGCTCGAGGTAATCCGCCGAGGTTCCGAACGCGCCGCAGGCGGTCGCGATCACGTCGGCCTGCTCGCTCATCGACAGCTTGCCGACGTACTGGCGGTGCGCCCGGTCGACGACGAAGGCGAGCGCGACGAGCGGCTTGGCGGCGCAGCGCAGCGTAACCCAGAGCGGCTTGTAGGCGCCGAGCACCATCTCGCGGCGCCACAGAAGCTTCAGCTCGTCGTGCGCCCTGGCATCCGGCAGCCGGTACGCGACGCCGTGGCAGGAGCCGCCGCGGTCGAGGCCCAGTACGAGCCCGGGCTGGTTGCATGTGCCGCGCGAGGCGAGCGACCACAGGCAGAACCGCCGGTGCCGCCCGGCGAGCGTCGCCGGCCGCGCGTCCTCGAACGGAAACAGCGGATTCCACAGCAGCGATCCGTAGGCGAACACCCACCAGTCGGATCCTGCAGGCCTGGCCGTGAGCGTCGCCGCAAGCGACGCGGCAAGCTCCTCGTCGGTGAGCGGGTGACGCGGATCGACGGCCTCCATGTACACCGCGCGCATCCGGTCCTCCTCGAGATCCCGGCGCGAGAGCGTCATTCAGCCGCCTTCGGTCTCGCGAACGATCTTCTGCAGTTCGACTTTCGCCTGGCGGCGCCTCGCCGCGTTCGACTTGCCGTGCGCGCCGCCCTTGCCGAGCAGCGGCGAGCGTGCGACCGGGTTGCGCGGCCTCGGGACGAGGTGCTTCTTCGCGCGCTTCATGACGGCACAGCGCGCGCGGCGCGCTCCGTTGGTTCCCCAGTCCTCGGAGAGGGCCTGGAGATAGCGGGCGGCCAGCGGCTCATACGAGTCCGCGAAACGGCAGGCGCTCCTCGCACCAGCGCGCGACTGCGAGCAGGCGATCGTCATCGCCCGGAAGTGCCGACAGTTGCAGCCCCAGCGGCAGGCCGTTGCCGGCGAGCGCGATCGGGAGCGAGATCGTCGGAGCCCCGAGCAACGACCACAGCGTGCAGCACGCGGGATCGCCGGTCTGCGTGAGATCGGCGGGCGCAGTGTCCGGAGTCGGCGGCGAGACCACGGCGTCGAACGCTGCGACCCACGCCGGGGCCTCCTCGATCATCCTGCCGCGCTCCGCCAACGCCGCTCGATAAGCCTGGTCGGTAATGGCCCGGCCCTCGTCGAGCGCCGCGTTGAGCTTGGCCGACATCCGGCCGCGCTCGTGCTGTTGCAAGGACGCGAGCTCCTGCGCGCCTTCGTGGAGCATGATCGTCCGCAAGCACCGATGCGCGTCGCGCCATGCCTCCGGGAGCGAGACCTCCTCGAGACGCGCCCCAGCCTCTGCGAGCGCGGCCGCCGCGACGCCCATCGCCCGCGCCTGCTCGGCACCGGTCCCGACCCAAGGAAACGCCGCGAGGAAGGCGATTCGCGGCGCGACGCTTGCCGCTGTCGCAGCCGCGATCCGGCCCGGATCGGCGAGGCATGAGGCGAGGAGCGCGCAGTCATCGACGCTGCGCGCGAACACACCGAGCGTATCGAGGGTGCGGCTGAAGCGGTTCACGCCGTCGAACGGGAGCGCATCGAGCGTCGGCTTGAACCCGACGACGCCGCAGTAGGCGGCGGGACGGAGCATCGACCCGTTGGTCTGCGTGCCGATCGCCGCGGGAACCTGCCCAAGGGCGACTGCCGCGGCCGAGCCTGACGACGAGCCGCCGGGCGTATGCGCCGCGCTCCACGGATTGCGCGTCTTCCCCGGATGGAGGAAGGCGAATTCGGTCGTCACCGTCTTGCCCAGCGCGAAGGCGCCGGCGCGATCCAGCCGCACGACGCATTCGGCGTCGAACGGCGGCCGGGCGCCGGCATAGATGGGCGATCCGAGCTGCGTGGGCTGATTCGCGGTGGCGACGATGTCTTTGACACCGATGCCGATGCCCGCGAGCAGACCGTCGACCACGCCCGCCGCTCGCTCCCGGTCGATGGTTCGCGCCGCCTCGAGCGCTGCGGCGGGATCGAGGTGCGCCCACGCGAGCACGTTGGCGTCGCTGGCGGCGATGCGTTCCAGCAGCCCGCGTGTGTAGTCTTCACTGGAGAGGGTTCCCTCGCGAATGGCGCGGGCCGCGGCGGCGAGACCCAGCGCGTGAGCGGATCCACTCATCGCTGCAGCGCGAGCGGCGCGCACGCACGCGCCGGCTTCGCGGACGGCAGGAACAGCGCCTGCAGGTCGTTCAGGAAGCGCCGCCCGAGTGCCGTCGCCCGCAAGCGCGAGGGATCCGGTTCCAGGAGCCCCCGGCGCTCGGCCTCACGCAGGGCGCCGGCCACGATCGCCAACGGAAATCCGGTGCGCTCGGCGAAAAGCGATGCAGGGACGCCCTCGGTGAGTCGCAGCGCGTTGAGCATGAACTCGAATCCGATCTCGGCGCGGCCGACTGGGTGCTCCTCGAGCACCGGAGCGCCGGAGCGGGCCCGCTCCAGATACTGCTGCGGTTGCTTCACGCGGACCTGGCGCACAATGCGGTCCGAGAACGACAACTTGGAATGCGCGCCGGCGCCGATGCCCAGGTAGTCGCCGAAGCGCCAGTAGTTCACGTTGTGCCGGCATTCGAATCCAGGCTTGGCGAAAGCCGAAGTCTCATAGCGCGTGTACCCGGCCTGGGCGAGCGCCGCCTCGACCGCCTCCGCCATGTCCGCCGCGGCGTCGTCGTCGGGAAGCGGCGGCGGCTGGCGATGGAACAGCGTGTTGGGCTCGAGGCTCAGCTGGTAGAACGACAGGTGCGGCGGCGCGAAGGCGAGCGCCGCAGCGACGTCGGCACGCGCATCGCGAAGCGTCTGCTCCGGCAGCGCGAACATGAGATCGAGGTTGACGTTGCCGAAGAGCTGCAGCGCCGCCGCGGCCGCCGCCCTCGCCTCGTCGGCGCCGTGCACGCGGCCGAGCGCGGCGAGGTGCGCCGGATCGAAGCTCTGCACGCCCAGGGAGAGCCGATTCACGCCCGCGTCGCGGAAACCCGCGAACTTCGCGCGTTCGAAGGTCCCGGGATTCGCCTCCAGCGTGACTTCGGCGTCCGGCGCGAGCGGCACGCGCGCGCGGATCGCGGCGAGGAGGCGATCGACCGACTGCGGCGAGAACAGACTCGGCGTGCCGCCGCCGAAGAACACGGTCGCCACGCGCCGGCCCCAGATCGACGGCAGCGCGAACTCGAGATCGGCGAGCAGCGCCTCGACGTATGCGTTCTCGGCGAGCGCTCCCTTGAGCTCGTGCGAATTGAAATCGCAATACGGGCACTTGCGCAGGCACCAGGGCAGGTGAACGTAGAGCGCGAGCGGCGGCAGCGCTGCAAAGCGCGGTGCGACCGCACCGGCGAGCGGCTCGACGCTCACCGGGCGAGCCGCCGGCGCCGCTCCGGCGCCGTCATGATCCATCGTCCGGAGCACCCCGGACATCGAGTGCCTGGCGCACGTTACGCGCCAGATTCTCGAACGTGTACGGCTTGTCGAGCAGCCGCAGACCGGCGGCGCCGCGGTGCGCGACCGCCGGATGCTGACTGTAGCCGCTCGTGAGCAGAACCGGCATGCCGGGCCGCATCCTGCGCAGCGCCTCGGCAAGGGCGCCGCCGCTCATGCCTCCCGGAAGCGCGACGTCGGCAAAGAGCAGATCGATCCGCGCGCCGTCGATCGATTCCACCAGGCGCAGCGCCGACGAGCCGTCGTGCGCCAGGAGCACCCGGTAACCGAGGCTCTCCAGCGCGCTCACTGCGAGCCCCCGGATGTCCTCGTTGTCTTCGACCACCAGCACCGTCTCTCCGGGCTTCGCATGCGGAACGCTGTCGCCCTGCGGCGGCCCGGCCCCGGCGGCCGGCATGGCGCCGTCGGAGCATCGGGGCAGGCAGATCCTCACCGTCGTGCCCTTGCCCGGCGAGCTCGAGATTCGGACATGGCCGCCCGACTGCTTGACGAAACCGTACACCATCGATAGCCCGAGGCCCGAGCCCTTCCCCGTGTCCTTGGTCGTGAAGAACGGCTCGAATACCTTGCCGAGAATGGCCTCCGGGATGCCGGATCCGGTATCGCTGACGCTTAGCATGACGTAGGCGCCGGGCACGAGGTCGGCGGCGTAGCGATCGTCGAGATCCATGTTCGCCGTCTCGATGGAAAGCGATCCGCCCTGCGGCATGGCGTCGCGCGCGTTGACGACCAGATTGAGCAGCGCCGTCTCGAGCTGGCTGCGGTCGGCATAGGTCGCCCACAGACCCGCGGCGAGCCGGGTTTCCACGCGGATCGTCTCACCCAGCGTTCTGACGATCATGTCGGTCATGTCCGCAACCAGGCGGTTGGCGTCGATCGCCGTGGGCTGCAGCATCTGCTGACGGCTGAACGCGAGCAGCCGTTGCACCAGCTGGCTCGCGCTGCGCGAGGACTTCTGCGTGGTGTCGATCGCCTTGAGCAGCTGCTCGCGGGCCTCGGCCGACCCGGCCGTCTCACGGCGCACGATCGCCCGAGCGAGCTCGAGATTGCCGTGAATGACCTGCAGGATGTTGTTGAAGTCGTGCGCGATGCCTCCGGTGAGCTGTCCGACGGCTTCCATCTTCTGCGCCTGGTGCAGGCGCGACTCGGCTTCGGCGCGCCGCTGCGCCTCGGCTTCGAGCGCGGCGGTGCGTTCCTTCACCCGGTTCTCGAGAATGCGGTTCATTCGCTCGAGCTCGGTGCGCGCGGTGGCGAGCGCCTCTTCGGCAACCTTGCGATCGGTGATGTCGAGATCGATGCCGCTGTAGCGGACCGGCTTTCCGTTTGCGTCGCGAATGATCCGGCCGCGGCCGAAGATCCAGCGCAGCTCGCCGTCGGGCCGGACGATGCGGTACTCCATTTCGTAGGCGTCGGTGCCTTCCTCGAGCGCGCGGCGGAATCCGGCGAGCACGCGCTCGCGGTCCGCGGGATGGCGCAGGCTGCGCACGCTCTCCATGGGAACGCATTCGCGCGTCGGCGGCAGTCCCAGGATGCGGAAGAACTGCGGCGTCGCGCGCAGCATCCCCGTCGTGAGATCGATGCTCCACACGCCGAGGCCGGCCGATTGCTCGGCCAGCGCGAGCGCATCCTGATCGAAGGCGTCGGCGGAGAGTATGCCGAGCAGCTCCGGCGCCGGGCTCGACGCGGGATTCTTACGCCCGCCCGCCCCGTCGCGCTCCGTCTCGTTCATCGCGTGCGGTCCTGGCGCGAATTCCCGTGGCGTTTCCTATACCATTGCATCGTACCGGAGTCGGGCGATGCCGGCTAGCCGCCACTTCCTGATTGCGCTCACCGCCGTTGCCTGCGCGGCCAGCCACGCCGGCACGCTGGTGATCAACGCCAACAGCGCCGACCCCGCGCCACGAGCGGCATGGCAGGACGTCGTCGCGCGCTTCGAGCGCGAGAACGCCGACGTGCGCGTGGAATTCAACGTCTACGACACCGAGAGCTACAAGCGCGCGATCCGCAACTGGCTGACCGGCGCTCCGCCCGATGTCGTGTTCTGGTACGCCGGCAATCGCATGCGCCAGTTCCTCGCGCCGGGGCTCTTGGAAGACGTGAGCGTGCTCTTCACTACCTCCGTGCGCGCCTCGCTGCACCGCTCGGCGATCGACCTGGTGAGCGATGGCGGCCGCCAGTTCGGCGTGCCGTACACGTATTACCAGATCGGGCTTTACTTCCGGCGCGATCTGCTGGAAGCGGCCGGCGTGGAGCCGCCGCGCACGTGGTCCGATATGCTGCGGGCCTGCGACAAGCTCCTCGCCAGGGGGATCGAGCCGATTGCGATCGGCACGAAGGACCTGTGGCCGGCAGCCGCGTGGTTCGACTACCTCGATCTGCGACTCAACGGGCTCGCTTCCCACATGCGGCTCATGCGCGGACAGGTGAGCTATCGCGGAGACCCGGTCCGCGGCGTATTCGAGCGCTGGCGGGAGCTTCTCGACCGGGGCTGCTTCAGCCGCAACCATGCATCGTCCAGCTGGCAGGAGGCGCAGGCCCTGCTCTACGACGGCAGCGCGGCGATGATGCTGATCGGCAACTTCATCGTGTCGAACTTCCCCTCCGGCGTGCGCGAGCGCATGGACTTCGTCGCCTTTCCGAGGCTGCGCGACGACATCGGCCGCTATGAAGACGCGCCGATGAACACCCTGCACATTCCGGCGCGGGCGCGCAACAAGGCCGACGCCCGGCGATTCCTCGCCTTCGTCATGCGCGCGGACGTGCAAGAGGCGCTGAACAAGGCCACCCTGCAGATACCCGTCAATCTGCACTCCGCGCCCGCCGACGACCGCTTCCTGCGCCGCGGCCGCGAGCTTCTCGCCGGAGCGGACGGCCTCGCGCAGTACTTCGACCGCGACACCAGTGAGGATCTGGCCAACATCGCGATGAAAGGCTTCCAGGAGTTCATGCTCCACCCCGAGCGCCTCGACGCGATTCTCGGCACGATCGAGCGCGCCCGGGCGCGCATCTACGGCGCGGCCGCGTCGCCGCACTGACGCGTCCGTTCGATGTCGCGCCCCCTTTGCAGTGCCGCCGGTCGGGGCAGCGCCTCCCGTGCTCGGCACGCCAGGCGCGCGACGCTGGCGCTGCTGGCGCCGGCCTGCCTGATGTTCTCGCTGTTCGTACTCTACCCGATCGCCCGCAGCATCGCGATCTCGCTCTACGACTGGGACGGCGCGGGCGCCATGACGTGGGTCGGCCTCGGCAACTACCGCGAACTCTTCGCCGATCCGGTGTTCCGCACGGCGCTCGCCAACAATCTGCGCTGGCTGGGCTGCTACCTGCTCGCGCCGGTCCTCGGCCTCGGGCTGGCGGTGTTCCTCAGCCAGAACCTGCCCGGCATGCGTGCGGCGCGCACGCTCTTCTTCATGCCGTTCGTCATCAGCCAGGTGGTCGTGGGACTCATATTCGGCTGGTTCTTCAACGCCCGCTTCGGCCTGTTCAACGAGGTCCTGCGCTGGCTCGGGCTGCCACCGGCCGCTCCGCTCGACAGCGAGCGCTGGTCGATCTACGCGCTGATCGCGGCCGGGCTCTGGCCGCAGGTCTCCTACTGCCTGATCCTGTATCTCACCGGGCTGGCGACGCTGCCGGGCGAGCTCATCGATGCGGCGCGCGTCGACGGCGCGAAGGCGCTGCCGCTGTTCCGGCACGTGGTCCTGCCGCTGCTCCGCCCGGTGCACTTCATCGTCGCGCTGGTGTGCGCGGTCGCGGCGCTGCGCAGCTTCGACTACGTGATGATCATGACCTTCGGCGGCCCGTACGACAGCTCCACCGTGCTGGCCTATTACATGTACGAGCAGACGTTCGTGAGCCTGCGCTACGGCTACGGCGCGGCCATCGCCACGGTCCTGCTGGCGCTGATGAGCGCGTTCACGGTCGCGCTCCTCGTGCGCCTGCTTCGCCGCGAGCGCTAGAGCGATGTTTCCGGCGCCGATCAGACGTCGCCGCGTCGCGCGCCTAGGATACGGCCTGGCTGTGGTCGCGGCGCTCGCCGTGTGGCTGCTCCCCATGGCGGGCATCGCGCTGACCTCGGTGCGCTCGGCGGAGGACTTGAACCGCGGCAACTTCTGGGGCTGGCCGAGCGAGGTCCGGCTCTTCCAGAACTACGCCGAGGTTCTCACCGGCTCCCGCATGAGCGAGTTCGTCCTCAACAGCTTCTCGATCACGCTGCCCGCGGTGCTGGGCACGATCGCGCTCGCGTCGATGGCCGGCTTCGCGCTCGCCAAGCACGACTTCAGGGGCAACCGCGCGATCCTCATGCTGTTCATCGCCGGCAACCTGGTGCCGTTCCAGGCGCTCATGATCCCGGTGCGCGACCTCTTCCTGCGGCTCGGGCTCTACGACTCCCGCCTCGCGCTGATCCTCTTCCACGTCGCCTTCCAGACCGGCTTCTGCACCCTTTTTTTGCGCAACTTCATCCGCGAGCTCCCCGACGCGGTCCTCGACGCGGCGCGCATCGAGGGCGCCGGCGAGCTGCGCATCTTCTGGTCGATCGTGCTGCCGCTCGTGCGCCCGGCCATCGCGGGAGTCTCGGTCCTGGTCTTCACCTTCGTATGGAACGACTACTTCTGGGCGCTGGTGCTGGTGCAGTCCGACGCCGTGCGGCCCATTACCGCCGGGCTGCAGCTCCTGCGCGGCATGTGGCAGACGTCGTGGCAGCTCTTGTCGGCGGGGTCGATCCTCGCGGCGCTCCCGCCGCTGGCCGTTTTCTTCGTGATGCAGCGGCAGCTCGTCGCCGGGCTCACCTACGGCGCTCAGGCGGATATCGGGCGCTGATCGGACGGCTTCGCGGCTTCGCAAGCCGGCGGTTCAGGACTCCGCCGCGAGCCTGGCGAGCAGCGCGCGCATCGCCTTGCCGCGGTGCGAGCGCCGGTTCTTCTCCGCCGGCGCAAGCTCGGCGCCGGTGAGGCCGACGTCCGGATCCAGAAAGTGCGGGTCGTAGCCGAAGCCGCCGCTGCCGCGAGGCGTGTCGATGACCAGACCGTCCCAGCGTCCCTCCGCCAGGATCGGCTCCGGGTCCTCGCCGTGGCGCAGCAGCGCGAGCACGCAGTAGTAGTGCGCGCGGCGATCGGGGATGCGCGCCAGTTCGGCGACGAGCTTCTCGTTGTTGCGCCGATCGGATTTCGGCTCGCCCGCATAGCGCGCGGATTGCACGCCCGGCGCGTCGGCGAGCGCGGCCACGCACAGTCCGGAGTCGTCGGCGAGCGCCGGCAGGCGCGCGAGCCGGCTCGCATGCCGCGCCTTGGCGAGCGCATTCTCCACGAAGGTAACGTGCGGCTCGTCCGCCTCCGCGATGCCGAGCTCGGATTGCGCAACAAGATCGATGCCGAGCGGCCCGAGCAGGCGCCGGAACTCGCGCAGCTTGCCTTCGTTCGCGGAGGCGAGCACAAGGCGCAGCGGCACCGGCACGCGCGCCTCAAGGCTCGAGCGAGCGCTTCTGCGCCGCCGTGAGCTCGCGGATGCCCCGCTCGGCGAGCGCGAGCAGAGCGTCCATCTCGGCGCGACTGAAGGGAGCGCGCTCCGCCGTGCCCTGGACCTCGACGAAGCCGCCGCGTCCCGTCATCACGACGTTCATGTCGGTGTCGCACGCGGAGTCCTCGGCGTAGTCGAGATCGAGCGAAGGGACTCCGGCGACGATGCCCACGGACACGGCGGCGACCGAGTCGATCAGCGGCTCGCCGGCGAGAAGGCCCCGTCGCCTGCACCATTCGATCGCGTCGTGCAGCGCGACCCAGGCACCGGTGATCGACGCGCAGCGCGTGCCGCCGTCGGCCTCGATCACGTCGCAGTCGACGCGGAGCGTCCGCTCGCCCAGCGACTTCAGGTCCGCGACCGCGCGCAGGCTGCGGCCGATCAGGCGCTGGATCTCCTGCGTGCGACCCGACTGCTTTCCCTCGGCGGCCTCGCGCCGCGTGCGCGTGGTGGTCGCCCGCGGCAGCATGCCGTATTCGGCGGTGATCCAGCCCTGTCCCCTGCCCTTGAGGAACGGCGGAACGTCCGGCTCGACGCTCACCGTGCACAGCACCCGCGTGCGGCCGCATTCGATCAGCACCGAGCCCTCGGCATGGCCGGTGTAGCCACGCATGATGCGGAGGTCGCGCAGCTCGTCGGCGCGCCGCCCGGCGGAGCGCTCGCTCATCGAGGGACCGCTACCATGATTGCCGGGGATTATAGCGGCGGGAGCGTGTGCCGTTGCCGGCGACGCGCGTCAGCGCGGGCGCTGCGTGCGCCACCACGCGGCTGTCGCCGCGAGTCCCTGGTCGAGCGAATAGCGCGGCGTCCACCCCGTGAGCCCGCGAAAGCGCAGCGCGTCGACTTCCAGCGAATCCATGAGCCTCATGGCGTATCCCGAGCGACCGATCATCGTCGCCGCCCCGCGCAGAAACGGCCCGGGAAGCGCAAGCAGCCGCGGCTCCAGCCCAAGGGCGCGCGCAAGCTTTGCGATCAGCTCCGGCGTCGAGACGCTTTCGGGGTCGGCGATCGGCAGCGCGTCGCCCGAAAGGCCCGGCTTGACGAGCGCTGCCTCGATGGCGGACACGGCGTTGCCGACGAAGAGCAGGCTGCGTCGATTGGCGATCCCGCCCAACGGCAGGCGGCGCCCCGAGGCCACGCTCTCCAGAAGCGTGCGGAAGTTGCCTTTCACGCCCGGACCGTAGGTCAGCGGCAGGCGCAGGACGACCGCCTCCATGCCGCGCGCGGCGGCGATCTCGCGCAGCACGTTCTCGGCTTCGGCCTTGCTGTGCGCGTAGGCGTCGCGCGGCGCAAGGGGATCCCCGGCGCGAAACGGCTTGCCCGGCGGGCTCGTCTCGCCGTAGACCTTGACCGTGCTCGCCAACACGATCCGGCGCACGCCGGCGCGCGCGGCGGCGTCCGCGAGCCGCCGCGTGACGTGGACGTTGGCGACGATGAACGGTGTCGGCGCCTCCGCGTCGCGGCCGCTGACGTGGGCTAGCCCGGCGAGGTGAACGACGGTCTCGACCTCGTCGAGCACTTCGTGCCAGTCGGCGGCGGCGAAGTCCCCGAGCGCGACGTAATGGACCCGTCCCGCATCGCCAAAGGGAGGCGCACGCACCGCGGCCACGTGGCGGACACCCGTCTCGGCGAAGCGCGCGCACAGGGCCCGGCCGATGAATCCGGCGGCACCCGTCACCAGGATCTTGCCGCTCATGGCGTCGCTACACCCACTTCCAGCCGTGCTTGCGATAGAACCGCGCCGCGCTGGTCGCGAACCACACGACGTGGCGCCAGCCCTTGCGCGCCGCGCCGCCGCCGTGGTGGACGATCCTTACTGCCGGCACGTAGGCGCTTCCCGCCACCCGGTTCAGCCGCACGCTCCAGTCGAAATCCTCGAAATAGAGGAAGAACGCGGGATCGAAGCCGCCGGTCGCGTCGACCACCTTGCGCCGCGCGAGCATGAAGCAGCCGCTCATCACCGGGACCGGGGAGACGAAGCCGTTCGCGGCCTCGAGCGCGTTGCGCATCTCGAAGCGGGCAAGGCGCTTGTCGAACAGGCGGCGCAGAAACGGCGGCGCGAAGCCGCGCAACGCGAGATCGAGCACCGCGGGATAGCGTTTGCACAGGAACTCGCGCTGGCCGGCCGC
>Ga0335081_10002673_pt1 | contig 28031 bp, 29 predicted proteins | sample Lox_Sample_35_FD_206713 | JGI IMG/M metagenome (GOLD analysis project Ga0335081, IMG submission 206713) | Soil microbial communities from Loxahatchee National Wildlife Refuge, Florida, United States - Lox_Sample_3.5 | ecosystem: Environmental > Terrestrial > Soil > Wetlands | place: USA...
AAGGTGGGAGCCGTATGCCTGAATTGGGCCCGTACGGTTCTGTGCGGGGGGCGCTCAGTAATGGGCGTCCCTACCGCGATTCGGGCGCGCCAGCACTTAGCACCCGATTTCCGTGCAAAAAACTACCAATTTTTACGGTTTTTGCAAGGAAGTCCCCCGCATCACTCGTACGGATTTCCGCGGACCGCGTGCTGGTTGCGGATCCGATTCGTTGTGCCAGCTGCTTTCCAAGCGGAATATCTGATCGGCAACGGCATACGCACGTCCGCTTCGCTTCGAAAGCAAATTCGGGGCTGGACCGGCAAAAACCGTAAGGAACCTCACTTCTCCTTCAACCCAAACGCCAGCGCATCCCCCGTCGCGCCGCAATACTTGTACAGCAGGACCTTGCCGGTCATACCGACGGCAACGCGGTCGCGCTTGGGGTCGGCGTTGCGCGTGATGTCCATATCGAAGTCGATTGCCGACAATGATGCCATCGCCGAGCTTCTCCTAGATCAGCGCCTTCAGCGCCGGACGGTTGACCATGATCAGGTCGTACAAGCGATGGATCAGCGGATCGATCGGCGGCATCGGCGTGCCAATGCCGCACATCGGCACCTCGTTGAGCAGGGTCTGTCCCGACGAAATCCGTCATGCAACGAACCGTGGCGACAAAAGGCGTCATTCGGAGATCGCATTTGATGGCTTGCCCTGACGCTCCGCTTGCGTAACCATTGTATCAATGTCCATGGGTTGAGAGGCCGTGACGCGGCCATCCTTGCCACATTTGGAGGGGCACATGATCAGGACTAGTAATATCGCGGCGGTAGCGCTCGCGACGGCAATGCTTGCTTTGGGCGCAGTAACGGCTGACGCAAAACAGAAGGTGAAAGTCGGCTTTATCGGCCCGCTCACCGGCGGCGTGTCGGTCAACGGCATCGGCGGCCGCAATTCGGCGGACGTTGCCGTGAAGCTGCGCAATGCCGATCCCAAGGCGAAATACGAGTACGAGATGACCGTGCTTGACGACGAATGCAAGCCGAACGTCGCGGTCCAAGTCGCCACCAAGATGGCGGCCGACAAGGATGTCATTGCTGCGGCCACACACTATTGCTCGGCGGCGGCGATCGCGGCGGTCGACGTCTATCACAAGTTCGGCTTGCCGGTGATCGTGTGGGGCGCGGTGCTGCCCGACATCACCTACAGGAATAAATATGCCGAGGTGCATCGCGTCAATGGCACCATGATCAACCAGAACGACACCAATGCGGAGCTCATCTCCAGCCTCGGCTTCAAGACGGTGGCGGTGATTCATGACACTACCGACTACGGCAAAGGCCACAACGAATATTTCAGCAAGGCGCTGGCCAAGATCGGCAAGGCCAAGATCGTCGGCACCTTCGGCGTGACCGCCGACCAGCAGGACTTCACCGCGGAGCTCACCAAGATCAAGGAACTCAAGCCGGATGTGATTTATTTTGGCGGGTTGACGCCGATCGGCGTGCGCATCCGCTCGCAAATGGACAAGCTCGGGATCAAGGCAGTGTTCGACGGCACCTCGGGCATCGTCTCGGATGCCTATATTCAGGGCCTCGGCCCATTGGCCGAGGGCACGCTCGCCTTCCGTGAGGGGGCGCCGACCGCCAAGCTGCCGGGCGGCAAGTTCTTCATGGAGAAGTACAACGAGCAGAAATACGATAACCCGCCCGAAGCTTATGGCGCCTTCGCCTATGCCGCGATGAACCTGATCCTCGATACGATCGAGAATGTCGGGCCCGACCGCAAGAAGGTCGTGGCGGCCCTTGGTAACGTGAAGGACCGCGATTCGATTGTCGGCAAGATTTCCTTCGACGACCACGGACAAAACACCGTCGCGGTGATCACAAAATACGTGGTCCAGGACGGCAAGTTCGTGGAGTGGCAGGATAGCGAATACGCCAGCGGCAAGCGCAAGCTGCCGGGCCAGAAATAACGATACGTGAGGCGGGCTTGCCGGCGCGCGGCCCCGCCTTACGCCCTCGATAAATCATAAGAAGAAACCAGGGCATGGACGCTGGTCTGTTGGCGCAATACGTCATGAACGGGTTGATGCTCGGCATGATGTACGCCCTCGTTGCGGTCGGCTTTACGCTGTTTTTCGGCGTGCTCGACGTCATCCAATTCTCGCATGGTGATGTGCTCACGGTCGGTGCCTTCGCCGCGCTGGCGGGCTTTGTCGGCCTCAACGCGCTGGGAGTGAGCTCGCCCTGGCTCGAGCTCGCCATCATTCTGACGTTGGCGGTAGCGGCAATGGCTTTGCTCGGAGCGCTGATCGCGCGCTATCTGGTGATGCCATTGCGGTCGGCGCCGCCGCTTAACACGTTGCTGATCACGCTGATGCTGGGCACCGTGCTGCGCGAAGGCGTGCGGCTGTTCTATCCGCAGGGCGCGAATCCGAAGCCGTTTCCGGCCCTGTTGCCTCGCAGTTCGTTCGTGTTCGGCGATTTCAATTTGCGGCTCGACAACGTCCTGATGCTGGCGACCGGCGTGCTGGTGATCGTCGGACTGCAGTTCCTGCTCAATCGTACCAAGCTCGGGCTCGCCATTCGCGCGGTCGCTCAGGACGAGGAAACCGCCCGCACCATGGGCATTAATTTTACTGCCATCGTGCTCATTACCTTCGCGCTCGGTTCGGGGCTTGCCGCCTATGCCGGGGTGATGAACGGCCTTTATTACAATGAGATCAATTTTGGCATGGGCCTTTATCTCGGCGTCATTGGCTTCTCCGCCGCCATCATCGGCGGGCTCGGCAGCATCTACGGCGCGATCCTCGGCGGCTTTCTGTTTGCCGGGCTGCAGACCATCGGCACGGTGATGCTGCCCTTCGCCAGCGCCTACAAGGACGTGTTCGCCTTCGCTGTGGTGATCGCCATCATGGCCTGGCGGCCGACCGGCCTGATCCGGGAAAAGATCAGCGAGCGGGTGTGAGCTGATGGCCGGGAACAACAGCAACGCCGCGCGCGCGGGTCTTTGGCCGGGCTTCGCCGCCATCGCCCTGACGACCTGCTATCTGGCGGTGCTGCTCGCCGCCGAGGAGCAGAACGTCATCATCGCCTTGCTGGTGCTCGGCATCGTCATCGTGGTAGGCGCTGCCTGGTTCGGCCTGTTCGAGGGCGTCAACCGTTCCTTCGCGGAACGGGAGGATGCCATGGGTATCTTCGCCATTGTGGCGCTGGTGGCGCTGGCGGCCGTCTTCCACGAAGCTCATTTCGTCCTGCTGCTGGTTCTGACGGTTATGCTCTACAGCGTGGCGACGCTCGGACTGAACATCCAATTCGGCTATGCCGGCGTGCTGAACTTCGCCGGCGCGTCGTTCTTCGGCATCGGCGCCTATACCTCCGCTGTGCTCAATACCCACACCGCCGTGCCGCATCTGATAGTGCTGTTGATCGGCGGCCTCCTGGCGGCGTTGATCGGCTCGCTGCTGCTGTTGCCGGTGTTGCGCACGCGCGGGCACTACGCCGCGGTGGTGACTATCGCTTTCGCGCTTCTGTTCAAGACCTTCCTCGAGGTCAACGATGTGCTTGGTGGCCCGCAAGGCATGCAAGTACCGAGCATGAAAGTGTTCGGCTGGTCGTTCAACGACAATATCGACATCGGCGACATCACGCTCTCGTTCTATCTGAACTATTTCGTGGTCAGCCTGCTGCTGCTGATCGCCGCCTTTGCCTTGGTGCGACGTCTGGAGCGCTCCTGGATCGGACTCAATCTCGACGCGCTGCGGTTGGACGAAACGGCAGCCAGCTGCTTCGGTCTCAACATCGCGCGCTGGAAGATCACCGCGTTTCTGATCGGCAACTTCCTGATCGGCATCGCCGGCGCTTTGTTCGGCATGGTCGGCGGCTTCGTCGGGCCCAACAACTACACCTTCGCCGACTCGCTCATTCTGGTGTCGATCCTGCTGCTCGGCGGCATCGGCAATCCATGGGGTCTGGTGGTCGCCACTTTCATCGTCGTGGTGGTGCCGGAGAAGCTGCAGACGATCCAGGAATACCGTTTCCTGCTCTACGCCGTGATGGTGATCGCCGTGCTCTTGTTCCGGCCGGAAGGCCTGCTGCCGCGTCCGGTGCGGCGTTATTTCCCGGGGTGGCGGCCATGACGGCACTGCTAGAGGCGCGCGGCGTGGTGCGCCGCTTCGGCGGCGTGGTTGCGCTCGACGGACTCGATCTGACGGTCGCGCCCGATGAGATCCTTGGGCTGATCGGACCAAACGGGTCGGGCAAAACCACCTTCTTCAACGTCATTACCGGCATCTACCGCGCCGATGAAGGCAGCGTCAGTTTCGACGGCGCCGACATCACGCACACCTCGCCGCGCGCCGTCTACCAGGCAGGCATTTCCCGCACCTTTCAACGCTCGCGCCTGTCGCTGCCACTATCAATCTTCGACAACATCATGATCGGCAATCACAAGCGGCTCAATCAGGGCCTCTGGTTCAACCTGGTGAAGAGGGCGAAATTCAAGCGTGAATTCGAGGCGTGCCATGTCGCCGCCCGCGCGCTCGTGGAGGTGTTTGAGCCCAAGCTAGCCGACCGCTTGTTCGAACCGGTGGCTGGCCTGCCGATGATCGACCGCCGCCGGATCGAGATTTGCCGAGCGCTGATCAGCGCGCCCAAGCTTTTGCTGCTCGACGAGCCGTCCGCCGGCATGACACATGAGGAGACGGCCGAGCTTATGAGCGACATCCTGCTGGTACGCGAGCGCAACAAGAACCTCACTATCATTATCGTCGAGCACGAGATGGGTGTCATCGAGCGAATTACAAACCGCTGTGTCGTGCTCAATTTCGGGCGCAAGATCGCGGAAGGGCCATACCGGGAGGTTGCCGCCAACGCCCAAGTGCAAGAAGCCTATCTCGGGGTCGCATGATGACGGAGCTGCTCGAGGTCGAACACGTCTACACGGCCTATGACAAGGCCGACGTGCTGCAGGGCGTTTCGCTGACGGTCAAGGCCGGCAGCATCACCTGCCTGCTTGGTTCCAACGGGTCCGGCAAGACCACGCTGGTGCGCTCGATCCTCGGGCTGACGCCGGCGCGCGCCGGACGCATCGTGTTCGATGGCATCGATGTCACACGGCTGCCGACTCACAAGATCATCGCCACCGGGGTCGCCTGCATCCCGGAAGGGCGCAAGGTGTTCCCCAAGCTGACGGTCGAGGAGAATTTCCGCGTCGGCGCCTATCAGGAAAGCTCCGACAAGGTCACCCAGGCGCGCATGGCCGACATCTTCGCGATCTTCCCGCAGCTGGCAGAGCGGCGCCATCAGCTCGCCGGCACTATGTCGGGCGGCGAGCAGGCCATGGTGTCGATCGGGCGCGGCCTAATGTGTGCGCCCAAGCTGCTCTTGATCGACGAACCCTCGCTCGGCTTGTCGCCGCGCCTGGTCAACGAGAATTTCAACATTATCCGGCAGATCAACGAGCGCGGCATCACCGTGCTCTTGGTCGAGCAGAACGTGCACCAGACGCTCGCCATCTCGCATTACGGCTTCGTGCTGTCGAAGGGGCGGGTGGCGACCAGCGGGGCGCCGGCGGAGCTTGCGGACCGCAAAGAGGTGCGCGAAGCTTATTTCGGTTAGCTGATGCAGTCCGCCATCGCACTCACACAGGACCTCGTCCGTTTCAACACGATCAATCCGCCGGGTGCCGAGCGTGCCTGTGCGGAACACCTTGCCGGCTTGTTGGAGCCGGTGGGCTTTGCGGTTGAGCTGATCCCCTTCGGCGAGAGGCGTGCGCAACTTGTCGCGCGCATCGGCGGAGCCGACGATCGCTCGCCGCTGGGATTCACCGGTCATCTCGATACCGTGCCGCTCGGCGCGCAGCCCTGGTCGGTCGATCCCTTTGCCGCCGAGATCGCGGACGGCAAGCTCTATGGCCGCGGCTCCTCGGACATGAAGAGCGGGGTCGCCGCCTTCGTCGCCGCCTGCATGGCGCTGGCGGATCGGCTCAAGGGCACGCCCGGCGTGCTGTTGGTGATTACTGCGGGAGAGGAAACCGGCTGCTCCGGGGCGGCAGAGCTGGCAAAGGAAAAGGCTCGGCTCGGCAAGGTCGGCGCCTTCGTGGTGGCGGAACCGACCGGCAACCGGCCGCTGGTTGGCCACAAGGGCGCGCTCTGGCTGGAAGCGGAAACGGTCGGCGTCACCGCGCACGGCTCGATGCCGGAGAAGGGCGTCAACGCCATCTATAAGGCGGCGCGCGCGGTGACCGCGCTGCAGGTCTTCGACTTCAATGTGGCACGCCACGAGAAGCTTGGCGCCCCGACGCTGAATGTCGGCACGATCCAGGGCGGGCTCAATATCAATTCCGTGCCTGACCGGGCGCTGATCGGCATCGATATCCGCACCATCCCGGCGCAAACCCACGCGCAGATCCGCGCGCAACTGGCAAGCTATCTCGGGCCGGAGGTGACGTTGCGCACGCTCATGGATGCGCAAAGCATCTGGAGCGATCCGCAGGGTTCCTGGATGCGGGAGGTATTCGAGGTTGCGCAGGCGGTCGCCGGTGTCGGCGATCAGATCGCCGCCGCGCCTTATTTCACCGATGCGTCGGAACTGACGCCGACGCTCGGTAATCCGCCGACCGTGATCCTCGGGCCGGGCGAGCTAGCGCTCGCTCACCAGACCGATGAATATTGCCTGGTGTCACGTATCGAAGAGGCGACCGAGTTGTACGCGCAACTTGTCCTGCGCTGGTGCGGAATCTGACTGGCATATCCTCAGGAAAGCACGGTATTCTGGCGAACGGTATTTTCATGTCTGCAGTTGGCCGATCGCGTCATTCCGTGGCTGCGCAGCAACTTAGTCGCTTTCGAAGCGACGCGGACGTGAACCGGGAGACAGCACCGCCAGTAATGTAGGGTGAGTTAGGCGCGTAGCGCCGTAACCCCACCATCGGATTCATAGTTTGTCGCTCTAACCCGCCTTACTAGCTGAAATAATGTCCTCGTCCGTCAGCGTTAGTATGGAGATATCTCGGCCGGACATTCCGGCCGCATCCTGAAACAGCGCAATTGCCTGTTTGTAATGGAAGACAACAATATCTAGGATGTCTTGCTCGGCGTCGTTCTCGACCAGAACGGGGCGCACATATCGATAAAGCCCCATTTCAGGCGAAATCGCTGCTGCATGTCCAAACCTTTCAACGTGCCGGGCGCCATACGGTCGCCGGTAGACAAACTGGTTGCGCAGATCGGAAGCTTCTTTGAGCCACCCCGAAATCGCTCGCCTGTTCGCATTGTTAGGAGTCGGCTGAATAAACTTGCGGGTTTTCAGTAGCTTAAGTAGCACGTCGGTTCCGATGTCCTTTGACCGCAACACTTCAATCAGACGGGCCATGGAATCGATTTTGCCCGGGTCCTTGCCGATTCGAGCCGCAATGAGCGCAGCCAAATAGTCCCGTGCCGCTCCGAAATGCAGGAAAAAGGAATGTACGTGCGCAAACAGTGTTTGATCCTGCGTCCTGGCAAATCGCCGACCGTCTACAGGCCCGTCAGCCAATAGGTTTACTAGTTGCTCGTGGTAAAATTCAGCGATTTGCTCGACGCTAATATCCATGCTGCGCAGGCTGAAACTAATAGACCGCGCGAGCCACTCCTCCTCGCTACGATCATCGAGCGGCTTGGCGATCTTTTCCCGCGTCGGGGTTGGCATTTCCCGCAGTAAAGTGCCGGAGCGCTGCCTAAGGAGATTTGACGCTATGCTGCTCCAAAGGTCGGCGGGGCCCCGCGAGTGATTTGTCCGGCCGGGAATCATTGGCGACCAGCTTGAATGATACTTGCCGCCGCTCCAGCCGAAACTGTGGAAGGCAATCAGCATCAAATGGGTCCCGCGCATGAATGAGTCGAGTTTGGCCTTCGTGAAGAATCCCTTGCGGGAAGGATGTCCCTTTTCCATTACAGGCTCAATCATCCAAACATCCTTCTCTAACTTGGCAGCTCGGAAGCCGCCGACACAATGAACATAGATTCCTTGAGCGTCTGGCTGGCGCGGCAAAGCTACAATCTTATCATTACAGATTGGCATTTCTGGATCGATTTGTTGTATCATTAGTGCCGCCCTTTCCACCCTTGCTCTGCAGGCGCATAGCGCCGCAATTTGTTTGACTATATTGGGTTACGCGCCTTTGGCGCTGACGAGCTCTTCGGCTCGAATTCGAACAACTTCGACGCAAGTGAAAGAGGAGTTAATCGTCCTTCGACATAATATGTGGGCTTAAACCGGGTGCCGATCACGTCGTGCGGAATCGCTTTGGGCGCTTTTCTGACGAGTACCTCCTTCGCCAGCAAGAGCGTTCCCGGATAGAAATTGCGAACCGCGGACAATGCCCGCCTCGGGTCATTGGCTTCAAAGTCCTCGACCCCGAGTTGAATAGATTCGATGGCATTTTTGAAAAGGCTGTTCATGGTATCGGTGCCGCCAATTGTTACGGCCAAGAGGGCTCGAACCCCTACCAACCTTTCGGCTTAGCCGTTTCGTAAAGGCTTCGCGAAGCTCTTATGGAGACAGTCGCGTCTGCTACTTCCGTCACGCCCTCGTGCGGAACTATTTATAGGCGCCCCTCGAAGTTTGCAGGGTCCCGAGGGGAATTTTTCAATCAAGTGGCATTCCAGCGCTGTCCTAGAGGCGGAGGGTCAAAAAATTCTATAATCTAGTTTATATACGGACAGCACTCAGCTTTCCGATGGGATCGACTTTTCGCAGTTGAGACGCAACGCGTGGGGACTTTTTGCCTTTGAGTGGATGATTGCTTGGGTTTGTCTCAGCATTTGGATACTAATTGAATAGCAAATTCAACAAGGCAGCAGCCAATGAGCCACCGAGAATTTTCGAAAGCGAGCCAATACGTCACGCCCGAGCTTGTACGCGACGCATTGGTCGACATGGTCGATATCTCCAGTCCTACCGGTCGAGAAAGTGCGATGGCTCATTACCTGCGGGATCGCATGAAACGAGTAGGCCTCGACACAGAACTTCAACTCGTTGACGCCGACCGACCGAATGCTGTCGGCCATCTGCGAGGTCGGGGGACGGGAACCAACCTGCTCTTTACCGGCCATATGGATACCTCTTACAGCGGCGAGGAAGAGCATCTAACGGGGCCGGGATTTAAGCCGAAAGCCACAATCCAAGACGGGTGGGTCTGGGGCCTCGGGGCCAACAACATGAAGAGTGGTCTTGCCGCAGCGCTAGTCGCTATCGAAGCGATCGTAAAAGCAGGAATCAGGCTCGTTGGGGACATTTCGTTCGGCGGGGTTGTCGGTGAGATCGAAAAAGCGCCCGTCGAGGAATTCCAAGGCGTCGAATATGGCGGCTACGGCGTTGGCAGCAAACACATGGTCACCCACGGAGTAACGGCCGATTACGCATTACTGGTCGAGCCGACCGGTCTGCGAATCTCTACTGCCAATATGGGCGTCATGTGGTTGCGTATCACTGTCGGAGGGACGGTAGCGCATTCTGCGCTCGCCCATCGCCCCGGTACTGTGAACGCAATTAGCCTAATGCACCAGCTGCAAAGCGACATCATGCAGTGGGCGGCAGATTACCAGCAACGCCATCATTTCATGGACGAACACGCCAACGTGACTCTTGCGTGCATTCGTGGCGGGGCTCCCTGGCGGCTGTCGCGTAATCCCTACGAATGCAGCCTGTATCTGGACATACGGACCGTTCCTGGCCAAACGGTCGACTCGGTGAAACGCGAGCTACGTGCTGTACTGAAGCGTTTCGCCGAAAGGGCCGGTACGTCGGAGCCATCGATGTACGTCTACATAACCGATCCGCCGACGGTGATTGACGAAAGTCTGCCCGTCGTCGAGGCGATCGGTGCCGCGCAAAAAGAGGTGACGGGCGAGCGCACCAAGTCGATCATTCGTCGTCCGGGGGCGGACGCTGTCCACTTTACTGTCTATGGGGTTCCTTGCGTTGTTTTTGGCCCAGGAGGCCGCATGCATCCCGATGCGCGAGGCGGTGCCATGCACGCGCTCGGAGAGCATGTCCTGATCGATGATGTGGTTACGGCCGCGCGTATCTATCTGGCCACTGCGCTCGATGTGTGCAGCCGGCCACCAAAGGCGGCGTGACCGTCGGTGGCACGCGTGACAAAGTGTCGGAAAAATCGCGGAGCTTGAAATGAGGGCGGCATTGTCCAATCATTAATGCCTGCGCCGTTCTGTTTTAAAGGCGAGTACTGGCGTGTTGAACATTTCGCAGAATATTGCTGGCAAATCGCAAGCTGCAATTGTCTGCAGCAGCTTGTCCAAGGTCTATGTCACGCGCGATGGTACGCAGATCGCCGCCCTCAATTCGGTCGACATCAGCATTGCTGCCAGCGAACTCGTCACGGTGGTCGGACCGAGCGGGTGCGGAAAAAGCACTTTGTTGAAACTATTGGCGGGCCTGATTTTAAGAAGCGCAGGCACGCTTGTGATTGGCGGCAAGTCGGTCGAGGGGCCGCGTCGAGATATCGGCATGGTTTTTCAAGCTGCCACTTTGCTCGATTGGCGCACTGTTCTGCAGAACGTGATGCTTCCAGTCGACGTACTAGGCCTGAATCGGCGGAGCTATCGCAAGCGCGCACTAGAACTGCTTGAATTGGTCGGGCTTGCCGGCTTCGAGGACAAATACCCCGGTGAATTGTCGGGTGGCATGCAGCAACGTGTGTCATTAAGCCGCGCCCTTATCCACGACCCGGCACTGTTGCTGATGGACGAGCCGTTCGGCGCCCTCGATGCGTTGACGCGCGAAACGATGAACCTCGAGCTTCAGCGTGTCTGGATGGAAGCGAGCAAGACTGTGGTCCTGATCACGCATTCGATCAGCGAGGCAGTATTCCTGGGCGACAGGGTCGCCGTAATGACATCCCGTCCCGGGCGTCTCGCCGAAATCGTCTCGGTTCCACTACCAAGGCCGCGTACTTTGGATATGATGGCCAGCGCAGAGTTTGGCGGTATCGTCAACCGAATTCGGGGGCTGCTAAATACTGGGGGCAAACTGGATTCATAGGCCGCAATGCGGCATCAAAAATGAAAGGGAGGCGGAGGTGGGGTTCATCGGAAAAATCGTCAGCTACATGAGTTTCTTGGTTCTGATCACCGGCGGTGTGCACGCCGAAGGCCTCCAGAAAATCACGCTCGCGCATGCGCTTCCGAATCTCACACCGAGCTTTGCGATCGATAGTTCGATGCCGGTCGCGCTGGGCTATTGGAAACAAGAAGGACTTGACGTCGAGGTCATCACGACGCCGGGCGCATCAGCCGCGATCCAGCTTGTGATTAGCGGCAAGGCCGATGCGGCGGTAGCAAGCCCGGTAGCGGCGATGCATGCTGTCGAGAAGGGCGTGAATCTGAAGATCATCTATACCACTCTACGCGGCGATATCTTCGGCGTTGCTATTCCAGCCGGCAAGGGACTGAAGTCGCTTGCCGACCTCAAGGGCCACACCATCGGTGTTTCAAGCTTCGCAAGTTCCGGCGCCAACTACACGAAATCAATGCTGCTGCGCGCTCGGCTTAAGCCGGACGAGTTCTCGATCGTGGAAGTCGGCGTAGGTGCGCGTGCGGCCTCGGCGCTCCGATCGGGTCAAGTGCAAGCCCTCGGCCTTTGGGACGAGGCTTACAAGCAGATGGAGTTGAATGGCATCAAATTCGAAAAGACCTACACCGATCCACGTGCCGACACGTCAATTGCAGGCTCGATTGTCGTCCGTGGCGAGGATCTCGAAAAGCGTCCGCAAGTCCTCATTGGGCTCGCGCGCGGCATCGCCAAAGCGCAGGTGTTTCAGCAAGCAAACCCGGCTGCATCCGTGTTGATTCACTGGAAGGTATATCCGCAGTCTGCGCCGCGCGAAGGAAAAACCCCTGAGGCTCTGAAGAAAGCGGCGACAGTTGCCAGCGTGCGCATCCCGATTCAGTCGCGCAATGCGTTCGGGACGGGCAAGTTTGGCGATCTGCCCGTTGACCACGTAGAAAAGTTCCAACAATACCTGGTCGCCACCGGCCAGCTGCCAAAGGCGATTGACGTGAAGAGTTATTACACGAACGTGCTGATCCCGAAGATCAACGACTTTGATGAAGCGGCCATCGTGCAACAGGCGAAGAATTACGAGGAAAAGTGAGCAGGGACATCGAAGCGGTGACGACAACGGGGAAAGCTCAGACCCCCGTGGTGTCGCGGTGGCATCGGCATGTCGTCACCAATAGGCTGCTGGTCGCTGGCTTTGGAATTGTGCTTTTTGCCATATGGGAGTTCGCTTGCCGTGGTTTCGGCATAAGCGAACTCCTTCTTCCCGCGCCAACAAAAATCTTGCTGGCTTTGATCAACGGATTCCGCTCGGGGCTTTTCACAGCAGGCCTAATCGCGACTTTATCCGAGATAATTCTTGGGTTTGTCCTAGCAGCGACGGCTGCGTTCATTTGCGGCGTCCTCATTAGCCAGGTTCGTACCGCCGAGGTAATGCTCTATCCGTACATCGTCGCCTTGCAGACCCTACCTAAAGTGGCAATCGCTCCGTTCATCTTGATCTGGGTGGGATTCGGCATCGAAAGCAAGGTCGTCATTGCCGCTATGGTGGCGTTTTTCCCCATTCTGGTAAACACGATTGTCGGACTAAAGTCTGCGCCGCCGGAGAAGATCGAGCTCATACGATCTCTCTCGGCAAGTTCCTGGAAGATCTTTTGGTACATTCAGTTGCCGGAAGCTCTGCCCTACATTTTTGCAGGCCTAAACATCGGCATTGTGATGTCGGTGCTCGGAGCGATTGTTGGCGAATTTATAGGTGCGAAAGCTGGGCTCGGATATCTTCTGCTGCAGATGAACTACAATTTAGATGTTATCGGTATGTTCGCCGTGCTGGGTGTGCTCGGAGCGGTAGGCATAGTTCTCAACGCACTCATGCAATTTGCTCGTCGCCGCATTGTATTTTGGCGCCCGGAGCGGCCGCTCGATTAACGAGTCTGCCGATTGTCTCGTCGCTTCCACATGGTTGCTTAGATTGAAGAAGCTGTTGTTGGTTATCCCAACGGACGGGAAACGGTTTTGTTAGATCTTTGAGCGTCAAATCGGTATTCGCGCGGCCGTTCAGAATGGCATTCGCTACTCCGGGGCTAGCGACGTAAGCCGCAGTAGTTGGCAAGCGCGGGACCTATTTACGCGCTCGGCCTTCGCAAGCTCTGCTATTGTGACATATTCGGCGTTTTCGACGGGCTGTCGCCAGCGGTCCGCACGAGCATCTCTTGAATGACATCCGTACGGCATTCTCGGGTCACGGCTGATTTGCAACTGGGCAGCTTGGCAACCAGGCGCAAGACACTCAGACTTCAGACTTTAAACCCGCAAGCTATAGAGCCGCGGCCATCCTGAAGGCCAGGGAAAGAGTCCGAAATGCGGCAGTATTTATGGCGGGTTGGGCCAATTTCAGTGATTGATTCTATAGGTGACCTGTTTTGGATAGGGTTGAAGTTCGAGTTGAGACGCTGCTCCAGCTTTTCGTGAGTTGACATAATCTCAGTCTTTCGAAGAGCATAGTTCAACCAAGCGCGGTGACACAAAATACGAGACAGATCCCGGTGCCTTCAAACAGGTGGTTCTGTAACTGGGAGGCAATGAGCGACGCGCAGCGCGAGGCGGTAATCGCATCCGCTCAAGAAAGAGCACTTCGCATCGACGAGCGTCTAAAGGCGTTTACGGCCGTCGCGCCTCAACGGCGAAATTTTCATGACGCTAGAGTCCCGTTCAAATCGCAATTTCCCTATGCAGCTAAAGATATTTTTTGCGTAGACAGCCATCGACCAAATTGCGGCCTCGCGGAACTCCCGCTGAATAGCCCAATCGAGAACGCTGAAGTAATCAGGCGGCTTGACCAATCTGGAGCGACCCGGGTTGGATTTACGGCAATGACTGAACTCGCCTATGAGCCGTCCGGGTACAATGCCAGTATCACTGTCGTACGGAATCCGTGGAATCTAGAATTTATTCCAGGCGGCTCATCTTCGGGGTCGGCCGCGGCAGCGGCAAGCGGGACCGTAGTTGTAGGAATCGGATCCGACACTGGTGGTTCGATTCGCATTCCGGCGCATTGTTGCGGGCTGACCGGCTGGAAGCCCACATGGGGCGTTGTGAGTGCGGTCGGAGCAATGCCGCTGGCCCCCTTTTTAGATTGCATAGGGCTTCTCGCCAGAAGCGCGGCCGATCTTGCGCCAGCAGCATTACTGCTTGCTGATGGATGCTCTCCGGGACACGAAATCAAGCGTGCTGTAATCATCGACGATGCACTTAATAATGCGGAAGAGCCGGTGCGGCGCGCCTGTCATGCTGGCATCGAACGCCTGCGCAGTTGTGGCGTTTTAATCGATCGTGTGGAGGCCCTTCGCGCAATCGACGCAATAGACGCAATAGACGCACACAGTCTTACGATCATGCAGGGCGAGGCTGCAAGGACGCATCGATTGCTGATCGAGGCCGGTGGCCTTAACCCCGTGCTCAGCAAGCGTTTAAAGAAAGGCTTCTCGATTGACGACCGAACGCTGAACGAGAGCCGTAATGGCCGAGTGCGGTTGGCAGAGAGCTTCAAATCGGATGTGCTCCGGGGTGCGGATATAGCGGTTCTTCCCGTGATGCCCATCCGAACCCCGCGATATTCTGAAGTAGATCCGACTTCAGCCGCATTCAGTGGTCGCTTGCTCTATGCGCTCAGCAGCTATTGCCGATTTGTTAACATGCTCGGGTTCCCGGCACTTGCACTACCGGTTGGCTTCGACGATCGGGGAATGCCGGTCGGCCTGCAAATAATTGCGCGGCCGGGCACGGATTTCAATCTGATCACGCTGGCTCGGCTATTTCAGGAAGGAACAGATTGGCATGGGCGTGTACCGCACGCGGTGCGCGATCTCGTCGATGAGGAGCTGCCGGTATGACCGACAATAGTCCGGGCCTTGCCGGCCTCAAAGTTCTCGACTTAACGCGTGCTCGTGCCGGCCCGACTTGCTGCCGGATTCTGGCGGACTTCGGCGCCAATGTCTTGAAGATCGAGGCGCCGGCTGGGCTCGATCCTAACGCAGATATGAACGGATCGCGGCACGGCTACGACATGATCAACCTGCACCGCAACAAACGCTCGCTCACGCTCAACCTCAAAGAGGAGACGGGGCGTAACATATTCATGAGGCTCGTGACGAAAGCCGATGTGATAGTCGAGAATTTCCGACCCGACGTGAAAGACCGGCTTGGCATCGGCTATGAAGCGCTGAGGGCCGCGAATCCGCGGATCGTGCTGACATCCATTTCCGGCTTCGGGCAGACGGGGCCCTATCGCATGCGCGCTGGTTTCGACCAGATCGCTCAAGGGATGGGCGGTTTGATGTGGGTCACTGGACGGCCGGGTGAAGGCCCTATGCGTGCCGGAATCGCAATTGCGGATTCTGCGGCAGGCCTTTACGCCGCGATAGGCACCTTGATCGCGCTTTCAGAGCGTGCGCGCTCCGGCGTCGGCCAATGGGTTCAAACGTCACTTTTGCAATCGCAGATCGCTATGATGGATTTTCAGGCAGCGCGCTTTCTTATCGATGGAGACGTGCCGGGGCAGGCGGGAAATGAGCATCCCTATTCCACACCAATGGGTGTGCTCGAGACTGCGGACGGCTATATCAACATCGGGGTAGGTGGCGACGGGCAATGGCGCGCCCTATGCAAAGCGCTCGCGCGGCCGGACCTAGCTGACGAGGCAAAATACGCCACACTTGCCGGCCGTTTTTCCAACCGGACTGAATTGATGCAGATTTTAATGCAGATTTTTGCCACTCGTAGCTCGAGCGAGTGGCTTGCGCGCCTTGAAGCAGCCGGAATCCCTGCTGGTCCGATATATCGAATGGACGAGGTGTTCAGCGACCCGCAGGTTGAACACCTAGGTATCGCAGTGCCCTGCCGACATTTTGTGCGTGGCGATATTCGCGTGATCGATGAACCAGTCACCTTATCCCGCACGCCTTCGGCAATTGTCTCAATGACGCCAGAGCCCGGCGAACATACCAATGCGATTCTGCAAGAGCTCGGTTTCAACGACTCTGAGATCGAGCGTCTGCGAAATGCTAAAATTGTCTAGGACCTGCAATGAACAAGGTTTTGGTGACCGGATCGAGCGGTTTTCTAGGCGACGCAATCATTCGCCGGCTGATTAAAATTAATTATATACCCATTGGGCTCGACCCGATAGCTGAGCGCCCGACTGCCTGGCACGCGGTGCGCGATGATCTTTCTGATCAGAATCGAATTGAGCATCTGCTTCGCTCCGAAGCGGTCACGCATGTGATTCATTGCGGCGGCATATCGGGACCCATGGTGCTCGCCGACGATCCGATGCGCGTCATGGAAATCAACGTTGTTGGCAGTCTGAACCTCCTGAAGTCATGTACCCGCGCAGGCGTGAGCACATTCATTTATTGCTCGTCGGTGTCCGCAGTGGGTGACTTCTATGAGGCCGAACCGATCGGCACCGAATATCCGCTACAGCCGACGAGCAGTTATGGTGCATCCAAGGCGGCGATGGACATGGTGCTGAGCGGACTTTGGGGTCGTATTTCGGTCGATCTCTGTTCACTGCGCTTCACGGGAATCTACGGACCCGGTCGCCGGACGCCCTATTTTGTAGATGAAATCGTGTCCGCAGCCGTCAATGGGACCACGGCTTATGTGGAGCAGATGACTGACTGGCCGCACATTTTTATCGACGACGCAGCCGAAGCCGCTGTGTCGGCCTGTTTTTCGACGAAACGCCGCCAACTGTATTATTTCATTGCCTATCCCGAGCAGGTGTCGCTCGAAGACCTGGCTGCTGCCGCCAGTATTTCGAAACCCGTCCCACTCGTATACGACAGAGATCGACCCATCGCCCGCCGCGGACCTCTCGACATTCGGCCAGCGCAGCGCGATTTCGGGTTTGCACCGAAGATCGATCATCGCGAGGGTATTCGCCGGATGGTCGAAGCCGCGGTGGCGGATCGGGAATCTCGACTGCATTGATGTCGCTTGTTGGCGCAGCGCACTCTGTCATAGATGTCGGAGTGCCGCGAGGATCTTCAGCCACCGGCCAAGCGACAAGACTATATAGGTGTAAACCATGGATTTGCAGCTCAAGGGCAAGACAGCACTGATCACCGGCGCTTCGAAAGGAATTGGGCGCGCGGTTGCCGAAAGCCTCGCTTTGGAAGGGTGCAGCGTTATTCTTGTTGCACGCAGCGCGGGCGATCTTACGACAGCACGAGATACTATTGTCAGCAAGGCCGGCGTTACCGTCGAAACTAGAGCGCTCGACATGTCGGATAGTAGAAACGTCGATTACCTTGCAAAAGAATTTCCTCACGTGGATATCCTGGTGAATAACGCCGGCGCCATTCCAGGCGGCAAGCTTGCAGATGTCGACGAGGCGACCTGGCGCAAGGCGTGGGATCTCAAAGTCTTTGGCTACATTAATATGTGTCGCGCTTTCTATCCGCTCATGAAGAAAAGAGGAGGGGGTGTCATTCTCAATGTTACTGGGAACGCCGCTCAGACGCATGATCCGGAATACATCTGCGGCGTTGCTGGGAACGCGGCGCTAACCGCGTTCAGCCAATCATTGGGCAGTATCAGCCCTGCCGACGGAATCCGGGTCATATCCGTGAATCCGGGGCCCGTCGAAACCGAGCGCATTGTTCGTTTGATGAAGAAGAAGGCGCAGGATCGTACGGGAAATGCAAAAAACTGGCGGGATCTGTACAAGCCATTACCATTCGGACGAACAGCTCGACCGGAAGAAGTTGGGGCGATGATCGCTTTTCTCGCTTCCGAACGCTGCGGCTACAACAGCGGTTCGGTTGTGATGATCGACGCCGGACTTTCCGCACGCAGTTTTAATTTTTGACGTGGTGAAAGAGGTGGGCCATGCCGCATCTAACAACAGACGACGGTGTTAAACTCTATTTCGAGGAAACTGGCAGCGGAATACCGATCGTGTTTGTACACGAGTTCGCCGGCGACCTGCGTTCCTACGAACTACAGATGCGCTACTTTGGGCAGCGCTACCGCTGTATCGCATACAATGCCCGCGGCTATCCACCATCAGACGTGCCACCTGATGGAGAACGTTTTTCCCAGGAGCGCGCGCGGGATGACATTCGAGCTGTCCTCGATGCGCTCAAGATCGACAAAGCGCATATTGTTGGGTTGTCAATGGGCGGGTTCGCGGCGCTCCACTTCGGGTTCACTTATCCTGACCGCGCTCGATCGCTGGTAATAGCCGGCTGCGGCTATGGCGCCGCACCGGATAAGCGAGCGCAATTTGCAGAAGAAGCGGAGGCCGCCGCTAAGCAATTCGAGGAAATGGGCATGGAAAAGGCGGCCGACGGCTATGCTCTGGGGCCAACTCGCGTTCAATTTCAAAATAAGGACCCACGCGGGTGGTGCGAATTCCGGGACCAGCTCAAGGAACACTCGACAGAAGGCTCAGCTCTGACAATGCGTGGAGTACAAAAACGTCGCCCCTCCTTGTTTGACTTGGTTGATAAGATGAAAACAATCACGGTGCCAACACTCGTGATGACGGGTGACGAAGACTGGCCGTGCCTCGAGCCTGGGCTACTGATGAAACGCACGATTCCCACTGCAGCCTTGGTCGTAATGCCCAACGCTGGTCACACGATCAATCTTGAGGACCCGGCGGCATTTAACCAGCATTTGACCGATTTCTTCCACACCGTGGACGTGGGCGCTTGGCGTAAACGCGATGCCCGCGCGATGGTTTCGACTATTCTCGGGCGCTGAATCCTTCAACGGAAAGGTGCATCTGTGAGAAGCCGCTAAGTCGTGGTGTAGCCGCCATCGACCAAAATGTCGGCACCAGTGATGAAGCTGGCTGCGTCGCTGGCGAGAAACAATGCCGCTTGCGCAATCTCCTCAGGCTGGCCGAGCCGGTTAAGCAAATGTTTCGGGCCGGCAACGCGGCGCGCGGTCTCCATGTCACCAAAACGCAATACGAGGCGCCGAGTCTCGACTGCTCCGGGAGATAGCGAATTGACACGCACCTTCTGGGCGGCATGATCGACTGCCATGGCCTTTGCGAGCTGAATTATGGCGCCTTTCGACGCGCAATACGGAGCACGAGCCGGGGCAGCGACGCTTCCAAGCTGCGAGGCTATGTGAATGATATTGCCGCCGCCTGCGGCGATCATGCCCGGAAGCACTGCGCGGCTCATCAGATAGGCGCCCATAACGTTGACTGCAAAAACCTTGTTCCAGTCTGAGGCCGACACCTCCAGCACGGATCCATTCGGATCGTCCGTAGCCGCCGCGTTGACCAAAATACGGACCGGGCCGAATGCTGTTTGTGCAGCCTCAATCGCACCGAGCGTCTCTGCCTCGACGCTGACGTTGCACTCGATAGCGGTCGCGCGGCCACCCTCGCCGGAAATAATAGCGACGGTATCCCTCGCTGCCTGGCCTTTGATGTCGAGGCATTGAACTGCCGCGCCCGCAGATGCGAAGGTCACTGCGATCGCGCGGCCGATTCCGCCGCCAGCGCCGGTTACAATGGCCGTGCGGCCGTCGAGCCGGAATTGATTCATTGTCTCACCCTGCGTTCTTTTGCAGCGTTTCGGCCTAGATAGGCCTGCTGCACGCGAGCATCCTGCTTCAATTGGCTACACGCGCCGGCCGCGATGATCGAACCGGTTTGCAAGACGTAACCTCGGTTGGCCGTATCGAGGGCGTAACGGGCGTTCTGCTCTACCAGAAGCACACTAGTGCCGCCCGCGTTGATAGCGCGAATCGTGCGAAAAATATCCTGGACGATCAAAGGAGCGAGGCCAAGCGAGGGCTCATCGAGACAGAGCAAACGTGGCTCCGACATCATCGCTCGGCCAAGCACAAGCATCTGCTGTTCGCCACCACTCAGGGTACCACCATATTGAGATGCTCGCTCGCGTAGTCGCGGAAACATTTCAAATGTCTGCTCAACGAGCTGTCGGACCTTTGCGCTGCTACTACGAAACTTGAAACCACCAAGTTCGAGATTTTCCCGCACGGTCAAGAATGGAAAGACACGGCGGCCCTCCGGAACGAGCGCAATCCCGAGCTTTGTCCGCTGATGCGAAGGGAGACGTGTGATGTCGTGGCCTTGGTAATGAATCGAACCTGCGCGCGGGGCGAGCGCACCAGCGATCGCACGCAAGGTCGTGGACTTGCCGGCCCCATTTGCGCCGATGAGCGTGACGATTTCGCCTTCCTCGATGCGCAAGCTGATATCGCGGCAGGCCGACACCTGGCCGTACGCCAGTTCTAGGCCTTCAGTTGTGAGAAGGTCCGTCACCTGACGTCGCCTCCGAGATAGGCAGCAATCACATCCGGATGGTTCTGCACTTCCATAGGCGAGCCTTCGAAGAGGTGCTGCCCGTAATCCATAACAAGGACGCGGTCGGCGATATTCATGACCAGATCCATGTTGTGCTCTACAAGAACGACTGTAATTCCTTTGGCACGCAGTTTTGCAATCCGTTCCAAGAGCGCCTCGACCTCTGTCGCGTTCAACCCGGCGGCTGGCTCGTCTATCAATAGAAGTCGGGGCATCGTGGCGAGGGCGCGCGCGAGTTCGAGCATCCGCTGCTCGCCATAGGCGAGTGACTCGGCAATCAAAGAAGCACGTGGCGCCAAGCCGACAAAATCAAGAAATTCGAGCGCCTCATCTCGGCAGCGACGATTGTCACGGCGAAAAGCCGGGCCATGCAGGACATATTGAATGAACGGTATATCGTGATGTGTGTGAAATCCGGCAACAACATTGTCCAATACGGACAAATGCTTGAACAAGCGGATTTTTTGAAAGGTCCTCGCTAAGCCGTGCCGCACTCGCCGGTGCGCGGGCGTACCAACAAGGTTAGCCCCGCCAAGGCTCATCGTGCCCATGTCGGGTTGACAAACGCCGCTCATCAGGTTGAGCAAAGTTGATTTGCCCGCTCCGTTCGGGCCAATCACCGCGAACACCACATTGGCAGGAATGCGTAATGTAATGTCGCGCACCGCATGCACGCCACCAAAACTTTTTTGCAAATTGTCCGCGCGGAAAAGGATCTCTCGCTGTGATTCAATACTTGGAGATACGTTAGCGACACCCATTAGCCGCGGCCTCCGCGGGAGCTGGCGACGCGTTTGGCAGCTTGGACAATGCCGCCTGGCATGAAAATCACGACCAGCGTGACGGATACGCCATAAACGATTAGACGTAGATCGCCGATTCCCCGCAACAGCTCTGGCAAAACGGTGAGGAGGACCGCCCCCAGGACAGGTCCGATCAATGTTCCCATGCCGCCGACAATGACCATAGCTAATACTGTAAAAGACTCGGTTATAAAAAAGGCGTCCGGGACGAGCGTGCCCACGAAACTTGCGTAAAAGGCACCCGCTGCGCCCGCAACTGCCGAGCTAATTGCGAAAGCAAAAACTTTCCAGAGCTGACAATTTATGCCGAGCGAAGCTGCGGAAATCTCATCCTCCCGCATGGCCGTCAGTGTTTCGCCGACCGGAGATCGAACAAGCTGATCCAACACGATGAAGACCAACAACGCGAAACCGGCGACCAGATAGAAGAGGTTTTCCAGGTTGCTGAACTCGATCTTACCTAAGCCCGGTATGGTAAGCGGCGGCGGTGGCGCAATGGCATAAATTCCAAGTGGGCCTTGTGTTAAGCTGATCCAGTTGAGGAGGATTTGATAGGTGATGACCGCAAATCCGAGAGATGCGATGGCGAGGTAGTGTCCGCGCAACCGAACGGCGAAGATCGACAGAAATACGCCGGCGATGCAGGAGAGCAGAATTCCAGCGACAAACGAAATCCAAAACGGAACACCGAGCAGCGTAATCAGAAGCGTGGACGTATAAGCGCCGATACCATAGAACGCAGACTGCCCAAGGTTCAGCTGGCCGGCATAGCCCAGCACGAAGTCAAGGCCAATCGCGAGCAATACGTTTATCGCGCAAACAATCAAATTTGTGCGCCAATATGAGTCAGTGAATATCATCGGCAATAAGCCGATGATAACCGCTGCGATTACAAACCAGAAACGCCGAGAGGTAACGACTATTCGGGCCGTGGTGGGTCCGGTGCTACGCAGAGTGGTTCCGCTAGACATTTTCTTCGCGCTTTTCGGCAATGAGCCCAGTTGGACGCACGGCGAGCGTGAGCAGCAGCAGCGCGAAAACAATGATATCGATTAATCCCGGGTCGACAAACTGGGTCGTATAGCTCTCGATCAGTCCGACGATCAGCCCAGCGATAATTGTGCCCTCGACGTTTCCGAAGCCACCGATGATCACGATGGCGAATGCTTTGACGATCACTGATGTTCCCGCAAACGGTGTAAGGACAAGCACCGGTCCGAGCATGGCACCGGCCACCCCGGCTAGCGCTGATGCGATCACGAACGTCAGCATGATCAGTTGGTCAGGATCTATTCCCATGAGGCCGGCTGTTTCGCGGTCTTGCGATACTGCACGCAATGCTTTCCCCAGAAATGTGAATTTCAGAAAAGCGTAAAGGATAGCAATAGTTAGTGTCGACACAAGAATGATCAGCACGTTCTGGACGGTCATGAAAATTCCGCCGAACCGAATCACATCATTGCTGTACGGAGTATTGAACGCGTATGGTATAGGCCCAAGCAGGACGAGCATTGCATTCTGCAGCATGATTGAAACACCAATCGTGGCAATCAGCGGCAGAAGTTCGCTGCCTCGCTCGCGCAAAGGCGCAAAAATTGTAGCGTTTACAAGCCATCCGAGGATTGCCCCTACTGTTATTGCGGCGGCAATTCCGGCAAAGTAATTGCCAGTGAGTTGGTTAGTTACGAAATAGGCGGTGAACGCACCGATTGTAACGATATCTGCATGCGCGAAATTGATCTGTACCAATACGCCGTAAATGAGGGTGAGCCCCAACGCGACGAGTACGTAGAGGCTCCCCACAACAATGCCATTGATACCCTGCTGAAGAAGAACTGTCAGCATGTCCGCGATGGTATCAATTCCACTTTAGCGCTTTCCAAGAGAGGTCAGGCTGCGTCTCCATATAGTGGACCGTATCCATCATAGTGTTCTGATTATGCTGGTCGAAGCTGACGCTTCCCGTGACGCCGAAGAAGCCTTTGGTCGCTGCTAGACCATCCCGGATTGATTTGGCGTCGTGGCCGCCCCGCCTCACCACGTCAGCAATCAGCATTACTTGATCGTAGGCGTGGGCGTTCAGGTGCGTCGGATCCTGGTGATATTTTTCTTTAAAGGCCTTTATGAAATCCCGAACGACTGGACGCCGGTCGGTTGGATCGAATTGGACGATCCGGATATAGCCGATGGCAGCCTTGCCGGCTTTTCGCTCGAATCCGAACGGTAGCCAAATCGTGCCGAGCTGAATTGCTTTTCCGCCGCCGCCCTTGACGACACCCGCTTGTGCAAGAGCCTGCGTGATCTTCAAGCCCTGCCCTTCGAGCGTATAAGTCGGAATGACATCGACATTCCCCATTCCGGCGATTCGCGTCGCTATCGATGTAAAATCGTTGACGTCGCGTCCGAAGCCGATGTCGGCAAGAATTTTGCCGCCAAGCTTCGTGAAAGTTTCATTAAATACGTTGGCATTACCAATACCGGCGTTCGTGTTTTCATGCAGCAGAACGGCAGTACGGGCGTTTAGCCGCTTGTAAGCTTGGGTCGCGATGTCGACCCCTTGCATCACTTCATTTGGCATAATTCGGAACGTCCACCGATTTCCGGGCTCGGTTACCTTGATAGAGGACGATCCCGCGTTGAGAAGCGGTATCTCGGCTTGTGCTGTAATTGGCATAATTGCCAGCGTGGCATCCGAACATTCCTCGCCGATTGCCACGTCGGGCTTGTACTGCTCGACCATGCGCTTTGCTGCTTGCGTCGCGGGAAGAGGACTGCAGGCGGAATCCTCGTAATGTACATCGAACTTGAAGCCGTTGATGCCGGTCTTGTTGAGGTGCTCGAGCGCGAGCTCGATGCCCTGTTTGTCTTGCGCGCCGAAATAAGAACCAGGCCCAGAAATCGGAAGCAGCGCGCCGATTTTGATCGTCTTGTTTTCGGCGGCATGGGACAATGTCGACCAGAACGCTAATACTCCCGCCAGCAAGGCAGTCGGAATTACCAGTGAGCATAACCAACGTTTCATGGCACCTCTCCGTCCGTTGCGACACGAATACAAAACCCCAAGGCGCGGCTTTTACACTACGGTCTCAATCTCCGGCTTTGGGCGACGAGGTAAATTCCCGTGACGAAAAGTTTAGAGATCGTAGCGGCTAGGTGCAACTTCGAAATTGGCGGTGGGTTCTGCGGATTCATATAGCCCGATTAAAACCCCACTGTGCGCTAGGACAATTCTGACTCAAAGTGAGAGCTTTTCCTATCCTGCAAATGCTGGCGCCGTCTCAATAAGCGCGCATCATTCAGTAGCGTACGTGATTTCTTTCATTTATGATTATTTTGAGCGTTTACCCGCTGCGAAGGGGAGGATCAAAAATGAAAATAGACCGTCGCCGTCTTCTTGCTGGGACTGCCGCACTTTCGTTTGCAGCTTCAGCGCCTGCCATCGTTCGGGCCCAGGAGAAACCGACCAAAATTCGGATCGGGCTCGTGCGTCTGATTTCTTCCGGGCCGATATTCATCGCAGAAGCACGCAAGTTTTTCGAAAGGGTCAATCTCGATGCCGAATTGAAATACTTCGCCGATGGCGCGCTTGCGATGCCAGCGTTAGTTGCCGGCGAACTTAACCTTACTGCCACCACCTTGAATGCGGGTCTGTTCAACACAGTCGCCAAGGGAGCCCCGTTCAAGCTTATCCTCGATCGCGGGAGTGAAAAACCGGGTCACGGCTCGATGACAATCGTTGCCAGCAATGCGATGTACGAGCAAGGCTACAGGAAGGCCGATGACGGCGCAAAGCTGAAAGGCAAGACGGCTGCGATTCAGGCTCCCGGAAGTATCGACCAATATCTGCTTGGTCGTGCGGCTGAGAAGGCCGGGCTCAATCCGAAAACCGATATTAATTGGTCCTCCGGAATGCCGTATCCAGATATGATCAAGCTTATGGGTGTCGGACGCGCCGATGTGGCCAACATTCCGGTACCCCTTGCGTTCCTGGCTGAAAAGAACAATGTCGGCAAGATTGTCGGGCCAGGTTCGGACATAGAGCCAGACGCCCAGCTCGCCTGCTGGGTCATGTCCAGTTCCTACTTGCAATCCAACAAATCGGCAGCGATTCGTTTCGCCATGGTCCACACGCACGCGGCACGCCTGTTTAATAAGGCGGCGGCAGCGAAAGATCCGGATGTGGTCAAGATCATCTCCGATGCGACAAAAGTGCCAGCGCCGCTAATCACAGCGGCGGCCCCACGCTGGACTTGGTATACGGATGACGGCTTGCCGAACGTGGATTCGGTCATGGCGCAATTCAAATTCTTGTCGCAATCCATGAACATGGTCAGTGGAAAAGTCACGCCTGACATGCTGTTCGATCTTGCAGCCGCGAAGGAAGCCACCCAGCGACTGAAAATTGCCAATCCCTTTACGTGAGCAGTCGCGGAATGCCAGCGGGCACCGCCATCGAATGCAACGGCGTCAGCCTGACCTATAGTGCAAAGTCCGGAACTCCGGTTGAAGCGCTGCGCCGGGTCAGCTTTCGAGTGACACCACGCCGCGTGACCGCAGTAATTGGACCCAGTGGCTGCGGCAAGAGTACCTTGTTGCTAATTATCCGCGGGCTTTTGGCACCCAACGCCGGACAAGTTCTGTTTATCGACGAAACAACGGGAAATCGCGCCTCTACCAAGCCGCGTATGGCGACAGTCTGGCAGGGCTTTAACCTATTTCCGTGGCGGACAGTCGGCGAAAACGTCGGCTTCGGGCTCGAATTGGGCGGCATGAGCCGAAGCGAGCGCGCGGAGCGGACCCGGCGTTCTCTGGCATTGGTTGATCTTGCGGGTTTTGAAAGCAAGTACCCGCGGCAGCTCTCGGGCGGCATGCGCCAGCGTGTAGGGCTTGCCAGAGCGCTCGTGATGGAGCCGGAGGTCCTGTTGCTCGATGAACCTTTCGGTGCTCTCGACGCGCAGACTCGGCTCATCCTTCAGGAGCAATTGGCGCGACTTGTGGAGACAAGCGGAACTACTGCGATTCTCGTCACCCATTCCATTGAAGAAGCAATCCTCCTTGCCGACACTGTAGTCGTGATGACTGCAAGGCCCGGCCGCATCGCCGCAGAAATACGCATTGATCTGCCGAGACCGCGCTCATTGGCGACAACGCATGTTGCTGGATATTCGTTACTATTTGACCAGATCTACGGACTGCTTCGCGACGAAGTCGTTAAAGCAATGACGACTGAGATGGAGAGTGCGTGAATGCTGGGAGAGCGCCCGTCGACGCCGGCGATCATGGAACGGTCCGACTCAGGTCCCGTGCGATCTTTCATTCAAAAGATTGGTGAACCGCGTGTGCTGGGCTGGATCGCCGTCGCGGCAGTGCTCATCATGTGGGAAATCGTTGTCGCCGCCGCTCACTTAAATCCGATCTACTTGCCGCGACCGACCCACATTCTGGCCGCCCTTGTGACCATGTTCAGCAGCGGCGGGCTCTTGACCGACCTTTTAGCAACGCTGGGGCGGATCTTCGGGGGTTTCGCCGTTTCGCTGATCGTTGGGACTTTGCTGGGGATCTGGATGGCGACTTCGGAACGAGTGAACGCCATCGCGGACAACTTTATCGCCGCTCTTTACCCGCTGCCAAAGGTTACGCTGATCCCACTACTTATCATATGGCTCGGAACGGGCGGACCTTTCATGCTTGCTATTTCGGCACTCGGCGCCATTTTCCCGATCGTGATCAACACAGTACTGGGGATTCGCCAATGTGATCCTGGCTTGATCCTCGCGGCCCGAGATCTCGGGGCGTCAAATCGGCAGATCATTAAAATGGTTCTGCTGCCCTCCGCGGTGCCTTCAATCTTTGCGGGGGTGCGCCTCGGTCTTGGTGTTTCCATCATTCTGGTTGTTGCAGCCGAAATGGTGGTCGGGAAAGTTGGACTGGGAGCAAGACTCTATCTTGCCGGGCAAATACTTGAAACCGAACAGGTCTTTGCTGTCCTGATAGTTCTCGCCATACTTGGAGTGGTCGTGACCAAAGCGCAGGACCTGGTTGACATTTGGCTAAACCAATGGCGTGCGTAATCGATATTGCGACCAACGTTTCGTTGTTGCGCGCTTTACACGCCGCTCGGAACCCAAGCCAATTTTTCCTTTGAAGGGAGCTCCATATGAAAATTGCAAAACGCAATACCACTGCTCGTGCCCGAGAAAAGGGCTCATTTGAGCGGAAGCATTATAACTATGGACGCTGGACGAAGGGCCTTTTCTCGGAGGCGGTGACCGTCAACGGGCCTGGCAAGATGATCTTTCTCGCTGGAATCGGATCTGAGCACGAGCAAACCGGAAAAATCATGCACCCCGGGGATTTTGACGCGCAGTGCCGATATGCCTTCCGCAAACTGAAGAAGGTGCTTGCGAAAAATGGCGCGCGCTTGTCGGACGTGGTCAAGCAGGTGACATACGTTACTGATGCACGATACGTCAGGCAGGCTGGAGAACAACGTCGGAAAGCTTATGGCAAGTCACCACTCCCCGCGCACACATTTGTCAACGTTAGTCAACTTGTTTGGCCCGATATGATGGTCGAAATAGACGTTATTGCGATGGTGCCGGCGCGTTGAATCACCGGTAAAGCTCCGGGACGCTGGCGCGGGAATTGATCACCGATCTGTTCGCGCGGGAATACCTCGGAACGCCGCGGAATTGGGCAAAATGAGACTACGAATCTGGGGGTCAGGAGTTCGAATCTCTGTGCGCCGGGAGACTGGCAAGGAGTAGTCGGTGAAAGTCCGACACGATGAAGGAGTAGCGATCCGCATCGGCCCCAAGCCGTGCATCGTTG
>Ga0335081_10002674_pt1 | contig 28027 bp, 24 predicted proteins | sample Lox_Sample_35_FD_206713 | JGI IMG/M metagenome (GOLD analysis project Ga0335081, IMG submission 206713) | Soil microbial communities from Loxahatchee National Wildlife Refuge, Florida, United States - Lox_Sample_3.5 | ecosystem: Environmental > Terrestrial > Soil > Wetlands | place: USA...
GAATCCGCCTTTCCCTCCAGCATCGGCACCCAGGACTTTCCAATGAGCGGGGCCAGCTCGTGCCCGTGGTAGGTTCTCGGATAGTGCGCGCCGGCGATTTCGAGCAGCGTCGGCATGATGTCGGCGACATACATGAGACCGTGGTTGATGCTGCCCTTGGGACGCTCGACCGCCGGCCCGCTGACGATGAGCGCGTTCCGGATGCCGCCTTCCCCGAGCCAGCCCTTGTACTGGCTGAAGGGCGTCGTCGACACCTGCGCCCACATCGGGCCGTAGGCGACATAGGAGCCCGGATCGCCCCAGGCGTGCGGATCGGTCTGCGACCAGTGGATCGCCGCGAAGAGGAAATCGCGCGTTCCGGGCGAGCCCGCGATCATCTTGAAGAGGTCGGTTCCTTCGGGGCCGTTGTCGCCGAACACGATGAAGATGGTGTTCTCGTACTCGCCGATCTTCTTGAGGTGGTCGATGAGGCGGCCGACGTGGAAGTCGAGGTTCTCCACCAGTCCCGCGTAGAGCTCCATTTTCTTGCCGAGAAGGGCCCGGGTCGCCGGCGCCAGCACGATGGGATCGGGCAGGAACCACATGCGCTCGGCGAGCTGGGTGCCCGCGGGCGTGATGCCGAGCTCGATTTGACGCTTCAGTCTCTCCTGCCGGACCGCGTCCCAACCCTTGTCGTATTCCCCGATGTGGCGGTTGCGCCATTCCCTCGGCAACTGGTACGGGTCGTGCGGTGCCTGGGGGGCGAAGTAGGCGAAGAAGGGCTTGCCGTCGGCGTGGTTCGCATCGATGTATCCGATCAGCTTGTCGATATAGGTCTTCGTCGCGTAGTAGTTGTCGGGAAGCCGCCTCAGGTAGCGCCCGTCCTCGGTGAAGACCGACTTCGGCGCCGCGGCGGTGAAATTTGTCATGTCCCAGTAGCTGCCGGCCCCGTCGAGCAGCGAGAAGTCGCGCTCGAACCCGCGCGCGGCCGGGATCTGCGAAGGCGACTTGCCGAGGTGCCACTTTCCGGCCATGTAGGTGTGATAACCAGCGTCCTTGAGCAGCTGCGGCAGGGTGACCACCCGGTCGTTCAGATGGCCTTCGTAGCCGTCCACGCCCTGCTGGTTGGGCGCGGTCCACTCGTCCATGTTGCCCAGGCCGTTCAGGTGGTTATCGACGCCAGTCAGAAGGATGGAGCGCGTCGGCGAGCAGGTCGCCTGCGTGTAGAAGTCCGTGAAGCGCACGCCGTCCTTCGCCAGCGAGTCGAGGTTCGGCGTCCTGATCTCGCCGCCGAACGAACCCATGTCGGCGAACCCCAGGTCATCCCCAAGGATGATGACGATGTTGGGTTGACCCGCCGTGGTGGGTGTCTTATCCGCCGCCCATGCCAACGGCACTGCCAGTGCAATAACCGACACAGCCACAGCGAAGATCAACGTTGTAACGATGGTTATGATTCGCTTCATGGTCGATTCTCCTGGAGCTGTACTATCTGTATGCTCTTGTCATTGCATTGCGCATTGCGTGATGCGAGATACGTGATGCATCATCAGAGATTCACGAGACGAATCCCGCAACTCGTATCCCGGCCCGTATTGCCTGTCGTTTGCGACAACGGGCGGCCCGGTCACTCCACCACCCTGACGTCCGTGATGAAGTATTCCGTCTCCCCGAAACAGGTCGTCGGGAGACCCTTGTGCTGTTCGTAATGGAGGGAGACCCGCTTGCCGAGCTCCTTCTCGATTCGCTCGGAAACCGCGTCATCCCGGACCGTGAAATAGAATGTCTCCAGGGACGTCCCCGGGATAGATATCAGGGACAGCTGCCCTTCCCATGTTTTGCAGATCCATCCTTTCTTGGAGAGCTTCCGGACGTACCCGACCCGTTCGCCGCTCGAGTAGCTCCATGTCAGCGCCAACCAGACGTACAGCGCACTGCCCGCGAGCGCAACCGCGATCAATCCGCCGATCCACCACTTCACCCTCATTCCTTGCCGCCCTCACGGGCCGGAACTCCCGTGGATTTTACGAGACGAAACCCCAGATGATTCGTCCCCGTGCTGATCTCTCCCTTGCCCCGGGTGCCGACCATGTAGCGCGAGCAGTACTGCTCCGTGCAGAGGAACGACCCGCCCCGGTGGACGCGTTTTTTCTCTCCGGGTTCGGCCGGATCGAACGACGAATCGGGCCCCTTCGGATTGCGCGCCACGCCGCCCGTAGCGGCCAGCTGCGCGTAATAGTCGGGCCGGTACCAGTCGCTCGTCCATTGCCAGACGTTGCCCGTGATGTCATAGAGGCCATAACCGTTCGGCGGATATTGTGCCACCGGCGCAATGCCGGCGTAGCCGTCCGCACCGGTGTCCTTGTCGGGGAAGTGGCCCTGATTGGTGTTCGCCATCCATTTCCCGTTGGGCCGGAATTGATCGCCCCAGGCGTAGGGCTTGCCCATCAGACCGCCGCGCGCGGCAAATTCCCATTCCGCCTCGGTGGGCAGCCGTTTGCCCGCCCACTTCGCGTAGGCCAGCGCATCTTCATAGGCGATTTGGACGACCGGATACTGTTCCTCTCCCTTGATCGAGCTCTTCGGACCGAAGGGATGGCGCCAGTTCGCCCCGTTCACGTACGACCACCATTGCAGATAATCGTCCAGGGGCACGGGATGATCCGGAGGGGAGAAGACGACCGAGCCCGCCACCAGACTTTCCGGCGGTGCGTCCGGAAAATCCTCCTGCTTCGGCGTCCGCTCGGCCACCGTGACGTAGCCCGTGGCCTTGACGAACTTGGCAAATTGCCCGTTCGTGACTTCGGTTTTATCTATCCAGAAGCCGTCGACGTAGACGCGGTGGATCGGCCGGGAATCGTTCGTCGCGTTCATCCCCACGTCGTTCATGTCCTTCCCGACCGGATCGGCCGCCCCCATTGAAAACTCGCCGCCGGGGATCCAGACCATCCCCTCAGGGGCCGGGCCCGGCGGCTGTCCGCCGTTCACCACGGTCGCTTGGAACGAGCCGATCACCGAAGAGGACGACGCTCCTGTTGCGTTGTGCGCATCGGCAGTCGCCAGGAGCAGAACCGTCACGGCGACCATGCGGATACCGGATCGCTTCATCGCACGCCTAACTCTTCATACCATCCTTGGTATTGGGCCGGGCTTCAGCTTCCCCGTCTGATCATTGCGGCATCGGCTGGAGCCAACCCTGGGTGATGAAATATTGTTCCAGATCGGCGGCCACGCCCCTGGCCAGCCGCTTGCCGTCGCCTTCAACAGAATTCCAGTCCAGCTCGCCGCCAGCCTCCATCGTCCCGCTCACCAGCGTGGAGACGAGGAGATGGCCCGCGATCGCGCCGACGCCCATCGTCTCGGCCATGCCCGGCTGCGCCAGGCCCTCGGCCTCCCCGCGCATGGCCTCAACCTTTTTCATCCCCTCAGGCGTCAGATCATAAAGCTGCACCCTTGCCCGCACGCTGGTCCGCCCTGCGCCCAGCCCGATCACGATCCGCTCCGTGCTGTTGCCTTCGTCGATGGAAAAGAGCTGTCCTTTGACCAACAGGGTGCGTCCATTCTTCCTCTTTGGCAGACCCAGGGCCCGCTCCACCGGAAAGCCGTACCCCTGGATCGCCTTCACCAGCTCCTCCGACATGACATTGACCACCGTATGGCCGATCTTGATTTCCTGCGCGGTGCGCGCGGTAAGACTGCTCTCGTGTTCAATCTGGGCCTTGAGATCAGCCCCCAACCCCTGGTCCAGCTCGACCTCATCGGGCGTCACGGCAAAGTCATAGACCAGGATGCGGTCCGGCCTCGGCGCCTCGCCGCCGCCTCCACCGGTGACTTCCACGCTGGTCGGCGCGCAGGCCGCCACTGAAAGGAGCAGGATGGCGGAGAAAACGGCGCGTGTGTCCATCAGCCATCTCCTCAACCGATTCAATGTTTCGGCTCTTCTACAAGGATCGCCACCGCCTCGGTGTAGGTGATGTTGACGAGATCGCCGACGGCCACCTTCTCCAGCTTCTTCGGATCGCGTGCCTTCACGGTCAATGTATTTCCCTCCGGCCCCTTCAACGTGACCGTCTGGGCCGTCTTGTCGATCGCCGTGATCGTGGCGGTAATGGTGATGATTCTCCCGGCGGCGCCCCCCGGTTTTTCTCCCGGCTTGGCCCGCGCCAGGGTCTCGGCCGTCGTGACGCCCGGCGAGCCTTCACCGGCCTTCGTCACGTCATAAGCCAACGACTGGTAGTAGGTGACCGTGACGTTGTCGCCCACCCGGACCTGCGGCAGATTGCGGACCTGCTCGCCGGCGTAGACTTCGACCGTCGAGCCGTCGGCGCGCTCAAGAGTGACAATGCGCGTGTTCAGGTCGACCGCCTTCACCTTCGCCGTGACGGAGACGACATTCTGGCTGATGGTGCCGCTGACCTTTTCATTGGAGAAATAGGCGCATCCGGCCATTCCGAACAGCATGCAACTTGCCACCAGCGCCGCACTGAGCATCCCTCGTGTCATCATTTTCCATCTCCCTTTCGGTGTGTTCATACTGGAAGACTCCAATCGAAAATCAACAGACGGAAACCGTGCACTTCGAGATCCGCCCATTCACTTGTTGAATCGCCGGCGGCCGCCAGTTCCCCTCGTCCGGCGGAGACGCCGCGGGCCGCATCACCAACGACGCGGCCCGCGCGTGTTGTCCCAATCGACGCGCGATCAGTCGCTCGTCGCCTTCTCCATCATCGCCGCCTTGAGCTTCTTGATGTCCTCCGGCGACAACTGCGGACGGTCCACCTTGATCGTCAGTTTGTCGAGCTTGGCGGTCAGGGGGAAGGGAGGCTGGTAGTCTTCGTCGTTGACGCCCGTCAGCGTGTCCGAGCCGATGTCAAAGCTTTCATCCCACTGCAGGATCATCGGCAGGGTCCGCTTCATCTCCTTGGTGTCGACCGCCTTCCCGTCCACCTTCAGCGTGCCGGTGCCGGGCCGCCCGAGCCCGCTGAAGTTGTTGAAGGCCAGCGTTCCGACGCCCAGCCCGTCATATTTGAAATCGAACTCGACGGTATGCTTCCCGGGCGTCAGCGCTTCGGCTCCCTCCCACTTGATCCGTTCGAGATCAAGCAGGTTCCACAGGAAGACCGGCTTGCCCTTGAGGAGGTAGAAGCCATAGCCGCCAAACCGGCCGCCCGAGGTCAGGATCATCCCTTCGCCGCCCTGCGGCACGTCGAGATCGGCCGTGATCGTGTAGGATGAATCCAGCAGCATCGGCGAGTCGCCCTGCGGCAGGCCGGTCATCGTGCGCGTGTAGACGAATTCCGTGCGGCCGGCGGTGATGTTCGGCCGCGGCGCGACGATGCGGGCCGCCACCGACGCGTCCATCGGGAAGACCTCGTGTTTCCTGGCCTGCTCGATGAACAGCTGCTTCATCTCCTTGACCTTCGCCGGGTGCTTGGCCGCGATGTCCTGTGATTGGCTGAAGTCCTTGGTCAGGTCATAGAGCTGCAGCACCTGGTTGTTCAATGGATCCGTGTTGGCCGGTCCAAAGGCCTCCCACGGCGCGCGATTCACCTTGGTGCTCAGGATCCAGCCGTCATGATAGATCGCCCACTGGCCCATCATTTCGAAGTATTGCGTATGGTGCCGGGACGGGACATTGGCGTTCTTCTTGTCGAAGGTATAGGCGAAACTGGTGCCTTCGATCGGCGCCTGCTTGATGCCGTCCACATATTCGGGCGCATGGATCTTGGTCTCCTCGAGGATCGTGGGCACGACGTCGATGACGTGCGTGAACTGCTGGCGCAGGCCGCCCTTGTCCGTGATGCGGGCCGGCCACATCACCGCCATGTTCTGGTTGGTGCCACCCAATCTTGAGGCGTTCTGTTTGAACCAGTCGAACGGCGTATCGAAGGCCCACGACCAGCCGGCCGACATGTGGTTGTAGGTCTTGTCGGTGCCCCACACGTCATAGAAGTATTTGAGCTGATCCTCGACCGGCACCGGGACGCCGTTGAAGAAGGCGACTTCATTGGGCGTGCCGAACGGACCGCCCTCGGCGCTGGTCCCGTTGTCGCCGTTGATGTAGATGACCAGCGTGTTGTCAAGCTTGCCCATGTCCTCGACCGCCTGGATCAGGCGCCCGATCTCATGATCGTCGTAGGCCACGTAGGCGGCGAAGACCTCGGCCTGGCGGATGTAGAGCTTCTTCTCGTCCGCGGACAGATCATCCCAGTTCTTGAGCATCTCCTTCGGCCAGGGTGCCAGTTGGGTGTCCTGCGGAATGATGCCCATCTTTTTCTGGTTCTCGAAGATCTGCTCGCGCAACGCGTTCCACCCCTTGTCGAACAGGTGCATGTCGTGGATTTTGTCCACCCATTCCTTCGTCGGGTGATGGGGCGCGTGCGTCGCGCCAGGCACGTAATAGACGAAGAACGGCTTGGACGGGTCGATCTGGTTGAGCCGTGTGACCCAGTCGATGGCGTCGTCGGCCATCGCCGTGACCAGGTTCCAGGTCCCTGGCGGCTTTCCGAGGAACGGATAAATCTGCGTGGTATTTCGGAACAGGTTCGGCTCCCACTGGTTGGCGTCGCCGCCGACGAAACCGTAGAAGTACTCGAACCCCATGCCGGTCGGCCACTGGTCGAACGGTCCGGCCTGGCTGGCCTCGAAGGCCGGCGTGTTATGGTCCTTGCCGAACCACGACGTGGCGTAGCCGTTCTCGAGCAGAATCCGCCCGATCGTGGCTTTGTCTTTTGGAATGATGCTGTTATAGCCGGGGAAGCCGGTCGACTGTTCCGAAATGACACCGAAGCCCACCGAGTGATGATTACGGCCGGTGATCAATGCGGCGCGCGTCGGCGAGCAGAGCGCGGTGGAGAAGACGCGGGTGTAGCGCAGTCCGTTCTGCGCGACACGATCCATGGCCGGCGTCGGGATGACGCCGCCGAACGTGCCCGGCACGCCGAAGCCGGCGTCGTCGGTCATGATGAGCAGGATGTTGGGCGCGCCCTTCTGCGGCACAATGCGTGGCGCCCACCAGTACTTCGACTTCAGAGCGTCCTCCTTGATCACGCCGCCGAATTTCGGATCAGGCGGCGGGAGCTGCTTGCCGGTGATGGTGGTGGTCGCACCCGGAGAGCCAAGCGTGCCGGTGACCTGCTGAGCTAGCGCGGACGGCGCGCTCGAGAGCGAAGTGAGCGCTGCCATCAGGATTAACGATCCAAACCATGGTGATTTCATCTGCACTTCTCCTATGAAGAAATTTTGAGGCAATCCGTCAGACCGTGCCCTAGGCGCTCGGCTTCACACAGTCCGTTTTCTGGCTGTACGTGCACAATCGGTAGATCAACAGCTCATTCCAATAAGTGAAGGCATTCTTCACGTCGCCCCAGGAGCTGAAGACATTTTTATCAAACAGCTTCAACGTCCCAGCCCGGGCGTCGCCACCGGCCGCCAGCAATTCTCCCGTTGCCCCGTCGGTGATCTTGACTTCGATATGAACATCGCCGGTAAAGGCCGGCTTGCCGGAGGCAAAGGACCAGAGGGTATTCAGCGCCCTGGCCTGGGGAACGATTCTGGAGATGAAGGCCAGTCCGACCCTCTGGGGCTGACCATGAATGATCGCCGCCTGAATACGCAAGGTGTCCGGCCCGAACTTGTCGACCATATCATAGCCCGCCTTGGAGAGCTGATCGCTCAGCTGGGCCGTTTCGCTGTCGGCCAGCTGGACCAGATCGTTCCGGTCGTCGATCGACATGGGATGGTTCGGATCATCCCAGATCGTGATCGGCGCCAGCAAGATTTTGTGGTAGGAGGCGATGTTGAGGTTGGGTTTAATGTAGATCAGGATGACTTGGTGCACCCCCTGCACATCCTTGCCGGGCTTGAGCAGGGAGCGGTACTCGCCGAGGAAGCCGGACGGTTCCATGGTCCGCATCTGTGTGGTGGCGGCGCAGCCGCTGAGCACGGCCACGGCCAGGATCAAGATCACGAGTTTTCTCATCTGAGGCTCCTTATACGTGGTGGAAGGTCCGTTCGTTAAAACGCCTTGATCGCAAAACTGAGGCTGACCCAGTCGCCCATGAAGGTGCTCCGGGCCGCGTATTCATGCAGATAGCGGACGTTGAAGGCGAAGTTCGACGGCACGATGGCAAACCCCGCCTGGCCGCCCACCGCGTGCACCTGGCTGCGTGAATCGCTCCCGGCGCTGCCGCTGTCGCCCGTCACCTGGAGGTTGTCGTAGCCGGTCACGCCCACGGAGATGAGGCGCGATTCATCCTTCGTGACCGGCAGGAACTGGTTGACGCCCCAGTTCAGCACGAGACGCTGGCCCTGCACCAGATCGATGTTCTGCATCTTGCTGTTGATCTCCCAGGTGAGCGCCGCGGCGGCCGCCGTCCCCTTGTTGTCAAAGGGATACCACGCGGTGCCCACTTGCATCTGATTGGTCCAGTAGCCGAGCCCCACGTTGCTGGCAGAGGGTGCGGTGACGGTAAAGGGACCGACGTTGACCTGATTCGTGCTGTATTTGCCCACCGGCGCCCAGAACCCTTCGCCGAATTCGACATCGAAGTGCTTGAACGCCCAGTCGAGCCAGATGGGCTGAAAGTACATGTCGCCCCAGGCGTAATTGGCCTGATCAAGCGACGCCTGGTTGCCGAGGATTTCGCCGCTCAATGCCGCGCTGATGTTGATGTTGGAGACGGTGGGCATCATGAAGGCGCCGATCTGGGCGCCGAGAATTTTCCAGGGCGTCACCCAGATGAAGGTGGGGATCAGCGAGATGGCGTGGAGATTGGCGTCGATGGCGACCGGCACGCCCGGCCCCGGCCCCGGATGGATCGTGATGCTGCTCACGCTGCTGCCGCCCGCTCCTTTGAACGAGTCCGTGTTGTAGTAGGGGCTGTACTGGACGTAATACAAGCCCGATTCCGGCTGGAAAAAGTCCAGGATATTGGGAACCGCAGGAGCGTAATGGCCGATCCCACCCGCCTGCGCGACAGAACACAGAGACAACACCACGGCAAGGCTGATCGCCGTTCGGATCAACATTCTCATGATTCGGTTGGGATCATGACGTGTCATTCAAAGCCTCCTTTCACGCACAGCCCTCGATGGGTCAAGGAAGTCTAGTATAGCGATCGATGGGGTGGCGGAACACTCGTAAAAGTACTTGGTTTTTGCATAGAAAATACGAGCTATGTTCAGGATGAACGCCGCGGGACCTTGTGACGGGGTCCTCATGAGGCAATCACCCCGTGTTTGATCGCATAGAGAACCAACTGGGCCTGGCTGTGCAGGTTCAGTTTCTCCATCAGCTTGAGCTTGTGGAATTCCACCGTGCGTGGAGAGATCTTCAGCAGGGAGGCGATCTCCTTGGCGGAGTGGCCCTCGGCCGAAAGCTGCAGCACTTCCCGTTGCCTGGAGGTCAACTCGGACGGCCCGCTGACGGAGGCGGGCTTCTGCATGATCCGCTGGAGCACCTCCCTGGCGATCATGGGCGTCACGTAGAGCCGTCCCTTGACCGCTTCCCGGATGGCGGTGAGCAGTTCGGAGGAGGCCGAATGCTTCAACACAAACCCTGATGCCCCCGCCTCCAGGGCGCGGGTGACGTAGGTCACATCCGGGTGCATCGTGAGAAAAATGATCCTGGTCGGCGTCTTGGCCTTTTTGAGCTGGAGGGCCGCATCGATGCCGTTGAGCAGGGGCATCGAAATGTCGACCACGGCGACGTCGGGTTTGAGCCGTTTGACGGCCTCAACCAGCGCCCGGCCGTCCTGCACCGCGCCGACCAGATCACAATGGGGGGAGAGGAGCGTGGTCAACCCCTCCACCACGATCTTGTGGTCATCGGCCAGCAATACCCGGGGGCGTTTCACAGTCGGTGGTGTCCGTTCAGGATAAACGGAGGAATACTGTAGCACGGCGGCCGGCTCCACGATACTCGTAAAGTTACCTGTTTCCCTGCCGGCGATTACCGGGGTGCGTTCGGCTCCAGGCAGACGCCTCCCGGCATCCAAACGGGAGCGGGCCTGCGCCATGAGGGCCATCAGACGCCTTCACCCCTGTCAGCGATTGCCGGATCATCGTGCGATGAGCGGAACGGAACCCTGACTTCGATCGTCGTTCCCGCTCCCGGACTGGACACGATGGCAAGCTCCCCCCGGAGCAACTGAACCCGTTCCCTCATGCTTGCCAGGCCGAGCCCGCCACGGCCTTTCGCGCCCTCCGGATCGAAACCCTCGCCGTCGTCCCGGATGGACAGCAGCAAGTCCAGTCCGTGCGCGCCGAGCGTCACGTGCGTCCGGTCCGCCCTGGCGTGCTTGGCAATGTTCCGCAACGCCTCCTGGGTGATGCGATAGAGCCCCAGCGCGACATCCTTGGAAACCGGCCTGGACAGCCGGGTGGCGAAACACTCCACGGAGACACCCTCGCGCGCGGAGAACCGGTCGCACTCGGACCTGATAGCATCGACCAATCCCAGGTCGTCGATGATCGACGGATGCAGCCGGCGGCTCAAATCGTGAACCTCGGTCGACAGGGCCACCAACTGCTGCTTGATCTCGACTAGTTGATTCAATACGGGCGCAGACATCGGATATGGTTCTCCCTCGAGCACGCCCACTTCGATGGCGGCCGCGGCAAGACGCTGGCTCAGATCGTCGTGCAGCTCCCGGGCCAGCACGCGACGTTCCTCTTCTTGAGCGGCCAGCAGCTTGCCCGCCAGCGACTGCAGATCGCTTTGGCTCACCCGAAGGGCCGACTCGCTTCGCGCCAGCGCCTCTTCCGCGCGTTTGCGGTCGGTGATGTCGATGCAGGCGCCGATGTAGCCGACGAAGCCGCCGCCGGGCAGATACCGTGGCGTGCCGTGATCCAGCAGCCAGCGATACTCGCCGTCGGCCCGCCGGAGCCGGTATTCGATCTTGAATTCCTCGCGCGCGTCGAAGGCGGTTTCGTAGGCCGTCACGCAGCCGCGCAGATCATCCGGGTGGACCCCTTCCGCCCAGCCGTCGCCCAGCTCCTGCTCCATTGCGCGGCCGGTGAAGTCCAGCCATCCCTTGTTAAAGAAATTGCAACGCTTGTCCTGGCCCGACATCCAGATCATGACGGGGGCCGTGTCGGCCATGATCCGGAAGCGCTGATCGGTTTCCCGGAGCGCGTCAGTGGTCTGCCGCAACAACGTCGCATGGTCGTGCTCACGATCGGATGACCGTCGCTGAGTGCGTCTCCGTTCAACGGGCAACATCACGGTCGGTTGACTCCCTCACGTCCCATACAAATCCTCAGAATCTTCGATTGCTCAAGCATTCGTTCACACACCGAACTTCATCATTTTGAAGGGTATTAATTACCAAATTCTCTTGAAAGCAGATATCATGCCACAAATGAGAAACCTGATAATTTCTCAACTTTTCAATCAATTAAAAAGTTAGCACGCCGTAAAAACAACTTAAAATGTGGCAAATTGCCTCAGTTATTCTAATCGTCTGTGGAAATATGGGCTATCGGCGCTCCCCTTGAAGGACTTGATCAATCACACTGAAAAACCATCCAGAGATACAGAGCCCGTCCTGCTGCTGCATGGGATCCTGATCACATGCCGTGTATCAATTTGACGGGGTTGAAGCGCCAAACGGCATTCGTAATAATTTTTTCAGAAATCAACGGGGTTTGGAAGATCCAGCGCACGCCGGCCTGTACCGTCCAGTCAAGGCTCAAATAGGCGTCCTTGTCCACTGCCCCCCTCCGGCTCCAACGAATAGCCCCCAATGGCTGTTCACCAGATAGCCGATCTGGCCTACGAGGTTCAGCGAGCTCTTTCGGTTATTCTTCCAATTCGTGGCCCAAGTCCCTTGGACAAGCGTCCACCACCGGTCGGACAGGATAGTGTTGACGGCCGACTGAATTTGAAGATACCCGACATCCGGCCGGCCGGGATCACCCCCGTACGAGTCGAAGTCCTGGACGAGCACATAGAAAATTGAATGCAGACGGAGCAGCGGGACGGCCAGCGCGGCGGCCGGGCCGATGGTGTACTTGCCCGCGCCCAACTGCGTTTCCTTGGCCGTTGGAAAGGAGAGATCGCCGCCGAGAAACAGGGCGACATAATCGCTGGCATACAGCCGCCCGCCCAGCCGCACCGTCATGTCGCCGAGGCCGTTTGTCGTGCCCGCCCCCGGCGGATCGGCCCACGCATAGGGCAATGTGATCTGCAGGAGGAAGTTGGGCGTGAGCGGCAGCCGGATGACGGCGGTCGCCAGGTCGAGATTCAGCCCCGTCGTGTGCACATTGTGTGAATAGCCGAGTTGATAATAGCCGATGATGGCGGTGGGGTCCGAGCCGGTGGCCGCACCGGCCTCCGACAGGCTCTTTCGTTCTTCGGAGCGCCTCGCCTGCTCATCGGGCTCGGCGCCGGACACTTGGGAATGCTCCGGGCGTTGATCAGGCTTCGCCGGTTCCACGGACGCGTCCGCGACCGACCCGTTCTTGGAGTTCTCTGGGAATTGACTTGAAGATTGATCAAAGGATTGAGACTGGGGTCGCTCGGTCAGTCCCCCGGTTGGCTCCGCCGCAACAGCGACGGCGACTCCGAAGCCAGCCCACACACTGCCAATCAGGATAAAGACTCTGACGCTCAATGCGGGCCATCCTGATTCCCGTTTTTCATTACCCATTGCTCCCCGTCAACATCCGCACGTGATGTCGGCAGAGGACGCCAGAAAGTTCACTCCCTTCTGGAGCGTCGTGTCCCGGTCTATGGAGGAAGCGTCTTCACTTCGAATACGTGATAGCCCCAGGGGGGCAGGTCGAGATAGAGCCCCCGCAACGCAAGGTCGCCGCCGTCTCGATCATAGTCGGCGGGGCTCATCAGATCCTTCAGACACATCGTGCGGCCGGCTAGGTCAGGTAACGGGATCCGGACATAACACTGGCTCTGATGGCCGGCATAGTTGACGGCGATCAGCCGCCGCTGACCGTCACGAGCCTGCCAGGACCAGGCGAGAAAGTCCTCCCATGTTCCATTGCCCTCCCATGCCGGGACACAGTCGAGCAGCTTCCACGCGCCTTCGCGCACCACCGGCTGACGGAGCACCGTCAGGAAGCGATCATAGAACGAATGCAGCGCCGCGTCAATCGGCTCCTGGGGCGCCCGGACCAGATGGGGCGAGATGCGCCTTCTCCGGCCTTCGAACTGTCCCTGATGGAAGAACCGCAATCCCGGAGTGAGAAAGGTGATGACGGCCGCGGCGTGATGCATCTCCGGCGGAAACGTCGCGGCCGCCCTGGGCTCGTCGTGATTTTCCAGAAACCGGGCCATCTTGTTCTGGTAGTTGAGCGCCGCGCGCAGATGGTCGCGGACCGGCCCGGCATGGCCCTCGCGGAGGCGGTCATACAGCCGTTTGTCATAGGTAAAATCGAACCCCTGCTGCTGGAGCGTCCATTCGAGATCCCAGTAGACCTCGGCCATGAAGCAAAAATCCGGGAATCGTTCACGCACGCGCCGGGTTGCGATTGGCCAGAACGGTTCCACCTTCAGTCCCCAGGTCCGTTCGAAGACCTCCGGCAGGACGAGCATCGCCATGTCGCACCGCACGCGCAGCGGATCGGTGAAAAAACCGCGGGGGCAGGGGTCGGTAACCTTGGTGGCGAGGGGACAATTTTGTCATTTGAGCAATCGTTTCAATGCCACGGCATTATTGTATTTTTCATCTGAAGCAGAAAAAAGAAGCGTGACCACCTTTTCCTCCCTGAGTTTTTGTTTCAGGTCCCTGATTTGGCTCTGTTTGGCCTGAAGCTCTTTCTCATATCGTTGCAGAAATTCAACCCATTTTTGAGGATCGTGATTGAACCACTTCCGGAGTTCATGGCTTGGGGCAATGTCTTTCATCCAAAGATCGATTCTGGCCTTTTCTTTTGAGACGCCTCTGGGCCAGAGTCGGTCGACTAAAATTCTGAATCCATCGGTTCTTTCCGCCGCTTCATAAATCCTCTTGAGCTTCATCTTGTATGCTTTAGGCATTTGTCCAAATCTCCTGTCTATTGCTGAATCGTGTGATGCACCTTGCGCCTCCGCGCCCCTTAAGATGCGCTTCAGTTACGGATCGCGAAGTAGGCAGTCCACACGAGGAAACCGATCAAGACTGCCTAGAGCCGCAATGGGATGGTCCCGTTCCGCTTCTGAAGGCCCGAATCCCTGTGAAGATCAACTTCCTCCTGGCCTCATTTTTTATCGGCCGTGTCCGTACGCTGGTGCAAAATATCCCTATTGTTTGATCGCCTTTACCCATCGACCACCTCCTTTGGGCTGTACCCGCTGCAATGCGAATGATCCTCCGAGACGGGTCTGTTGCATCCGGAGACTTCCCGCGTCAAACCGATTGAGGGCGGCGGCCTGCGGATAACCTCGGGTCAGATCACCCGGCCATTTATCCAGCGTCATCATCTCACGAGGCCGATTGATGAGTCGTTCGCCGAATCCAGCCTCGCACCTGTGCGTTTCGATCTATGTTCCAGCGTAGTCGTCAAAATTGTATCCCGCCCGTTCCAGGATTCGCCGAACCACCTCCAGGACATTGGGATCATCGTTGTGAGGGATGGCCCTAAGGGCCGGCGCGCTCCGGATCCGGTCCATCAGAGCATCGACCTCCCCGCCCAAGAGCGTCTCGCATTGATCATACAAACCGCCAGGCGATTCTTCGATTCGGTCATGATCGGCCAAGATGGCTCGAATGGCGGCGATGATCCGGGCAGAAGGGGGCGGGACCAGCAACGCGGCGAGGGCGCCATGATCGAGGCGAAGTTTGGCGGCCATCGGAAGCGGCCCGCCGTGGGCCGACTGCGCGGCGGGAAAAAGAATCTTTTCCTCCGCGCCGATATGTGTGAGCAGCCCTTGACGAAACGCTTCATAGGCGGCCTCATCGATCTTCTCCGGATCCGCTGCGGCCCGATTCAGGAGCGCCTCCAGCCGCCGGTGGTCGTCGAGGAAATAGTGATAGAGTGGTCCTGCCATAATGCTCCCGGCCCGGGATCGCGTCCATCATGGGGCCTGCGCTCAGGAGGTTGTGCGCGCGCTCAACCGCGACGTCGAACAGCTTGACCTGTCTGTGCAACACTCCTTCAATTCACCGCCTGCGCCACATCGCCAACACTCCGTCCTTGTGCTCATCTCATCGCTCCGGGTGTCGGCGCGGATTTAAACATTGCCGTTCCGGTGTTGATCAAAAAGAGCAGCACCGCAACGGCGTTGAGGAGCCCACCCCATTGACGCCCCGCCATCCAACCCGCCAGATCTCCAGCCATTCGCAGGAACACCGTCAGATGCAACAGGACGAGATGCAGATAAAACCCGGGTCGGAACACTATGGGAATACCCGTCACCGCAGGAAAGATGATCGGCGCATGACCGAAAATCATGCTGAAGACAAAACCCAGGAACAGAGCGTGCAACACGGCGTCATATCGGGGCCCGGCCGCCACTCCGCCAAAGAGCACGGCCAGCACCCCGCCGACGCCGAGCCACACATGCCCGGAGAGCAGGCAGACGGCGATGAACCGGGTGAGTCCGCTCTGCCGCACGGTGCGCCGGGCGATATCGTGACGCATCAGCCACAGGGCCAGCATGATCATGCCGGCTCCGGCAAGACGCATTCCAACGTCGAAGGAGACCGTGGTCAGCACCAGCCCGCACAGCAGGAGCCCGACGATCAGCGCAATCATCGACCGGCTCGTCCCCGAGAGAGACCCCAGCCTGGCGAGCTCCAGCCGCTCTCCGGCGATCGTGAGGATCAGAAAGCCGGCCCACCACGGAACTATCCGGTAGATCGGCCAGCCTTCAATCCAGAGGAGGTTGCCCGTCAGCCAGGCGAGCGCGCCCAATCCCATGATCGCGGCAAACAGCGTCGGTTGCCGAAGGACGATCGTGACAAAGACCACGACGAGAACAAGGCTGGCCGCCGCCATTGACAGCGGGCCGGCTCCGCCCGGCAGCCCCCCAATCAGGGTCAGGGCGCCCACTCCGCTCAGCAATGGCCCCGCGTACGCCCACGTGCGCCCCATGGCCACCGCCCTTTCCAAACCAATGACCGTACCCAGAAAACCGGAAATCATGAGCGGTCCATGGACGGCGGCCAGCTGCGGTTGGATGGAGGGCAGCTCCCATCCAAGGCGCACCAGCCCGCCCCAGAGAGCCGAGAGCAGGGCCAGTAGGCCCAAGGCCATCAGCGGGAAACGGTACCGGATCGTCATCCCCTCTCTTTGATGCACTGAATCACCCCAACTGGCGCCGGGCCTCTATCGACATTTTTTCAGGACTCCAGGGCGGCTCCCAGACCAGCAGGACTTCCACCGATCGCACGTGAGGCACGGAATACTCTACGGTCGTATGAACCATTTCGGTCAAGTAGGCGCCGAGCGGACAGGCGGGGCTCGTCATGGTCATCCTCACGCGCACGCGGCCGTCCAGGCATTCCACTCCATAGATCAATCCCAGATCAACAATGTTGATCCCCAGTTCGGGATCCACGACCTGACGAAGGGCGTCCAGAATCTGCTCCTCCGTGGGCGTACCGCGGGGCTCCCCAACCAGCCCTTCATCACGATTCATGATTTCCGCTCTCTTGCGGGGCGCTGGAATAGCGGTTTCAACACCATGGTGACGGAGCCCGCGCCGTGTACGCCCTGACGCCGAATCATTTGGCAATGGTCATGAATTTTTCAGAGTGCGGAATCGTTCCGCCGGTTCACATGCCGATAGGTGAGTACCGCGGCACCGCACGCGGGAATCACCCCGAACACAATAAAAATCAGATCGCCGGGCAATCGCGACCATTCGATGATTTCCATGACCCTCTGATGCGCAAACCCGGAACTCCGGGCATGCCAGTAGCCGTGGTTCAGCGCATCCAGCAATTGGAGGACGCCGCCCGGGAACAGGGTCGTGGCCACCATCAGCGCCAGGCCGATATTCAAGCCCCAGAAGGAGACGCGGAAATACCGCTCGACCGCCGCCCATTGGGAATCCGCAAGGACTTCGCGAAAAACAAAAACCATCAGGGCGACCGCCAACATGCCGAAGACGCCCATCATGGCGGCATGCGCGTGATTCGGCGTCAACATCGTGCCCACCTCAAAGTAGCTGACGACAGGAAGGTTGATCAGGAACCCAAAGATGCCGGCCCCGACGAAATTCCAAAATCCCACCGCGATCAGGAAATAAAAAGTCCACTTATGGGGGACCGATATTTTCCGTCGGCAGATGTCGCATTCTCCCTGCGTCAACTTCACAAAATCCCAGGCATCCAGTGTTAGCAACGTCAATGGGACAACCTCCATCGCTGAGAACATCGCGCCGAGCGCCATGGTCATCGATGACTGCCCCGTCCAGTACCAGTGATGATCCGTCCCGATAATGCCGCTGCCAAGATAGAGAATGGCGTCCAAATAGACAACCCTTGTCGCCGTCGTGTGTGAAACAAGGCCGAGTTTATAAAAGATGACCGCGATCATGACGGTGGCAAATAGTTCAAAAAAGCCCTCAACCCATAAATGGATGATCCAAAATCGCCAGGTATCGACGACGGAAAAATGGCTGGTGCTGTCAAAGAACATGGCAGGAAGATAAAACAGAGGGATGGCAATCGCGGCATAGAGAAACAGGGAGGAGATGGCTCCGTCTTTAGGATGTTTGCGGGCAGGCGCAATCCCCCGGAAGAGAAGAAACACCCAGACGGCCAGCGCAGCGGCCAGAAGGATTTGCCAGCCGCGCCCAAGATCCAGATATTCCCATCCCTGGTGGCCAAACCAGAACCATAACTTCCCCAGGGCTTGATGAATGCCCGCCAGTTCTCCGCATAGGCTTCCGACGACAACAAGGAGCAAGGCGATAAACACACAGTCGACGCCTTTGCGCTGACCGGCCGGTTCCTTTCCACCGATAGCGGGGGCCAGAAACAAGCCGCCTGCGACGTAGGACGTGGCAATCCAAAAGATCGCCAATTGCAAATGCCAGGTCCGGACAATGTTGCTTGGAAGCAAAGTAGATAGATCAAAGCCGTAGAAGCTTCCCGGATCAGCGCGATAATGGGCCGTGGCTCCACCCACCAGTGTCTGGGCCAAAAAAAGCAGGGCGACGATCACAAAGAACTTTACGGTGGCCCGCTGGCTTTCGGTCGTACACCCCCCTGGAACCAACTGAGGATGCACGTGGCCACCCTCGCTCTTCCAGCCCAGAAAATCAAACCGGCCGAACAGGAACAAGACGGCGGCTGTTCCGGCCAGAAGGGTGATGAGGCTGAGCGCGCTCCAGAGAACGGCCTCGCTCGTCGGCCTATTTCCGACGTCCGGGTCGTATGGAAAGTTATTCGTGTAGGAATAGTCCTTGCCCGGACGGCTGGCCACGGATGCCCATGCCGTCCAGGCAAAGAAGGCCGTGAGGGCGTTCAGGGCTTCGGGATCTTCGATATAAGCGGCCGGCAATCCACCGTTCGCCCTCGGTGTGGAGAAATAGGCTTTCCATTTCGCCTTCTGCATTTCAAAGGAGATCGCTTCAGCCTCAGTAAACCGCAGCGTGTCTGTTTGAGCATCATACCGATTTGTCTTGAGGGATCGCCGGAGTTCGGCATTCACGGCCGCCTGTTCCGGTGAGGTAAGCTCCGCCCAATCACGGCGGTACAGATTCTTTGCCAGTACGCGCCTGGCCTCGGATGCCAGGGCGTGGAGATACTCCGCCGAGAAATCGGGCCCCAGGTAGGCGCCGTGCCCCCAGATGGTACCGTTCTCCATCAAGCCGCGGCTTAGAAACACTTCTTGTCCTGACAGAATATCCTCGCGGGTAAAAATGGTTCTCCCTGCCGGACCGATCACTCTGGCCGGAATGGGCGGAGCATCCCAGAAGACCCTGGCCGCCAGCCAGATCAAGACGGTGAATCCCACGATGAGAACTACAATGGCCGCATGTCGCCACCAGGGGGAGATCGAAGACGGAGCCTCTGTGTCCGGCATGTCACATACCCCAGTCGGTCAGTGGAGGGGTTCGCTCAAGGTCAATGCCTCGCCGTGCGGCCATTTGACGGCCAATGGTGTTGATCCTTGAATGGCTAAGAGCCTTTTCCGCAATCTGATCTCATCAATCTCTTACGGGGCCTGAACGTCAGGCTTCTCGTCGGGCCCGAAGATGAGCCGAGCAGAGCGCCGGCGGGTGACATAGGCCCACACCCACTCCAGGAAGACCATCACGCGACTCCGAAATCCGATGAGCAGGAAGATATGCACCCACGACCAGACGATCCATGCGAGCGCCCCCGACATTTTGAGCTGGCCGAATTGCGCCACGGCCGCCGAGCGCCCGATGGTGGCCAGCGTTCCACGCTCCCGATACCGGAACGGTGCCGTGGAAAGCCCGTGGCAGAGGCGAAGGATATTCCGTGCGGCGTGGCGCCCCTGCTGGACCGCGACCGGCGCCAGACCCGGCAGCGGTTTGCCGGCATGGTTCAAGAAAGACGCCATGTCTCCGATCACGAAGGCGTTCGGATGATCCGGCACGCTCAGATCCGGGGCCACCAACACGCGGCCGACCGCATCCACCGGAACCTTGAGCGAGCGGGTCAAGGGAGAGGCGGCCATACCAGCGGCCCAGAGTACGGTGGCGGCATGAAGAGGCTGCTCCCCGATGACGACCAGACCAGGCCGGATGGACGTCACCCGTGAGTTTTTCCTCACCTCGACGCACAGCCTGGTCAGGGATGCCTCGGCTTTCACCGAAAGCTCCTCCGCAAAGGACGGAAGAATGCGCGGGCCCGCTTCGACCAGAAGGGTTCGCGTCTCCTGCGGGTCGATGGCCCGGAAATCGCGGACCATTTCCTTGCACGCCATTTCCGAGATGGCGCCGGCCAGTTCGACCCCCGTCGGCCCCCCGCCAACAATCACGAACGTCAGCAGGGCTCTACGCCTCGCCTGATCGGTCTCTCGCTCGGCTCTCTCAAAAGCCAAAAGAATGCGACGCCTGATCTCCAGCGCGTCTTCGATGCTCTTGATTCCCGGCGCATGCCGCTCCCATTCGGGATGGGCAAAGTACGAATGGCTGGCGCCGGCGGCCAGAATAAGGTAATCGTAGCTGATCTCGCCGTCGCGGAGAAGCACCTTCCGTTGTGACAACTCGATGGCCGTTACTTCAGCCAAGATGACGCGGACATTGGCCTGCCGCCTGAGAATGGCGCGAATCGGGTAGGCAATGCTGCTCGGGGACAGGGATGCGGTTCCGACTTGATACAGAAGCGGCTGAAACAGATGATAGTTGTGCCGGTCGATGACGGTGACCCGAACATCCGCCCGTTTCAGGGCCTGAGCGGCATGCAGGCCGCCGAACCCGGCTCCGACGATCACCACATGAGGGGGTTCGGGATTGGTCATGGCGTTCCCCTTCAGACCGTTTTTTCAAATAATCTTGGATTGCCCCACCCTAAAAACCGTCAAGGCGATCTTCGCTATCAGTCTCATTTCTCCTCTCCTTTCTGTGATCGGGCCTTCAAAGCACCTGGCCATCACGGATAATTCCAGGGACACTATACTGATTACTGAACGGACACACCATCGGCAGCGTTACACTCCCGATCGCCCCCGACACTCAATTGAAAGTCCTCTGAATGATCTCCTGCCGCGGCACAGCACTATAATTTCCGCAAGCCTCCAGGCGCTTGCTTTCGCCCAGTCATCATGGGTGCGCCCCTGAACACTGTCGTCAAATCAACAGCCTATTCAAAGCGGGGCGGCTATCCCGGCGCAATGCACCGTATCTGGTCGTTCCCTCCAGCCGACGCTCGCCCAACCCGCGCTCACCGAGGCCTCGGTCAAACGACCGGTAGGCGATCGCCTCGGCGACATCGGAGGCCGCGATGGCATCGCGCCCCTCCAAGTCGGCGATCGTCCTCGCCACTTTTAGAATCCGGCCGTAGGCGCGCGCCGACAATCCCAGCCGCTCCATCGCCAGTTCCAGCAGCCGCCTGGAGGCGTCATCCACCCGGCAATATTTCCTGACAAGCCGCGGCGACAGCTCGGCGTTGCAGCTGATGCCATCCGCACGGTAGCGCCGCCGCTGAATGGCGCGGGCGTTGAGCACACGCGCCCGTATCTCCGCTGAACTTTCCTGCGACCGGTCAGCCGATAAATCGCGGACGGGCACGGCCGGCACTTCGATCTGCACGTCGATCCGGTCGAGCAGCGGGCCAGAGATCTTCGACCGGTAGCGTTGGATCTGCGGCGGCGTGCAGCGGCAGGCGCGCTGCGGATCGGTGAAGAAACCGCAGGGGCAGGGGTTCATTGCGGCGACCAGCATGAAGCGGGCGGGAAACGACAGGGAGGCCGTCGCCCGTGAGATGGTCACCGCCCCCGATTCGAGCGGCTGGCGCAGCACCTCCAGGACGTTCCGGCGGAATTCGGGCAGCTCGTCGAGAAAGAGGACGCCGTGGTGGGCGAGGCTGACCTCGCCCGGCCGGGGCACCTGCCCCCCGCCGATCATCCCGGCGTCCGACACCGTGTGATGCGGCGACCGGAACGGACGCAGGCCGACCAGCGGCTGCTGCGGCCGGAGCGATCCGGCGACGCTGTGGATCGTCGTGGTTTCGATCGCTTCGTCGAAGGCCAGTTCCGGCAGGATCGTCGGCAACCGCTGCGCGAGCATCGTCTTGCCGGAGCCCGGAGGCCCAATCATCAGGAGGTGATGGCCGCCCGCGGCCGAGACCTCCAGGGCCCGCTTGGCCTGCTCCTGCCCCTTGACGTCGGAGAAATCCTCCTCGACCTCCGCGCCGCGGCCGAGCCAGGCGTCCACTTCCACGCGCGTCGGGGCGAGCGCGGCCCGGCCGGCCAGCAGCTCGACGACCTGCGGCAGGGTCGAGACGCCGTAGACGGCGATGCCGTCGACCACCGCCGCCTCCTCCGAGTTCTCCTCCGGCAGAATGACGCCTTTGAGCCCCAGCCGTTTGGCGGCCGCGGCGATCGGCAGCGCCCCGCGCACGCCGCGAATCGCGCCGTCGAGCGACAGTTCGCCGATGATCAGCGTCTCCTGCAGCGGCAGCGGCCCGCCAGAGGAGCCCGGCACCACACCTTCGGCCGCCAGAATGGCGACCGCCATCGGCAGGTCGAACGCGGAGCCCTCCTTCTTCAGATCGGCCGGGGCGAGGTTGACCGTGATTTTCTTGACGGGAAACGAAAAGCCGGAGTTTTTCACCGCCGCGCGGACGCGGTCCTTGCTCTCCTTCACCGCGGCGTCGGGCAGGCCGACGACGGCAAAGAGCGGGAGGCCGGAGGCGAGATCGACTTCGACGCTGACGAGCGACGCCTCCAGCCCATAGACGGCGCAACTGAGGACTTTGCCGAGCATGGGCGGGCCCTGAACGTCGTTAGGGCCGCAATCGTAGCACACGCTTCGACACTTTGCAAAGCGCCCGCGCGCGGCCGCGCCGTCCCTTGCCTGTCACACCACGGCTGCCGGTGCCGCCGGCTCGATCTCAAACCCCATCTGCCGGATCATCGCGATCGCCTCATCGGCGGGTTGGCCGTCGGTGGTCAGATAGCCGTTCACGAAGATCGAATTGGCAGGATAGAGCGCGAGCGGCTGCAACGGTCCCAGGTTGTGTTCGCGCCCGCCGGCCACCCGGATTTCCGCCGAGGGGTTGTAGAACCGGGCGAGGCTGAGGATCTTCAGGCAGCGCGCGGGCGTCAGGTCATGCACGCGCTCGAGCGGCGTGCCGGGTATCGGATGGAGGAAGTTGACGGGAATCGACTCAGGGCGGAGCGTCCGCAGCGAGCGGGCCACGTCGATCAGGTCCCGGTCGGTCTCGCCCTGTCCGGCGATGAGGCCGCAGCACTGCTCGATCGAGGCGGCGCGGACGTTCGCCAGCGTCTCGAGCCGGTCCTGATAGCTGTGGGTCGAACAGATCTCCGGATAGAATCGTTCGCTCGTGTTCAGATTGTGGTTGATCCGGTCGACGCCGGCCGCCTTGAGCGCGTCGGCCTGCGGGCGGGAGAGCAATCCGAGCGAGCAGCAAATGCTCAAGGGCAGCTCCTGCTTGATCGCCCGGACGGCGTCGGTAATCGATTCGATTTCCCCGTCGGTCGGCCCACGGCCGCTGATGACGACGCAGAAACGTCTCGCGCCGACGGCCGCGGCGTTCCGGGCCTCGGCCAGGATCGCTTCCCGGCTCTGCAGGGGATAACGTTCGATCGGCGCCGTCGAGATCGACGACTGCGAGCAGTAGCCGCAGTCTTCGGGGCAGAGCCCGCTCTTCGCGTTCATCAACACATGCAACTGCACCCGCCGGCCCCAGTAGCGGCGGCGCACGCGGAAGGCGGCGGCCAGCAGATCGAGCAGGTCCTCATCGGACGCCCGGAGGACTGCCAACCCTTCCTCTTCGTTCAAACATTCTCCCTCCAACGCCTTGTCGGCATAGCCCTCAAAACCCCGTTTGCTCATCGCCCGTCCGCTCCCCTCTCATGTACAAATCTTATAAGTTGCTCCCTGACCCTCTCAATACTTACCCCTGAACCCGCTTTTGCCCAATTAATCCCTACTCCGCCTTGCCCCAGAATCCGCCTTTGTTCTTTACGACATCCTCCCCCCCGACTTGATCCGGTCGAGATATTGACACAACAAGGGAAAGCTTTTGGGCGTTAACGGCTCGATAAATCGTACGCCAATGGCGTTGCCGTCCAGGTCGACCTTGAGCCAGACCACGGTGCCCAGCACCCGCTCCACCCCCTCGTCATGGCGTCCCGCGAAGAGGTGAACCTCCACCTCGACGCTTTGTCCCTCGGCGATTGCGCGCGGAGCGAACAGCTCCAAGCCGCCCCGCCCCAGCATCGTGACGTTCGCCTCAATCCGGACGCCGGGCTCCAGCCAGGTCACCTCCGCCGGAATGATCGCCGAAACCCGTTCATATTTGCGCCGTTTGTCCATGAGTGACTCCGGTTGTTCACGTTTGAGGTTGAGGGAGGTCATGCCAGTACCCATCGAAAGATGATGTACAGCGCCGTCACTTCAACACCGTGGGCCATCATCGGCGCCAGGAGCGTGCCCGTGCGAAAAAAAAGCCAGCCCCAGACGATCCCGTCCGACCAGCCAAGCCAGTGCCACTCATGGAACGACATCACCAGAAACGGATCCCAGGCGAAGAGGAGCGCCCCGCAGACGATCGCCGTCCAACGGCCCGCCAGTCCCGTCGGAAGCCACACCAGCAACCGCCCCAGCAGAAATCCCCGGAAAAGCGTTTCGATCACCACGGCGACGGCAGGCACCACCAGCCCCAGCATCAGCCACCAGGGCAGCCGCGCATGGGGCGTCTGATAGAGCAGCGCATAACCGACGCTTCGATCGCCCGCCAGGAGCGGCTCGATCACGGTGATCACCGCCAGGTTGATCAGGGCAAGGAGGAGGCCGATCCCCGCCCCCGCGGCCGCCGGGCGCCACGCAAATCCCCGAAGACCGAGGTTAGCCCAATCCCAGCCGTTAAAGGCCAGCCAGCCCGCCAGCGCGGCCAGGCCGATGATCAACGGCGACAGTTGTACCAGCCAGCCGGCCCACTCGGCTCCGCTCTTGTACCGTCCCCAGTCGAGCAGCGTGGGGCCGGCTGCCGACAGGTAGAGCGCCCAGACGCCGAGGGTTGCAGCCACCGGCGTCAGCACGAGCCAATCAGATGGCGTTGGAAGCACGCCATTCAGCGGCGGCGGAGCACTTCCCCGCTGATTCCACCACCTACCCACGGGCCAATTGCTCGCTGAGTTGACCGGCGAACCGACGGCTATCGGAATCGGCCGCGGCCACCAGCTTGATCTGGCTGGGACGGTTGATCCCCACCCGAAGAATCAATCCCCAGGCGATTTGCTCCAGATCGAAAATTCGCCCGCCCAGATCGGCGCCCAGCAGCGTTAGGGCGGCCGCCCCCACCGCGTCGACGGCGACCCGATCGGTGCCAGCCAGGATCAGGCCGGCCGATCGATTGACGCGGGGCAGCGTCGGCTCCACCACCGCTTCCACGCCGTCCACGACGATCAGCGACGGATGATATCCCTGATTCAGCTCCGCGATGAGCCGGCCGGGATGGGGCGACTGTTGCAGTTCAACGCGGTCCAGCACCTCCCGCTTGGGCAGCAGGTTGGTGACCAGCCAGAGCGACATCGCGAGATCGATGGTCTGCTCGGCCCTCAACTGGCAGGTGGTCACCACGCAGGGCGAATCAAGCACCTGACGGGGCAGGTGAAAACCCTGACGCCACTGTCCGCCCGTCGTGGCCACCGGGCGCCAATCGTTGTACGCCGCCTCTTCAAGATTGACCAATCGCGCCTCGATCTCCTCCAGATGCTGGGGGAGCTTCAGCGCGGCCAGCACCTCTTTCGTCGGCTCGCGGCTGCTCTGCGCGCCGATCGTCACCGATTCGGCCCTCGCCCCCCACAGGGTGCGGCTCAGATGGAGGAGCGTCTCCAGATGGGTCGTGAACGGATAGGCCGTCCGGCTCTCCAGATCGGGGATGAGCAGCACGTCCTTGCCGGCGACGACATGATCCCCCAGGAGGGCGACCGCCTGCTGGATTCCCGACGCGCGGTCGCCGGTGCGCACCACGGCCACCGGCGTGGGCGGCGGTGCGGTCTGACGCCACCAGTGGCGGACTTCCTGGGCGCGGACGGCGGAGCCCAGCACCCCCCAGGCGGCCAGCGCCGCCCCGGCCAACACCCCCCGTCGCGTGATTGGTACAGTCATGGGATCCGGTCTCGCGCGCGGCGGCCGATCATCGCCGACGGATCGGCCGATTATACCACTATCCCCCGGGTGCGGGTGCCTTGATTTTTCCTCGACCATACGCTAGCCTATGAGGGCCGTTCCGTCGGAGTACGATCACCCCTTCGCGATGCCGTTCCTGATTCCGGACTCAAGGTTGCGCCGCCTGCCGCCCACGGCCATGGCCGTCTGTCTGGGGCTTTGCCTGTCGAGCGCCGCCGTGACGGCCCGCGCGGCCCCCGCAGGCCCAAAAACGAGCGAGGCTCCGGCCGGGTCAAAACCCCTCACGGCCCCCTTCCCTTCGTTCACCGCGACGCTGGCGAATCTGGAAGTCCTGAAAGGGCGGCTGGTCGACCTGGAACGGGAGCGGCTTTCGCTGCATGAAGAGGCGGTCTTCACCAATACCGAGTTGATCGTGGCGCTCTCACAATCCGGCGGGCCGATCCCGGCGTGGATTACGACGTTGCGCCTGGAGCTGGACGGACGCGACGTCAACAGCTGGATGTTGACGCCGGCCCTCATGGAACAATTCCGGACCGCCGGGTATCTTCCGCTGTCTCGAACCGCGCTCTCAACCGGTCAGCACTTGTTACGCGTGATTGCCGAGGGCAGGGGAGCGAAGGGCGAGCCGAGACAGGCCGACACCACCGTTTCGATCGTAAAAAGCGTCGGCGGGCTCTGGGCCAATCTGCATTTCCTGGGCGACTCCAAGGAGGGACCCTCCCTGCAGCTCGGCCTGGACGTCTGGAGCCCCCTCTCCCCGGCCGTGAGCGCGCAACGCGCCGCCCTCCCCTACTGGTCGGGCGAGCTGGCCGCGACGGAAGGGCGGCCGCTCGAGGCGCTGTCGTGGTACGCGCTCGCCCAGCAGAGCGGCATGTCCCCGACGAACCATCACTCGGTGCCGTATCGCATGGCCGACGCCTATCTGGCCGCCGACATGCCCAACCACGTCGTCGCCTTGATCACGCCCTACACCAGGCAGGAGGGCACCCGCGAGGCGCTGGAGGGCTGGTTCTATCTGGAAAAGTCCGCCTATGAGTCACGACGGTACCGTGACGCCGTCACCGCATTCGACCGCATCACGCCCAAGCTCCGTGTCTCGCTCTATCACGAGGCGCTCTACCTGGCCGGCAACAGTTATCTGCAATTGAAAGAATACGAGCGGGCCTTCACCACCCTGAATCAGATTCCGCGCTACAGCGAATTCTATCCCTTCGGGCAATACTCGATGGGGCTCGCCTATCTGAGCTTCGGCGACGTCTACTCCGCCGTGGAGAGTTTTCGCCGGCTCGCGTCGCTGGACGCGCAGGGCAACCCGGCGCTCCTGCGCCTGGTCGACAAGGCCCATCTGACCGTCGGCTATGAATTTCTTCATCAGAAGCGGTACATGGACGCGATCGGCCAGTTCGCCCTGGTCCCGCCGACCAGCCCGTTCTTCGATCAGGCCCTCTTCGGCATCGGATGGGGCTACTTCAAGCTGGAGGAATACGTCAAGGCGGCCGTCGTCTTCAAGGATCTGCGCCAGCGGTTCCCCGACAGCCCCTACAGCCAGGAAGCCCTCGTCGCCCTCGGCTACGCCTATTCGCGGTTGCAGGCCTTCAAGCTGTCTATCGATCAATTCCGGCTGGCGCTCGACAGCGTCACCACCCAGGCCCAGTCGCTGCAACAGCAGATCGACGCGATCAACCACCCGAAGTGGACCCCTCCGTCATCGATCGACCGCTACCCGGTCGTGTCCGGCCTGTCGAGCCAGGTGCAGCTCGACGATCTGCTCAACTATTTCAAGGAAGAGCAGACGCTGCAAGCCGCCCTGGAGCAATATCAGACCTTGTCGCACGCCATCGCTTTGATCGATGCGGGTCTGCTTGATCTGGCCCAGATGACCCAGACCCAGGCTCAGTGGCTCTCGGGCCAGGAGAACAAACAACGCATCACCGTCCTGCGCGCCGGCTTCGACGACGCCAAAAAGCGGGCGCTGACGCTTCAGACCGCCTTCAAAAAAGAGCTGGGCCAGGCCTCGAGTGTGTGGCTCCAGCAGGAACAGGTCAGGCTTGAAGAGGCCTCCGTGCAGGCCAGCATCGGCATCGCCCGCAATATCGTGCTGGACACGGCGGGACTGCAGGAGGGGGGGCTGTGAGGCCGCTTGGTCCTCAATTAAAGATCATTTTGGTCGCCTGCGGCCTGCGCTTCGTCCCCATGGGGATGAGACACATCAAGGCGGTTCTCGGCCCGCACGTGACAGTCCTTCAACGGCTGGTGCGGATCGCCGCGGTGACCGGCGGCCTGCTCACGGCCGCCTGCGCCGCG
>Ga0335081_10002676_pt1 | contig 28021 bp, 24 predicted proteins | sample Lox_Sample_35_FD_206713 | JGI IMG/M metagenome (GOLD analysis project Ga0335081, IMG submission 206713) | Soil microbial communities from Loxahatchee National Wildlife Refuge, Florida, United States - Lox_Sample_3.5 | ecosystem: Environmental > Terrestrial > Soil > Wetlands | place: USA...
GCGGTATTCATGCCCGTCCCGTCTGTACCGGTCGCGTGGCTGTTCGCCCCGTAGAGGAGCTGCACGTCGGTGCCGTCGGGATTGGAGCTGTAGAGCTGCATGCCGTCCTTGCCGGGCGCGTTGTCCCAGCGGGTCCACATGATGCGCCCGGACGACAGCACCGTGGCATCGCGATCGTGGCTCTGATTGAAGGAGATCTGGTGGATGTTCGTGCCGTCGGCATTCATGACGTGCAGGTTGAACGCCGGCTCGGTGCGCGCCTCGTCGTCGGCGACGAACTGGGGGTAGCCCTCATCGAGCAGCACGGCCTGCGACTGGCGCTGCCGGGTCGACGAAAAGAGGATGCGGCCGTCCGGCAGGAACTGCGGCGACACGTCGTTCACGGTCGGGGGATCGGGATCGGTGGCCGGATCGATGACCGGGGACAGGGTGTCGGTCGCAATGACGTACCGATAGATCCTCCAGGAGGGCGCCTTGTCCTGCTGCATGTTGGCCGTGAGCGGGCCGCGCATCGTGAACAGGACCGTGGTGCCGTCGGCGGAGACCGTGACGTTCTTCACATCGTAGTTGGCCGCCGTCTTGGTGCCGGTACCCGTGATGCGCTGCGTGATGTTGGTTTCGACGCCGCTCGGGGCCGCCCGAGAGCGCATGAAGAGATCCGCCGAAGGTACCGCGAAGCGCACCATCCGCAGATCGTCCTGATTCTTCGGAATCGAGTAACGCTTCACATAGAAGAGCGGAAAGTCCTGGTTGCCCGGATCGGCCGCCTGACCGTTGGCGGTCTGCACGCTGCCGCCGCCGCTCGAGCAGGCGCTGAGCACCGCAAGGCCGGCGACGGCCAGCAGCAAGGCGACCCACCGTCGCGCGGCGAAATCACGCCAAGTTGCGCGCATAGTCATATCAGCCGCTCCTCATGTCGCATCCCGACCCTCGTGAATCCGCCGCATCTTACGTAACCGATCTCGCGCTCAGGGTTGCCTGCCGATTCTGTCGAGCCCGTCACGGCGGCCGACCGGTGAGTGCGCTTCCCTGCCGTCCGCAGCATATGTCCCGGCGCTTGCGGCCTCACGACTCTCCGACTGCGTAGGTAGTCGTATCGGGTGCGCTGGCGCAGTGACGCGGCTCGCAGTTCGGCACGGGAAGCATAGCCGCACGCCTGATTGCACAGGGATGTCTGCGACGAGCGACGTCTGTTCAATGAGACATTCGGGGTGGGGTCTGGGCGTGGGTATAGTTCCGGCACGCACGGTGGATCGTGCGAGGGAGAGAGCAGGGCCATGAGCAAGAAACACAGGGTCTCGCGCGGCGCGCATCGCGCCGTGACACAGAGCGTGGCGTGCGTGCTGGCCGTATGCGCGCAGTTCGCCGCAACCGCTGCCCTCGCCGGGCCCAACGAGCAGGCCAAACGCATCTTCGATCGCATCGCGGGCGTGCCGCCCTCGGCGAGCGAGCTCACGACCATGGCGGCCGACATTCAAGGCGGCAACGCCATGGCCGCCGCGGCGGTCGCGACCAACGCGCCGCAGTTCTACAACACGGTGCTCAAGAACTGGGCGATGCCGTGGACGAACCGCGACCAGACGGTGTTCGCACCGCTCAACGACTACGTCGCCACCGTGATCGGCATGGTGCGCGATGACGTGCCGTTCAACACGGCGCTGTCGGCGGACATTCTTTATACGAGCAACGCCTCGGGCCTGCCGGCGCCCTCGGCCGCGGACAACAACCACTACGCGACGGCGGAGGCCAACGGCGTCAATCTGCAGGCGACGCTCGTGCAGACGACCCAGTCGGGTACCTACGGCATTCCGGCGGCGGCGACCGCCGGCCTGATGACGACGCGCGGCGCGGCCTCGTCCTTCTTCATCAACGGCACGAACCGCGCGATGTTCCGCTTCACGCTGATCGCGCACCTGTGCAACGACATGGAGCAGGTGCAGGACACCTCGCGTCCCCCCGATCGCATCCGGCAGGACGTGAGCCGATCGCCGGGCGGTGACAGCCGCATCTTCCTGAACAGCTGCATCGGCTGCCACAGCGGCATGGACCCGATGGCGCAGGCGTTCGCGTACTACGACTTCGTCGGCACCGCGGTCGGCGACGGCACTAACACCGGCGCACTCACGTACACCGCAGGACAGGTCCAGGCGAAGTACCACATCAACTCGGCGAACTTCCCGTACGGCTTCATCACCCCGGATGACAGCTGGACCAACCGCTGGCGGCAGGGGCCCAACCAGGTCCTGGGCTGGGATCCGACGCTGCCGGGCAGTGGCAACGGCGCCAAGTCCCTCGGCCAGGAGCTCGCGCAGAGCGATGCCTTCGCGGCCTGCCAGGTGCAGAAGGTCTTCACGGCGGTCTGCTACCGGGGGCCGACCACGGCGCAGGACATCGCGCAGGCGGCGCAGATGAAAAGCGACTTCAAGTCAGGCGGCTACAAGCTGAAGCAGATGTTTCAGGAAGCCGCCGTCTATTGCATGGGCCAATAGGGCGGGGGACTCATGAACAGGGAGAACCTCATGAACGGGCTGCAGCTCATTCGCACGAGCACGCACATTGCCAAACTCTCGGCCGCGCTTACGCTCGCGGTCGTGCTCACGGCGTGCAGCGGCGGTGCCGCCACGACCCAGAATGCCCCCACCTCCTCAGGTGCCACGGTGCAAAGCTACACCGGACCGGCGCCAGCAAACGCGGACGTGCAGGCGTTCATGGTCAACCTGTGGGCCAACATCAAGGCGACCAACCGTTGCGGCGCGTGCCACACGCAAGGCGGCCAGTCGCCGCAGTTTGCGCGCAGCGACGACGTGAACCTCGCCTATCAGGCGGCCAACACCGTCGTCAACCTGGCGCAGCCCGACCAGTCGGTCATGGTGCAGAAGGTCGGCGGCGGCCACAACTGCTGGCTCGCCTCGGCCCAGGCGTGCGCCGACACCCTCACCGTGTGGATCCAGAACTGGGCGGGCTCCACCGCGACCGGCAGCCAGCAGATCAAGCTGGTCGCGCCCCCGTCGCAGTCGGTCGGCGCCACCAAGACCTTCCCGACGGATCCGACCCTGTTCGAGCAGACGGTGTATCCGCTGCTCACGCAGTACTGCTCGCGCTGCCACGCACCGACCGCGGCCGTGCCGCAGCAGCCGTACTTTGCGAGCGCCGATCCCAACGAGGCCTACGCGAACGCGCAGGCCAAGATCGACCTCAACAATCCGGCCCAGTCACGCTTCGTGGTGCGCCTTGGCACGGAGTTCCACAACTGCTGGACCGACTGCCCCACGGCGGCGAGCACCATGCAGGCGGCGATCCAGGCGTTCGCCAATGGCGTGCCGGTCACGCAGCTCGATCCGACCCTTGTGGTCTCCAAGGCGCTGACTCTGTTCCAGGGCACGATCGCCTCGGGCCAGTCGCGCTACACGGATGCGCAGATCGCGCTCTACGAGTTCAAGACCGGCACCGGCACCACCGCCTATGACACGAGCGGTGTCGAGCCCTCGGCCGACATGACCATATCCGGCCCGGTCGTGTGGGACGGCAACTGGGGCATCACGATCAATACCGGCGGCAAGGCGCAGGCGACGACCACCTCGAGCGCCAAGCTCTACGACCTCATCAGCTCCACGGGTGAGTTCTCGATCGAGGCGTGGGCCGCGCCGGCCAACGTCGCGCAGACCGCAGCCTACATGGTCAGCTACTCGGGCGGCCCGAAGGTCGGCAACATGACACTCGACCAGCACGGGATGCAGTACGAGGCATTCGTGCGCTCGAGCGTGACCGACACCAACGGTGCACCCTCGCTGCTGACGAGCGCGACGGCGATGCTCGCGCAGGCCTCCCTGCAGCACATCGTGCTCACCTACGATCCGATCAACGGCCGCAAGCTCTACGTGAACGGCGTGTACAGCGGCGATGTCGACACCAAGGGCGGCGGCACGTTCGCCAACTGGGACAACACCCTGGCGCTCGTGTTCGGCAACGACCCCTCCGGCAAGAGCCAGTGGACGGGTGATCTGCGCATGGTCGCGATCCACAACCGCGCGCTGAACCTTACGCAGATTCAGCAGAACTTCGCCGCCGGCGTGGGCCAGGCGTACTTCCTGCTGTTCGATGTGTCCGCGCTCACCAACGTGCCGCAGAGCTACATCATGTTCAAGGCGGCGTTGAACGACAGCTACTCGTACCTGTTCACCAATCCGACGTTCATCAGTCTCGACCCGACGCAGACCCCGAACAACATCGTCATCAAGGGCATGCGCATCGGCGTCAACGGCGCGGAGGCGCAGGTCGGACAGAGCTACATTCCGCTCAACGCGACGGTGACCTCAGCCAACTACAACTCAACCACCGGCCAGCTGCTGTCGAGCGTCGGTGCGGTCATTGCGCTGGAGAACGGGCCGCAGTACGACCAGTTCTTCCTCGCCTTCGAGCAGATCGGCTCGACGACGCGCAGCTACCCGAACCCGGTGATCCAGGCCGTGCCGCCGACCCCTGGCACGGCGGGTCCGGATCTGGGCGTGCGCACCTTCGAGCGTGTCAACGACACGATGGCGAAGCTCACCGGGGTCTCGGCGCTCGATTCGGGTCCGTCCTCGACCTACGGGAATGTCGAGTCGGCGCTGCCGCCGATCGCCGACATCACCGCGTTCTCGGCGGCGAATCAGACCGGCGTCGCGCAGCTCGCGGTGGCGTACTGCAGTGACTTGGTCAACGGGCCGAATGCCACCGCCTTCTTCGGTGCGGGCTTCAATCCGGCCGCGGGCGGCTCGTGGTTCGCGACCCCGGCGAACGAGAACCAGGTGATCACCGCGCTCTACAACAACCTGGTCGGCAGCAACATTGCCACGCAGCCCTCGTTCGCCCAGGTGCAGACGGAGCTCCAGAACCTCATCACCGCGCTGACGCCGGCGGCATACGCCAATACGCAGGGCCGCACGGGAGTCGTCACGGCCGCCGCATGCGCCGCCGTGCTCGGTAGCGCCTCGACGATCGTGCAGTAGGCGCCAACGGAACAAGCTGGGAGACAGTCATGATCATTCGCAAGAAGCTGCCGCGACCGAAGAAGCTCCACGAGCCGTTGCTCCACGCGGATCACCCGCGGCCGGTGACGCGGCGCGATTTCCTCTCCGCAGGCTTGATCGGCAGCCAGGCGGTCGTGGTGGGCTCCGCCGGGCTGTTCTCGCTGTTCGGCGCGAACAAGGCGCACGCGACGCTCGCGACGGACATCCAGTCGCTCAAGCAGCAGTGCGGTATCCAGACGGCCGGCGCCGGCAAGATCCCGTTCATCGCCTTCGACCTCTCGGGCGGCGCGAATCTCAACGGCTCGGAGGTGCTGATCGGCGGTGCGGGCGGGCAGCTCGATTTCCTCTCGACGGCGGGCTACAACAAGCTCGGCCTGCCGGGGAACATGCTCCCCAACTCGCCCAATCCCGGCAGCGCCACCAACAACTTCATCAGCACGGCGCTCGGTCTCGCCTGGCACTCGGACGGCGCGATCCTGCGCGGCATCCTCTCCAAGACCGCGACCACCACGCAGGCCGGCACCAACGGCGCGGTGATGGCCGCGATGTCGCAGAACGACACGCAGAACAATCCGCACAACCCGATGTACGGCATCTACACCGCGGGTGCGGACGGGGCGCTGCTACCGCTCATCGGCACGCAGGCCTCGACCTCCGGCGGTAACTCGATGGCGCCTGCGACCATGATCAATCTGTCGGTGCTGCCCACGGTCATCCGTCGCTCGCAGGACGTGACGGGCCTCGTCAACACCGGCCAGCTCGGCACGATGTTCTCCGATCCCAACGACACGGTCTCGGTGCTCGAGTCGGTGATCCGCCTCTCGGGCGGCACGAACGCGAGCACTCCGAGCGACAAGCTCGGCAACGTGGTCATTCAGCCGGGCAATGCCCAGACTGACGCGGTGCTCAAGTCGCAGATGCTGTGCGGCTATACGAAGTCCGCAGCGCTGGTGGACACTTTCGGCAGCCCGGCTGCTCTCAATCCGGACCTCGACACGAACATCGTCGGCGGCGCCAACAGCATCTTCACGGCGGCCGAGTATGCGACCGGCAACGTCGCGATGACTGCGGCGGTCATGAAGATGGTGGTCAACGGCTTCGCCGGCGCGGGCACCATCCAGCTCGGCGGCTACGACTATCACGACAGCACGCGCGCCACGGGCGAGGGGCGCAACTTCGCGGCCGGTCAGCTGATCGGCGCGTGCCTCGAGTACGCGGCGCGCGTGGGCGTACCGATCATGATCTACGTGTTCACCGACGGCTCGCTCTCCTCGACCAACATGGTCGACAACTCGACCGGCGGACGCGGCAAGTTCGGCTGGCAGGGTGACAACTCCTCGGTAGCGGCGACCTTCTTCCTGGTCTACAACCCGGCCGGACGCGCGACGCTGCTCGACGGCGCGGGCGGTCTGCCGGCCGCGAACCACCAGCAGATCGGCGCCTACACCTCGGACGGCTCGGTCAACACGAGCGCCAGCCCGGTGTCGAACTCGGTCACGGCGCTCGCCTACTCAGTGGTCCTCAACTACATGGCGCTGCATGGCCAGCAGGGCAACTTCGCCTCGCTCTTCTCGCAGAGCGGCATTGCAAGCTCGCAGATCGACCAGCTCACGGCCTTCGCACCCATCGTCAACGGCGTGATCTGAGGCCAGGGCCGCGCGGACGGGCCCCGATTCCGGACTACCACCGCCTCGAGCGTTGCCTCGCAAGCGCTCGGGGTGGTGTGCATTCCGTGACTTGTGTCGCCGAATTCCGACGCGTCGCGGGCGCAGCGCGTGCGGCGGCCCGCGAGCAACCCCAGTCGTGCGGCCCATGCCGCATTCAGCGCGGCGAATTGCGGACTTCGTTCGTTGACATTGTTAAGTTCGCTGTGCGAGGGTTGTTCGCGTGCGGCAGGTGAGTCGCTTCCTGCTTGCGCACGTCGTTCTAGTTGGTTCGTCGCGCTCTAGGTGCGTCGCGTGAAGATTCTATGGCGGTGTGTGTTGTTGGCCGCGTGTGGCGCAGGCAGCGCTGTCGCGTGGGCCGCGCTCGGCTACCGGCTGCTTGCGGTGTCGGCGCCGGACTTCGCGCTGCGAGCATTCGCCGGCGACAACGTGCGCCTCTCCGAGCATCGCGGCGAGGTGGTCGTGCTCACGTTCTGGAGCAGCCGCTGCTCATCGTGCGCCACGAACCTCACGACGCTCGACCGCAGCTACGCGACCTACCATTCGGCGGGACTGCAGATGTACGGCATTGGCGTGGACGATGATGCGGCGCGCGCGCGCGACTACGTGCACGCGCATCGCGTCGGCTTCCCGATGCTCGCCGACCCCGACAAGGCCGTGAGCCGCAGCTACGAGATCGACAATCTGCCGATGACCGTGCTCATCGACCGCGGCGGCACGGTGCGCTACTTCCATCGCGACTTCGGCTCCAAGAGCGAAGCGCTCTACCTGCAGCAGCTGCGCGCGCTGCTGAATGAATGATCGGAGAGTTATGGCCGCCATCTCACCCTTGCAACAGCATCGCGCGGTGCGCGTCGGCGGCCTGAGCCGTCTGCTCGCGCTCATCGCCGCGGGCGTCCTCCTGGCCGGTGGCGCGAGCGCGCAGCCGCCTGCGGCGCAGCCCCCGCAGGCAACGCCCGCGCCGGCCGCCGCGGCCCCGGCGCCTGCGCAGGAGACACCGCCGGCACAGGCTCCGGCCGTCCCCGATGGCGGCGCTACACCGGGCGGCACGGCGGCTCCCGCTGCCGCCGCGCCCGAGGGCGGTGAGAGCGCTGCGCCGCCCGCCGACACGCGCGGACTCGACGAGGAGACTCAGGGGCTCAAGAAGGACGTGGTCGACTTGAATCGCGACCTGTTCGTGCTGGAGGAGGAGTTGCTGTTCCCCGCGAACACGCAGGTTGCCGTGTTCCTCTCCATGGACGTGGGTGAGTTCTTCTCGCTCGATTCCGTGACGATCAAGATCGATCAGAAGGAGGTCGCGAACCACCTGTACACGCCGCGCGAGGCCGACGCACTGCTCAAGGGCGGGGTGCATCGGCTGTACGTCGGCAACCTCAAGGTCGGCACGCACGAGCTGGTGGCCTTCTTCAGCGGCAAGGGGCCCAACAACCGCGACTACAAGCGCGGCGCGAACCTCAAGTTCGAGAAGGGCATCGGAGCTAAGTACCTCGAGGCGAAGATCACCGACCGGCAGCGCCGCCTGCAGCCGGAGTTCGAGATCAAGGACTGGGAGTAGCGGGTCACGATGCGCCGGATGTGCTCATCGCTCGGGCTGGCCGTCGCGCTCACCGTCGCGCTGTGCGCGGCCGTGCCCGCCGCAGCCGCCAAGCGCGATCCGGACAAGCTCGCGCCGATCAAGGTGCGCGACCTGCATTACGGCGATGTGCTGTTCTACTTCTACCAGGGCGAGGACTTCGAGGCGATCACGCGCCTCAATGCCTACGATCACTGGAACCGGCTGCCCCATCACGAGCCACAGGCGCAGCTGCTGCTCGGCGGGCTGTACCTCGCCCTCGGGCTGCACAACGAGGCGGGCGCGCGCTTCGAGAAGCTGCTCACCAAGGACGTGCCGGTCGGCGTGCGCAACACCGCGTGGTACTACCTCGCCCAGATCTGGTACGCGCGCGGCTACCTCGACCGCGCCGACCAGGCCCTGAGCCACGTCGAGGGCAAGCTGCCCGGCGACCTCGAGTACGAGCGGGCGCACCTCACCGCGAACGTGCTGCTGCGGCAGGGCCGCTTCGACGATGCCGCCCGGCTGCTACAGAACTGGAAGGGCCCGGCCGACTGGTCGGCGTACGCGCGCTTCAACCTCGGCGTTGCGCTGGTGCGCCAGAATCGCCTGGATGAGGCCGACCCGTTCCTCAGCTCCGTCGGCACCCTCGCCGGCGCGAATTCCGAGCTCGCATCGCTGCGCGACCGGGCGAATCTCGCCCTGGGGTTCGCGTACCTGCAGGCGAACCAGCCGGAGAAGGCGCGCGGCGCGCTCGAGCGCGTGCGACTCAACGGCCCGTACTCGAACAAGGCACTGCTCGGTGTCGGCTGGGCCGACGCCGCGCTCGGGGACTACCGTGGCGCGCTCGTGCCCTGGCTCGAGCTGCGGGGCCGCAATCTGCTCGATGCGGCGGTGCAGGAGTCCTACCTCGCCGTGCCCTACGCGTACGGCAAGCTGAATGCGAACGCACAGTCTGCCGAGAACTACGAGCAGGCGATGCAGTCGTTCAATGCCGAGAACAAGAGTCTCGACGACTCGATCGGCCGCATCCAAAGCGGCGCCATGCTCGATGCGCTGCTCGACAGCGAGCAGGACGCGCAGTACGGATGGTTCTGGCAGCTGCGCAACCTCCCGGACGCCCCCGAGTCGCGCTACCTGTACACGATTCTCGCCGGGCACGATTTCCAGGAGGGGCTGAAGAACTACCGCGACCTCGCCTTCATGGGCCACTCGCTCGATGCCTGGGCCGACAGCATGGAGGCCTTCGCGGACATGATCGACACCCGCGAGCACGCCTATGCCCAGCGCCTGCCGCGGGTGGATGCGCTGCTCGCCTCCGGGGCGGCCGATCACATGCAGCACCAGCGCGATGAGCTCGAGACGCGGCTGAACACCATCGAGCGCGAGTCGGATGTCGCGGCACTCGGCAGTCCGGAGGACCGGCAGCGCTGGGCCAAGATCCGCGAGCTCGAGGCCGCGCTCGCCGGCGCCCCGAACGACGATGCGAGCAATGCCTTGCGCGACCGGCTGCGCCTGGTGAAGGGCGTGCTCTACTTCCGGCTCAACGATGCCTTCAAGGCGCGCGTGTGGCAGGAGCGCCGCACGATCAAGGATCTCGATCTGGCACTGCGCGAGGCGCAGGAGCGCTGGATCCGGGTCGATCGCGCGCGCCGGAGCGTGCCGAGCAATAACGGCGAGTTCGCACAGCGGATCGCCGCTCTCAAGGATCGGATCACTGCACTGCAGGACCGCCTGGCCGCGACCGAGCACAAGCAGAACGAGTATCTGCAGCACCTCGCCGTCGCCGAGCTCGCCGCGCAGAAGGATCGCCTGGCAACCTACGAGGTGCAGGCGCGCTTTGCGCTCGCCTCCATGTACGATCGCGCGGCGAACTCGGACAAGGCAGCCAAGCCTGCGGCCGCTCAGGACAAGACCCCACCCGCCGACAGCGATTCCTCCGACGACACGAAGGGCGCGACCGAGCCGGCGCCGCCGCCCGCGACCACTCCGGAGCATGCACAGTGAGCGCCTGCCGCTGCCGTCTCGCGCTGCTCGCGGGGCTTGCCGCCGCGGCGCTGCCCATGACCTACGCGGCCGCTGCACCGAAGGTCAAGACGATCAAGGACCTCGAGTCGCGGCCCGTCGAGGTGCATCAGGACACGCCCGCCGAGGCGAGTGCCTCCAAGGCGATGGAGAACTACCGGCGCTTCCTCGAGCTGCAGCGCACCGACCCGCAGCTGCGCGCCGAGGCGATGCGGCGCCTCGGCGATCTCAACCTCGAGTCCGGGCAGATCGAGCGCATGGACAAGGAGCTCGGCTCGATCGATCTGCAGGGCGCGGAGGCCATCCGCCTCTACAACGTGCTGCTCAAGGCCTATCCGGACTATGCCCGCAACGATCAGGTGCTCTATCAGCTTGCGCGCGCCTACGAGACGACGGGTCAGCCCGAGCAGGCGCTCGCGACGCTCGATCGGCTGATCGCCCGCTATCCGGCGAGCCCGCAGATCGATGAGGTGCAGTTCCGGCGCGGCGAGATCCTGTTCTCGGCGAAGCAGTACGTACCGGCCGAGACGGCCTATGCGGTGGTGATCAAGCACGGCCCGGGCGCGGCGTTCTACGAGCAGAGCCTGTACAAGCACGGCTGGTCGCTGTTCAAGCTCGGCCAGAACGAGGAGAGTCTGCCGTCCTTCGCGGGCGTGCTCGATCAGAAGCTCCTCGGCGGCAAGCGCAACGGCAAGCTGAAGAACATCGACAGCCTGACGCGCGCCAACCGCGAGCTGGTCGAGGACACGCTGCGGGTGATGAGCATCGATTTCTCCTACCTCGACGGTGCGGAGACGCTCGATGCCTTCCTGAAGCGCCACGGCGATACCCCATACGCGTACCTGCTGTACTCACGGCTCGGCGACTTGTACGTCGACAAGCAGCGCTTCCAGGATGCGGCCAGCACCTACCGCGCGTACGTCGCCCGCGATCCCAACAGCGATCACGCGCCGAACCTCGCCATGCAGGCCATCGAGGCCTACCGCAAGGGCGGGTTCAGCGACCTGGTGCTCGATGGCAAGCGCGAGTACGTGGAGCGCTACAACTTCGGCGCCCCGTTCTGGCAGGGACGGCAGAAGAGCGCCTACCCGACGGTGGTGCAGGAGCTCAAGGTCAACCTGAAGGACGTGGCGACCTTCTTTCATGCGAGCGCGCAGAAATCCAAGCACCTCGAGGATTTCCAACAGGCGGCGCGGTGGTACCGGAGCTACCTCGATTCGTTCCCGGACGATCCGGATTCCGCGGGCACCAACTATCTGCTCGCCGAGACCCTGTTCGAGAGCAAGCAGTACCGCGAGGCGGCGGTCGAGTACGAGCGCACGGCCTACACGTATCCGAGGAATGCGAAGTCGGCGACGGCGGGCTACGCCGCGCTCGTCTCCTACCAGAAGGCCGAGGGCGAGCTCAACGCCGCCGACAAGGCCGACTGGCACAAGAAGAGCATCGATTCCTCGGTCAAGTTCGCGCAGACCTTCCCGGAGCACCCCGACAGCGCCGGCGTTCTCACCCGCGCCGCGGAGGACATCTTTGCCGCCAAGGATCTGCCGCGCGCCATCGAGGTCTCGCAGCTGATTCTCGCGCGGCAGCCGCCGGTCGACGGCGAGAAGCAGCGCATCGCCTGGAACATCATCGGCCAGGCGACGTTCGAGCGCGGCGAGTTCCAGCAGGCCGAGCAGGCGTACATCAAGGCGCGCTCGCTCGTCGGCACCGACGAGAAGATGAAGGCCGATCTGACCGAGCGGATCGCCGCCGCCGTGTACAAGCAGGGCGAGGCGAAGCAGAAATCCGGCGACGCCGCCGGCGCCGTGGACGACTTCCTGCGCGTCGCCCGCGTCGCGCCGGACTCCAAGATCAAGTCGACGGCCGAGTACGATGCGGCCACGCAGCTCATCAACCTGAAGCAGTGGGACCGCGCGATCGGCGTGCTCGAGGACTTCCGCCGCGAGTTCCCCAAGCATCAGTTCGCCGCTGACGTGACCCGCAAGCTCGCGGTCGCCTATTCCGAGGCTCATCGGCCCGGCGAGGCGGCGGTGGAGTTCGAGCGCATCGCGAGCAGCGCGGGCGAGGAGGCCGGGGTGCGCCGCGAGGCGCTGTTGCGCTCCGCCGATCTCTACGGCCAGGCGAACAACACGGCGAAGACCGTCGCCATGCTCGAGAAGTTCGTGGCCGAATACCCGACGCCGCTCGCGGATGCGATGGAGGCGCGGCAGCGCCTTGCCGATCAGGCGGCCAAGAGCGGCAATGTCGCGCGCCAGCGCGACTGGGAGCGGGAGATCGTGCGCACCGATGCCGCAGCGGGCGCGGCGCGTTCGGACCGCACCCGCTATCTCGCCGCCAAGGCGCAGCTCGACCTCGCCTCGCCGGCGCGCGATGCGTACCGCGACATCCGCCTGGTTGCTCCGCTGAAGAAGAGCCTTGCTGCCAAGCGCAAGGCGCTGGAAGCTGCACTGGCCGGCTACAAGGCCGCGGCTGAATACCACGTGGCCGAAGTGACGACCGCAGCGACCTACGAGATGGCGGAGCTCTACCGCGTGCTGGGCAAGGATGTCATGAGCTCGGAGCGTCCGAGGAAGCTGTCCAAGGATGAGCTCGAGCAGTACGACGCCTTGCTCGAGGAGCAGGCCTTCCCGTTCGAAGAGCAGGCGATCGCCCTGCACGAGGTCAACGCCGCGCGCGCCCACGACGGCATCTACGATGACTGGATCAAGAAGAGCTTTCAGGCGCTCGCCGAGTTGAAGCCGGCGCGCTACGGCAAGACGGAGCTGACCAAAGATGCTGTCACGACGCTGCGCTAGGGTGTTGCCGCTCGCGCTGGCCGCCGGCGCTCTCGCCGGCTGCGGCAGCACGCCGGTGCGTGAGGACGCCGCGCCTGCCGCCGTGCGGCCGACGGGCATCAGCGGCGTCCCCGCCGTTGCACCCAAGAGTCGGCCCCCGGCCGGATCGAGTGCTGCCGCATCGTCGGGTCCGGCGGGCGGCGTGGCGAGCAACGCGCAGCCTCCCAGTCCCGCTGCAGGCGCCGGGGCCGCCGCCACCGCTGCGACGGCCGCGACACCGCCTCCGGCGCCCCTGCCGGAGCCCCCGGCGCGCGCGGTCGCCGACTTTCAGCGTGCGGTCGCTCTGATGCGCTCAGGCAAGGTGACGGATGCGGAGCTCGAGTTTCAGCAGATCGCGATCGCCTACCCCGCGTTCGCGGCCGCCGACATCAATCTCGGCATTCTCTACCGCAAAAGCGGTGACCTCGAGCACTCCGAGCAGGCGCTGCGTGCCGCAGTCGAGCGCGAGAGCGCCAGTGCGGTCGCCTGGACCGAGCTCGGCGTGACCTTGCGCCTGCGCGGGCATTTCAAGGATGCGGCCGATGCTTACAACCGCGCCATCGCCGCCGACTCGAGCTACGCGCCCGCCTACCGCAATCTCGGCGTGCTGCTCGATCTGTATCAGGGCGACCCCGCCGGCGCGCTGAGTGCGTTCGAGCGCTACAAGGAGCTCTCGGGCGAGGAAAAGCCCGTGAGCGGCTGGATCGCCGAGCTGCGCGTCAGGGCCCGCAAGCCAGCGCCCACCAAGGACGCGGCGCCCCCGCCCGCCCCGGCAACTACAGGAGAGTAGTCATGCACGCCAACCGGCCACGGATGCTGCTTTTGTCGCTGTGGGTCGCCATGGGCCTGCTGCTGCCGGCCTCGTTCGTCGCGGCTCAGGCTCCCTCGCCTGCGCCCGCGGCTGCCTCCTCGGCGCAAGCGGCGGACACTGGCGCCAAGGCGGCAGGCCCGCGCGAGGGGACGCGGGCCCCAGCGCCCGCCGATGATCTCGAGCCGGCCGTCAGCACCTCGGACAGCGCCGCGCGTGCACCTGCGCCGGCTGCACCAGTCGCAGCAGGCTCGGCGCCGACGCCCGGCGGCGGCACTCCCGCGGCCAAGCCAGCCAGCGACAGTGCCGCCGCTGCGCGCAGCACCAAGCCGGGCGGCAAGGCAATGGACCGCCTCGAGCTCGACACCACGCAGATCACCGGCAACCGCGAGCTCCCCAAGGTGCTCTACATCGTCCCGTGGAAGCGCTCCGACCTCGGCGATCTGGTGGGCAAGCCGGCCAACAGCCTGCTCGATGAGGTTCTCCAACCGGTTGACCGTGACGTTTTCAAGCGCGAGAACCGGTACTACCGCGCAGTTATGCCAAAAGAGGGCGCCTCCTCCGCGGCTGCCGCGGGCTCGAGCGGCGGTAGCGGGGGTGGTAAACCGTGAGGCGCTCGGGATGAGAGATAGATCAAAGCTTTTTCAGCTTATGTCATTCAGTTTTCCGGTGCTCAGGCCAGTGTCTGGGCCGGTGTTACGCCTGCTTGCTAGGGAGTCGCTTCGATGAACCTGTGGAATACCATTGTTCGGTTCTTTCAGGGTGGCGGGGAGTTCATGGCCCCGATCGCTCTCGTGCTCGTGGTCGGTCTGGCGATCGCCCTCGAGCGCTACCTGTCGCTCTCGGTGGTCGCCGCTCGCAACCGCCGACTGTGGAACGAGCTCGTGCCGCTGCTCGCCCAAGGCAACTTCCGCCAGGTCGTGCAGATCACCTCCAAGTCCGACTCGGCGATCGGGCAGATCCTCAACTACGGGCTCGCGCGCATTCAGGCGGCGCGGCGCCGTGACGACATCGAGAAGGCGATGGAGGAGAGCCTGATGGAGGTCGTGCCGCGCATCGAGAAGCGCACGCACTACCTCGCGACGTTCGCGAACCTCGCGACGCTGCTCGGGCTGCTCGGCACCGTCATCGGCCTCATCAACGCGTTCGCCGCAGTCGCCACCGTCAATCCCGCCGAGAAGGCCAACCTGCTCTCGGCGAGCATCTCGGTGGCGATGAACTGCACGGCCTTCGGACTGATGAGCGCGGTGCCGCTGCTGTTCATCCACGCGTTCCTGCAGACCAAGACGACGGAGCTCATCGATAGCCTCGAAATGGCGTCGGTGAAGTTCCTGAACGCGATCACGGAGCGCCGGCCCGAGCCGCAGCCGGCTGCCTAGGCCGAGCGCTCCAACGAGAAGTCTGAAGGAGGCGAGGACAGTCCATGCGCCGTTCCTACGACGCCAAGAAGCTCGCGCGCCGTGCGCGACGCCCCGCCGAGCTGCTGCTCGTGCCGATGATCGACATCTTCACGGTGCTGGTGACGTTCCTGCTGATGACGGCCGTGTTCTCCCGCACGGTCGTTCTGCAGCTGAACCTGCCTGCCTCGCAGACGCAGTTCAAGGAGCCCCCGCCCGGGCTGCAGCTCGAGATCGTCGTGCGCAAGGATCTGATCCAGGTGACCGACCGCAACACCGGCCCGCTCGCGACCATGCCGAACATCGCGACGGGCTACGACTTTGCGACCCTCACTGAGTATCTCAAGCGCGTCAAGGCGAAGTTCCCCGACAAGACCGACGCGACGCTCCTGCTCGAGCAAGACACTCCCTACGACACGCTCGTGCAGGTGATGGACCGCGTACGCGTCTTCGAGGTACCCGAGGGGCTCGGCACCAAGCAGGCCGAGCTGTTCCCCGACATTTCCATCGGAGATGCGCCGACATGATGTCGAACCGCGCGAAGCGCATGGCGCAGCATCACCTGCGCCACAAGGCAGCCGCCGAGCTGAATCTCATTCCGCTCATCGACATCCTCTCCGTGATGGTGTCGTTCCTGCTCGTGTACTCGACCGAGGTCGAGGTCATCCAGAACAGCAAGGGCATCGAGATTCCGCAGTCGATCGCCGAGACCCAGCCGCACCGCTCGGTGGTCGTGATGATCACCAAGAGCGACCTGTTCGTGCAGGGCGAGCGCATCGCAGCCGTCGCCGACGTGCGCGCCATGCAGACGCCGATCATCGCGCCGCTGCACGATGCGCTGAAGCGGCCGCTGCTCGTGGGCCAGGAGATGAGCGAGAAGGACATCGCCGCCCGCGAGATCACGATCATGGCGGACAAGGCGCTGCCGTACGATGTGCTGAAGAAGGTCATGGCGACCTGCACGGACGCCGACTACGGGCACATCTCGCTCGCCGTGCTGCAGAAAGAGAAGCCGGTCGCCGCCGGCCGGTACCACCCGGCGTAGAGCCCGAAGTAGGACACCGCACTACCATGCTTCTCGCCCCGTATTACCGCAACTTCGAGCTTCCCTGGGACGTCGACCCGGAGGAGCGCGATCGATTCCGCAAGATCCTGCGGGTCGCACTCGTGGTGTTCGCGCTGTTCGCGATCCTGTTCGCGCTGCTGCCCGTGCCCAAGCGGCAGCAGAGCGAGGAGGTCGTGCCGCAGCGCCTCGCGCGGATCATGATCGAGCAGAAGCCCAAGCCGCCGCCGCCTCCGCCCACCCCGAAGGTGGAGGAGAAGCCGAAGCCGGTCGAGAAGCCGGTGCCTGTCATCAAGCCGCCCGTCGACAAGATCGAGGAGGCGCGCAAGAAGGCGCAGAAATCCGGCCTGCTGCAGTTCAAGGACGAGCTCGCCGACCTGCGCGAGAAGGTCGACATGACCGTCGGGCAGACCAAGAATCTCACCGGCGCCGTTGGGGCGGACTCGCACGCCGAGCGCTCGCTCATCACCTCGAAGGTGGGCGTCGGCAGCGGCGGCATCACGACCGCCAATGCCAGCCGCGGCTTCGGCACCGGCGCAGGCTCGCTCACCGGGCACGACACCACCACCGTGAGCTCGCAGATCGCGCGCTCGGGACTCGACAGCCGCGGCCCGACGCGCACCGGCGTGAGCGGCAAGGCCGCCCGCAGCCGCGAGGAGATCGAGCTCATCTTCGACCGCAACAAGGGTGCCATCTACGCGCTCTACAGTCGGGAGCTGCGCGATAAGCCGGAGTTGCAGGGCAAGATCGTGCTCGAATTCACCATCGATCCGTCCGGCGATGTGACGATGTGCCGGGTCGTCTCGAGCGAGCTCAACGACCCGGAGCTGGAGCGCAAGATCATCGCACGGGTGCGCCTGTTCCACTTCGAGCCCAAGGACGTGGAATCGATCACCACCACCAAGCCGATCGACTTCTTCCCGGCCTAGGTGATCGCCATCCCATGAACCTGCAGTCGGAAATCGAGTACTTCACCGAGCTGCGCCTGATCGACAAGGCGCGACTGCTCAACAGCGTCCTGCACGAGCTGGCCGAGGAGGCGCGCAGCACCTACGGCCCGGGCGCCGAGCAGGTGCATGACAGCGCCCACCTGAGGTTCGTGAACGAGCTGGTGCACCGCCTCACTCGCGTGGTCGAGCAGCTGCTCGCCGAGGATGCCGCCCGTCCTCCCGATGACATCGTGCTGCGGATGCTGCTCTCGCCACGCACCGACAAGGTGGCGGAGCGTCTGGTGTTCAACGCCTACCGCCGCGCCATTCAGGGCTTCGAGAGCTTCGACACCACGGTGCTGATGAGCTCCTGAAGGCGACCCGCGCGCGCACGCCGCTAGCGCCGACCCTGCCCCGATCCCTGACCCGTTGCGCACCGCCGCGCGAGGCGGCACAGTTGTGGCGTCTCCCAGCCTCGCGCGCGCGCATGATCGATCAGCCACTCACCCAGGTACTCATCATGCTGGCGGCGTCGGTGTTCGTCGTCACGCTGGCGCGCCGCCTGGGCTGGCCCTCGCTCCTCGGGTACCTGATCGTCGGCATGACGCTCGGGCCGCACGCGATCGGGCTCATCTCGGCGAGCAGCACGACGCGGCAGCTGCCGGAGCTCGGGGTGGTGTTCCTGCTGTTCACGCTGGGACTGGAGTTTTCCTTTCCCCGCATGCTGGCCGTGCGCCGCGAGGTCTTCGGGCTCGGCTCCCTGCAGGTGGGCGTCACGGTCGCGGTGGTGGCGCTCATCGCACGCCTCCTCGGTCAGTCCTGGCTGGTCGCGGCGCTGATCGGCGGTGCGGTCGCGATGAGCTCGACCGCCATCATCCTGTCCCAGCTGACCGACCGGGCGGAAATCAATCGCACCCACGGCCGGCTGGCCTTCAGCATGCTGCTGTTCCAGGACCTGGCCTTCGTGCCGTTCCTGGCCGTCGCCTCGGGGCTCGAGCGGGCCGGCTCCGCCTCCTTCTCGGCACAGCAGATCGCCTTCTCCGTGGCCGCAGCGGTGGCAGCGGTGGTGGTGGTGCTGGCCGCCGGGCGCTGGCTGCTGCGGCCGCTGTTCCACGAGATCGCGCACAGCCGCCTGCGCGAGCTGTTCACCCTTGCCGTCCTGTTCGTGGTGCTCGCCTCGGCCTGGACATCCTCGATCGCCGGCCTGTCGCTCGCGATGGGCGCGTTCCTCGCCGGCATGATGCTCGCCGAGACCGAGTATCGCCATCAGATCGATGCCGTGATCCGGCCGTTCCGCGACATCCTGCTCGGACTGTTCTTCATCTCAGTGGGCATGCTGCTCGATGTGCGCCTGCTGCTCGAGGATTTCGGCATCGTCTCGGCACTGCTCGCCGGATTGCTGCTCCTGAAGAGCCTGCTGGCGGCGCTGGTCACGCGGCTGTTCGTGGCCTCCAACTTCAAGGCACTGCGCACCGGCATCGTGATGTCCATCGGCGGGGAGTTCGGCATCGCGCTGCTCACGATCGTGCTGCAGAGCGGGGCGGTCGTCGGCGGCCTCGCGCAGTCGCTGCTGGTCGCGGTAGTGCTGTCGATGGTCCTGAGCCCGCTGATCCTCGCGAGCAACGCGCGCGTCGCCCGCTGGCTGCTGCGCGAGCGGCGCCCGATTCCACCGGTGGAGATCGAGGAGGCGGCGACCGGCGCGATCGCGCAGCGCGAGCACGTGATTCTCTGCGGCTTCGGGCGCGTCGGTCAGAACGTGGCGCGGGTGCTCGAGTCGCAGGGCTTCGAGTACATCGCACTCGATCTGGATCCGGCGCGCATCCGCGCGGCACGCCAGGCCGGCGAGCCCGTGCTCTATGGCGACTCGGCGGACGAGGAGATGCTCGAGAAGGCCGGGATCGCCAGGGCGAGCGCCATCGTCATCAGCTTCTCGAATCCGGCCGTGGCGCTCGGCATCGTGCGCAGCGTGCGGCGCAACCGCGCCGACGTGCCGCTCTTGGTGCGCGCGCCGGACGACGGCCGCATGCAGGAGCTCAAGGACGCGGGCGCGACCGAGGTGGTTCCGGAGACGTTCGAGGCGAGCCTGATGATCGTCTCGCAGGTGCTGATGCTGCTCAATGTGCCGGCGCCGCGTGTCGCGCGCACCGTCGGCGACATCCGCAGCAACCGCTACGCGGTGCTGCGCAACATTCATCGGCGCGCGGATCCGCGTCCGGTGGACGAGGAGACACAGGCCTATCGCGAGGAGCTCAAGTCGGTGGTGCTGCCACCGGGAGCCTGGGCCGTCGGCCGTACGGTGAGCGATGTGCGGGAGCGTGGCGCCGAGGTCTCATTCACCGGCATCCGCCGTCATGGCATCCTTGGCCGCGAGCCCTCGGGCGACACCTGCCTGCGCGAGGGCGACATCATCGTCATCTACGGTCAGCCCGAGGCTCTGGAGCACGCCGAGGGCGTGCTGCTCGCAGGCTGACGCCGCTACTTCCTCAAGGGGGACAGAACCGTGCACAAGAGCCGTCTGGCCGGATTCATCATCGACTGCGAGTGCAGCGACATCGATGCCGCAGCGCAGTTCTGGAGCGGCGCGCTGGGGCTTGCGGTGCGCCCGCCCGTCGATGCCCTCTATCGCACGCTCGAGACCTCCGGGGACGAGGTGCACGTCGAGGTGCAGAAGGTGGCGCACCCGAGCCGTGTGCACCTCGACATCGAGACGGATGACATCGAGGCTGAGGTGCGACGCCTCGAGCGACTCGGGGCGCGCCGCATCGAGCAGGTCAGAACCTGGTGGGTGATGCAGGCGCCCACCGGGCAGCGCTTCTGCGTGGTGCGCCCGCAGCGCGCGGACTTCGAGCAGGCCGCGCACCGCTGGCAGGAGTGAGCGCTTGCCCGCCCTGAAGCGCACCGACATCCACTTCCCGCCCAAGCACGAGGCGCTGCGCGAGGACGTGCACGCCCTCGGCGAGCTGGTCGGGGAGATGCTGCGCGAGCAGGGTGGCGCGCGGCTGCTCGACACCGTGGAGCAGGATCGCGTCCTCGCAATCCGCCGGCGCGAGGGCGACCCGGAGGCGGCGACGGCGCTGGCCGTGCGGGTGCGCGGGCGTCCGCCGGACGAGGCACGCGACCTCGTGCGGGCATTCTCCACCTGGTTCCAGATGGTGAATCTCGCCGAGAAGGTCCACCGCATCCGGCGCCGCCGCGAGTACTTTCTCCGCGACAGCGCCCGCCCGCAGCCGGGCGGCGTCGAGGATGCGCTGGGCACGCTCAAAGCCGCGGGCGCGAAGCTCGATGAGGTGCTGGAGCTCATCGGCTCGCTCAGCATCGAGCCGGTGTTCGCCGCCCACCCCACCGAGTCGACGCGACGCACGATCCTGCGCAAGCAGGAGCGTGTCGCGCGGCTGCTCCTGAACCGCCTCGACCCGACGCTGACGCCGAACGAGTCGCGCGACGTATGGGGCCGCATTCGCGCGGAGATCACCTCGGGATGGCAGACCGAGGATCACCCGCGCGAGAAGCTCACCGTCGCGGACGAGCGCGAGCACGTTCTCTACTACCTGAGCGAGGTGCTCTATCGAGTCGTGCCGGAGTTCTATCAGGAGATCGCCGATGCGCTCGGCAAGCTGTACGGCGTGGAGGCCGAGGCGCTCGAGCTGCCCACGATCATCAGATTCGGGTCCTGGGTCGGCGGCGACATGGACGGCAACCCGGACGTGCACGGCAAGACCATCCGCGAGACGCTGGCACGCCAGCGGCAGGTGATCATTCGCGCGTACCACGACGAGTGCCAGAGCCTCGCGGAGCGGTTGTCGCAGAGCGCGAGCCGCATCAGTGTCTCCTCGGCGCTGTCGAAGCGGATCGAGGAATACATGACGCTGCTGCCGGCCTCGCGCGCGATCGTTCCGGCGCGGCACGACCGCATGCCCTACCGCGTGTTCCTTGCGCAGATCGGCGCACGCCTGAGCAACGCCTTCGACGGGCGCTCCAACGGCTACGAGAACGCGGCGCAGCTGCGCGCGGACGTGCGCCTGATCGCCGACAGCCTGCGTGCGAACCGCGGCTGGCACGCCGGCCACTACTCGGTGCAGCGCCTGCTGCGACGCATCGATACGTTCGGCTTCCACCTGGCCACGCTCGATGTTCGCCAGCACACCACGGTGCATCATCAGGTGCTGATGCGCGGGTTGGACGACCCGCGCTGGCTCGCCCGCACGGCGGCCGAGCGCCACCGCACGCTCGCCGCGGGCATCGAGGCCGAGCTCGGGCCGCGGCGTGAGCTCGATCCGGTCGGGCGGCGCCAGCTGGGCGTGTTCGAGTCCCTGGTGCAGTGCCGCCACCGCTACGGGCAGGAGTCGGTCGGCTATTACATCGTCGGCGGGACGGCGGACACCGACGATGTGCTTGCGACGCTGCTGCTCGCACGGTGGGCCGATGGCGTCGACAAGCGAACCGCCGAGGTTGCCCTCGATGTCGCGCCGCTGTTCGAGTCGATCGACACGCTCGCTGCGAGCCCGGACATCCTCTCGCGCCTCATGGCAGACCCGGTCTACCGGCGACATCTGCAGTCGCGCGGCCAGCGCCAATGCGTGCTGATCGGCTACGCGGACAGCGACAAGGAAGGCGGCCTGTGTGCCGCACGCCTCGCGATCGAGCGTGCGCAGCGCTCGCTTGCCGCGACACTCGCGCGCGCCGGTGGGCGCCCGGTGCTGTTCCACGCGCGCGGCGGGAGCGTTGCGCTCGGCGGTGGGCGCATCGATGCCCTGGTGCGGGCGGCACCGCGCCAGGCGGCGACCGGGACGCTGCGCCTCACCGAGCAGGGCGAGGTCGTCAATCAGAGCTACGGCCTGCGCGCGATCGCGATGCGCACCCTGGAGCGGGCTTTCAATGCACTGAGCCTGAGTGCCGCGGCGATGCGAGGGCAGAGGCTGGACTCACCCGCGGAGGCACAAGATGCGCAGCTCGAGTGCGCCGCGACCCTGGCGGCAGCGAGCCGCGAGCGCTATCGCCACCTGGTGTACGGTGATGGCGCGTTCTACGACTACTTCCGGCACGTCACGCCGATCGATGTGATCGAGCGCATGCAGATCGGCTCCCGGCCGGCCTATCGCGACCAGCCTTGCGGACTTGCGACGCTGCGGCCGGTGCCGTGGGTGTTCGCCTGGACGCAGTCGCGCTACCTGCTGCCGGGCTGGTACGGCGCAGGCGCGGGCCTCGGCGAGGCGATCGCCCGGCACGGGCTTGCGAGCCTGCAGCGCCTCTATGCGGAGTGGTTCTTTCTGCGCAGCCTTCTCGATGACGTGGAGGCGATGCTGGCGCGCGCCGACCTCGAGATCGCCCAGAGCTACGATGCACTGGCGCCGGTGGCGTCGCGGCGCTTCTTTGCCGACATACGCGCCGAGCACACGGCCGCGTGCGAGCACGTCCTCGCCATCAAGGGCCACACGCGGCTCCTCGACGGGGATGCGACGCTGCAACGCTCGATCCAGCTGCGCAACCCGTACGTCGACCCCATGAATCTCATGCAGATCGATCTGCTCGAGCGCTGGCGCTCGGGCGAGCGGTCGGACCGCGACCTGTTCGAGGCGCTGCTCGCGAGCATCAGCGGCATCGCGCAGGGCCTGCAGAGCACCGGCTGAGGGCCGAGCAAAGGACAATCCGGCGTGATCACCATCAGGGCGGCCGTGGAGGCCGAGATTCCAGTCATCCTCGGGTTCATCCGCGAGCTCGCCGAGTACGAGCGGCTGCTGCACGCGGTGACTGCCACCGAGGCCGATCTCAAGCACTCGCTGTTCGGTCCGGAGCGCTACGCGCACGCGCTGCTCGCGTGCGAGGGCGGCACCGCGGTGGGATTTGCCATTTACTTCTTCAATTACTCGACGTTCCTCGGTCGGCCGGGCCTGTACCTGGAGGATCTGTACGTGCGGCCGGCGGCGCGCGGTCAGGGCGTGGGCCGTCGGCTGCTCGCTCACCTCGCGCGTGTCGCCCTCGAGCGCGGCTGCGGGCGCTTCGAGTGGTCGGTGCTCGACTGGAACGAGCCGGCGATCCGCTTCTATCGCTCGCTCGGCGCCCAGCCGGCATCCGAGTGGACGCTCTTCCGCCTGAGCGGTGCGGAGCTCGCCGCCCTGGCGCGCAGCGTCGACTGCTAAGGGCTCCCCGAGCTCAAGGCACGGCGCTGATCGCAGGCAGGCAGCTGCAGGGCGCGCCGATACTTGGTCACGGTGCGTCGCGTGACCCGCACGCCGCGCTGCGCGAGAAGTCCGGTCAGCTGCGCGTCCGAGAGCGGCCGGCGCTGATCCTCGGCGGCGATCAGCTCGCGCAGCAGCGCGCGGATCGCAATCGCCGAGCAGCATCCGCCACTCGGGGTGGCAAGCTCGCGCGAGAAGAAGAACTTGAACGCGACCACCCCGCGCGGGGTCGCGAGGTACTTGTGGCTCGCCGCACGCGATACGGTGGATTCGTGCAGCCCGAGATCGGTCGCGATCTCCCGCAGTCCCAACGGGCGCATCGCGAGCTCCCCGTACTCGAGGAAGTTGCGCTGCCGCGCCACGATCGCCGCGGCGACGCGCTCGATCGTGGCGAGGCGCTGCTCGAGGTTGCGCACCAGCCAGCGCGCCTCGGTGAGCTCCTGGGCGAGGCGGGCAGTGCGCGTCGCCGGCACCCGCCGCAGCTGGCAGGCGTATTGAGGGTTCACACGGATGCGGGGGTACATCGCCGAGTTGACCGTCACTACCCAGCGCTGCCGCTCGCGGCGCACGATGGCATCCGGGACCGCGAGAGCGGGCTCGAACGTGCCTACCTGCGAGCCGGGGCGCGGCTCGAGCCCATGGATCAGCGCGAGCGCCTCGGAGAGCGCGCGCTCGTCGCAGCCGAGCACGCGGCGCAGGCCGGCGATGTCGCGGCTCGCGACTCGATCGAGCTCGCGGGTGATCGCGAGCGCCAGCGTCCGCCCCGGCGTCGTGTCCGCGAGCGCCCGCAGCTGCAGGCTCAGGGATTCGGCCACGTCGCGCGCGCCGATGCCGGGCGGCTCGAGGCTCTGCACGATACACAGCGCGGTCTCGAGCTCCGCGCGCGTGACCGGCGTGAGTGCCGCGACGTCATCGAGCGCCTCGCGCAGATAGCCATCCTCATCGAGCGCCTCGATGAGGAGCATGGCGAGCGCGAAGTCACGCGGCGGCAGCCGCAAGAGCAGCAGCTGCCCGCGCAGCGCATCACGCAGCGTGGTGGGCGGCGCCGTGCTCTCGGTCCAATCGGTCGCGGGAGGCGAGATGGCCGCGTCCGGAGTGAGCGCCTCGCAGTCGGCGAAGTCCGCAAGTGCTGACGACTCCTCGGGGCCGGCTGCCGCGCCGTCGGGGGTCTCCGGCACCTCCTCGAGGAACGGATTGAGTGTGAGCGCCTGCCGCAGCTCGTGGATGCATTCCGCCGCCGGCAGCTGCAACAGGCGCACGGATTGCTGCTGTCGCGGTGTCAGCGTGAGCTGCGGTCTCGGGCGCAGCTCGAGAGCCACGCGCGTCATGGGGTGCGGGAAAAGCAACCGCCGTGCCAGTCGAGGCCGGGTCGTGGGCTGCGCCGCGCAGCGGTGGCGCGAGCGCTCTGGCGCGGGCGGGGACTGCGGACTTAGATGCCGGACTGCCAGGTGCTCGGCATGCCCGCGGCGCCGATCGCGCCCTCGATGGTCAGGCAGGCGTCGCGAGCCTCGGGCTGTGCCCGCAGACTGCGGGCGATCGAGTTCAGAAACGTGCACATCAAGGGAACGTTCGGATGAGTGGCATGGAGCTCGCCTTCAACGCGGTCGATCAGCTCGATCAGGTCCAGTTGATCACAGCTTGGGAAGGTCATCGTGACGACCGTCTGCTGAACCGCGACCAGCGCCTCGTGTATCGCCGTGAGCTGCGTCCCCTCCATGGGCGAGATTAAGAACCCTTTGGGCACGGCGCGCAAGACGCGCAAAAAATAGCGGGCTGGTCGCACCACAGCCCGCCAAACGGGGGGTCTTCGGTTGAGTCGAGATGAAGCCTGCTGACACTCGTTGTGCAACTCACATGCCAGGGCGGCTGCAGCCAGCGTGCTGCAGCGCACCCGCGACGCTTTGGCTGTGGGTCGGTGAACGAGCTCGCTCGCCGACCGCCACCTGGCGCCCCTGAGCCGAGGCGAGCGGCCGACGGTCGCTGCACGGCTACCGAGAGTCACGGCATCGCTACGGCGTGTGGTTGTAATTCGTAGCGTCTCGCCGACGCCGGTTGAAAAAAGTGCCGAGCGGCACTCGCGCGGGAACGCCACCGTCAGATGACCGTGCTAGGCTAACTTGACCTTGAGAGCCTGCTGGGCACGCAGGTCGGCCGGGACGACGAGGAGCAGAACGACCGGTCAGTCTGCTAGCGCGGAGGGACAGATGGCACATGCGCTGATAGTGGACGACGATCCCGACGTCGTGGACTGGCTGCAAGAGATCGCCCTCATGGAGGGATTCACGATCTCGCGCGCCTACAGCCTTAAGGAGGCCCGCATCGAGCTGGGCCGCCAGCGGCCCGATGTGCTGCTCACGGACTTGCGGCTGCCCGACGGCCAGGGCATCGAGCTCGTTCCGGAGCTGGAAAGCCCGCGCGCGACCGAAGTGATCGTGGTGACCGGACATGCCACGGTGGACAGCGCCGTCGCAGCGCTGCGCGCCGGGGCGAGCGATTATCTCGTGAAGCCCGCCGAGGTGGAGCGCGTGCAGGCGGTGCTGCGGCAGGCCCGCAAGACCTCGGCGCGGCACCGCGAGATCGGCGCGCCGCGCGATGAGGCGCGCAAGCTCGGGCATTTCGGCCGCATTCTCGGCGACTCGCCGCGGATGCAGGTGCTCTACGATCAGCTGGCCCGCGTTGCTCCGACATCGGCGACCGTGCTGCTCATCGGCGAGAGCGGCACGGGCAAGGAGCTGGCGGCACAGACGCTGCACGAGCTGAGCCGCAGGCAGACGGCGCCGTTTCTGCCGCTCAATTGCGGTGCCGTCGCGCCGCAGCTCATCGAGAGCGAGCTGTTCGGCCACGAGCGCGGCAGCTTCACGGGCGCTGACCGCCAGCACAAGGGCTTCTTCGAGCGTGCCCACGGCGGCACGATCTTCCTCGATGAGATCACCGAGATGCCGATGGAGCTGCAGGTGAAGCTGCTGCGCGTCCTCGAGACCGGTGCGTTCCTGCGGGTCGGCGGCATGCAGCACATCGTGAGCGACGTGCGCGTCATCGCCGCAACCAACAGCGAGCCCGACAGGGCCGTGAGCGACGGCCGGCTGCGCGCCGACCTGTACCACCGCCTCAACGTGTTTCCGCTGCGCCTGCCGCCGCTGCGCGAGCGCGGCGCGGACCTGGAGCAGCTCGCGCAGTACTTCCTCGACGAGCTGAACCGTACCGAGGGCACCGTGAAGGCTTTCTCGCGCGAGGCGCTGGTGCGGCTGTACCAGCACAGCTGGCCCGGCAACGTCCGCGAGCTCAGGAACTACGTGCAGCGTGCCTATATCATGGCCGACGATGTGATCGAGTGCGAGGTGGCCGTGTCCGAGCGCGCGCCGCAGGTGGACGACGACACCACCATCACCATCCGCGTCGGGACGCCCCTGGAGGAAGTCGAGCGCCGCGTGACGATGGTGACGCTCGCCCACTGCGGACACGTGAAACGCAAAGCCGCCGAGATCCTCGGCGTCAGCCTGAAGACGCTCTATAACCGGCTCGAGGCGTACAACGACAAGCAGGTCGACGGCGCCGACCACTCCACGCAGGAGTGAGCGAGCGCCTCAGCGGTGCCGGAACAGGCGTCGCAGGAGCGGCAGCACGAGTTGCTGGCCGAGCGTTGCGAGCAATGCCCAGCGGATCCGCGGCGTCGACCACAGGCCGACCGCGGCCCGGGCCAGCGCCCCCAGCCAGAAAGCGGAACGCCGCGACTCGAACTCGGCGAATGTCGCCGCGAGGGTGACGCGCTGCAGCTGCGCCTGCAGCTCCAGAAGCTCGACGCGCCGCGCCAGCGCAACGGCGTGTTGTGCCCCGTCGGTCACGGCCCCGGGGCTCCGCCGAGCGCCGCACGGTCGAGCCGCAGCTGATTGATCACACGCGAGAACAGCGGCCCCCGCCTGAGCGAGCGCCTGAGCACGAGGTAGCTCGCGATACCCGCGGCCGTGAACAGCACGAACGCCACACCGAGCGCCACGAAGCGGATCTCCGGTGTGAAGGTGAGGGCGACCCAGATGACCAGAGTGAACCCGGCGAGCCAGCCGCAGATCGCGGTAATGGCGGCGATGCGCAGCTCGCGGGCAAGGGCGATGCGCTCCTGCTCGAGTTCCAGCGCCAGCAGCTCGAGGCGCGTCTGCGCGATCGCGAGAACCTGCAGCAGCAGGGATCTGCCGCGGCCGACGAACGGCGCCTCCTCCTCGTTGATCACGGCTCCGGTCCGCCCCGCGGCGCGCTGCCCGTACCGACGCGCGCGAGCAGCGTGCCGAGAAGCAGTCCGACCGTGCCCACGACCGCGATGGCGGTCCAGGGATTGTCCTTGACCCACGCCTCGGTGGCCGATGCCGCGCGCTGGCTCGCGCGGTTTGCCTGCACTTCCAGGTCCGCGAGGCGGGACCTGGCTGCCTCGACGTTCTCGCTCACGCGGTCACGCAGCGAGCGCACGCTGTCGTCTTCGTTGGCACCGACCGAGTCGAGCAGGGCCTCGGCCTGCTTCAGGACCTTGCGCAGCTCCTCGGCAAGACCTTCGCTGCCGCCTGCAGGTTGTTCTGTCATGCGCTTCATGCCTCCA
>Ga0335081_10002677_pt1 | contig 28020 bp, 24 predicted proteins | sample Lox_Sample_35_FD_206713 | JGI IMG/M metagenome (GOLD analysis project Ga0335081, IMG submission 206713) | Soil microbial communities from Loxahatchee National Wildlife Refuge, Florida, United States - Lox_Sample_3.5 | ecosystem: Environmental > Terrestrial > Soil > Wetlands | place: USA...
GGCTCGGTATCGCTCTCTTGATGGCGCTGGTGATTTCGCTGGTTGTCTCGTTCTTCCTTTACAACCGCATCAAGCGGCAATATGCGAAGGCGGTGCAGCCGGTGAAGGTGGTGGCGGCGACCAAGACGCTGGATGCGGGATCCACCATCTCCGCCGATGCGGTGACGTTGATCGACTGGCCGGTGAATTTTCCGCTTGAAGGTGCGGTGACGAAGACGCAAGATGCTATTGGCAGAATCGTGTTGTTTCCCGTCGCTGCCAAGGAACCGATCCGCGATTCGTTATTGGCCGCGCCCGGATCGGTAGGACTGACCGCTAAGATCCCGGACGGGATGCGCGCGGTGGCGGTGGAGACCAACGACGTCACCAACGTTTCCGGATTTTTGTTTCCCGGCTGCCGCGTCGATGTGCTGGTCACGTTTCGCCCGGAGGGGGCGCGGGACAACCAAGATCTGACGGCCACGGTGCTGCAAAACATCGAGGTGCTCAGCACGGGGGAGAGACTACAGCCCGATCCCTCCGGCAAGCCGCAGAAGGTACGCCAGGTGACGATGCTGTTGACCCCGGATGACGCACAGAAACTGGTTTTGGCGGCCAACAAGGGAACGGTGCAGTTTGTTCTGCGCAACGGTACCGACCAGGTGCAGAAGACGCAACGCGCGGTCCAGTTGAGGGACCTCCAGACCGCAGCGCCGGCGGCGACGCCGGTGGCGGTCAAGCGAGCGCCGGCAGCGCCGCGGCCTCCTAGCTACTACGAAGTTGAAACATATGACGGGGCCAAGAAGACCACAGTAAGGTTCTAAAAAATATGTAGTGGGACGGAGCATCCCATGGAACTGAAAACAGGTAGGAAGAGACGCCGGTTTTATACAGGTACGCTCTGCGTGCTGTGCGTTTGTGCGGCACTTTCCTTTTTTGCGTTGACGAGCGCGGCGCAGCAATCGCCCGCGGCGGCGACACCCATGCAGCAATCATCCGAGGCGGCACCGGCGGCGCAGGCGGCTAACCCGGCGCCGGCGCCGCAAGACGCCAACCAGCAAGCTGGCTCACAAGCCACTCCGCCCCCGGCTAACCCGCAAGCGGAACAGCCAAGCCAGGAGGGGACCCAAACCGTACACATCGTCGTCGGGCACTCCTTGCTGATCCATACCCCGAGCCGGGTAAAGCGCATTCTCACCGGCAATCCCGCGGTCGTCGAGTCAGTAGTTACCTCGCCGGCGGAGTTGGTGATCACCGCCAAGGCGCCGGGGAGCAGCAGTCTTATGTTGTGGGACGAAGCGGGCCGCAACCGCTATCTCGACGTCTACGCCGATTTGGATGTAGCTTCTTTGCGCAACAGCGTGGACCAGTCGTTCCCCTACAGCACGGTAGATATCGAATCACAAGGCGAAAAAGTCCTGCTGGTGGGTACTGTGCCCTCGAAAGATGTTGCCGACCAGATGCAGAAGATGGCCGACAACTTCTCCAAAGAGGTGGTAAATGGTCTGCGGATTGCGCCCCCGCCACGCGACCGGCAGGTGGTATTGAAGGTCCGTTTCGCGGAAGCCGACCGCCAAAAGCTAACGGCCTTCGGATTCAATATTTTCAGCGCGGGCGCAGCCAATACGCTCGGCATCACCCAGACCCAGCAATTCGGGCCCTTAACTCTCCAAACGCAAAACAATCAAAACGTATTTACCTTCTCAGATTTTCTGAATGTTTTCCTCTTCCGCCCCGATATCAACCTGGGTGCAGTGATCAAGGATTTGCAGCAGAGGCAGGTATTACAGATTTTAGCTGAGCCAAATTTGATGGCCATCAGTGGCCAGCCTGCGCACTTCCTTGCGGGTGGCGAGTTCCCGTACCCGGTGGTGCAGGGCGGTGCCGCGGGCTCGGTTCCGACGGTCACGGTGCAGTTCAAACCCTTTGGCGTGAAGCTGGAGTTCACTGGGATCATCGAGGAGAACAATACCATCCGGCTCAAGGTCGCTCCAGAAGTCAGCACGCTGGACTATTCAAACGCTGTGACGATTTCCGGATTCATCTTGCCGGCGTTGTCCACCCGGCGCGCTGAAACCGAGATCGAGCTTAAGGACGGTCAGAGCTTCGGTATTGCGGGCCTGCTCGACCAACGCACGACCGTGCAGTTGAGCAAGATGCCGGGCATCGGCGATATCCCGATTATCGGCGAGCTTTTCAAGTCAAGAAATGCTAACTTTACCAACACCGAGCTGATCGTTCTCGTGACCCCGACTATTGTGGACCCGGTAGCCGGCGCGGTGCCGACGAACCAACCGGAGGTCACGTTCCCGATGCGGAAGCTCGACACCGGCACATTCGACAAGAATTTGCCGTACGCCCCGAAGAATCCAGAGGCGACGAAGTGAGTACTACTGGCCAGCAGTCGTTCATGCAAGGCTCGCGCAGCTCGGAGCTGCGCATTGGCATTCTGTGTATCAATGTCGACCCCACCTCGCGGGAAAACCTGGAGGTCATGGTGGCGCAAACGCCGGGCGCGCATGTGGTCGACAATGTTGACCGGCTAATTACGCCCCGCGAAGTCATGCGCATGCTGGACCAGTTTCAGCACCGCGTCTGCGTCATCGATTTTGACGATGGGGAAGAGAGCGTTCGCATCGCGCGCAAGCTACGCGCGGGCTGCGGCGCGGCAGTGATCCTGTTTGCCGCCTCGAGCGACTCCAGTCCCGAGCAGATCAGGAACGCGATGCGCGCCGGCTGTTCGGAGTACCTTGGCAAGCCGTTCCAGCCGGACGAGTTGCTGGAAGCGCTCACCCATATCGAATCCTGGGGCCAAGGCAAGGCGCCGGGGCAGAAGGGCCGAGTCATTACCCTGATGGGCTCCAAAGGGGGAACAGGCGTCACGACCCTGGCGGTGCATCTGGCTCTTAGCCTGGTCCAGAGACATGGCAAGAGCTGCTTGCTGGTGGACCAGCATCCCGCCCTCGGCGAGGTTTCCTTGTGCCTTGGCTTGGGCCGCCATCAATACAGCTTTTATGAGCTGGTGCACAACATGGACCGGCTGGACGTGGAGCTGTTGCAGGGCTTCCTCTTGCAGCACCACAGCGGACTGCATGTGCTGGACGCGCCGCAGGCGATGCAAGCCTTCCGCTCGACTCCGCCCGACGCGATCGAACATACGCTGGCGTTTCTGGCTGAGAGTTATGAGTTCGTGATCGTCGACACACCGCCCGGGTTGAGCGAGGACACCTGCGCTGCCATACGCCAATCCGACCGCCTGGTCATTATCATCACCCCCGAGCTGCCCGCGATCCACAACGCCATTCGCTCGATTGAGTACCTGATAGGCTTGCATTATCCCAGTGACCACATCGATGTGGTCTTGAATCGGCATTCGGGCAAGAACGCACTGCACGAGCGCGAAATCGAATCATCGCTCCGCCGTGAAATCACGGCGAAGGTGCCCAATAACTACGCGCAGATCGTCAGCGCGATCAATTCCGGTGTGCCCATCGATCGCAGCCATAAATCCGATCTACCGAGCGCGTTTGACGCCTGGGCCGACCGGCTGGTCGGGGAAGAACCCGTGAGCGAGCCGAGGAATGGGGCGCCGCGCAAGTTGTTTGGCCTCTTTGGAGGCTAAGTTACGTAAGGACGTTCAATGGCGAATACGAAGACCTTCGGCCCCGATATGCGTGTCGGCAGTGGTGTTTGGACAACGCCGCGCAGCATCGGCATCTCGGCGCGAGCATACCAGGAGCTGAAGACCACCATCCATCGGGAATTGCTTAGCCAGATCGATCTGGAGAAGCTCACCACGCTGGAAGATGTTCGGGCCCGTACCCAGGTGCGGGAGGTGATCCAGGGCTTGATCGTCAAGCTGGACACTCCGCTTAGTACCAGCGAAAGGGACCGACTGGCGCGGGAAGTGTTGCACGAAGTCTTCGGCCTTGGACCGCTGGAGCCGTTGCTACAGGACGCCACCATCAACGACATTCTCGTCAATACCGCGAAGCAGGTGTATGTGGAGCGCTCGGGCGTGCTGGAACTCACCAGTGTGGCCTTCAAAGACGACGCTCATCTTCGTCATATCATCGATAAAATCGTCTCCAAAGTTGGCCGGCGCGTGGACGAGTCCTCGCCCATGTGCGATGCCCGCCTGATGGACGGGTCTCGCGTGAACGTGATTATCCCGCCATTGGCGGTGGACGGTCCCATACTCTCCATCCGCCGTTTCGGGAAGATCCCGATCGGCGCGCAGCAGTTGCTCGCTAACCGCACGGTCACCAACCCCATTTTCGAGGCGTTAAAGGGCGCGGTCCGGGCCAAGCTGAACATCATGATTTCCGGCGGCACGGGCGCCGGTAAGACAACCCTGTTGAACGTCCTTAGCGGCTATATCAGCGACTCGGAACGCATCATCACGATCGAAGACTCTGCCGAACTTCAACTTCAGCAGGCCCACGTGGTCCGCTTGGAATGCCGGCCCCCCAACGTCGAGGGCAAGGGGGCTGTGCGGCAGCGCGAACTGGTGATCAACGCCCTTCGTATGCGGCCGGACCGGATCATCGTTGGCGAGGTGCGTGGCGAAGAAGCGCTCGATATGTTGCAGGCCATGAACACTGGCCACGATGGCTCCTTGACTACGATCCACGCCAACAGCCCGCGTGATGCCGTCGCTCGTCTCGAAACCATGGCGTTGATGTCCAATCTCAACCTCCCCGAGAAGGCGCTACGGCAGCAAATCGCATCCGCAGTGGCGTTGGTTATCCAGATCTCCCGGCTCAGCGATGGGACCCGGCGCGTAACCTTTGTCACGGAAATCACCGGTATGACCGGCGATGTAGTAGCCATGCAGGACATTTTTGTATTTGAAAAGCTCGGAATCGATGTGAACGGACATGTGTTCGGGCGTTTCCGGGCGACCGGGGTATCACCCAAGTTTGCCGAGCGGCTGAAAAAGGCCGGCATCGTTCTCCCCCCGAACATTTTCGAGCATTCGTTTGAGATTTAGGATGGAGCGGACCTATGTCGATCGTCAGCATGTTCTTGATTCTGTTGGTCGCTGCGTTCGCTACCATTGCCTACTTCACAGAGCCTAGCGAGGCCGAGAAGCGGACCCAAGAGCGGCTGAGCGGGTTGAGCCGGTCCATCAGCATGGGGGATGACGACCAGGCGGAAATCGTCAAGCACGTCACCTTCAGCCGCATCAGTTGGCTCGATAGGATCCTGCGCCAGAACAGGTCCGCGCTACGGTTGCATTTGTGGTTGGAGCAAGCCAAGCTGCCCTGGACCGTGGGCCGTTTTTTCTTCTATTCGGCCTGCCTGATGCTGGTGGGCGCGCTCGTCGGGAACTGGTGGATTCCGGTGGGCTGGGTGGGATGGATCCCGGGGCTGGTGCTGGGGTTGGTCCCCCTGGCGTGGGTGGCCTACAACCGGGCCAAACGCTTCCGCCAGTTTAATGGGCTGCTTCCGGATGCGGTCGACCTGATCGCTCGCGCCCTGCGCGCTGGGCAGTCGCTTCCCAGCGCATTGGTGACGGTGGCAGAAGAGATGCCCGACCCCTTGGGTCCGGAGTTTCAGGTTTGCGCCGACGAAATGAATTACGGCTTGCCGTTTCGCGAGGCCATGAACAATCTCCTGCGGAGATACCCGGTACGCGAACTGCACTTTCTGATTTCGGCCATGCTCGTACAACGGGAGACGGGCGGCAATCTCCCCGAGCTCCTGGACAAGACGGCAGGGGTGTTGCGGTCCAGAATTACGCTCCAGCAGAAAGTGCGCGTTTACACGGCGCAAGGCCGCATGACCGGGGGCATCCTCCTGGCGCTCCCATTCCTGGCTTTTGTGCTGACGAATCTTCTTCGGCCTGGCTATTGCGCGCCGCTGTTTGAGACGGAGATCGGCCACAAGTTGGTCTATGGGACATTGACCAGCATGGCGATCGGGACACTCGTGGTACGGCGGATCATCGAGGTCAGGTACTGATATGGAGCTGCTACTGATTGCGGTCTTCGCGTCGCTGGCGCTGTTCGCGGCGATTGCGCTGGTCATCTTCATGATCGTGGGTGAGCGCACGCCGGCGGAATCGCGGCTGGCTGCACTTCGTCCACTCTCCGAAGGCGGGGAAGGCGAAGAAGTCAGCGCTGTCAGCAGGTTCCGGCCGCAGAATGCATTCGTCGTGATTACCGCCCCTCTCGCCCCCTTCCGCAACTGGTTGCGCTCGAGAGATGAGGAGTTGTCCTATCGGCTAAGCCTCGCCGGTTTCCGCGACCCGGAAGATGCCGATACGTTCCTTAGCTGCAAGCTGCTGGGTCCTGTCGTCGGTGTGCTATTGGCTACTTTTGCCGGGTCCGATAGCTTCCTGTTCACGGCGGCGTTGTTGGGCGTGGCGGGCTACTTCGTGCCCGACATCTTTTTGTTTCGTGCGATCGGCAAGCGCAAAACAAAGATCGGCCAGGCCTTGCCGGATGTGCTGGACCTGATGGTGATTTGCATCGAGGCGGGTTTGGGCATCGATCAGGCCACCCTGAGGATCGCTAAAGAAATTGAGCAGGTTTTCCCGGAACTGAGTCAGGAACTGTTCGCCACGGCATATGAACAGCGCGCGGGCAAGCCGCGCCTTGAGGCCTGGCGCAGCATGTCGGACCGTGTGGATCTGGACATTGTCCGCCAATTTGTGGCCATGTTGGTGCAAACCGAGCGACTGGGCACCCCGATCGCTCGCGCCCTGGGTCAGTTCGCCGACGGTTTGCGCACCAAGCGGCTGCTGCTGGCCGAGGAACGCGCGGCCAAGACTACAGTCAAGCTGATTTTCCCGCTGGCAATTTTCATCTTTCCGGCCCTGTTCGTGGTGCTGCTGGGGCCGGGAGTGCTCTCGGTACTGAAGGCATTAGAAAATGGCGGCCAATAAACGATAGAGAGGTCATCAACCATGGACACAGTAACAATGATTCGGGTGGTTTCCGGGGCGATCGCCGTGGTCCTGCTGGGCGTGATTATTGCACGGCGCAAACGCATGGCGTCGAGCCGTCGCACCACCATGAAGCGGTAGGTATGGCAACCGAGACGGTCGCCGTTCTCAACACTACGAGAAACACCGTATTGGGAGAGAAGATCGGCGTGGCCGAGACGAGTATCAGCCGCATGGTGGGCTTACTAGGCAAACCCGGCCTGGAGCCCGGAACCGGTCTGCTGATCATTCCCTCGCAGGCAATCCACACCGTGGCCATGCGGTTCGCGATCGACGTGGTGTTTGTGGACCGTAAGTGGCGCGTGGTGCATGTGCGGCCGGCAATGGTTCCGTACCGCGTAAGTGGAATTCACTGGCGGGCGCGATGCGTGATCGAACTACCGGTAGGCATCATCGCCCAAAGCTTAACTGAAGTTGGAGACCAGTTGTCCGTCGAGTAGGCGGCGGCAAACCAACAAGCACACGACCCTCGATGGCGCGGTATTTGGCCATGTTTGCGCTAGCTCGACGCCGCGCTCGCGGTGCTCGAGCTTGGAGAAACTGTGCGCAGCATGATCCCAACTCTACTTCGCGGTCGCGGGGGCCAAAGTCTCGTCTTCCTCAGCGCCCGAAGAGCTTCGTTCTTGCGACAAGCAACGCAGGCAAGGCACGCCCGGCGGAACAGACTTCAGTTTCGATAGTGCAGAACCTCCAGCCCTTGTTCATGTAGACTGGAAACGCCGGGATGCCGAGGGCGGCGTCTGCCCGATGGTTCGGCACGCTCCACACTCGCCACCATGCGGTCCGTGATAAAACTGGGAATACTTCTCGCGACCATGTTGGGCTCGCTCTGGAGCCTCGCACAGGCAGTGCATGTCGCGCCCGTCAAGGGCGGCGTCGTGCTGAGCGTCTCCGCGCAGAAGCCGTATCCATTGCTTCCGGGCATGTCGAAGCTCCCACAACTGGGCGTGGAGTGCATCCGCAAAGGCAGCAAGAGTTCGCACACCGTGATCTTCTGGCCGGGCGGCTCCGTGGTTGCAGATGACATCGAACCAGGCGGCAAAGGCGGGCAAGGTTTCGCGATGACCATCGACGGAAACAAGGAAGCCACGCCGTGGTCCTCCTACGGCGACAGCGGGGCCTTCGCCTACTTCGCCAAGACCGAGCCCGAGCGCGTGCGATTCCTGCAAACTGTCCTCAACGCTAAGACCGTTTCGATTGACTTCAAGTCGTTCCTCACGGGCGCGTCAGTTACGAGCACCTTCGATCTAAGTGCGCTGCGCGACGCAGTACAAAAGCAGCCCGATTGCGCCATGAAGTAGCGCGCCTCCGCAGGCGCAGCCGCGCTTCGCTGCATCTCTTGCTACAGTAGGTGTAAAGCTGCTTTCTGCGTGGAGGGCGCAAGGGATGGCTGAAACCGTTCAGGCAAACAGCGTCAGTTGGTGGAGGACCCCGCTCTTGCATCGTGTTGCCAAGTTGCAGCAGCACGAGGAACAGATATTTTTGGCCCTGGCGTTGGTCATTGGTGCGCTGACCGGCTTAGCGGTTGTCGCGTTCATCGTGCTGACGGAAAGACTGGGGATGCGGCTCTATCCCGTCGGCGCAGCGCCCTGGCGTCGCATAGTCTTTCCTGTCGGGGGATCGCTGGGGATTGGCTACCTGCTGTTCCGCTATTTTCCTTATGCGCGCGGCAGCGGAGTGCCGCAGACCAAGGCCGCACTATACGCGCGCGGAGGCCGCATCACGCTGCGTACGGTGCTGGGAAAATTCTTTTGCACTTCGGCGACTCTGGCCAGTGGAATCCCGTTGGGTCGCGAAGGCCCTTCCGTGCAAGTCGGTGGCGGCATCGCCTCGGTCCTGGGACGTTTCCTGGGGTTCAGTCAGGAAAAAGTTAAGGCGCTTATACCGGTCGGCGCGGCCGCCGCTATAGCGGCGGCGTTCAATACTCCTCTGGCGGCGGTAGTGTTTGCGCTGGAAGAGATTGTGGGAGACCTCCACGCACCGGTCATTGGTTCAGTGGTGCTGGCCTCGGCCACGTCCTGGGTAGTATTGCGCTTGCTGCTCGGCAATAACCCTCTGTTTAAGGTCCCACAATATCAATTAGTCCATCCCGCGGAATTTGCGATTTATGGTGTGCTCGGGGTTGCCGGCGGTCTGGTTTCAGCGGCGTTCTCGAAACTGTTGCTCGGTATGCGAGAGCGGTTCCTGGAGTTCCCGCAAAAGACGCTCTGGTTCCAGCCCGTAGCCGGTGGCTTGTTGGTGGGATTGGTTGGATTGCTGGTTCCGCAGGTTTTGGGCGTGGGTTACGGCTACGTGGGCGATGCCCTGAATGGAAAGATGGCCTTCCAACTGATGTTTGTGCTGGTCATTCTGAAGCTTCTCACCGTGACCACGAGTTATGCTTCGGGCAACGCCGGCGGAATTTTCGGCCCTGCGCTGTTTATCGGCGCCATGCTGGGCGGTAGCGTTGGCACCCTGGCACATCGGTTCTTCCCCGCCTCCACCGCAACCCCTGGCGCTTACGCGCTTGTCGGAATGGGGGCTGCCTTTGCGGGAATCGTGCGCGCGCCCATGACCTCTGTGCTGATGATTTTCGAGATGACTCAGGATTACGCCGTCATCGTCCCCTTGATGATCTCTAACCTTATCAGCTTGTTCATTGCCTCACGATTTCAGCGCACCCCGATCTATGAAGCTTTGGCAATCCAGGATGGCATCCATCTGCCTACCGCGGAGTCGCGCCGTCATGGTCAGCGGCAGATAATCCGAATTATGCGGGAACCGTCTGAATCGCTGCCCGCTAAACTCACGGTTCGAGAAGCCGTCGAGCGGGTCCGCTCGAGTGAGCTCCAAAGCTGGCTCGTGACCGACGGACCACGTGTAATGGGAGTGATCAATCTCGCGACACTCGAACAGGAGTTGGAAACAAGCCCCGCCAACCCGCTTGTCGATCTCGTCGGCGCGATTAATTTTCCCCATGTCCATGCCGACCAGGGCCTCGATCTGGCGCTGGAACGCATGGGTGCAAATCGGATCCAACTTCTTCCCGTCGTGAGCCGGGCCGATGTGCACGAATTGTTAGGCGTCGTTACCTTGAATGACGTTTTGGGATCGTACGGTATTGCTCGGCCCGATACAGCGTAGACTTTGCTCCAGGTATGGGACAGACAGCCTCGTTTCAGCGTTCCTCAAAACCAGGAGCAGTTCACAACTCGGTTGTCCCGTGGCCGCGTCTAACTTCTTTTCGCGGTCCCGATGCTCTCATTGCGTATCAACGTCGCGCGCTCCACGTCCGAGATGGACCGACTGGCGCCGCTCTGGAACGAACTATTGGAGGTGCAACCGCACACCCTCTTCCAGAGCTTCTCCTGGAACCGTCTGGCGGCGGAGATATTTCGCGACCGGCTCGCCCCCTAGGTAGTCCGCGTGGAGAGCGATGGCGGTGCGGCCATTGTGCCGGCCGCCATCAGCCACCGGGCCGGCCGTATTGAGTTGTGGGGGGAAGCGCTGTTCGATTACCGGGATGTTCTGCACGCCGGCGATCCCGAGGTCCTGGCCCTGGCCTGGCAGCAGATATCTGCCACGGGGAAACGGTTTCGGGTAGTCTCGATCGAAGAGCAGGCGGCCGGCGCTCGCTGGACTGAGCTGCCCGTGGCCCTGTTCGCGAAGGCCCCGCAGGTCGATCGCAGGCTCATCGATGAGAACACGTTCCGGCGGGCGCACCCGCGGCTCGGGCGGCAACTGCGGCGCCTCTACAAACTGGGGGTTTCGCTCCGCCAATTCTCGGGCGCGGATTCCGCCGTTGTCCGGCATTTGTATCAATGCAAGCGCACCCATTTCGCCGCCGATTCAGACAACCTCTTCCTCGATCAGCGGCGCGATGAATTCATGATGGCCGCAGCCGCGCTGCAAGGAAGTAGTTGCGAGATCTTCACCCTGGAGAACGACAGCGAAACGCTGGTCGCCGGGTTGGTCACTTTTCGCGATGGCGATGTGCGGCGCTGTTACACCATCTACTTCCATCCCGAGTGGGCCCGCTATTCGCCGGGCGTCGCGCTGCTGTATGAGGTCACGGCGCGCTCGCTGGCCGACGGGCTGAGCTGCGACTACATGACCGGAGAGTATCCCTACAAGCTGCGCCTGGCGAATTCATCGCGTGCGCTATATAAGCTGGAAGTCAGAGCGCAGGAATTGGCTGAGATTGCAGCGCGAAGAATTTTGCGGGCCGCGTGAGCCGCCTACAGGCTTTTCAGAAACTTCTTCGCTTCCTCCAGATGCGGAAACAGCTTCTCCTCCGCCTGGAACTCCGGCCCATGTACGCAGCGGCGGCTGCCCCGCAGCTTCACCGGATACTTCAGGTGCAGCATCTCGTGATACACGATGTACTCGATGGCATAACGCGGCACGCGCGCCTGATCGAAGACACGGCTGACTACGATTGCGTTATGCGCGGGATCGTAATGGGCCAGGCTGTTGCGCGCGTGCGAGCGGCTCCACGTCATGCGTGGCCGCGCCAACAGACCGTAGAAGAACTGCCGGTTCAACTCCTCGAAGACTTCGTCCAGGTCGTAGGTCTGCCCACGCGCGGATTCGATGCGCTTACGCCCGCGCACCTGCCGCACCAGGTGCGCCTTGGCGGTTATGTCGTGACTGGAAACGTAACGCCGATATCGCGTCGCATGAAAGGGCTGGATGGGTTTGCGATAAATTTTTGCCAGCAGGATGTGGGCGATGGCCTGGATGACGCTTTCGGGCGCCCCCTCCAGCAGATCGGAGACGCGGACGTGCATGATTCCGTCACGCAGCCGGATCGTGCTGTTCACGTTGGTGAAGGCATAGAACTCGACGCGAAACTCCGGCAGCGGAGCGCGCGGCCGGAGCTCGCGATAGGTCGTCTCGAATACGTGGTGCAGATCGTTTCGCAAGAGTTACTAACGTAACATGGCGCACCGGTGACGCGGTCGCCTTTACGAATCAGGTACTAAGGTTTTCGCGCTATTGAAAATTGTGAGCTGGTTCTGCTACTGTCGGCGAGTAGTTCTGTTGCACCATAAGCGAGGCCGCCACAGGGGGAAATTTTCGGCGGCCTTTCTTCTTGCCCTTCAGTTTGCCCGCTCCGAGTAGACCGTCGTCAGCTTCTTCTGCTTGGCCCATTCGTTCTGCTGCTGGAGCTCTTTGCGCGCGTCCTCGGCCACGTCCTTGAGCGCCTCGTCAGTGTTGGTGAGCACAAACGAATACTGGTCCAACTCCTCCGGGGGCGACTGCTCTTTCAAGCGGCGCAACTTGATCTGCCACTCGCTGTCAGCCTCGATGAGCAGCGTCAGGCCCTTGCGCATGTCGGCCTTGTGCGAGGCGTACATGTCCAGGTTGTCCTCCATCTCGTCGAGCAGGGCGGTGACGTCCTCCAGCAGATCGTGGATCTGCATGGGCCGGTCTTTCGCGGTCCTCCCGTTGGCTTCCAATTGCTCGATCTGCGTCATGCGCGCGCGAGTGAACTTCACCATTACTTCAAGGCGTTTGTTGGGCGAGTCCGCCGACTCGCGCATCTCATCGACTTCCTTTTCGTTCAGCGGGTCGCGCTTCTGCGCCGCGGCGCAGCGAACGAATACGAACAGCAACAAAGCGCCAATCAAAGCCCGCCGTGTTCCACGATGTCTCATGATCTCCCCTTGGGTTCCGCCTTCGGTCCCCACATTCTTACCATAAGATCGGAACGAATCTGCTGGATCTGTTCCAGCGCCTGGCGCACTGGCTGCCGGTCCTCGAACGCCAACGACTCGGCGATATCGTGCATGCGCTCGGCCAGTTTGCGCAGCTTGATTTCCGTCTCCTTCAACTGCTTGCCTGCGCCTGCGGCCGCATCAGCGCCCTTGCGCGAATACGCCACTACCTCCTCGATTGCCGCCTGCGCCTTGTCCACCTGCCCATCCGTAAACAATGCATTGGAAATCTCCAGGGTCACGCGAGCATACTCCAGACATAACTTGGCCTGCTCGCCGCCACGCGCCGCGTCCGCGCGCGCCTTCAGTTGCTCCGGCGTCTGGGTTCCGGCGACCGCAAACCAGCCAGCCAGCAACAGGAGCGCGGCGCATTGGGCAAACGCACGCATATCACTTCTTGACCCGGTATTGGTCCGCGTGTTGCGGATCGAGCGCGATTAATCGATGGCGCGCCTGCCACTCCTGGTCGGGAGACTTGCCGTCGTCCACCGCCAGGAACCGTTGATAATATTCCATCGCCTGAGGCACGGCTTTCAAGTTGTCGTAGTTGGTGGCCCGCAGGAAATAGGTTGCGGGAATTTCGGGAAGGTACTTTGCGCGGTTATTTAAGGCCTGTAGCGCGGTGCGGTAATCTTTGTTCGCAGCGGCGACCACGGCCAGATTGCCGTAAGCCTCGGCCAGGTCCGGCTTGAGTTTGATGGCGGTCAGTAGTTCCTGCTGCGCTTCGCGATATTTTTTCTCATGCATGAGGAGCGAGCCCAACGCAAAATGAGCTGCGGCGTTCTGCGGCAACTGCTGGAGCGCAAGCCGAAACTGCTGCTCGGCTTCGGCATCTTTGCCGGCTTTGGCGTAAAGCGTGCCTAATGCAAGCGCAGCTTCGGGGTCGCCGGGGTTTACCTGACGCGCAGTTGCGAGGTGGCTCGCCGCTTCATCATTCTTGCCTTCGGCAGCCAGAACTCGTGCAAGTTGCACTCGCGCCGTGTTGTTCTGCGGATCCAGTGCCGAAACCTTGCGAAGCAGCACTTCCGCATCCGGCAACTTCTTTTGCGCGACGTAAACGCTCGCCAGTCCGGAGAGAGCATCGCGCGAAGCCGGGTCGAGTTCCACCGCCGTTTGGTACTCATGCGCCGCGGCATCCAAATCTCCTCGCGTTTGCAGCAACGTCGCGGCGGCGAGATGCGGATCGGGATTCTTGGGATTGAGCTTGGCCGCTTCTGCATAAGCGAGCAACCCTTGCTGCGGATCGCTTGATTCTTCCACTCGTCCCAACGCCTGCCACGCCCGTGCCAGAGATTCCTGCGGATGCGCTGTCGGCTTGAGCTGGGTCGCGGCCTTTAAGTACTTGGCCGCTTCGGCAGCGTCGCCTTGCTTCGCCAGCAGCAGCCCAAGATTCAGGTTCGACTCGAATATATCGGGCTTGGCGGCAACTGCCTTGCGGTACGCCTCAGTCGCATCTGTGGTGCGTTGCGTCGCGTTGTAGACGTAGCCGAGATCGAACCAGACGCGGTAATCATTCGGGCTGGCGACGGCTGCCTTTTGCAGCAGCGCTTCGGCGGCAGCGAAATCGTTGCGCTGCATCGCAGTTTCGGCCTGATCAATATCGTGGGAAGTGTTTTGCTCCGGCGCCACGTCCTCGACGCGGTGATGGCGTACAGTTGGCTTGCTCTGCTGCGACTGGGCGCATACAGCAATCGCCGCAGTTCCCAGATTTGCAGCGGCCAAGAAAATAATGATGTTACTGGCTTGCATTCGAGTGCAGATGGCCTTGCGGCTTAGGTAGTGTCTGAAATCTGCGTTGAATATCGGGAAGTCGCGGGATGGCTTTTAGAAGCCCCTCGCGTCGTTGAAGACGATGCGCACCTGCTAGCGCTTCACGCTGCTCTTCAAAGGCGAGCAAGCGAAAAGCATCGCCGTACCACTAGATCGATGACAGCGAGAATCATTGGGTGCTCCTAAGGAATAAAAGCGCGACTTGGTTTATAATATCTTGGAATTGTATCAACCGGATAGAGCTATTGGAGGTGGGCCCATGAAGGCACATCGAGTCATTCTATTCCTAGCAATTCTTGGTGTGGTCCAAGCGGCGTATGCTCAAGACGCCCGAAACCTATCTACCACAGACAAACCGATGTCTTTCAAAACGACGATCAAGAAGGGGACGCCCATTAAGCCCTCAATCACGAAACCGACACCCATCAGATCCTCGATCACGAAACCGACCCCGATTAAACCTTCGATCACGAAACCGACCCCCATCAGATCCTCGATCACGAAACCGACCCCGATTAAACCTTCGATCACGAAAGCAAGTCCGATTAAGCCCTAAATTAAGTTCTGCCAAGTGCACCTGCTGGTGGCAGGTGGCACGTAAGGTGGTTAGCTTCGCCGGTGAGTCGCTACTGACGTGCCCTTGAATCCGTCCAAAAGCAAATATGAGTTTCGGCGGAAGCGAGGGGAGGGTATGTTGCGAAGCAACCACACGGACGCAGATCATCGCGGACTTACAGCAGGTCGAGCTTTCTTCTGCACGTATGTCTAGATTTCATCGATGTGCAAGTGCTTCACTGCGAGGTTGCGCATCCGCGCGTCCGAGGCTGTCCGGTTCTCAGGCAGAGCGGGGGCTGTGGCCAGGATGCGGTCGGCGTGCTCAAGCACATTTTTCGGGGCGGTGAACGTCGGCGGGAGTTGACGAAAAGCAACCGCTAGCTGTTAGCCCATCAACGCAGATTCAGACCCTACCCCGGGTTACCATTCCGCGGCAACACCCGCGCCAGCCATTGTCCAGTGTACGAGTTCGGTGCTTGGACAATCGCTTCCGGCGGGCCCTCCGCCACCACCTCACCGCCGCGAACGCCGCCCTCGGGACCAAGATCGATCACCCAATCCGCCGTCTTGATGACATCGAGATTATGCTCGATCACCACGATCGAACCACCCGCTTCAATTAGACGCCGGAAGGCGGCCAGCAGCTTACTCACATCGTCAAAGTGCAGGCCGGTGGTCGGCTCGTCGAAGATGTAGAGCATGCGCGGCTGGCGCTTGTTCTGCTCGCTACGCGACTTGCCGATGTCGCGCAGTTTGGGTTGCAGGTGCGCGGCCAGCTTCATGCGCTGCGCCTCGCCGCCGGAGAGCGTGGTGGCCGATTGCCCCAGCCGCAAGTAGCCCAGCCCCACATCCTCCAGCACGCGCAGCTTCTCGACGATCTTCGGCACTCCGGAGAAGAAATGCAGCGCCTCTTTCACGGTGAGGTCCAGCACCTCGTGAATGTTCTTGCCGCGATAGCGTACTTCCAGGATCTCCGGCTTATAGCGCGTCCCCTTGCACTCTTCGCAGATCAGCTCGACATCGGCGAGGAACTGCATCTCTACCGTCACCGTGCCATCGCCCTGGCACGTCTCGCAGCGACCGCCGGGGATGTTGAAGGAGAAGTGGCCGGCGGTGTATCCGCGTTTTTCGCTTTCGGCCTGCGAGGCGAACAGCTCGCGAATGGTGTCGAACGCTTTGATGTAAGTAACCGGATTGGAGCGCGGCGTTCGTCCGATCGGCGACTGATCGACCAGCACCACCTCGTCGATCCATTCGCCGCCCTCCACGCGCTCGACCTCCGCGTGCGGACCTCCCGTCACCTGGCCCTTGGCCGCGGCCAGCGCGTTGTATAGCACATCGTGCACCAGCGTTGACTTACCCGATCCGGAGACTCCGGTGATGCAAACCAGAATGCCCAGCGGTATGGCGACGTTAACTTGCTTGAGGTTGTGTGCGCGCGCGCCGATCAGCTTGATCTTGCGGCCCGTGCCCCTTCGCCGCACGCCCGGCAACTGGATGCGCAGTTCGCCATTCAAGTAGCGGCCTGTGAGCGAAGCGGGATTGCGCCGCACCTCATCGTAGCTCCCGCTGGCGATCATGCGCCCGCCGTTCTCGCCCGCGCCCGGCCCCAGATCGACAATGCGGTCCGCCGCGCGCATGATCTCGGCATCGTGCTCGACCACCAGGATGGTGTTCCCCAGATCGCGCAGGTCGTGGAGGATTTTGATCAGCCGCTCCGTGTCGCGGCTGTGCAATCCGATCGACGGTTCATCGAGCACGTAAAGCGTGCCGACCAGCCTCGATCCCAGCGACGTCGCAAGCTGGATGCGCTGCGCCTCGCCGCCGGCCAGCGTCGAGGCCAGGCGGTCTAGCGTGAGGTACTCCAGCCCCGCATCATTCAAGTAGCGCAGGCGGTCGTTGATCTCCTCCAGCAGCTTGCCTGCGATGTCCGCCTCCTGCCGCGAGAGCTGAAGCTGCGCGAAGAAGCGGGTGGCTTCTTCTACCGTCATCGCCGTGACCTGGCAGATGTCCTTGCCGCCGATCTTCACCTGCCGCGCCTCGCGCCGCAGCCGCAGGCCGTTGCAGTCCGAACACAGCGAATAGCCGCGATACCGGCTGAGAAAGACGCGGACGTGCAGCTTGTATTTCTTGCGCTCCAGGTAGTTAAAGAAGCCGCGAATTCCCCAGAACTTTCCGTCACCCTGAATGATGAAGTTCTGCTGCTCGGGGGTGAGGTCCCGCCACGGAATATCGAGAGGAACGTTGGCGGCGCGCGCGTAGCGTCGCATCTCGGTTGCGAATGGCCGGTACTTTGGCTTTGTCCACGGCTCGATGGCGCCCTCGGCGAGCGTCAGTGTCTTGTTGGGGATCACCAGGTTGAGGTCGAAGTCGATGGTGTTGCCGAAGCCCTGGCAGCGCGGGCACGCGCCGAACGGATTGTTGAACGAGAACAGGCGCGGCTCCGGCTCGTCGTAGCGGATGTTGCACTGCTTGCACTCGAAGCGCTGCGAAAAACGGAAGCGCTGCGGAGCTTCGCCATCCCTTGGCGCAGTCTCGAACAGCACCTCGCCGGCTTCGCGATAGCCTTGCTCAACCGCATCGACAATGCGCAATCGCGCGTCCGGCGAGATCGATATGCGATCGATCAGCACCAGCACCGGCTCGGCAAAGTTCAGGTCGAGCAGCGACTCGGGCGTAGAAAACTCGTATATCTGCCCGTTCTGATAAAGCCGGTTGTAGCCGCGCTTGCGCAGCTCGAACAGGCGCTCCTTGAGGAACGACTCGTCGGCCGCCGGCTTGGCGGCTTTCTTCTTCGCAATGCGGCGGCCCTTCGGCTTCTCCGGCTCCGCCGGCTTCGGCGGCGGTTGCAGCGGAAAGAACACCTGCACGCGCACGCCCTCGCCCAGCGCCAGAATGCGATCGACGACCTCATCGACAGTGTCCTTCTTCACCTCGTTGCCGCAGTTCAAGCAATAGGTGCGGCCCACTCGGGCATAAAGCAGGCGCAGGTAATCGTAGATCTCGGTGGCGGTCGCGACCGTGGAGCGCGGATTGCGCGTGGTGTTCTTCTGGCGAATAGCGACGGCCGGAGCGATGCCGTCGATCAAGTCCACGTCCGGCTTCTCGATGCGCTCCAGGAACTGACGCGCATAAGCGGACAGCGACTCAACGTAACGCCGCTGCCCTTCGGCGTATACCGTATCGAACGCGAGCGACGACTTGCCCGAACCTGAAACCCCGGTCACTACCGTAAGCTGGTTGTGCGGAATCTCGAAATCGATGTTCTTCAGGTTATGGACGCGCGCGCCGCGTACGATGATGCTCTCGTTCGACATTGCCAGGTAGTCGGCAGGCGAGGGGCGAGCCCCACAGATTCGTTCGGAACGCGCCGCCGAAACTTATGATTATAACTGGTGGGAAAGGCCTATTCACCACGGAGACCCAGAGACAATGAGGATTTTGAAAGAAGCGACGCCGGCAGCGAAACACTGCCTCAAGCCGTGAATTGTCATTACGAGCCCGCCGCGGCGGGCGAGGAATCTGCTTTTTTGCCGCCGCATACTCCGACCGCCACAGCTCACGCAGAGACTTTGAAAACCTCTGTGCCTCTGTGGTTATTAAGTCTTTATTCGCTGCGCGTATTTCTCGCGAATCTTCTTCACCTTGGGCGCGACCACGAACATGCAATACGGCTGCATGGAGTTGTTGGCGAAGTAGGCCTGGTGATAGTCCTCGGCGACGTAGAACGTTGATGCGGGTTCCACAGCGGTCACGATGGGATCGGCGAAGACCTTCTCGCGCGTCAGCTCGGCAATCACCTCTTCTGCCGTCTTCTTCTGCGCTTCATCGCGATAGAAGATGACCGAGCGATACTGCTCGCCGGCGTCGCTGCCCTGGCGGTTCAGCGTGGTGGGATCGTGCAAAGTGAAGAAGACATGCAGCAGATCGCTGTAGCTGATCACCGAGGGATCGAAGGTGATTTCGGCCACCTCGACGTGGCCGGTCCTGCCGGAGCAGACTTGCTGATAGGTGGGATTGGCAACGTGCCCTCCCATGTAGCCGGAGCGCACGGACTCGACCCCTTGAAGCTGCTTGATGGCGGCTTCCACGCACCAGAAGCATCCGCCGCCGAGGATGGCTGTCTCAGTTTGGGGCATAAGGATTGGATGTTAGCACGCGGCAGTTAGCACTTGGCACTTAGCATTTAGCATTTAGCAATTAGTATTTAGCAATCGGCACATAGCAATAGGCATCTGGCACTTGGTACCTTCCACACTAGCCGCAAAGCGGCGGGATGAATTTAGGCGGGGGCGTCAGCCCCCGCTCCAGGATAAGAAAATGCAAGCCGCGGCAGCGGCGACACTATACCCGACCATCATTTAGAATGCATATCGCCTTGCATTAACAAGCTCCAGGAGAATCGACCGTGAGTACAACGACCAGTAACAGCCCGGCCGCCGGGAAGAGCATCGTCGTTGACCTTCCCAAACACGCAATCAACATCTTCGCGGATGGCCAGGTGGTGCGGACCATCGACGATTTCTCCACCGGACGTCAGGGCCACCTCACGCCGATCATCGCTCACGGCCAGATCGATCCCAACCGGCGATACAAGATGCACTACAGCTCGCTCTATGACGACGCTCATGGCAAGCCGGCGGCCATGCCCTATGCGCTGTTTTTCTCCGGCGGCTGTGCCTTTCACGCGGGAGACCCTGACCTGGAGTCGCATGGGTGCATTCACCTCAGCATGAGCGATGCAGAGTGGCTATACAACTGGGCCGCCAAAGACCATGTTGCGCTGCAAATTCTCGGCCCGAACCCTCACCTGGTCGGCTACGGCAAGTCCGAGCCGAAGCCGCCGAACGCATAGGTGGCGATTCTTCGGTAAGGTATTTTCGGTAAGCGCCGGTCGAACAGCAGGTCCCTCCACTCGGACTGAAGTCCTCGGTCGGGATGACACTTCGGAACTCCGCACTGACAACTGACAACTGATAACCGACAACTGCCCTACAGCCCCACCTCAATCCTCGCCCGTGGATCAAGATAATCCCGCAGTCCGTCGCCGATGAAGTTGAACGACAGCACCGCCAGCATCACCGCGGCGGCGGGGAACAGAACCAGATGCGGCGAGTCAAACAGGTGCGAGCGCGCGTCGTTCAGCATCGTGCCCCAGCTTGCGGTCGGCGGTGGCACGCCCAGCCCAAGAAAGCTCATGGTGGCTTCGGCGAGGATCGCGCCGGCCATGCCGATCGCCGCCTGCACGATCACCGGTTGAATAATGTTCGGCAGGACGTGGCGCACGATGATGCGCAAGTCGCGGGCTCCCAGCGCCCGTGCCGCCTCGACGAATTCACGCTCGCGCACCGCCAGCGCTTGCGCGCGCACCAGGCGTGCATAGCCCACCCATCCGCCCAGCGACAGCGCGAAGATCAGGTTGAATATTCCGGGCCCAAGGAAAGCGACAAACGCAATGGCCAGCAGAATTCCGGGGAACGACATGAACGCATTCATCACCACCACGTTCAGCACGCGATCAGTTGCGCCGCCGTAGTAGCCGGCAATGCAACCGAGAATCAACCCTAACGTAAGCGAAGCCGCCACCACGCAACTGCCCACCAGCATGGAGATGCGCGCGCCGTAGATAATGCGCGAGAGGATGTCGCGGCCCAACTCATCGGTGCCAAACCAGTGCGAGGCGGAAGGCGGCATCAGGCGCGATGGCAAATCGATTTGCGCGGGGTCCTGCGGCGCGATCCAGGGCGCAAACAGGGCGCAAACGACAAAGATCGCCACCAACACAACTCCGGCGGTGGCCAGCACGTTGTAGCGGGCGGCGCGGCGCAGGGTTGCGAGTTCAGTGGCCGCGGCCATAGTTGCCATCTTAAATGAGAAAGAAACGCTCATCCCTACTCTACGGCATAAGTTTGTAGATCATACCGTTTAAGTAGAGGCGCTTGGGATCGGGGACGCCGGAACCTCCCAATGTTCTGTCGGGCCTGAGGTACTGGTGAGCGCGTGCGATCTCATCGTCATTGCTATCGCCGATCGAGATCATCTGACTTGACGTGCAAAACGGTTGATTAGCCTGCGGAAGACACGGATGACGGCTCTCGAGTGTGATAATCCGAAACTCGCCTCCCAGAGCACGGCGATAATAACTGCCCTCATTGAACAGGCGCCGCATCTCTTCTTTGGACACTCGTTGAATGGGTGGTGTACTATCGGTCATCATGTTGTCGGAAAATGAGCTGCGGGAAGAACTCGGAAAACTGCTGTCAAAGCAGATATCGCTCGAGGCTTTCGAGAACTGGTTTGTTCAGCACAGCTGGAACATGCATAAAGATTCCAGTATTCCTGCGCAACAGCTTGCGTCGGCCATTGAACTTCGGTTAGCCGAGTACGACAACGGGGATTTGCCGGAGGCCGATCTGTATCGCGAACTCGGCCAGGTTACACACTCAACTGTCCACAGTTAGCTCTCGTTACAACCATTGCCCACCCGACCAGACCTTCAGAACGTGGTCAGCGCCGCGCCCGGCTCGCGCCAGGTATACGAGCTGAGCATCTTCAGATAATTGCCGCGCAGAAACGCCGCCGGGTTCTCGACATTGACCAGGCTCATGCTGCCGCGCATCTGCCGAACGGAGACATACTCGTGCTCCTCCATCCAGCTTTCCATGCCGGCCAGCACCACGCCGATGTGCTCGATGCCGTACTTCAGCAGCGCGGAGGTCATCATCGCCACGTGCGCGCCCGCCATCATGCACTTCAGCACGTCGCTGGCGTCGTGCACGCCGCCGGTGATGGCGATATAGGTTTCGACCTGGTGATAGAGGATCGCGGCCCAGTGCAGGCGAAGGCGCAGCTCGTGCGGGCTGCTCAGCACCAGGTTCGGTGTGACTTCCATCTCCTCGAGATCGAAATCAGGCTGATAAAAGCGATTGAAGATCACCACTCCATCGGCGCCCGCTTCCGCCAGCCGCTTGGCGAAATTCGCGAACGACGTGAAATACGGGCCGAGCTTCACCGCGATCGGTATGCGCACGCTCTTGCGAATCGCCTGGACCAGGTTGCAGTAGCGCGTCTCCAGGTCCTGCGCGCCGATCGATGTGTCCGTCGGAACGTCGAAGATGTTCAGCTCCAGCGCGTCGGCGCCGGCCTGCTCCATGAGCTCGGCGTAGCGCACCCAGCCGCCGGGCGAGCGGCCATTGAGGCTGCCGATCACCGGGATGCTCACCGAGTGCTTGCCCTTGTGCAGCAGTTCCAGGTAGCGCTCCGGGCCGACGTGGTACCTCTGCATGTCGGGCAGATACGACGTCGCCTCGGCGTAGCTGTTGGTGCCGAATTCCAGCGCGTTGTCGATGTTCTCGCTCTCGGCCTCGATCTGCTCTTCCATCAGCGAGTACATGACAATGGCCGATGCGCCGGCGTCTTCCAGCCGGGCAAAGTTCTCCAGCTTCTCCGTTAATGGGGAGGCCGAGACCACGACCGGATTCTTCAGCTTCAATCCCAAATAGTTGGTTGATAGGTCGATCACGATTTCTCCTCCCGCAGTACTAAAAAGCAGATCCCTCGCGCCGAAATCGGCGCTCGTGATGACAAAGGTTGATGGCGCTACGGCGCAGCTAAAGCTGCGCCCCTTCTACTTCTTCTCAAAGCTCATCGACGCCATGTGCTGATACAGCTTCCAGCGCTCGTTCACGTTCTCCTGCGCCGCGTGCAAAAGTTTCTTTGCCTCTTCCGGATCGCTGTTGACCAGCATGGTGTAACGCGTCTCGTTGTAAATGTACTGCTCCAGCGGAATGCTGGGCGCCTTCGAATCGAGCACGAACGGGTTCTTGCCCTCCTTCGCCAGCGCGGGGTTATAGCGGAACAGCGGCCAGTGGCCGGAGTTCACTGCCAGCTTCTGCTGGTCGAGGCCGTGCACCATGTCATAGCCGTGCGCGATGCAGTGGCTGTAGGCGATGATGATCGACGGCCCATTGTAGGCGTCGGCTTCCAGGAACGCCTTCATGGTCTGGCTGTCGTTGCCGCCCATGGCGATGTGCGCCACGTAAGCGCGCCCGTAGTTGATCGCCATCATCGCGATGTCTTTCTTGGGGGTGCGCTTGCCGCCGGCAGCGAACTTCGCCACCGCGCCCAGCGGCGTCGCCTTCGACATCTGCCCGCCGGTATTGGAGTACACCTCGGTATCGAGCAGCAGAATGTTAACGTTGGCCTCCGATGCCAGCACATGATCGAGGCCGCCGTAGCCGATGTCGTAGCCCCAGCCGTCGCCGCCGATGATCCACACGCTCTTCCGTACCAATTCATCAGCTACTGCGAGCAGATCGCGCGCCGCTGGTGAGTTGTCCCCCGCCAGCTTCTGCTTCAGCGCCTGCACGCGCTCGCGCTGCGTGAGGATGCCCTCTTCGGTTGACTGATCGGCGCTCAGGACCGCGACCGCCAGCTCGTCGCCGATGGTGTTTGCCAAACGTTGGACCAGGTCCTTCGCATAGTCCTGTTGCTTGTCGATGGCTATCCGCATGCCCATGCCGAACTCGGCCGTGTCCTCGAACAGCGAGTTGTTCCAGGCCGGTCCGCGCCCTTCGCCGTTGACCGTGTACGGCGTGGTCGGCAGGTTGCCGCCATAGATCGACGAGCAGCCGGTCGCGTTGGCGATCAGCGCGCGATCGCCGAACAACCGCGTCATCGTCGAGATGTAGGGTGTCTCGCCGCATCCCGCGCAGGCGCCGGAGAACTCGAACAGCGGCTCCAGCAACTGTGCGTCCTTCACCTGGCCGTGCGAGAGCTTCTCGCGCGACAGCTCGGGAATTGACAGGAAGTAGTCCCAGTACTGGTTGTACTTCTCGCGCAGCGGAGGCTGCGGCTGCATGTTGATGGCGCGATGCTTGGCCTCGCTCTTGCTCTTGGCCGGGCAGATGGCGACGCACAGCCCGCAACCGGTGCAGTCCTCAGGCGCGACCTGCAACGTGTACTTCAGCTCGGAGAACTCGCGCCACTTGGGCACGGCGGTCTGGAAGCCCTCGGGCGCGTGATTGAAGCTCGGATCGTAGACCTTGGCGCGGATCACGGCGTGCGGGCAAACCATGACGCACTTGCCGCATTGGATGCACAGCTCCTCGTCCCATACCGGTATTTCCAGTGCGATATTGCGTTTCTCCCACTTTGTGGTAGCCGTGGGGAAGGTGCCATCGATGGGCATCGCACTGACCGGCACCTGGTCGCCCTCGCCTGCGATGATCAGCGATTCCACATTGCGCACGAAATCGGGGGCGTTCGCCGGCACCGCTGGCCGCAGGTCGAACGTGGAGGTGATCCTGTCCGGCACCTTGACCACGTACAGGTGCTCCAGCGCCGAATCCACTGCCTCGAAGTTCTTACGCACCACCGATTCGCCGCGTCTGCCGTAGGTTTTCTCGATGGAGTGCTTAATGGCGGCGATGGCCTCTTTGCGCGGCAGCACGCCGCTGATGGCGAAGAAGCAGGTCTGCATCACGGTGTTGATGCGCCCGCCCATGCCCGCCTTGCGCGCCACGTCCACCGCATCGATGACGTAGAACTTCAGCTTCTTCTGGATGATGGCCGCTTGCGCCGCCCGCGGCAGGTTGTCCCACACCTCTCCCGGCCCGAAGGGGCTGTTGAGCAGAAAAACTGCGCCGGGTTCGGCCGCCTTCAGCACGTCCAGCCGCTCCATAAAGCTGAACTGATGGCAGGCCACGAAGCTCGCGCGCGAAATGAGATAGGTCGAGCGGATCGGCTGCTTGCTGAAGCGCAGGTGCGAGATGGTCACCGCGCCCGACTTCTTCGAGTCATATTCAAAATAGCCCTGGACGTTGAGCTTGGTTTCTTCGCCAATGATCTTGATGGTGTTTTTGTTTGCGCCCACGGTGCCGTCCGAGCCCAGGCCATAGAACATGGCGCGCACGGTATCGAACGGCTCGGTCGAGAATGCCGCATCGTAGGTGAGACTGGTGTGCGTCACGTCGTCGTTGATGCCGATAGTGAAGTGATTCTGCGGCGTCGGCTTGGCGAGCTCTTCGTACACGCGGTTGACCATCGCCGGCGTGAACTCCTTCGACGACAAGCCGTAGCGGCCGCCAATCACGCGCGGAAAATTCGCCAGCTTGCCGGCGGTGAAGCTCTCGTTGAATGCGGTGACCACGTCCTGGTAAAGCGGTTCGCCGATTGAACCGGGCTCCTTGGTGCGATCGAGCACCGCGACGCTCTTGACCGCCGGCGGCAGCGCCTGCACGAAGTGCTCGATGGAGAACGGCCGCATCAGCCGCACCTTCAGCAGGCCAACCTTCTTACCCTTCGCCGTGAGGTAGTCGACCGTCTCGTGCGCCGTCTCAGCGCCCGAGCCCATCATGATGATGATGTGCTCGGCATCGGGCGCGCCCACGTACTGGAAGAGCTTGTACTCGCGGCCAACGATCCTGGCGAACTTGTCCATCACGTTCTGCACGATCGTCGGACAGGCCAGGTAGTAAGGATTCACCGACTCGCGGCCCTGGAAGTACACGTCCGGATTCTGCGCCGAGCCGCGCAGCACGGGGTGATCGGGCGAGAGTGCGCGCTCGCGAAACGCGCGCACCAGATCGTCATCGATCATGGCCCGCATGTCGTCCAGGCTCAGTTCCTCGATCTTCGACACTTCGTGCGAGGTGCGGAAGCCGTCGAAGAAATGCAGGAAGGGAATGCGCGACTCCAGCGTTGCGGCGTGCGCGATCAGCGCCAGGTCCATCGCCTCCTGCACGGAGTTCGAGGAGAGCAGGGCAAATCCGGTCGGGCGAACGGCCATGGCGTCCTGATGGTCGCCGAAGATCGAGAGCGCGTGGGCGGCGATGGAGCGGGCCGCCACATGAATCACCGTGGGCGTCAGCTCGCCCGCGATCTTGTACATGTTGGGGATCATCAGCAGCAGGCCCTGCGCCGAGGTGAACGTAGTGCCGAGCGCGCCTGCCTGCAACGCCCCGTGCAGCGCGCCGGCCGCGCCGGCCTCGCTCTGCATCTCGATAACTCTGGGCACCGTGCCCCAGATGTTCTTGTCGCCCACCGCCGACCAGGCGTCGGACGATTCGCCCATGGGTGAAGACGGAGTGATGGGATAGATGGCGGCAACTTCGCTGACGTGGTAGGCCACGTGCGCAACTGCTTCGTTGCCGTCGAGCGTAACTTGATTTCTGGGCATAGCGCCTCCGGAGCGCGAGCTGGTGAGCGGGGCTTCGCTGGCCGCCGACGAATCCGTAGGAAGGGTGGCGGCCGGCGAGGCGGAGTATTCCGTTGTTTTCACGTCGATGTCCCCCCGGACCGGCGAGGTGCGCGGTCCGCTGTGAACTTGGGCCTCGGTACTGTCAACGATAGGCGCGGGAGGAGGCGGGGGCTGTGATGGGCGTACTAACAAGTCTGTGACGCGGGTCACATACAGAGGTTTGGGAAAAGCGGTTGTCGGTTGCCAGTGGTCGGTTGCCAGTTCAACCCCCGGTTATTGTCATCACGGGGAGCCCGCCGCGGCGGGCGACGAGGGGATCGGAAACCCTCCGCATCTGCTAAGCCACCTCACATCACGGTGCGACACAGGTCACTGACAAACGTTCGCTGACATTGTGAAATGCTGGTGGGTGTCTCGGGAGAGGAACCCCGGCCTTTTTCCCACCCACTGGTTCGCATTTCTCGCGATTGATCCGCGAGAAGTTGCGGCGGGCATCGCTCCCACGGCGAGAACAAGACCCTCGCGCTACCTTCTCCCAAGACCTCCTGCTGCGCCCGTCCGACTCAGACCGAAATCGAGCCACATGGACAGGAGGACAATTCCATGCACAGCCACACACGCACTCACACTTCAATGTTCGGCCTGAACTGGAACCCGGCGAACGCGGCGCTCATAGTCCTGCTCACGCTGCTGTTCCTCATCTTCCTGCTTCTGTTCATGAGCCTGATTGCGCCGCCGGCACAAGCGCAGAACTCCGCAGGCCCAAGCCGGGCGCAGGGCGTTCCGGCAACCGCGCGCGAGGCGGCAGCCATGCCGCGATTCGCGGCTCGCCTGGCCCATTCACGGGCAGCGGCGCAGGCCAACGCATCGCGAGTGGTGCGTCCGGCGAAGCTTGACGGGCGGAATCTACCTGCCCCTCCGGCCTGCTCGCAGAGCCAGGTCCAACCCCACTGGCTGCCGGACGACACCGTGACCATTTACAGCAACGGCCCGGCCAACGGCAACACCGACGCCTTTACGATTAACTTCGGCTTTGTCGTCAGCGACACCTTCACCACCGACGGTACCCAGATCACCAGTTTGCAGTTTGCCGCGTGGCTGTTCCCAGGAGACGTGCTGCAAACTGCTGAGGTCCTGATCACCACCTCTGAATTCGGTGGCACCACCCTGTTCGATCAGGTCGTGAACTTCACCCAGTCGACCGGCTGCCCAACCAACAACTACGGCTACCAGGTGTGCACTGAAACCGGCTCATTCACCGCCAATATCGCCGCCGGCACCCCCTGGCTGAACCTACAGAACGCGGTCGTCAACGACGGCGACCCGGTTTATTGGGATGAGAACAGCGGTCCCTCGTCGGCCTCGGAGAACTCGATGGGCACCATTCCCTCGGAGGCGTTCACGATCACGGGCGACTGCCCGCCGTGGGAGTGTCCGCCGCCGCCACCACCTCCGCCGCCTCCTCCGTCTTGCGACGACTCGTGGGCGATCCATGACTTCACGTCCAGTGAGGGCCACAGCAATGGGGTGACCGTTGACAGCGCAGGAAATGTCTATGGCGTCACCAGCGGCGGAGACAGTGGCGCGGGCATGGTCTACAAGCTGGCGCAGAGGGACCAGGGCTGGATATTCACTCCTTTGTACACCTTCACCGGAGGTTACCAGGGGGGCAATCCGTCGCCCGTAATTGTCGGGCCCGATGGCGCGCTCTATGGCACCGCAGCGGGCGGCGATCCGAGTTGTAATTGTGGGCTGGTTTTTAGACTCCGGCCATCACCGGTCGCGCCTCCCACGGCGTTGAGCGGGTGGCAGGAAGAAGTACTCTACCGGTTTACCGGGGGAAGTGATGGCTCGTCACCCAACGG